>TARA_R110000737_G_scaffold93648_4_pt1 | contig 13856 bp, 13 predicted proteins | sample TARA_R110000737 | Tara Oceans TARA_R110000737 (sample SAMEA4398027) | marine metagenome | biome: Polar Biome; feature: [SRF] surface water layer (ENVO:00010504); material: water (ENVO:00002006), including particulate matter (ENVO:01000060) such as... | depth 5 m
AATGAAATTTGATTTTTTCTATTATCAGGTTTTTGATTCAGATCAGAACGTTATAGCCTCTTATTTTGAAGAAGATTTCCAAGAAAAGTTTGTTCCAAAAGGGTGTACTTATGAAATAAAGTATTATGAAGGTTGTCCCGCACATTCTTGTTGACTTGTAATTGAATTTGGTTAAAGTGGTATGATGTTGCCAGTTTACAAATCAACCTTCTCTATCGGGAAAAGTATTTTAACGATGGATGAAATTATTAAGTTATGTGAATCAGATTCGGCTACCCATTTATTATTGGTGGAAGATTCCATGACGGGGTTTATTAAATCCTATAATTCCTGCGCGGAGGCTGGGCTACAGTTGATTTTTGGGTTAAGATTAATCTGCTGCAACGATATTTCCAACGAGGATAATGAATCGGACCATAAAATGATTATTCTGGCTAAAAATGATGAGGGTTGTAAACTTTTAAATACTATATGCTCCTTCTCTCATTTAAAAGGCGGAGGAAAGATAGATTTTGCATTTTTAAATAAAATTTGGAATGAAGAGAATTTAGACTTAGTTATACCTTTTTATGATTCCTTTATTCATCAAAACCAAATGTATCTTAAAAACTGCGTCCCCGATTTTAAGAAGGTGAAACCCACCTTCTGGTTAGAGCAAAATAATTTACCCTTTGATCCTATAATCTCTAAGGCTGTTTTGGAGTATATAAAAAATAAATATAATTCCTCTTTGGTTAAAAGTATCTTTTACGAAAAGAGAGAGGATATCGAGGCACTGCAAACCTATAAAATATTATGTGGCCGAAAGTTTGGGAGAATTTCTACACTAAGTAAGCCTAATCTAGATCATTTCGGAAGTGATGACTTTTGCTTTGAATCTTACTTGCAAAACAAATGACAGAAAATATCTTAAGATTTAATAAGAAGCAGCGGTACGTGGTTTTCGATACAGAAACTGAGGGTTTGAATTTAGTGAAGTCTCGACCTTGGCAGATTGCTTGGCTTGTGGCGGAAGGAGATAAAATAATTTCCCGCACTGATAGATTTATTCAGTGGCCCGCTCTAAATCTTTCTGAGGGGGCTGCCCGAATTACGGGGTTTTCCAAGAAGGAATACGAGGGAAAATGTAGAGCGCCCAATCAAGTCTGGGAAGAATTTTCTCAAGACCTTTTTGACGAAAACAATATAATTATAGGGCAGAACCTTTTGGGTTTTGATGTTTATATGGTTGATGTTTGGCGTAAGTTAATGTCCAGACCTTTAGATCAAGACTATATATCTCGCATAATAGATACAAAATCCTTAGCTACGGCTATAGCAAAAAACATTCCGTTTACTGGCGGAGATTTTATAAATTGGCAATATCGATTGCTTCATTATAGAGAGAGAGGGTTAAAAACCTCTCAAGCGTTTTTATTGAAACATTATGGCATAGACCATGACCCCAAAAGACTCCATGATGCTTTGTATGATATAGAAATGAATTTTAAAATATTCCAAAAACAGTTGTTTGATTTAGAACTATGAACATTGCTGATTATACCGCGTATAAAACTCCGTTTCCAGTAGGCGTAAAACTTCCAGAAATCAAAATAGAAAAAAAATATTATGATGAGGTTGGTTGTAGCGACCTGGAAGGTAACTTTCAGTTTTTGAGGAAGCTTTGCTTTAAAAAGGTTAAGGAAAGAGGCGTTCACGAAAAACTTAATGCAGAAGTTTATTACGAGAGGTTGAAGGATGAGTTATCTATTTTTGATGATTTAGGGTTTGTAGATTATATCCTTTTAAATTGGGATATAATGAATTTTTGCATAGAGAACGACATACCTACAGGCGCTGGTAGGGGAAGCGCCGCAGGTTCCTTGGTGCTGTATGTAATAGGGGTAACGAATATAGATCCCATAGAGTATGATTTGTTTTTTGAGAGGTTTGTCTCTAAAAGTAGGGCAAGAAAAATCGAGCATGAAGGAGAAATTTTCTTAGATGGAAGTTTGTTAGCAGATATTGACAACGATATTTCTTATGATCGTCGTGCTGAGGTTATTGAATATATTGAAAAAAAATACAAAGGGAAAACATCTAAAATCTTAACGCTTAATACCTTAAGTGGTAAGCTATGCATGAAAGAGTGTGGGAAGGTGGTGGAAGAGCTTTCGGAAGCAGAGGTGAACCAGATAAGTGATTCTATTCCTAAACATTTTGGTAAGGTGGTCGGGCTAGATGTAGCTTATGAGGAAAGCGAAACTTTTAAAAATTATGCGGATAAATACCCCAAAGCCTTTGCCATAGCTAAAAAACTAGAAGGATTGAATAAGAACACGGGCGTTCACCCTTCGGGGATATCTATTTCTTATTATGAGTTAAATGACGTAATGCCTCTTCAGTTAACTAACGATGGGGCATTAGTTTCTGGCTATGATATGAACGATGTAGCCAGCTTAAGTGTGAAGTTTGATATTTTGGGGTTAAGAACTCTTTCCGTTATCAATGATGTTTGCCAGCAATTAAAAATAAAAATAGATGAAATAGACCCTCATGATAAATCAATTTATGATTCATTGGTGTGTCTTGAATCACCTCAGGGTCTTTTTCAAATAGAGGCTGAAATCAATTTTAAAGTTTGCCAATTAATTAAACCCCAAAACTTAGAGCAGCTTTCAGCAGTAATTGCCATTGGAAGACCTGGGGCTTTAGATTTTAAAGATTACTATGCGGCTTACGTTAGAACGGGCGAATCTCAGTCTGTACATGATTTCTTTGATGATATTTTAAGTTACACAGGGGGAATTCCCCTTTATCAAGAACAGCTGATGAAAATGGCGGTTAAAGTAGGTTTTAGCTTGGATGAAGCGGAGCAATTAAGACGTATAATCGGTAAGAAAAAGGTTGATCAAATGCCAGTGTGGAAAGTGAAAATTGAGGAGAAGATTCGCGAAAACGCTTTAGACCCAAAAATAGGAGAAGTTTTATGGAAGGTGGCTGAAGATTCAGCCAATTATTCCTTTAATAAATCTCACTCTATTAGCTATGCCTACTTATCGGCCATAACAGTTTATTTAAAATTTAATCATCCTAAGGAATTCTTTTTGAGTTTATTAAAGTATACTAAATTTGAACCTAACTCACATGAGGAAATCGCCAAAATAAGCCAAGAGCTTTCTCATTTTAATATTGAGTTATTGCCTCCCGATTTAAACAAATCAGATATAGACTTTAAAATTGAAGGCAAAAACATTAGGTATGGCCTTAATTCGATTAAAGGGGTCTCGGATAAAGTTTTAATAGCCTTATTAGAATTTAGGGAGGATTCCTTTAAGAACAAGTATGAGATATTTCTTTCTGCAAAACAAGCAGGGTTAAACATCGGTGTTTTGTCCGCTTTAGTTCAAGCTGGGTTATTAGATTCTTTTGTTTCCTCTAACAGATGTAGATTAGTTTTGGAGGCTCAAACTTTTAACATTTTAACAGATAGAGAAAAAAGAAATTTCATAGCAATGGGGGAAAAATACAATTTTGATATTTTAACAGCTATTATGGATGTTTTTAAAAATCAAGCTGTTGGAGATGACAATAGAAAAGTAATAACTGAAAAAAGATTTAATACCTTTAAAAAGAAATATGATCCCTATAAATCTATATATGAAATGAATAAGCGTCACATTAAATACGCTAATTGGTTTTTTGAGGAAAAACTACTCGGTTATAGTTATTCGCATACGGTGAGAGAAGTCTTTAAATGTGAAGATGATTTTAATTGCGCTCACGATATAAAAAATGCAGAGGAAAGAAGTAAAATTAGATTTGTGGGTATAGTTACAGATATAATCAAGCGGATAAGCCGCAATGGAAATAAATACGCAAGATTACAAATTCAAGATGAAAGTGGGGCAATAAATGGTTTGTTCTTAGATTCGGGCAGGGAAGAGAAGTTTACTAATTTTTTAAATTCAGGTAAAAAACTTCCTAAAAAAACAGATATCACCATAATTCATGGTATAGTTGGCGACGATGTGGTTTTTATTGATAAAATAATTCCTATTAGTGATAAAATCTATATGAAGCTATCTGAATTAAAGTAGTGTAAATAATAATGATGGGTTTAACAGATTACAACTTAACTCCGAAAGCAAAGAAGGGGATCAAAGATGCTCAAAAATTTGCCGAAGCAAACAATCACTCCATAGTAACCAACTCTCATGTTGTTTACGGGTGTTTGGCGAATATTTCCGACAGCTTCTCTTTAAAGCTTAAAAAACAAAAAATAAAGTTAGAGTTAAAGCAGTTTATAAAGTTCTTTAAAGAGTTTTCTTCTAAAAATAAATCTCTTTTTGAAGGAGTAGAAGGAGGAGGTCATTGGCACGACGAGGTAAATGAAGCTATATTTTTTGCTAAAGAGTTTTCTGATAACTTTGACAGCTATTTTATAGGTCCAGAGCATATTCTTTATGTTGTGCTGGATATGGGGGGTGATTTCGTTGAATACTTGCAATTGCAAGGGTTAGATGTATTCAAAGTCAAAGATACTATTGAAACGCACGTCCTAGAAACCAGTATTCCGCAGGAGGCGGAGCAAGAAAAAAATATTTTCCGAGTAGAGGCTAAAAATATTCCGCCTGAGTTAAAATCGCGCCCTGCGTCTATCGCGCATTTAACTAAATACTGTACCAACCTTAACCATTATTTTTTATCCAATGACTCTTCTCCGATTACAGGAAGAGATTCAGAAACTGACCAATTAATAGAAATCTTATCTAAAAAAAATAAAAGCAACGCTATATTAGTAGGTGATGCTGGAGTTGGCAAAACTGCGGTTGTTGAAGGGTTAGCTCAAAAAATAACAACCCAAGACGTGCCACACCATATGTCTTTAATGCAAATTTGCACTGTGGACATTAGTGCTATGGTAGCTGGTACGAAATATAGAGGAGAGTTTGAAAAAAGGTTTAAAGCCCTTATAAAAGAAGCGGAAAAGGAACCTAATGTAATTTTGTTTTTTGATGAAATTCACACTTTAATTGGAGCTGGCAATTCCGAGGGGTCTGTTGATGCTTCTAATATGTTAAAACCTGCCTTAGCTAGAGGGAAAATAAAATGCATTGGCGCAACAACCTTAGAAGAATATAAGAAGTTTTTTGAAAAAGATTCAGCAATGAAAAGAAGGTTTGATAAATTATTAATCGACGAACCCTCCCTCGACCAAACTAAAGAAATCATTTTAAATGCGCTACCCTATTACGAAGATTTCCATGATGTTAAATTTCAAGAGGGTGATGTTGATTTAATTTTAGACTATTGTAAAAATTACCTGAGCAATAAAAAATTTCCCGATAAAGCTTTTGATGTAATAGATCAAATAGGGGCGAAAACAAAAATTAAATACAAAACCAATTCTCCTAAAGTCGTGCAGCTTCGAGATAAATTTTCGAAGATGATGGTTCAGGCTGAAAATGAGGATTTTAATGAAGAGGAGTTTACAGAAACTTTAAAAGAGTACATTACCAGCTTGAGCAGCCCAAATGGAAAGAAAGTTAAAAAAGAAAAAATCAGGAAAAGGGATATCATTTCTGTTATAACAGAAAAAACGGGCTTATCTAAAAGTAGTATTTCAAAAAGCTATTCTTCCTTTGGTTCTTTTCAGAAAAAAATGATAAGTGAGATTTTTGGACAAAATAATTCGATTACAAAAATTCACAATTCGCTTTCGTGTGCAAGAGTTGGGTTAACCGATGAAAAAAAACCCTTAGCTAATTTTTTATTTATTGGACCAACTAGTGTGGGAAAAACTTTTACTGCCAAAAAAACCGCTAAATATTTTTTGGGGAATGAAAAATGTTTTCTTCAAATAAATATGGGAGAATATCAAGATAAAACGGGGATAGCAAAACTCATAGGCGCTAATGCGGGATATGTTGGCTATGAGGAGGGGGGGTTACTAACTGAATTTGTAAGAAATTATCCTAACTCAGTAATCTTATTTGATGAAATAGAAAAGTGCGACCCTAAAATACTTGACGTTTTATTGCATATTTTAGACGAGGGGTACTGTACCGACAACTTAAATAGGACTATAGATTTTTCTAACTGTATTATTATTATGACATCTAATATTGGAGTGTCGGAAAATAAAAAGCGTAGTGTTGGGTTTATGGATCAAAAAGAAAATAAGGAAACTATTTATAAAGAAGCTTTAAAATCCCATCTTAGACCTGAGCTTTTAGCGCGAATAGAAGAAGTAATTTATTTTAAAGAATTAAATAACAAAGATCTTACTAAAATAATTAATCAAGAACTTAAAACAATAAAAGATAAATTAACTAAAAAAGATATAGAAGTAACGATGAGCAAGTCGATTTCCTCTTGCATTTTAAATGCCGCTTTAGAAAAAAAATCACATGCGAGAGATATAAAAAATTTAGTAAAAGAGTTAGTTCAAGTGCCTTTGTCGCATTTTCTTATCAAGAACTCGGCTATCGATAAAATTAAATTCCAATCAGGTGATAAAAAAATAACCTTTTCAATTTAAAAGTGAAACTATCATCCCTGTTTAAACATAAGGCTTACGCATTTGGTCAACCAAGCGACGCTGAACAAGATTGTTTATTTGCGGAAAGTGTTTTAAAAAAGGCTCGGCCTAAATTCAAGATAAAAAATATAACCCTATCTTCTGTGTGTGATGATTATGATATTTTCCACATTATTAACGATAAGGATGTTTTTTTTAAACTAAAGGTATCCTTAAGTGACCCCAATAATATTTTAAAAAAAGAAGTAACGGCCCTAAGAAGCTTGGGATCTTCCGAGATACCAAAATACATATGTAAAGGAAGGGTAAAAGTCGGCGAAGAGGTTGATTACTTATTAACACAAGCTGTGCAATCGGAAAGTGTTAGGAGCATAGGCAGGTCGGTTCTAGCAGAAAACATAGAGCGATTTTTTAACAATTACTTTTCTTTTGTCAACACAAAACCAGTGAGAGCTAAATATGGTCAAAACTTAGAGCTTTTTTGTGAACATTTAGACCCCGAAATTCAACTCCCAGAGGAATCCATTGAGTCCTTAAAGGGGTATACGGACTATAATCTATGCCGTGATTTTTTCTTAATTCTCCAAAGCGAGATAAAAAATTACCACATTCAGCTAAATGAGATCTTTAAACATAAATGCCATGGAGGTCTTGATCTGGATTCTATATTTTACAATAACCACTTCTTTTATTTAGATTCATTATCTCAGGTTTGCATGGGACATCCTTATGTGGATTTAGCCGATTTAATTTTGGATAGTGGTTTTTTAAAAGAAAACGACATTCCTCTTTTCAATGAGTTTTGTTCAATAGGGGGAATAGAAAACAATAGAGATTTATACTTCACTGTTTCCGAGCTTCAGCTAAGGAAAAAGCTTGGAAATCTACTTTTAGGTTATATAAAAGAAGTTTATCTCTACGATTCTTATCGCTATGATAAAATTATAGAAATTGCTGATATTTTCTCTCATCTCTATGAAAGATTTTGTGTAATACCAGCCTTTAAAGAAAATCGAGACTTTATTATGAAAACTATTTGCGAGCCTATTTTTGGCGTAAAGGCTTAAGATAAGTGTAAAGCATTATATGCCCCTACCGCGCCCGAATAATAAGGAGAAATATTCAGACTTTATGGATCGGTGTATGATCGACCTTTCCAAAAAAAAAGAATTTAAGGACAGCAAGCAAAGGGCTGCCGTTTGTTATTCTCAATTTGGAAAAGCAGAAAGTGACGCTTCCGTGGTTATTAATAATCCGTGGGACGAGTCTGACAAAATACTTTTTTTCCATAAATCCTTTTTCTTTGACGAGGAGAAGGAAAGCTCTAAAGACGGGGAAGATTAAACCAATAATATCAAATATATGTAGAAAAAAAGCTTTAGTTGCTTAATATTCTACATGATTGTTCAGTATTATAAACCAAATTCTAAAAATACGGGTTGCGCTTTCAGTTTTGATATTGGGCCTAATCAAAAAAACCAAGAGCCTTGTGTTTTTGTTAGAGCTATAAAGCAATTTTCTTGGAACGCCGATTCCCGAACGGGATCTTTTTCAGAAAATTCGCGAAACCCTGACAATTCAATTTCTTTAAAGTTAAACGAGATTGAAGTCGGGGGTCTCATGAATTCAATTGTAAATTATTGTGATTTTTCTGCTTTTCATTCTTTTCAGGATAACAAAACAGCCATTAGCTTTAAACCTTATACTAAAAAAGATGGGACCAAAGCATTTTCATTTGGCGTGACACGTAATTCGGCTAATAAATTTGGCATAGGGGTGGAAATGGGGGAGGCTTACGGATTATTAGAATTTCTCCGAGTTTATCTTCAAGAACTATATCTCCATAGATTGCAAAAAGCTAAAGAATACAAAGAAGCGCAAGCTTAATGAAAAAAAAGACAGTATTAATACATTCTAATTTTTGCAGAGCATTTACAGGTTTTGGCAAAAACAAAAAAAATATTCTTCGCTACTTGTTTAACACGGGTAAGTATAAGCTAATAGAATTATCAAATGGAATTCGCTGGGAAGACCCTCAGACACAAACAGTGCCGTGGACGTGTAGAGGGGCGCTTCCTCCCGACCATGAATTGCAAGGCTTAAATCCTGACCAACAAAGGCAAGAGGGTTATGGGAGTAAACTTGTGGATAAAGCCATAGCTGAGTTTAAACCTGATGTTTACATTGGAATTGAAGATATATGGGCTTTTGGAGGCTACTCAAATAAGCCATGGTGGAACAAGGTTAATACAATGGTATGGACCACTTTAGATAGTTTACCAATCTTACCTCAAGCTGTAGATTTTGCGCCTAAACTTAAACACTATTATGTGTGGTCTTCTTTTGCCGAAAAAGCCTTAAATAAAATGGGTTATCCTCAGGTTAAAACATTAAGAGGATCTTTAGACACGACAAATTTCTTTAGATTTTCCGACGATAAAAGAAAAGATCTTAGATCTTACCATGGAATCGGCGATGATCATATAATAGGTTTTGTTTTTAGAAATCAATTACGGAAAAGTGTTCCTAATTTATTAGATGGCTTTAAGCTTTTTAAAAGTAAAAACCCAAGAAGTAAACTTTTTCTGCATACTCATTGGTCGGAAGGGTGGGATATAGGAAGAATGTTGGAAGAAAAAAATATTTCCCCCATGGATGTTTTAACTACTTATGTTTGCGCGAAATGTAGTTCTTATCAAGTTAGACCTTATAATGGGCAAGAGCAAAACTGCAATAAGTGTGGTTCTCAAAAAACCGTAAATACTACCAATACCAGTAAAGGGGTTAGCGAGGAGCAACTCAATGAGGTATATAATTTAATGGATGTTTATTGTCATCCCTTTACGAGTGGGGGGCAAGAAATCCCCATTCAAGAGGCCAAACTGACTGAATTAATTACTCTTGTTACCAATTATTCCTGTGGGGAAGACAGTTGTTCCCCTGAGAGCGGAGGGTTGCCCCTAGAATGGAGCGAGTACAGAGAGCCTGGAACTCAATTTATAAAAGCTTCGACTTCTGCTGAAAGCATTTGCGATAGGCTTCAGGAAGTTTACGAAATGGAAAAGGAGCGTAAAACGGAAGTGGGTAAAAAATCGCGCCAATGGGTTATTGACAACTTTTCTGTTGAAGCAATAGGTTCTCAATTAGAGAAAATTATAGACGGAATGCCAGAGGTAGATTATGATTTTGATCTTAAAAAACCCCCATTTAACCCTGATTATGCTCCAAAAGAAAATTACTCTTCTCAAGAAGAGTTTTTGGAAGACATTTACCTAAATATTTTAAATGATCCTGTTGATAAGAATTCTTCAGGAATGAAGCATTGGTTAACTCAATTGCGTTCGGGAATGACTGCTCAAGCGGTTGTGAACCATTTTAAGCAAACAGCCATTAAACAAATCCAAGAAACATCTGCTCCTGACTTAAGCGATTTGTTGGATAAGGACGATAAAGGGAAACGCATAGCTATTATAATTCCTCAATCAGAAAATGATATTGTGTTAATTAATTCACTTTTAAAGAATTTAAAACAATTATATAAAAAATATAACATCTACTTTTTCACCAACCCTGAATATTTCCCTTTTATAGATGACAGCCCTTATATTCACAAGTTGCTAGCTTATTCTCCCGTTTTGGAAAATAGCCTTATCATGGAAGGAGCGGGCAACCATGAGGGTTTGTTTGAAATAGCATTTTATCCGAACACCACCACACAAAAACACTTGTCTTATTTGCATAACGGCGTAGACAAATTACAATTCTCTCTTAGGTAAAATGGCCCATTTAATACAAGAATATGCAAAAAGTTTAGGAGTTAAAATTTCAACCCCCATCATCAAAGAACATTTCTTCCCTTTAATTCCAGATAAGTACATAACTATTTCGGTTGATCACAATATTCCCTCTAAGAACTATAAGCATTATGGGATTGTTTTATTTATTTTAGCTCCATTTTTAAAGAAGCATGGCATAAAAGTTATTCAATTAGGAGGGGGACAAAAGATAGACGATACGTTTTTGGCTTTAAATTTACCCTTTAAACAACAAGCTTATGTAATTTCAAAATCCCTCCTTCACCTCGGTTGCGATGGTGCTCTAAACCATTTTTCAAGCAGTAAGAAAATCCCCACCTTAACTTTATTTGGGAATACTTTTGCTAGCGCTAATAAACCTCTCTTCTCGTCTTCCTCTTCGATGGTAAACTTAGAGCCAAAATGGAAAAATAAACCGTCTTTTTCTAATGAAGGGGGCGACATAAATACAATCAAGCCTGAAACCGTTGCTCAATCTATAATTAACTTATTAAAGGTGGAAAAATGTAAAGTTAATTTTAAAACGCTTCATGTAGGCGATCAATATGACAACAAAATAGTTGAAGTGATTCCCACTTCCTTTAATCGTCTCAGTCTTTCGCCAAACCAAGAATTGTTTATTAGGGCGGATTACGGGTTTGATGAAAACGTTTTCGCGGAATACTGCAAAAACTATAAAGCATCTGTTTTTTTAAATGCCCTTATTCAGCCGCATCATTTGCAGAATTTCGCAGCAAATATCAATAATTTATTTATTTTCATTAAAAAAGAAGATGATATAATACCTAATTCTTACCTTAGGGCCGTAAAAAATCTTAACGTAAACATAAATTTACTAGTAAAAAACAAAAAACATTTAAACTACTTTAAAAATATTTATTTCGACACTCCCGTTAGGGAGTTTTCTTCTGAAGGAGATCGATATGAAAATTTCAACCCTAAATCAAGGTTTTTGACTGGGAAACGCTTGATTTCTCATGGTAAAGAATATTTAAGTCCCGCGCATTGGAAAAAAAATCTTGACAGTAACAACATGGTGGTTGATACTCCTGAGTACTTTGCACAACTAGACTATTTTTATATTTATGAGCAAAACTAAAACGACAAAAAAAACTGTATCCAAAAAAATATACGGACCTGATATCTACAAAAGAAATGAGCATGGGCTGCTTGATAATGTAGATTATATCTTCAACGAAGATGGTTCCGTAAATTGGCGAGCTATGATTAGGTCTGAATTCCTTTATCCCAATAAAGGATGGTTTGAAGCCCGTAATAAACCAGTCCCCTCTTCAAGCGACGGCCTCAAAGACAATCAACTTTTGATTATGCTCGGAGGAATTAAAGAACTAGCCAAGTTGCGAGGGTATCATGGCGTTAATTTTGACACAAACGCCACCTCAGACGGTTATGTTACTGCGAAATGCAGCATAGAATGGATGGAAAACTATGAGTCTGGTACAGACAAGATATTATACACAGATGTTGCAAACGCGACCCTCGCCAATACGGACGCTTTTTGCGCCAAGTTCCTTGAGACTATCGCTTGTAACAGAGCTTTTGTAAGATGCGTAAGAAATTTCCTCAATATCCATATCGTCGGAGCGGATGAGATAGATAAATCTAAAGGCGCAGACAACTCTACAACTATAGAGCACGATTCTTCTCCTGTTATAACTCCATCAGGTCTTCTAGAAAAGATATTAAGAGACAAACACAGTGTGGATTCATTTGATTCCTTTAAAGAAATACTTAGAAATCTTTGGAAGGAGGAGCGCTACAGAAATGAAGATGCAAAAAATTGGAAATCCTTTAAAGACATTTCCGCGAAAGAAGCCAGAAAGCTTATAATTAGCTTAAAATCTGCATGATAAAAAGGATAACCAATCCTTTGGAATTTAAAAAAGTTGTTGCTGATATTTTTGAGTTATTTAATCTTGAAAACGAGAAGATGGGTCACGCCCTCTTAAAACACAATCAGGAACACATTGTTAATGCCTTTGCAGATAAAACATTACTAGTATGGGATTTTTTTGTCTGGGCCAATTTAGGGAAAAGTGGTAAGTTTGATGGAATTATAGCTTTTGTTAACCATAAAAATGAAAAGTTCGGGGAACAGATTTTTAGTGAATACATCTGGCTTTCGAAAAACGGCAGAGCAGGTGGAAAATTACTAGGTACGGCGATAAAATTTGCTAGAAAAAAAGAATTTAAATATATAATAATGAATACGGTTGTTAACCATCCGAAGTCAACTAAGATTGCTCGTTTTTACGAGAAAATGGGTTTCTTAAAAGATTCAACAAGTTATATAGCAAAATTATGAATAGCAGAGCTGCTAAAAAAATAAGAAAAATTTGTCCTCCTTTAGACCCATTCACCAGAAAAGTATACCAAAGATTAAAATCTCAATATAAAGCTTTACCGCATTATGCAAAAAAAGACTTCCTCGAATTACTCGCCGAAAAAACCCACGTCAGCTTGGGCAAAAAATAAAGTAGGGAATTTTTGGATAAAAGAAAGAGATGGGCAGCCCTCTTATCTTCTGGGCTTCATTGAAGTTGATGGCAAAAAACAAAGCATAAGTATATATAAAAACAAATTTAAAAACGGCGACAGTTCATCGAATGAAGGTGATTTTGTTGTGTTTAAAAATTTCTCTAAAGAGGAAGTGGAGAAGTACAAAAAAAATACTTAAACGAAAAAGGACTTGTAATGACCCATTCTTAAAGGGGCGAGTACCTTAGGTTTTATTCCTGTTGTTTTGTAGCAGTTTTGGCAAAAGCTAACATCCTCAAAACTTAAATCATTCAATTCAAATTTACCGCCATTTCTATCATCGCAATCTTCGATGTGGGCGTGATTTAAAGGAAAGTAGGGGTATTCCATTTGTTCAAAAATAGAGCGGTGAACTTTAGTAAATCCAAATCCGCACCAATCCACTTCAACCAAAGTGTCCTTATTGTTTGCCCCTACCTCTTGTAGCCATTTCGCTGAAGTGAATGGCATATGATGATTTCTCCTGAAAAAATCCTCATCCCAGTTACCGACCATAGCTTGGTCACCAAAATTAGAGCAGTACCATCCCGTGACAAATTTGTGTTCATCTGGGACGTTTAGTAGAGCCTCTATCTGTTCTATAGAAAATTGTATATCTGAATCAATCCAAAAAAGCCACTCCGCATCAGGCGGTCTAGTATCTACAAAACCCTTACCTCCTGTTGCTAGGTAATTTCGGGCAAAGTTTAAGAATAGTCTGTGACACGTTAGGATAGCTGAATTGTTTTTATCGCACCAAGATTGCAGTTGTAAATATTGAGGGACGATATTACCCGTCATTCCATTAGCTATGGGTGTCAAAAATACATGGTCGAGCATCTATTAAATATATTAAAAAATACTTAATATTCAACTTTAATTTTAGCCATATCTCCAATAAGATCCATCCGAATATACAGGAGAAAAATAACTACCTCCATTAGCAGCAATAGATCCCACATAACTAGAGCTAAATGCAT
>TARA_R110000737_G_scaffold61057_2_pt1 | contig 13842 bp, 12 predicted proteins | sample TARA_R110000737 | Tara Oceans TARA_R110000737 (sample SAMEA4398027) | marine metagenome | biome: Polar Biome; feature: [SRF] surface water layer (ENVO:00010504); material: water (ENVO:00002006), including particulate matter (ENVO:01000060) such as... | depth 5 m
AATACCTGTTGAAATATGGGCCTATCCGTTTTTTAAAAATGGCCAAGTAGCCGGTGCGATAATTGCGTTTATTGATATTAGTCATCGTATTTATACACAAAAGTCATTGGAAAGTAGTTTAGAGCAATACCGTATGTTGATTGAGTCTACGCAAGTGATACCTTGGGAATATGATTTAGCTTCAAAGCGCTTTAGCTTCATTAGTCCGCAAGCAGAGGAAATGTTTGGCTATCCTCTTACTCATTGGTATGTAAAAAATTTTTGGGAAGAACACATTTTTATAGAAGATAGAGAGAAAAGTATTATCTTTTGTAATCAGGCTATTGAAAGCGGGAAAAGTTTCGAGTTTGACTATCGCATGATTAAAGCTGATGGATCAATGATACATGTGAATGATTATGTATCTCTTATAAAAGAAGAGGGTATTGTTACTGGGCTTCGAGGGGTATTTACCGATATAAGCCTCAGTAAACTTCAAGAGGAGCAACTGCGTCTGGCGGCCGTTACCTTTGATACTGATTCAGGTATTTTTATCACTGATAATAAGGGGATTATTTTGAAAGTTAATAATGCCTTTTCAAACATTACCGGCTTTGAAGAGCAAGACGTTATTGGTAAATCCCCTCAGTTATTTAAATCCGATCGACATGATGAGGTGTTTTTTAAAGAACTGTGGCATGACCTTGAAAATCATGGACGCTGGCGTGGTGAAATTTGGAATATAAATGCCAGCGGTGATGAGTATCCTCAATGGTTGGCCATTACCGCAGTTAAGGATTCATTGGGTGGCACCACACACTATGTTGCTATTTTTACTGACATTAGTGAAATAAAAACAGCGGAAGATAAAATAAAATATCAAACCCATTATGATTCCTTAACGTCATTGCCCAACAGACTATTATTATCTCATCAGTTAAAACAAGCTCTTATTCAAGCACGTAAATTTCATCACTGTGGCGCATTATTACTCTTAGATCTTGATGAGTTCAAAGTGATAAATGATTCCTTAGGACACGAGTTTGGTGACCGATTATTAATACAAATAGGAAAATTAATCAATAGCTTGGTCAGTAAAGGTGACGTGGTTTCTCGATTAGGTGGAGATGAATTTGCCATACTATTACCTGATTTAGGAGGAGATACAGGGCTTTGCTTGTCAGCAGCCGAAACACTGGCACAATCACTTTGTAAAGGCATCGCTGACGTTCAACAAGTCGATAGCATACCGATACATTTAAGCGCGAGTATTGGCCTTACTTTATTTTCCCAAAAACGCTTATCTGACAGTGATGTATTAAAGCAAGCAGATACTGCGATGTACAAAGCTAAACAGGCTGGAAAAAATAGCTTTACTAGCTTTACTGAAGATATGCAGGATGAAGCAAACAAGCGCTTATCAATTCAAGGCGAGTTGAAACGTGCCATTGAACTAAATCAATTAGAGTTACATTTTCAAGCCCAATTTGATAACCAAAAAAAATTAAGTGGTATGGAGGCTCTTGTGCGATGGAATCATCCTGACAATGGGCAAATATCACCCAATGACTTTATTCCTATTGCAGAAAAATCCGGACTTATTATACCATTAGGGAAATGGGTATTACATAACGCCTGTGAAATTTACGCGTCGTGGCTTCAAACGCTAGCTATTGAGTTACCGAGAATGTCTGTTAATGTGAGTTCACAGCAATTTCAGCAATTGAGTTTTGTGGAAATGGTGACCAACTGTTTGGCGACTAATAATTTGTCAGCAGAGCATTTAGAGCTGGAAATTACCGAGGAGGTACTGATCGGTAATATTGACGCAACAATAGCCAAAATTGAACAACTAAAAAAACTCGGTGTTAGTTTTGCCATTGATGATTTTGGTACCGGTTATTCTTCATTGTCATATTTAAAAAAACTGCCAATAAATTTGTTAAAAATAGATCGCTCATTTATCACAGATGTATTAGGAAATAGAGATGATGCCGCCATTGTAGATACTATTATCGCTATGTCAAAGCACATGAATTTAAAAGTTATTGCTGAAGGTGTAGAAAATAAAGAACAATATAAGTGGCTTAAAGGGCGAGGGTGTGATTTCCATCAAGGGTTTTATTTTAGTCAGCCATTATCTAAACAAGTTTTCGAACAAAAGATATTATTGTAATCACGCCTTTAACCGCGGTCTACTGGTGCGACTAAACAATGTGGGTCAACTTAAATCTATATGTCCAGTTGGTGCAGATACTTTCTACTTTTTCCGCTTGCGCCTTGATAACTAAATCTAGCACTAGTTTGTAATAGCGCTTGGTTAAATCGGAAAGCCAGCCTTGACCATGCGCTCGCTTAGTAGTTGGCTTTTATCGATATTTTGATATGTTTCAAATTGAGTGAAAAGTTTAACTGAGGCATTGGGTGCTAATGACAATGCTCGAGCACAGTTGGCTTTTGCTGCTGAGAGCTGATTATTGGCGACCTGACAAGCCGCGATAAATGCCAGATCGTAAGCGCCTAGCTCCCAGTTTCTTTCGAATGCGACTATAGCATTATCGAATTTGTCCATACTGTAATAGACCACGCCAAGTTCTTGAAAATACCAACCCGGGTGTAAGGGATTAAGAAACATTGCATGCCTTACTAACAAAAGGGCTTGGTCTTGTTGATCTATAAAAGCCAAGTATCGCGCCATCTTCACCGCTATATTGGCGTCATTTGGACTTAATCTTCTAGCTTCACTATAGTGGTAGCCACTTAATTTATAGTTTCTAGACCATAAATAGATAGCGGCTAAAATACGATGAATTTCACTTTCGGAGCCATCTAAACTCAGGGCATATTTCGCATCATTTAAGGCTTGGTCGATGCGTTTTTTTGTCATTAATTCCCACATATTGGAGCTAGCACAAATAAGCCATGCACGTGCGCGCGCAAAGTTAGGATCAAGTTCAATGGCTTTACTAAATTCTTCGCTGGCTATATTGAAATTATCTTTACAAGTGTAACCGTTTTTCTGCGCTGAAAGACCGCGCAGTAGGTGATCGTAAGCACGCAAATTGACCGTTGCTCGACTACTAGCTCTTGCCATTTCAACTTTGCGAATTTGGCCGCTAAGCGTAGAGACAATGGTTTCGACTATTTCATCCTGAATTTGAAATACTTGGTCAATCAAACGATCATATTTCTCGGCCCAAATAGTATGGCTTGTTGACGTGTCAATTAATTTGACGTTGATTCGAATCCTATCGTCTAATCGTCGTACTTTGCCTTCGACGAGGTAATTCATCTTGCGCTTTTCACGAAAATACTCGCTCGCACCTGAGGTACCCTTAAATTGAAATGCAGAGTGGCGTGCAAGTACGTGAATATCGGAAAAACGCGACAATTCAGTAATGATGTATTCACTCATACCTTCAGCAAAGTACTGTTGATCAGGATCGCTACTTATATTTGAAAAAGGCATTACCGTTACTAGAGGGCCTTTACTGAATATATCAATTTCAGACGATTTAATTGTTTTGTTTGTCAATGGCTGAGCATTATCTATATCGATTACTGGCGCAACAAATTGATAGCCTCGGCCATGTATGGTTTTGATAAAAAATTGATTTTTTCCGCTATCACCGAGTGCTTTGCGGACATATTTAATATGACCACTTAGCGTAGTGTCGCTAATGACTTTTCCTGACCAGACTTGCTGAAATAATTCATCTCTAGACACTAAGCGTTGGCTGTTAGCTAAAAAGTAACAGAGTAAGTCAAATACTTGTGGCTCAATAGCAATAGGCAAGCCTAATTTAGACAATACAAAGTTGCTGGTGTCGAGCTCAAATTCATCAAATTTATATCGCATCAAAAACCAAAGGCGAATTCATTGTTTTTTAAGTTTAACGCTATTTTTATGATTTGTAATCCCCAATAAATCCCCACGTATTCTCCATGTTTACTTTTAAATTAGCGACTATTCTTATTTGAATGTTGTCGCTATAGCGAAAAACATAAAATTAACGATTAAAAAAATTTTAGGAGCAACACCATGCCGCTTATTGACGTACACGTAATTAAGAATGTATTTAATCAGGCACAGAAGAAAGACATTATAGAAAAAATTACTAACACAATGGTGGAAATTGAAGGAGAAGCCCTGCGAGGTGTGACGTGGGTCAGAATTATAGAAACCAATGAAGGTGACTGGGCTATTGGTGGTCAACAACTTACCGCTGACGCTATTCATACCATGCAAAAAGGATAGCCTGCTGCGTATTACACCAGCGCGATGGTATGAATACATTAAATTATTAATGAAGTCGGTTACGATTATCTACGAAATGATGATTAATACTGCTGATTAAGTCTCTATTACTATGACTGAAGTGCATTTTTTGAGCCTGTAACTGATTTTGTTACAGGCTTCATTCGTTATGACAAGTTAATTTTACTGCCGCTGCTATCACTGAACTGGCAGTGTATGTTGGCAACCTAAAGCCTTATATACAGTCACTACCAGATCAGTATGGCCAACTAACCCTAAGCATCGACTTTTTTCTTAATATCGATATTTTCGTTTTCATTATCAGTCATCGTTAGTGCTTTTAAAGATTGATATAATGCTTCTTCATCTGCTGACAAGCTTTTTGGAAAGACAATTTTTAGTTTAACAAAAAAGTCTCCAACAACTTTGCTAGGTAATCCACGGCCTTTTAAGCGCATTTTACTGCCGCTACTGATCAACTTGGGTAAAGTTAAATCAATAGGTCCAGTTGGTGTCGGTACTTTCACTTTTTCGCCTAACGCGGCTTGCCATGGACTAATAGCAAGCTCTGTTGTTACGTCTGCGCCTTCAACAATATATAAAGGGTTGGGGGTGAAGCCTACTTCAAGAAACAAATCGCCATTTCTTGCGCCGCCAACACCCGCTTGACCTTGCTTTTGCAAACGAATTTTTTGACCCGGTTTGATGCCTTTTGGAATACTCACTTTCAATGTGCGTTCTTTGTTTTGCCTTTGCCCGTGTTCATTAACCACTTGATCTTGTAGCGTAAAACTTCGGGTTGCACCTGTGTAAGCATCTTGTAAATCAATTGATATTTTTGCGTTGCTATCTTGCCCTTGCATAGATTGACGACCGCGAGATGCCTGTTGACCTGCAGCGAAACCACCACCAAATAACGATTCAAAAAAGTCGCTAAAATCACCTTGACCACCCGCATTGAAATTACCCTTGCCTTGCTGGTATTGATCTTGCCAACTAGGGGGGGGGGTAAAGCCGGACTGGCCAGCCTTCCAATTACTGCCAAGTTGGTCATATGCAGCACGCTTTTCTTTATCGCGTAACACTTCATAGGCTTCGTTAATATCTTTAAAGCGCGTTTCAGCATTTTTTTCTTTACTGACATCAGGATGAAATTTTCGTGCTAATTTCCGATATGATGTTTTAATTTCATCTTGGGATGCGCTTTTAGTAACATCCATAATTTTATAATAATCTTTATAATTCACACTGACCTCCTGCATATTTGATATTGCAGTTAACTTTTGTAATTAGCTTTTGTAAATGATTTTAGTAGATAAAGTGGCTGATTAATAACTCAAAGTTGCAATCACCGACGATTAATTTTAGATAATCCTATTTGATAGCATGAGTATAAATAAAAAAGAAGATGTTCAATGTCAGTAATGTGACACTTTTAGCAAATATATGACATGTATACTTTGATATTTCGTGCTATTTTTCAGTTGAAATAAATTTAATCAATTTGATATTAAAGGAACAAACATGTCCTACACACTGATACATAACGCACAAGCAGCTAAATATGAATATCATATCGACGGGCATATAGCGTACATCACTTACGATGATCAAAATGGCAGCATGCATTTAACACAGACTATTGTCCCTGAAGAGCTTGCAGGAAAAGGTCTTGCTAAAACTCTTTTAGAGGCGGTACTTGAGCAGATCCAAAAGGATAACAAAAAAGCCGTGGCAAAATGTTCATACATTGTTAAATATCTGGAAAAGCATCCTGCAGCAAGCGAATACTTTGTTTGATCATATCTGCTAGTGTGCAGCTTTATTAATGACAGGTTTATGACGAGTAGCTATGAGTAAACCCTGGAGTTTTCATGGCCATCTCTAGTCACTATTCTCCCCATAAAACAGCAGTCTACAATCAATTCATAGCTAACTTTACATCAGCTTAATGATGTTTTTGAATAATTGATACCTTTACCATTAAGTTCTTGCACAACTTGTGCTGATTAGCTTAGCTCAAGGCTGTGTTGCTCAAAGGGGCTGACAGTACTTTGCTTTTGTTTGGAACTAAAAACTTGTACGCTCAAACTCATGAGACTGCTATTGCTCGACAATAGCTACCGGCATCATGTTACTGGCTTATATGGAAGAATAAATCGTTTGCCTTGCCTACACCAGTGTAGTGACTTATGTTTAGTCAGTCGCTATACATATGTGTTTTGGGTTATTTTCCCTGCGTGCAATAAGAGCAAAATATTAATAGCACGGTTACCATTAGTTGCACTATAAAATTTACATTGCTTGATAAATTCGCAATCCATTCCAGCCAACAAATAAAGCAATAGCGTAGCTTAATAAGGTGCCTAACATCATATATTCAGTAAGCTTCATGTCTTTATTTTTGGTTAAATCACCAAATCTAAATATCGTTTTAGTCGCGACTAAGAAACCAATACCGGCAAATTGCCCCATGAAGATAAAAGAAATAGCTAAGCATCGCTCAATATAACCAATCCAAGCGCCTGCTGATAGTAGGCCAATATTTTCATTTTTATCGATAGCCGCTGGACTAGCAAGCTGTTCAAGACAATCATTTTTAATTATGCTGACGGATAGTTTAGCATTGCTATCTTCATTGATTTCTGCGCTTGAATGCGCTTGAGGCTCTGTTGCAGGATGCGCTAGACTATCGGTGTGCTTTTTTAATGCTAATGAAATAATCACCGAGGCCGGTTTACAAACCAGTAGGTATGATATGGCAATGACCATATTCTTTGTGGTTAAAAACTGCGCTATAAATACTATGATTTGATCTAATGTGACATTAGAAAAATAAGCCCAGACAAGAGTAATAATGAGCAGTTGAATGCTTTGATCTAGCAAAAAGTAGCTAAGATTATTTACCCGATAAAATTTCAAATAAACGCTAAGAATGTACGATAGCGATATGATTACAATTGCAATAGTTGCGGAAAGTAGTGATAACTCAGAGAATAGAAATACCATGATATAAAGCAGTGTATAGACAATAAAATGCAGCCATAGTTTATGAGGCTTTATATGCTTGGTGTTACTGCTATTATTCCCACTAGCGGGTTGGAGATAGAAATTTGCGATGAAGTGAGCCGTTAGCATCAAGAGTAATAATTCCATTAGTTGTTCTCCTTGAACCGCATAACTTTTTTGTTTATTACTGCCATATAATCTCTGATGAGAAAAGCGCCAATATTGCTTAGTCTATTACTGATGTTTTGTCTTGTTGTACCGGTTATTTCGGCAATTTTTTTATGCTCGGCAAAATCACTTGCTATGTATTGATACAATAATGCTGCTTGTGTTTTCGTTAGTCTATTGAGTAAATGATTTAAAAACTGGTTTAGCAGCTGAATGTCATCGCTATATGATTTCTGCTGAAAACGTATCGATAATTCACCTCGTTGAGCTTTTGCTAATGCTCTACCAGAGGCAATAAATACTGGTCCTGATGAAGTGTTTGGCTTTTTATCATAAATATCATACGCGCCATACGCTAGGGATAACGTGCACTGAATAGGTTTTGGTGAAAATTTTGATAAATGCAGAGCAAGCTTAATTAATAAGGTGCTTTTTAAGGCGTTAATAGGATCAGGGTACTGGATCTGAAATTCATCACCTCGATATATTTCACCAATAGCCTGATACTTTTCATTAACCTCTTGAAGCAAGCCTTTAAGGCTGTTGATAACTTCTGCATAGGTTACATTGGACATCTTGGTTGAATTGACAAGATCTCCAGTTAAGACAGCAATCATATTAATTATCCTCTAGAACATAACCCAAGCAATAATATTTAATTGCTTTTATAATTGCAACTATATTTAGTTGCCTGTGTTTAGGCAATAATATTTAATTGCCTATATCGGCTGATGATATTTTATTGTCATGGTGAAAAGTAAAATAAATTTAAAGTATTATTGTTTAGTAAAAGGTAAAGTAAACCTTACGCAATGTGGCAGATAAATGCTCGGATTTTTCCTGATGAAAATGGGCGAAATGCTACTAAATTAAATAGCTCAGAATCTATGGTATTTCTACATACTAATACCATTATACATAAAGCGGCATTCAATAATTGTGTGGCAAAATCAACATGAATAGATATAAAGTGTTCCAGACCAAATATAAGTCGCTTTATGCGTGCAGGTAAGGTGCTTGATTGTTTCATGGCCGCTACTAACCATCTCGGTAATTGCTTATATAGGCTCCTTATATTGTTGAGTAATAGGCCATTAATCTATTGAAAGCAAACTAATGTTTGTTAACTATAATTTATCTAGGTAATTAAATATTGCTGAGAATGGGTAGAAGCATATTTATCGCTGATTTTTAAATTAGTACCTAGCAACTGGCACTAATATAGCTGAATTATGGCCTATCTTTACCCTAGTTTTTTACATTTAATGTTTCCTGGTAGCGTAAAAAAGCTGCTTCTAGGCGCTGCATAATTTGCTCTGCATAAGGCACTTTAGCGTTAAGTATAAAAAACAGCTCAACCGTTCCGATAATCGAGTATTCAAAGTCAGTTTTAGCAGCCATCGACATACTATATTCACTGGCGCTTTTATAAACTATAGCGTAATCACCACGCTTAAATTTTAAGGCGGTGAGAGCTCTTTCATGATTTTCTACCTCAAAATTATTTTCGCTGATTTGTTCTACTTTCGCCCGTATGCCTCCATAGGTATACCCCCTTAGCAGTATTAGTCGCTTAGCCATTAAATCTTCAATGGAATGAACAGGTTTAGTACCTGTGCGCCATAAAGTACGTAGTTGTATTTCTGCAACGGGAAAGCGACTAATAAGAAAATTATTTTCATTATTTACCAGAGATTTAGCCGCAATAGCAAAGTTTATTTGCTGTTGATTGAGGTTGAAAATAGCCCTGATATTTGGAAATAGCATGGCTTTGTAGGGAATACCACTGTCGAGGCTTATCGCTGCCATCAATTCAGCTAAATCTCCTTTGGGTTTTTTTTCCTCATCCAAATAGATTAAAGGCGGAAAATGCACGAATCCCCACTGTAAAAGTAATGGCGGCTCAACACTATAATCCTGTTCGGTCTCTAAAGCCCAAACAGGTAATGCTAACAGCGAAAATAGGAGCAATGCTAATAAGGAACAATGCAATTTTAGCCTCATCTTATGTTGTAGATATCCCATCTTAGTGAAGTGCCGCTAAGGACACTTCAGCGATTTTTACTAATAACTAATCTTATTGTCCAGTTTTGATGCACTTTAAATACCGCTTAACATGTCTTAACTGAAGTTTAAAAGCGACCATAAAGCAAGCTGCTAGGCGATAAAGCTACCGTGCGCTACATTAGGTTATTACTTGTCTTTAATTTCAATAGGCTTTGGGTCAATAATGGGTTGAGGATCTGCACTGCCATCGTGTGTATTGCCACCCATTTGATCTGGTATTGCGCCGTGTACTAAATCCTTTACTTCGGCCATCCAAGCATATTGACCATTGCCGGCTAAAGAATAAATGCCATGGGGTGTTTCAATGTGTCCATAAATAGCACGTTTATTAAGGGTAATGGTCGTAGTGTAAATATCTTCATTCATTAAAAAAGAAGCGTTGATAGTTTTATTCCCGCGGCTATCAAATTTAGTACTTTCTATTGCAACATCCTGATATATATCAAAGAAGGGGATATCAAGCTCTAGAGTATCGCCTGCTTCAAGTGCGGCAATATGGTCGTTGTCTATTGCCAAATAAACTTCACCCCGCAGGTTTTCTCTTAGCTTCCCCGAAGCTTTTAATACCGTCTCGGCTGTTGCTGATTGAGCGAATGGTGTTTCACCTAGTGTATTATCTGAGCTTTCAATAACCGTAACTTTACTATTAGCCGACGGGATAGGTTTTACTTTTATTACGCTTGCATGTGGGGGATGAGGCAGTAAGTTTTTAGACGGTACAGCGCCATTTTTAACTATATTTGCTGTATTTTTACTCATTACAGCAATGTCGTCGGATGCGTCTAACCAGTACACGGTAGTGAAAACAATGCTTAAGGCGACTAATATTATTAACGTTTTTTTCATCAAATTTCCTGATTAATATTTAGTTTTATATTAAATATTATTAATGGCTTATAAATTAAAGCCATAATTTTTTAAAGACAGGCCCTAATTTTATTTAAGGCCTGTTTAAAGAAAAATTAACTTAACTGGTAATGACTCACTTCGCTTTTTTTACTAAAACCAATTACGCTATATGCGTGATTAACGAAATGTAGCAATAGTATTGGTAACTAGTTCAAGTGCTCTTTGCGAGTCAGCAACATTGTTAACACCAATACGTTCCCCGTTTAATGCCAAACCCGGGTTAGAGAAGTAAGACAGTTGATTAGTGGTATTAAACTCTTGCGGGTATGCCATGATAGTGGCAAATTGGTTATCAACACCGTAACCCACAGCCCAGCTATAAACACCACCTTCAGCGCCTTGTCTTACTGAGTGACCTAAGCCCATGTTGTGACCTAACTCGTGCATAAATGTTAGGGTTGTATCGCCACAGTTATTAGCAGTGATATTGTAGGCGTAACTATCGTAAGCATCGTGATCTGGGAACACATCATTCATCCCATAGATAGAGCCAGCAATGCCACAAGTAGTGCCACCAGAAGAGCTTTGTGCACTACCAATAACAACAACGAAATCAGCGTTGTACTGATCGCGCCAATTGCGAATTTGGTTATTCTTGTAAAGGCTTTGGATATTACCCCATGAAGCAACGTAATTTGTGCTTACTTGGTTCTCACCTTCCCAAGCTAAAACTAAGTTAATGTCTAAGCCATTCTTCTTATAGTTAGCATTTGAATCAGCAACAATATTTGCAATCTCTGCATTGATATCAAAGCTTCGAGCTTTTGCTGCGGCGGTGTAATACACATCAACTACTACGTCTCTAGCCATTACTGATGTAGTCAATGCTGCCGATATTGATAAAGCTATCAATGCCTTACTGGCGACTTTCTTTAACATACTATTCTCCATAAACTAATTCTGTTGTTTTTATATGCTAAGGCAAAGATGAATAATTACATTAAATGTAAGCGCTTTACTTTTGGCATTATTATTTTTTTAGCACCGATTTCTCGGTAATTGATTAGAAAGGAATGATAGATATTTAAATAGTAAGATTACGACATTTTTTCGCACGGTTGCGAGGACAAAGTTTAGATAAGCTGACTAATTGGTTAGGTTTTGATGTCGCTAATTTTAGAAAAAAAGTCGTAATAATATGAAGCTTTTATTTATATATAACGCTGTTTTATCTGAACTTTTTTTTGTCAATGTCTTGTGTGCTATCACGGCGGTAATTTTTTGCTCGTAGATGTTATGAGTACTTTGGCAATATTCAATTTAATTGGGATTACGCTTAGAAAGCTCGTAAATGTTTACTTTCGGATAAAAAAGTACCAGCAATTATATCTTTGCTAGATGCTTAGACTAAATTTTCTTAACTACTGCTATAGCGGCTAAATACCAAAGTTAGTATTGAAACATTAATGCTAAATATCAGTGTATCAAGGTGAATAACAGTACGCTTTTAGCGACAATCTTCAGGATTTGGCTATAAGCACAAAATAGTGATTTATGTTTTTACCAAATGAAAAGTACTTGCTAGTCAGGAGGGGAGGAATATGCCAGTCGCTATAAATTAAGTTGCTTTGCCAATAGTTTTAACTCGTAGTACTAATACTTTGGCTCAGTACATATGAAGCGGGTATTGATTTGCATTAAGTAGAAAGGAAACTATTGTGTACGCTTTATTAGTGGTTATTTCATAGTTTAAATTTTACAGATTTGAAAATCCGTCGACCTAGCTCTAATTGTGTAACATTTTTAAACTCAATTAACATAGCAAAGCCCACTTTCTCAGCAACGTTGGGAATAGTAAGTGCCATTTTATTTTTTTGTATTAAAATTTTACCCCGATGGCCGTCAATTATTACGGGCTCAGAGCTAGCCGTCGTTAACTCATCAAATGTTGAAGAATACAGCCCTAAGTCATAAAATAAAGTGAAATTTTCATTCTCTAATTGACCGGCAATTGAATCTATAATAAGTACTTCAGCAGGTATTAAACTACGTGGTCGTTCAAAACATAATTGACTATTCGGACAAAATTCAAGCCAATTGCTGAGTGGCTTTTTATCTTGGCTATTTGACGGGCTGATATACAGAAGAGCAATAACAGTGGCGACTAAAATAGATTTACCAAGTTGCATAATAATTCCATGGAATAATGACCTTGCGTTATTAACTAAGTACTTAAAATAACGCAAGGTTAACAGTATTACTTTTATCGGCTCTTATTAAGTCCATTGCTAACTAAAATGGCAAAAGAAAGTAAAAATAAAACTAAGGTCATTGGTTCAGGAACTGGCCTACTGGCTACAGCTACAATCAGTACAGGGTTAATATTAATCCAAAAGTCTTGGCCATCGGTTTGTACTAAAGGACTATTACGAAGGAAACTTACTTCACTTGATGTTAACGTGGTGCTGTTATTTAGAGAAGGGTTCATCAAACCGCCAGATCTGTGACCCAAGCCTAAGTTATGACCTAATTCATGCGCCAACAACTCGCCACCAAAGCGGCCCGCTGCGAATGACGATTCTACGACAAAATCATTTCCGGGAAGCTCACCGCAGCCAACGATACCCGTATTTATTGTGCCACCACAGGCACTGATGTTATCAATAAAATAAAAGTTTACGATATTTAGTGCACCAATATGCATGCTAAATAGTTGCGAAATTTCTGCATTACTGGTGATATTTAACAGGCTTGGAGCAACTATTTCTGAAGCCGCACCTATACGTATATCAATGGGAGTGAAACCAAAACTAGCTTGGGAAAATATAGCATCGAGTGCTGATTCATTGGTAGTAATAAAACCGGCTTTAGCATGGGATACTATAAATAACCCACAGATTAACAGTAGTATTTTTAATGTTTTCACAAGCATTCCTTTACTTTATATATAGAAAATTATAGAAAATTTTCAGAACGATGTTAATTTACATGTAAAGCAAGAAACATTCCTTTTAGTTTTTAATTTATTAAAACAATTGCTTGCTGTTTTGATTTTTAGTTAGCTAAACACAAGTGTTAAAAATCTTGACAATAATAGACAAGCGATAGGCGTATTTAAAGCCATAATTAAGGGCTTGAGGTAAATCGCCTAGTGCATTAGCACTATAATGATTGGCCTGTGGTTTGAGCAGACTGGTGCGGACATACTTTATTGCATAAGGTGCATATTGTCGCTTTAAATAACATCAGATGTATTACCAAAGACAAAGCGATATAACGCTGTTTATAAAATAATCACTTTAAAGCAAAGTTTCGGTGGGGATCGAAGCATTATTACTGTATAATGCGCGGCTTTATTATGGTGGCTGAGCGGTTGTTTATTAATACGACTAGCTTGGTTACAACAATTACAGTATTAACTATCACTTTAAAGCTATCCGTTTGCAACTAATAGTTAATGAGTTCAGTTAAGACAAAATAGGAAGATTTCTTTGATCACTACATCGAACATT
>TARA_R110000737_G_scaffold337656_1_pt1 | contig 13810 bp, 9 predicted proteins | sample TARA_R110000737 | Tara Oceans TARA_R110000737 (sample SAMEA4398027) | marine metagenome | biome: Polar Biome; feature: [SRF] surface water layer (ENVO:00010504); material: water (ENVO:00002006), including particulate matter (ENVO:01000060) such as... | depth 5 m
TGAGTCACACAAACTATGAAACGTATGTTAATTAATGCTACACAATCAGAAGAATTGCGTGTAGCACTTGTAGATGGTCAACAACTTTATGATTTAGATATCGAAAGTCCTGGTCACGAACAAAAAAAATCAAATATCTATAAAGCCAAAATCACTCGTATTGAACCGTCGTTAGAAGCGGCGTTCGTTGATTACGGAGCTGATCGTCACGGCTTCTTACCGATGAAAGAAATCGCCCGTGAATACTTCCCTAAAGGTTACAGCTTTCAAGGTCGTCCTAATATCAAGGAAGTACTACGTGAAGGCCAAGAAGTTATCGTGCAAATTGATAAAGAAGAGCGTGGCCAAAAAGGTGCAGCGTTAACTACTTTTATCAGTCTTGCTGGCAGTTATTTAGTCCTTATGCCTAACAACCCTCGTGCTGGCGGTATTTCACGTCGCATTGAAGGCGATGAGCGCACCGATTTAAAAACATCATTAAGTAAGCTTACCCTACCTAAAGGCATGGGCTTAATTGTTCGTACCGCCGGTGTTGGTAAAGAATATGATGAGCTTGAATGGGATTTGAATGTTCTATTACATCATTGGAACGCTATTTCAGAAGCCGGTGCAAGTCGCCCAGCCCCGTTTTTAATCCATCAAGAAACTAACGTTATTTTACGTGCTATTCGCGACTATTTACGCCGCGATATTGGTGAAGTGCTCATTGATCGCCCAAAAATATTTGAAAGCGTTAAAAAACATATTGAAATCGTTCGTCCAGACTTCTTAAGTAAAGTTAAACTTTACAGCAATGACGTGCCTTTATTTACCCATTATCAAATTGAAACGCAAATAGAAACAGCTTTTCAACGCGAAGTACGTTTACCGTCTGGTGGCTCAATCGTTATTGATCCAACTGAAGCGATGACATCTATCGATATTAACTCTGCCCGCTCGACTAAAGGTGGTGATATCGAAGAAACAGCATTTAATACTAACTTAGAAGCCGCTGAAGAAATTGCTCGCCAATTACGCTTGCGTGACTTAGGTGGTTTAGTGGTAATCGATTTTATCGATATGACCCCTGTTCGCCACCAGCGTGAAGTTGAAAATAGAATGCGCGATGCTGTAAAGCAAGATCGTGCCCGCATTCAATTAGGTCGTATATCTCGCTTTGGCTTACTTGAAATGTCGCGTCAACGTTTACGTCCTTCTATTGGTGAAACTAGCCAAGGCGTATGTCCTCGTTGTAGTGGTACGGGTCATGTTCGTGGTGTTGAGTCTTTAGCCTTATCTGTATTGCGTTTGATGGAAGAAGAAGCCATTAAAGACAATACACAACAAGTTCAGGCGCAAGTTCCTGTCCCTGTTGCAACGTTTTTATTAAACGAAAAACGTCGTTCTGTATTTCATATTGAAAAACACCACAGTGTAAATATCCTCATTATTCCTAATCCGAATATGGTTACGCCGCAATATGAAGTTATCAGAGTAAGAAAAGACGAAGGTATCGAAGAAGCTAGCTACGATATGGCGATTAAGCAAGCCGTGCCAGAAGAAGCGGTAATGCCAAAATTTGATAAAGAAGTCAGTAAACGTGTTGAACCTTTACTACAAGGCATGTCTTCGCCTAAACAAGCACCTAAAAAGCGCGAAGCGGTACCCGTTGTAGAAACAAAAGCTGAGTCAAAAAGTTTAATGACGGGTGTTGTCTCTTGGCTTAAGTCTCTTTTTGCTGCAGAAGAAAAAGTAGAAATTAAACCGGTACCGAAAAAACCACAAGAGAGCAATGCTAGAAATAGTGAGCGTCGTCCACAAAGAGCAAAACAAGGTCAACGCCGTAATAATCGTAATGATTCTCGTAACGAAGGTCGTAATGACTCGCGTAGCGAAAACCGTAACGACGCTAGTAATGAAGTTCGTCACGAAGGTCGCAATGACAAGCGTAAAGCTCAAGATGCCAATGACGATAATGCTAATAAGCAAAGCAATGCAACTGCTTCAACGACCGCTAAGCCACAAAAAGAACGCGTGCAAAAGCCTAAAGAAGAAAAGGTAGCTGAACGTCGTCAACGTCGTAACAACCGCAAAAAAGTTCGCGTTAATTCTGATGTTAAAAACAACACTCATGTTGAAAATATAGATGTTGAAGATACTGCGGTTAAAATCACAGCTACTGAGAGCAAATCTGTTGAAACAAGTAACGTTGAAAATTTAACCTCGGTAGATACGATTAATAACGTTGACAATGCCACGGTCGAGCAAGCAGCTAACACAACAAATGATGAGCAACGTCCAAGAAGTAGACGCTCTCCTCGCCATATGCGTGCAAACGGTCAACGTCGTAGACAAAACGCCGAGGCAGGCGATGCTACTAGTGAAATTACTGAAGATCCTGTAACTGCTCGTTATCCTGAGCAAAGTTCAACTTCATCTGATCATGCTTTAAATGATGCTAATTCGGCTAATGAAGTCACTGAGTCAGCGCCTACTGTTGAACAAGTTCAAAAAGTACAAGCAGACGCGTTAACTGAAGTGATTAATAATCCAAAGAACGAAGTTCAACAAAACTTACCTTTTGATGAACCTGGAGCATCTGTGGTGAAAGCTGACGCAGAAGTTAGTAAGCAGACAGCAAATGTCGCAATTAACACGCCAAGTGTTGAAACCACGACATCGATAGATGAAGTTGTTCCAGCGACTGAAGCTAATGCTAACGATGCTGGCGAAACAACGCAGGCACCTGTTGCAGTAAGCGCAAAGATAGAAGAACAAGTCTCTATTGAGGCAATATCTGAGCTTTCGGGAGCGAAAACTGACGTAGAAACACCGGTAGATGTAGATACAACGGCCACAACGACTGAAGATACGCCTGTAATAACAGATGAAAAACCGAAAAAAGTACGTGCTAAAGTTAAAAACATTAAACGTAAAGTAAAAGCGGCAGCAAGTAAAACATCGGGTAAAGCATCAGCACCAATGACTAAGCCAGAAACCATTGTTAGTAGTGGTGTTATCCCTCGCGATTTCGTTGCGAGTGAACAAAGAACATCACATACGCAGTCAGGTAAATCTGCACTTGTTGCGAATGTTACCAGTCGAAACTCAGCTGGGCCAACTAAACCAACACTGGATTAAGTTACCCGACTATCCTTCAGTTTAACTAGCTGAAGGGGAAAAATAAAAGCCAATTGCATTATGCAATTGGCTTTTTTATTGTCACTATTTTAGTAAGCTATCACAGTACTTGATGCTTAATATATGTTTTAAAGCCGTTTATGCAGCACTCAGACGTTTAATTAAGCCGTCACTGGCGTCTTCAACTAAATCTAATACAAACTGAAAGCCTTTCGCGCCACCATAATATGGATCAGGTACTTCTTGATCGTCAAAATTTTCAGCGTAATCTAAGAATAACTGTATCTTATATTGCAAGCTTGAGGGCGCAACTTTCATTAAGTCTTTCACATTTTGATGGTCCATCGCTAAGATCAAATCAAATTTTTCGAAATCTTGCGCAGACACTTTACGTGCTTTAATGTTATCAAACGAATATCCTCGTGCGATACCGGCTTTCTGTGCTCGATGATCCGGTTTTTCCCGCGCATGAGAGCCCAATGTACCGGCTGAATCTATTGTTAAGGCAAGTGCCTTTGCTTTCTGACGGAAAACCGCTTCTGCGCTCGGTGAGCGGCATATATTGCCCATACAGACAAACAATACAGATTTTACCGTTAATAGCTCTGGTTTATTGATCACAGAAAAATTCCTAATTTTTTAAACAAATAGATGAATGATAAACAATTATCACTTTAGCATTATTCAATGACTCAAGTTCGATTTCAAGTCTTGAAAAATCTAACGCTAAAGTAGATGACCCGTTTTAACCCAGATCAAAGTATCTTGTTCAACAAAGGGATGATGTTGACTTAAGTGTGGGCTCCTGATCCAGCTTCCAGCAGGGTAACGGCCTAATTCATCAATTAATTCGCCGCTGATGACATATATTTCTTCACCACTAAAATGACTATGTAATATAAATTGCTCTCCTGCCGGCCAAAATACTAAAGCGACAGATTCTGTTGCAAATTGATGTAGCGGTTTAACTTTTAAGTTGCCATAACCTGGTTGCCATAGCTGTTGCTCAGTATCAATAGTTATACGCTGACAATCCAACGGTGAAATTTGATGAAGCTTGACAAGTAATTCACAGCCTTTGGCACTATATGGAGCATGGACAAACCCTTTAGGGTTACGAAAGTAGCTGCCCTTAGGAAAGTGCCCCGTTTCGTCAGAAAAAGTTCCCGAAAGCACAAGTATTTCTTCTCCCAAAGGATGGTTATGAGAGCGAAAGCTTGCTCCGGCGTCATATCTTACAATACTGGTTGCATGTCCACTTTCACGGTTTTCACGCGCTAAGGGTTTACGCCACACTCCAGGTAAAGGGCTAGCTTGCCAATCTTGCTCTTTAGTATAAATAACGACTCGCTTCGTTAAATCCATATTAATCATGCTTGCCCTCTTACGGCTTATTATTAACCTAAAATGAGTGTAATTAATAAATACGATAATTAAAAAAATAGTGCTTAGCTAATCGTATCTTAAGCCTTAATATTCGAGTTTTATTGAACTAGGCGCATAAAGTCTTTAATAAAATTATGCCTTGATAAGCATATTTCTGCTACATTATTTTATATAATCCGAGATTAGAATAAGGGTTGGGTAAATATCTGAAATTCCATTGTATTAAATAAACAATGCCGCTAGTGATGAAATTTTAATGGCTAGTAGACAATTTCGTTTATCCGCAGCTCAGGTTATATAGTATGCTTATAGACTTAACGCGTTATTGAACACATTAGTTAGAAGTCGCTTGGGGTATTTGTACAAGATACTTACTTTAATGCCTCGTTATTGTTGATACAAAAGTGCTAATAAAAATCACCATATCTAACCAGCTTAAGTTAAGGGTTAGGTTATATATATACCGAGATAATTTTCGAGATGAAAATAACCTTAATCTCGAAAGATGTTGGCTATATTGTCATTGCAATTCACTTATATGAGTATTTATTTTTGATATTTTTCCAATTCAGTAAATGGTTTTTTACCGCGACAATTGCAATAATATTGATTGCTATTGTCGCTAGTTTTACCAATCTCATTCTTGATATTGACCAAAAAAACATCAGCGAATTTAATAGCGCTTTTACAATTAATAGTAGCTATTATATTGATGAAACGAACGCTAGTGATCTGGATGATATCCTCAACAATGTCCAATTTATCGACAGTAATTTAAGTGATATTCCGTATGCTTTAGCACAACAAAGTTATTGGATAAAGCTCTCTCTACATTACCCAATAGCTAAAGCAACCATGTCCAACCCTAAGCAAGAAAGTTTTCTTCAAGGTAGTGGTAACGAAGAATTAATTTTGATGGCAGAACATAGCATACTTGATAGCTTTATCGTCTATGAACTCAATGCCTTAACTGCGCCAAAAAAACTTTATCATAAGCTTGCTAGCCCAAAGGAAGTCAGCCAGAATGTTTATCCATATGCAAGATTACCATTAAACCAGTTTGGCCACAGTGAGTACCTCATTCAGGTTAAGAACTCTGGACCGCCTAATATTCCTTTACTGTTATTTACTGTGCCAAACTTTGAACAAAGAGTACTGCTTTCTCAGCTGGTATACGGTGCATTCATCGGTATATTGATCATTATCGCTATATATAACTTAGTACTATTCTTTGCTGGCAGAGATAAAGTTTATTTATTGTATATCGGCTACTTGCTATCTGCCTTTGCTGTACTTTCTTCATTAACGGGTTATGGCTACTTTCTTTTTTCCGACAAAATAATGAAGTTACTCAATCAATATCTGATATTTACCGATTTCTTACTGATCATATTCCTCCTGTTATTTACCATTTATTTTTTACGCTACGAGCGCCTAAAACATTGGGCTTATAAATTTTCAATTTCCTTTGCGGTCTTGATAACGTTACTTGCGTTTTATTCTCTTTCTCTTGACGAACTAATGCAAACCAAGCTGTTCTTTTCTTTACAGCCTTTTTTTTACATCGTTGCACTCATATTAATTTTTAATCGCTTAAAAAGAGATTTTTCCTGGGCGCGCTTTTACTTTTTATCCTGGGTACCCTTGTTAATTGGCGCAATTATTCAACCAATGGTGCTGCTTAATCAGCTTGAATACAGCTTTTTGACCAGCAATGCATTCCTCTTTGCAATTATGGTCGAAGTGACCTTTATGGCATTTGCTCTAGCAGAGCGTATTCGCTGCAATGAGCAAGAAAAACTGACGATGATTGCCTATCACCAAAGTAACCAGCTACCAAGACAAACCAACTTAGAGCATAAAATTAGTCAACTATTAGCAGAAAACAATCAACACTTTACGGTGATTGTGATAAAACCAGAGCAATTTCAACGCATCGATCTATACATAGATGAACCAACCCGTATTCAATTTTTTCAACAATTAAATCAAAAATTATCATCCCTATTTAGGTTTAATGATGCCGCGCTTCATATAACTGAACAAAGAGAAAAACTGTGTTTTTTGGAAAATAATAGTTTAGCTATGGTCATTGATAATACTCACAATGAGCAAAATATTACACAGACCGTCAATTCTATTCAACATGCCGCTGGTGAGGTTTTTTATATAAAAGCGCTTAAGTTGCCATTGTCAGCTTATATTGGTTTAGCCAATTTTCCTGAGCACGGTTCATCTAGTGCAAGTTTAATTAGCAATGCATCCATTGCAGCCAATAATGCTGAATTGAGCGAAAATAAATGGGCTTACTTCGCACAACACCACAGCCAAAAAAATCACTCCTCAATACAATTAGCAATTGATCTACAACAAGCAATTACTAATCAAGGGTTTGAATTATTTCATCAACCACAAATAGACTTAAAAACTAGCAAGGTCTGTAGTAGTGAATGTTTAATTCGTTGGCATCATCCAGTACTTGGTGCAATACCCCCTGATGTATTTATAACCGTTGCAGAAGACTTTGGTTTAATGCCATCGTTAACATTATGGGTGGTAGAAACTGCGCTTGTTCAGCAAGTTTTGCTCACCGAGCATACGGGACTCAACCATATGGTATCAATCAATATCAGTGGTAAAGACCTTATTCATGCTAGCTTTATTGATGATATATCCAAGATTATTAATCGTTGTGATATTAAAGCAGAAAAGATTATTTTTGAACTGACTGAGTCAATTTCATTTGCAAAAAGTAGCGTAGCAATACATACCATAGAACAACTGATTGATCTTGGTATTACCATTAGTATTGATGATTTTGGTACCGGTTATTCTTCTATGTCGCAAATTAATATGTTGCCGTTCCAAGAATTAAAAATAGACCGAGAGTTTGTCGAAAATGTTTGCGGCGATAATAAACGTAAAGTTATTGCGGAAACCACTGTCAAAATGGCAAAAGGTTTAGGTTTAGAAGTTGTAGCTGAAGGTATTAATAGTCGCTTAGATGAGCAGACACTGCGCAGTTTTGGCTGTGATATCGGCCAAGGATATTACTACGCTAAACCTATGTCTTATGACAACTATCTCGCGTGGCTTAACAATTTATCTAACGGCCAAATACCCGCGAGTTTAGAGGGTGAATATATTCCCGCTGAAAAATAAACATCATTATAAAACCTTGTGATTGAGCTAACCTGAGCTTTGCGTAAGCGATTTACCAACGGGATAAAGGGCTTATACGCCACTCAGGTAATTATTAAAACAATTGATTTTCTAGCGTTTTACCATTGATAAGTTGAGCATATGACCAATTATTTTTTTGCAAAAGGCTTAATAAACTCATTTCGATATTAGCCTTGTCCTGCTCTTTCATTATGGTCAGTAAATATTCTCTATCTTGTGTCATATTCACCTGACTAACGCCCGGCATTTTTAATATCATTGCGATAATTTGCGGGTGTTCTTGTTTCATTCTCAGGGTTATAAATCGAGTTTTCTCATCATCACCCGATGTTTGGTGCTGTTTTAGATGGCCATTTTCAAGATAGAGCACCTGATCACACAAACGTTCGAGCTCACTCAAGTCATGGGAGCTTAAAATGAAGTTAACGTCGTTCGATTGCTCAGTAACAATAGCCCGAATCTCTTTTGCATTAGCAGGATCAAGTCCAGCGGTAGCCTCATCTAACATGACAATCTCGGGACTTCCTAGCAAAGCTTGCGCGATCGTTGCTCTTTTTCGCATACCATGAGACAACTCACTTGGTCGGCTATTCGCCGCATCCGTTAACGCTACCATCTCTAATACTCTTACGGTATCTCTTTTGGCGAGCTTATTACTCATGCCTTGCAAGCGCGCATAAAAGTTTAATTGCATGGCAATGCTAAATCGAGGGTCTAATTGTGCATCTTGAGGCAAGGCAGCTAAACGTCCAAATAACGCTGAATGACCGGGTGTATGCCCTAAGATGTTAATCTTGCCAGAAGACGGTTGTATGTAACCACATAACAAGCTAAACAAAGTGGTTTTACCCGCACCATTAGGCCCGACTAAAGCAACCGGTGCGCCTTTTTCTAACGAAAATTCGACCTTATTTAGTGCTGTTTTGTCACCATATTTTTTTGTGACTTGTTGAACCTCGATAATTAAACTCATAGTGACGCCCTCTTCATCATCAAGTGACTGGCAATAAGTAGAAACAAGGTCTGCACTAAAGGTAATATATATTGGCTAGTGGCCATATTATTTTGCGATAAAATACTGCTTATTTGCTCACCAGGAAGCAGCATATTTAGATAAAACGATTGACCAAATTGATAATTAATAAAAGCAATACTTAACGGACCTAAAGCAAAAATCAATGTCGCGGCTACGACCGCTAAACGCGCGGAATTAACTAAGGTATTGAGTAATGTCATTAAGGCGATAAAAGGCATAGCAACAATAACTAATTCTAAAGTTAATTTAGCGCCAATCTGTAGGCTAGGCGCTAAAAGTGTTAAATCTCTCATAATAGCTAATACCGTAGTCGCAATTGATGTCATCAAGATCAATATTGCCATAATCAGTAATTGCCCTAAATAACGACCTACGATTAGCTCTGCTCGGGTAGCACGCAAGGTGATAAATCTTAATGTTCCGCGATGCTTATCTGAGCAAAATTGATCACTGCATACTAACAAAGCAAAACTGGGAAAGAAATATACGGCTACCAACCAATACATCGCGTATTCGGCAACTGGCCAGTCTAATAATGCCGTTAACCCCAAAGTACCAAACAGTTGTTGTGCCATACCTTCAAATGAAGGCGAGGATACAATTGCTGATGCTGAGCCAACAAAATAGTAAAGAATAATAAACCAGATAGTGGCAAAGGCTAATAACGCCAATAAACCCCGTTTAGTTTTAAACAAACGCTCTACTTCAAACCTAATGATAATGGATAGTCTAGACAGATTTATATTCAATTGGCACCAATTATATTTATAGTTGTTAGTTACATGAAAGAAAACACGTCGAAAAACGATGTAGATTGAGTCAATAAAAATCTGAAAAAATCACGTTTTTAACCTGCTAATGTGTTATTTTTACCCTTACTATTTTATAACTAAATGACAAATTTTATTCTCGCCTCAGCCCCTTTTGAGCTATCTATTTGTGGCGTACAAAACAATAAGCGTGCTGAAGGTACTTTTAATTCATCAACCAAATGGGCTTTGAAAATATCTACACGTTGTTGAGATATTGACTTTAAGCGCGCGATATTTTCGGCATCATTGATTTTAGACCCGTCTGCCATTTCAATGTCATTAGCAATGGCTACTGCACAAAGTTTGACATTTACCGTGTCCCTGTCAGCTAACATTACCGACATTTGACGACTAAACTCTAATTGTTCAGTCGTTAACTTAGTTTCGCCAGCGCCATAGTTTAAATCGTTTATTCTTAGCTTAAGGGCATATTCCCCAGCAGCCATTGCAATTTTCATCACACTTGCATAGGGAACAAAGGTTGTCAGCAAGTAATCTTTCGCAGCGGACATAGTCGCTTGTTTAACTAACAAAGTTAATAAGCCTGATAAACCAAAAGATGGTGAGCTTGTATCTCCCTTTAATGGCAATGACAGTTCAACATTACCATCTGAATCTTTTAACATACCTAAGGCGACGTTAAACGGTACACTGAACTGCTCTGTTACCTGACTTCTTTCATGATCGTCAGCTACTGTAAACTCAACACCTCTGAGTAATAGATCAACATCGCCATTGAGTTTATTTCCCGTCAACCCTGCAGCAATAGTAAGGTCAAGTTGACCGCTTTCAATTTCATATTTTAAGGTTTGCTTAATATAGCTCGAAACACTGGGTAAACTGAGCTCTTTAACCACCGCATTGAGCGTAAATTTTTGCTCATCAGCAAACGGTAAACCACGGCCTTTTATATCAAAATTTGCGTACTTATCACTGCTACCTTGCATATCAAAGATAACTTCTTGATCTGGCTTACCCGTGTCAATATCAGACAAAAGCAAATGGCTAATATTGACATTTCGTTCATAATGCGGTGTAACACTGCTGTCTTTAAAATCGATTTTTGCATCATCAAGCAAGGTAAACTGAGTCAATCGAAATACTTGCTTAGCACGAGTAGGCTTGCTCGTTTGCTCTTCTACTTGCTCTGGTATTGAAGATTCAATATGAACTGTATTGCCGACATGTGGTGTCTCATGACTTTTTATATCGTCAGGGTTAGTTAATGCAACAAGCGTGGCCAATTGCTTTTCTTTATCCAATAAAACGTTAGCTACAAGTCCCGATAACGTAAGGTTATTAACCGCGACAAGCTCAGGCGTATACTCAATGTTGTTTATCGACAAACCACTGAATGCAGCTAATGCGGGTAGGTTTTGCTGACTATTTCTTGAAAATTGACTCTCGGCAAATTGCACACTTTCAATCGTTACTTTAGCGATATCTTGCTGATATTGCAGTGCAATATTATTAGCTGTTAAATTTGCTATTTCAGCTAGTAGCGCAGCATTGTCTTGCGAATTAGCCGCAATACCAGTGATGGTAAAACCCAGCATTGTATCAACACTGATGGCTTTATTTTCTGGCAATAAAACAGCTAAATCTTTAGCGAGAATTTTTTGATTCTTGATAGCTATGACAATATTATTTTGTTCAACATGCAGATCATCAATGGTCACTAATAAGTTATTAATATTGACTGATGTTTGTGCTTTATTGAGCGATATATTATTTTTATCAGCATGCTTTACCTTACCCGCATTATTCAAAGAGCTAGTCTTAGGTAATAAAGGCCTTATATCTTGCAGCTCAAATTTTTGTTTTTTTATCGACAGAGCTAAATCTTCCTGCTCAACATAAAGATCTTCAACAGCCAATACCAGTGCATTAATATTGATTAGCGTCGCTGGCTCTGTGATGGCAATATTGAATTTACTTGCATAGCTAACGTTGCCATTAAGCGTTAAAATTGTTGGCGGTAAAAATGCTTTAGCTGTGCTTAAATCGATATTTTTAGCATTAAGCGAAACACTAATTTCGCCTTGCTGTTTCAACAAACTACCGTCTATGGCAACAGTTATCGGTGCGCCGTTTAAATGGCTGACTAAGTTTAATTTAATCTCTTGTTGATTTTGTGACAGTAAAATGTTCTGCAAAGAAAGTGAGTCTAATTGAATATTATGCTTTTGTGAAAATAACTCTAATTCAATATGAGCATCGGTCAAGGTAAACTCGGGAATGATAATTTGATAAGGAAAATTAGCGCTTACTGGCTCCATTTCTGCTTCTGCTGGCGCGTGGTTTTCGGCCATTAATTCAATACCCGCAATATTGAGCGACGACTCATTGACCGTTACAGGGATATATAGGCCATTAAGCTTAAATTCTGCTACATAAATTTTATCATAAAATAATTGATGCAAATGTAACTCTGCATCAAGGCTTTGTAGTTTAAGTGCGCTATTTTTTTCATTTGTTATTACAGCTAAATCGCTAATCGTTAAATGAGCGGTAAATGGGTTATAACGAATACTAGATGTAGCGGTTAGCAGCAAAGGTTTTGGTAAACCATAGGTATTGATAGCATATCGAATTATAGTCGGTGATAGTAACCAAATGAGGCCATAAATTACAATAGAACTGATAACTATGATTTGAGTAAAGCGTTTAAAATAACGACCCATGCTAGGTTCCTATACTTTGACGAGATAACACAGAGCCGATAAATGTAATTTAACTTATACACTTGTATTAAATTATGTGCTTTAAAATGTGATTAAAATAAAACGGACTATCGCAACGTTTGTACGATAGTCTGCTAGATAAAGGCTTAACAACTTACTCAGGTTTTAACAAGTCGATAAATTGCTGTGATTGCGCTATTGCTTTGCTCATTTCAGCCACTAATGATTCAACATCACGTTTAATGGTTTTATACTCACCTTGCAACGCGCCAATAGCCTGCGCATTTAGATTATGCTTGAGATATAAACTATTATCTTTCAAAGCAGATAAAACCGGTGCCATTCTGTCTTTAGCCCGATACATAGACTTAATCAAAGCTTGGTAATTACGCTCAGTTTTTTTCAGCTTCTGCTGGCTTTGTTGTTTCAAGCTGTTACTAGAATATTGTTGAATTTCATCGTTCCATTCATCAAATAATGCATCGGCTACGCTTTCAATAGCATCAATACGAGATGCCACTTCTTCAGCTGAAGCTTTACTGGCTTCATATTGATCGTTGACCAATTCATATTGCGCCGCTAAATCACCACCGTCATAACTTATCAATTGAGACAACTGATCTAACGCTGATTTAAACTGTACCTGAGCTTCCTCTTGCGCGGTCTGAGCATCTTCAACGCGATCGAGCATAATATCACGCTTATGCACGCCCACTTTTTCCATCGCGGAATAATAAGCTGACTGACAGCCGCTAAGTATTACCAGCGTAATAATCAGGCAATATAACTTAGAGAAGTCGTTATTTTTTACTGATAAATGTTTCATAGCTTGTTGCCGCCGGAAAACCTCGCAGCATCAATGATGGCCCATAGATGGGTAATTGCCGCAAAAGCGATAGGGAAAATTAGCCATGATAGTCCCCAAAAAATACTCGCAAAAACAAAAAATAAAATGGCGGGTATTATACGACCTTGCACCAACTGCCCTAAACCCGGAATAAAAAAACTACAAATTGCTGCTAAAACATTGCCACCTGAACCTTGCTGCCCCATAAAATCTCTCCAAAATGTAAAATACTTATAAATAATATATCGTTTTATAATTAAAAGTATAGCATTACCTTAATTCGTAAGCTGCTGTTATTAAGTTGATATAATGTAAAAAAATGAGTCATAGCTACAACAATAAAAATTACCATGCTTTGTATTAGTTCAAAGGTCCTCAGACACGACAATAAAAATCAGTAGTTTATATTACCCACTCGATCGCTTTACTTAATAACGGTTTTCTTTAATTTAAAATGATTTTCTAAAAGAATTTTTCTTGAGTACATAATCCACTAAATAATGACCAATAAAACAAGTTAATCTCGTTAAAGAAGGTAACTGATTATCAAGTAGGGTATTTTTAAGATAGTAACGATTTAAAAAGTCTTTATTAAAGCGATATAATAGCGTTTACCGCAATGTAACTCATAGTGACAGGTAATGTAATATTTTAACTAGCTGAGAGTAAGTATCTCAAGAGGATAAGAAATAGTATTTTAAATGGTACCCGAGGCCGGACTTGAACCGGCACACTCTTACAA
>TARA_R110000737_G_scaffold353477_1_pt1 | contig 13776 bp, 15 predicted proteins | sample TARA_R110000737 | Tara Oceans TARA_R110000737 (sample SAMEA4398027) | marine metagenome | biome: Polar Biome; feature: [SRF] surface water layer (ENVO:00010504); material: water (ENVO:00002006), including particulate matter (ENVO:01000060) such as... | depth 5 m
CCTACAGTAATTTCACCTTCACCTTCACACATTTCGCAGCGTCCGCCTTCCACGTTGAAACTAAAGAACCCAGGTTTATAACCGCGATTTTTGGCCAATGGAATTTTGGAATACAAATCACGAATATCATCGAAAGCTTTTACATAGGTAGCTGGATTACTTCTTGAAGATTTACCAATAGGGTTTTGGTCAACAAATTCAACCGATTTTATCAACTTCAAATCACCCTTAATTTCTTTATAAGCACCATTCGGATTTGATGAAACGATTCCCATAAAACCTCGAACTCCAGGGTAAAGAATGTCTCGAATCAACGTTGATTTTCCAGATCCGCTGACACCTGTCACGCAAACCAGATTATTCAATGGAATTTCTACATTGATATTCTTAAGGTTGTTTTTTCGAGCGCCAAATATTTCGATTTTATTCTTTTGGCCACGACGTTTTTTTGGAACCTCAATAACTTCCTTTTCTAACAAATAATCAGCTGTTAAACTGTTTTTTGCTTTCAACAAAGCCTTGTGATCTCCTTGAAAAACCAATTCTCCACCATAACGACCAGCTCCAGGACCAATATCCAATATTTCATCCGCGGCTTTCATGATATCTTCCTCATGTTCTACTACGATAACAGTATTTCCTAAATCACGTAAATTGTGCAGTACCTTAACCAATCGTTCAGTATCTCTTGGATGCAAGCCAATAGAAGGTTCATCTAAGATATACATCGAACCTACAAGCGTACTGCCTAGTGAAGTTGCTAAATTTATTCGCTGAGATTCTCCACCTGATAACGTATTAGCAGCTCTATTTAAGGTTAAATAACCTAAGCCAACTTCGGTCAAGAATTGTAATCGACTAATGATTTCCGGTAATATTCGTTTTGCTACCTGCGCATCTTGATTTATCAAATCCAATCCTTGGAAAAAGACCAAAGAGTCTTCAACGGGCATCAAAACAATATCTGTAATGGATTTCTCCTTGATTTTGACATAATTTGCATCCTTGCGCAAGCGGGTTCCGTGACAATCTTTGCAATCTGTTTTGCCTCTGTAGCGCGAAAGCATCACGCGGTATTGAATCTTATAAGTTTGAGATTCCAAAAATTTGAAAAACTCATTTAATCCATTAAAATGCTCATTTCCTTCCCAAAGTAGACTGTATTCAGCATCCGTCAAATCATCAATTGGTCTATGGATTGGGAAATCAAATTTCTTAGCGTTAAAAACTAGCTGTTTCAGGTATTCACCCATAGATTCGCCTTTCCAACAAGCAATGGCTCCGTCATAAACACTCAGAGATCGATCTGGAACTACTAGATTTTCATCAATCCCAATAACTTGTCCGTAACCATCACATTTTTTGCATGCTCCAAATGGATTATTGAAGGTAAAGAAGTGTTCGTTTGGCTCTTGAAAAACTGTGCCGTTTAGTTCAAATTTCGTTGAAAAATCAAAGGTTTTCTTTGTGTCTGGAAAAAAGATAAAACATTCTCCATTGCCTTCCCCAAATGCCAATTGAATAGAATCTGCAATCCGTGATTCCTCCTCTTCTTCCACAAAACGGCAAACGATTCGGTCAATTAAGAGCAAAGAATCGTTGATATTCTTTGGTGGATTTTCAAGTATGTCCTCCATTTGTATCGTTTCTCCATCGAGAAACAATCGAGAGTATCCTTGGTCAAAAAGTAATTTCAATTGACGGTCAACGCCATATTTTTCAAATCCTAAAATTGGACTTAAAATCATAGCTTTTGTTGACGGGTCTTGTTCTTTTAATAAGTTTAAAACGTCCTGAACGTTATGTTTTTTGACTTCTTCACCCGTTTTTGGATCGAACGTTTTCCCCACGCGTGCGAACAAGATTTTCATGTAATCATAAATCTCTGTCGTTGTTCCAACGGTTGATCGCGGATTATTTGTAATTACTTTCTGCTCTATTGCTATTGCAGGTGCAATTCCTTTGATATAATCTGTTTCAGGTTTATCCAGTTTGCCTAAAAATTGCCGAACGTAAGATGATAAACTTTCAATAAATCGTCGTTGACCTTCAGCGTACAATGTGTCGAATGCCAAAGAAGACTTGCCTGAACCAGATAATCCAGTCACAACGGTCATTTTCCCATGAGGAATTTTAACGTCTAAACTTTTTAAATTATGAACTCTTGCGCCTTTTACCTCAATGTATTTTGACATATTGATTCTTCGAAATTTTTGGAAGCTTAAAGGTAGTTAATAATTCAAATTTGGTTCATCGGTGGTTCTTATTTTATTGTAAAAAAACTGTTGTATTTCTTTAATTTCTTTCCAATTAATGTTAACCATTTATTTAATGGTAACTTTTGGATAGATATTTGAAATATCTTTGAGAAACAATCTTTTGTTATGAAATATTTATTTCTTTTCGCCTTCTTGTGTTTAATTCAACCCGTCAATATTTTTTCGCAGAAATATAATGTTCAATGGGGTGAAATGGAACAAGAACCCAACAATTTAATAGCGATTCTACCTATTTCAGGAGGCAATTTTTTATCTATCCGACAGTCTAGAAGACTTTTAACGGTTGCCAAACACGAAAATTTTTCAGTAACTGCAACGGGAAGAATCAGCACCAAACTAAAAGGCAATGTTGCTCTTTTTGAGGATGTTAAATTGGTAAACAATCAATTGGTTGTTTTCTTGAGCGATAGAAGAGAAGGGAAAGATCTTTTCTTCATGCAGAAATACGATCAAGACTTAAAAATCTCTGGAGACGGAATATTATTGGCCAGCTACGATTTGGAAAGAGGTTATTCTCGCGGCGATTATAAGGTAATTACTTCGCAAAACAACAAATATTTCGCTGTGATTTGGAATGTCCCAGGAAGAAATGATATTCAAGATAAATACGGATTCAAAGTCTTCGATGAGAATATGACTGAAATTTCAGAAGGAGATTATAAACTTCCATTCGAAGGAAAATTATCAGCGATAAATGAACACTATTTGTCCAATACAGGTGATTATTTTATTTCAGTTACAGAATATTCTGAGCCAGAAAGTAAAAAACTATTCAAGTCGTATTTGAATTACAAGGCTTTACATCTTTTTCATGTCACACCAGACTTGATGGATCAATTCACCATAGATTTAAACGGTAGAAGGGTGGAGACGATGACCATGAATTCGGATAATAACAATTTGTTTACGCTTTCTGGCGTGTATGGCGAAACATTGGAGTCGGGAGTAGCAGGCTTGTTTTATATGCGATTGGACTTCGAAAATAATACTGTCCTGAATCAAGGATTTGAAAAGTTTGACAAAAATTTTATTACCCAAGATTGGTCTTTCCGTCAAAAAGAAAGGGCTGATAAACTGGAAGCGAAAGGAAAAGGTGAGCCTGAATTGCATTATTACCAAATGCGTCAATCTGAAGTATTAGCAGACGGCAGCATTGTAGGTTCCTTGGAGCAATACTATGTCGTGACGAACACGTATTACGATGGAAGAGGTGCTTCAAGAAACATGTACACCTATTATTACAAAGACATTATTGCTTTTAAAATTGGAGTTTCTGGAGGTTTCGATTGGCTGAAGAAGATAGATAAACAGCAGGTTTCAACAAACGATGGCGGACCTTTTAGTAGTTACAGCCGATTTGTTGATGGTTCTAAAATTGTATTCGTTTTCAATGATAATAGCGACAATTATGCTACAGATGGTAGATTTATTAATTCAGGTGGAGGAAATATTTACGAAGCGAATTTCGGTACACGAAAAAATGTTGTCGCAATCGTAACTATCGATTTATTTAGTGGAGCTGTTGGTCGGGAAACTTTCTTTTCTCGCGACGATGTTGAGACTATTGCCGTGCCCAAATTATTCAACGTCGACTATGAACGCAAAGAAGTTTTACTCTACGGTATTAATAGACGTGATGAGCGTTTTGGCCTTTTAAAACTTGGGAATTAGTCTGGCGCCGAAACGTTGTCATACAGATTAAAGTATATTTTTATTCTTAAAATTTGCCAAATCAAAATCATTGTCGTAGTTTAGTAGTTCAAATCATAAAAATAAGACGTCTATCGGTACATCGTTACACTTAATTTAATTAGTTTTTATCAACAATTTAAAAGTGTGTACTATGTCTTTGAAAGAACAAGATGATAGCGTTTTAGTATCCCTGTACGTTAACGGTAATGAAAAAGCATTCGAAACGCTAATGCTTCGACATAAAGATCGTATTTACCGTTCTGTTTACGCGAAAATTAAAAATCCAGCGTTAGCTGAGGATATATTCCAAGAAGTATTTATCAAAATCATCAACACGATGAAATTGGGCAATTACAATGAAGAAGGTAAATTTTTACCTTGGGCTTTGCGTATTGCTCAAAACATGGTGATTGACCATTTCCGTCGAAACAAGAAAATCAAGCTGATTTCAGAAAGTTCATCGGCAAGTGATGATTATAATATTTTTCATACCCTGAAATTGCAGGATGCAAATATTGAAGAAGTCATCACGAAGGAAGAGATGGAGCAACAAATCGTTGGACTTATCGATTATCTGCCGGAAACTCAAAAGGATATCTTAATTATGAGATTGTTTCAAGAAATGTCATTCAAAGATATCGCTGAAGCTAAAGATATTAGCATAAATACCGCCCTAGGAAGAATGCGATACGCATTAATCAATATGCGCAAAATTATGGAGGAAAGAAATATCGTATTAGATGTAGCTTAGTGTAACCATTCTTGAATATTTTTTTAAAAAAGCTCCATTTATGGGGCTTTTTTGTTGGGTGAACTAACGAAAAAGATCCAGATAAATTAGTTCAAAGAGACTTTTAAAAACTTCTTTTTTGTCAATTCTTTTGGTGCTGCAATGTTCTCGGCTACATAGTACCAATTCATGTAAGGTATATCTACCGTATAAACTTTTCCAACAGGATTGATTTTAACTAAACTAGTAAAAGGTTCCAAAAGGGCTTCTGGGTTCGTCCAACCCAAATCTCCATGATTCGCACGCTCGTCCATATTGTATTTGTCATATTGAGACTCAAAACTTTTTCCGCCTTCAATATTGGCAACTATTTCTTTTCGAATTTCATTGATTCGTTCAACGTTCATTTTAGTGCCATCGAAAAAAATGGTTCTAACGCGATAATTGGTCGAAGTTGACGTTTCAAACAATTTGTAATAGACTAATTTGCCATCCTCATCTCTGGTTTCGCGAACACCTGACAATCCTAAAAGAAATAATAAACTATCGGATGGACTGAGTTTCTCAAATGAATTATAGAAAACAACTTTGGCATTTAATCCTGGATTATTATCCATAAAAGCTTGCATTTTACCTTCATTGTGCACTGAACGTAATTCTGCCATTTGTTGAATTGTTAGTTCCTGAGCTTCTACAAATTGATTTATTAATAAAAAGAAGATCGATAAGTATACTAGTTTCATAGAGTGATTTTGACAAGGAAGTTAAGAAAAAATCGGGGGATTATTTTTGCTTTTATCCAGTTCAAGAAGATTTCCATCAAATGAAGGAAATATTGTTATGGATTCCTGACTTAAAGATACACTGCAATACAAGGAAAACAAACTACAAGTAACTGCAATTTGACGAATGAGTTTCATCGCTTTCTTGGTGGTTTTGGAGTGAAGAATTGAGCCATTTTTGATGTTAATTCTTTAAAATTATTTAATTGATCTTGGTTACAGATTTTTTTAATATCCATAAAATGATTGTAGTTCAATAATTCGATTTCTGATTCAATCGTTGCAATAACGGAAAAAATGGAATCGGTTTTTAATTCGTCGTTACTTTCTGAAGCCAATGTAGCGTATAATCTGCCTTTTGATTTCTCTAATTTCTTTTTCAAATTCAAAATATCTGTCTTGTGTGCCTCAATTAGTTTAGTGTATTCGTTAACTTGATTTTTATCAAAATGTAAACTTTGAATAATCAATTTCTTCGGGCCATCCATAGGTGGGTGAGGTGGTTTCCTGAATACCAGAAAACCGACTAACAGTAAATTGGTAATCAGAAGTACAACGATCGTTGTGATAAAGAATTTGCTCTTATTCATAATAGAGAGTGTTGTTATCGTTTGGAATAATTGACTCTATTGAAGCTGTATTTTCATTTTGCTCTGAAAATGAAGTTGAGGTTAACAAATAAGTTTCGGCAGCAATTAATATGAAAATTGCAGCTGCCGAAGTTCTAATCCAAGTTAATGAGATTGTATTTTTCTTTTTATTTTGAATTTTCATCAAAATATTTTCATACATCCCATCGGGTGTTTCTACCCTTTGAACCTTGTTTAATATGTCTAATTTATTTTCCACTTGTTCTTTTGACGATAGATTCTCCATTATCCTTCGTTTTCGTTTAAAATAGTTTTCAAATTTTTCTTTGCTCGCTGATAAAGAGATTCAATCGCTTTTGATGATTTCCCCATTATTTCGGCCGTTTCAGCTTGCGTTTTGTCCTCCAAACGCATCAATAATATGGTTGTTTTTTGTTCTTCTGGTAATCGATTGATTGCTGCAAAAATTTGTGACACAGCTTCTTTGTCTTCCATTAAAAAACCTGGATGATCAAAATTTGGGACAGAAATATTTTTCTCAGGGTCGTCAATTCGCAATGCTGAAAAGAAAAATCCACGCTTATCTCTTTTCTTTGCTTTAATAAAATCCAAAGAGGTATTGATGGTTATACGATAAATCCATGTTTTTAGCGAAGAAATCTCTTGAAAAGTTTGAAGCTTTTCATAAACCTTTAAAAAAACATCTTGAGCAATTTCTTGCGCATCTTCGGTATTTTGAACGTACTGCAAAGCAAGGTTAAAAACTAAGTTGTTGTGTTCTAGATATATTTCTTCGAAGGTCAATTTTGCGTTGAAATTTTGCGCAAGTTGGAAAAATTTCTTGGATTAAGCGTATGTTTTATTGGTGTTGAAATAGTATTTGAAGTAAATTTTATGCTTAAAATTATACATAAACACCTCATATCTATGCACATATATTCTTGTTCCCAAATTTGGGAATTTGGGAATTTTCAAATGTTACTTTCAATTTGTCATTACAAATTTTGATCAAATATCAAACAACAAAACATCCTATTTAACTATCTTAGTTAAAAATTAAAAAATGGCATTAATTGAATCAAATAGCTTTCAAATTGGCGAAAAAGCACCTGATTTTACTCTTTTTGATACGATTTCGGGTAAAAATCTTTCATTAGAGAATTTAAAAGGAGAAAAAGGAACGGCCATTTTCTTTATTTGCAATCATTGTCCATTTGTGCTTCACATTAACGAAGAATTGGTGCAAATGGCAAATGAATACCAAGCCAAAGGAATCCAGTTTATTGCAATAAGTAGTAATGATGTTGGGTCATATCCGCAAGATGGTCCAGATAAAATGAAGGATGTCGCCGTGAAATTGAAGTACAGTTTTCCTTATTTATATGATGAAACACAAGAAATTGCGAAAGCGTACGACGCAACTTGCACACCAGACATCTATTTATTTGATAGTGCTTTAAAAGCAACTTATCACGGTCAACTTTGTGATTCACGACCTGGAAATGGAATTCCTGTCACTGGAAAAGATTTTCGTCATGCGATGGACGAACTCCTAAAAGGAAATGCACCTGTTACTAATCAGAAAGCGAGCATTGGTTGTAGTATTAAGTGGAAGTAGAATTTGGATTACAGACTTTTAGTGAAAGCTAATTCGTTAATTTGTATTAAATATTGGTCAAAATGTAAAGTATTTTTTACATAATGAATAATTTGTTATACATTTGAATCGAATCTATAAAAAATGAATTATGAAATTAAAGTATTTGTTCCCACACAGGTTTAAGAAAATTGGGTGGTTTGTTTTAATTCCGACACTTTTGGCTGGCCTTTCTGTCATGTATTTAAATTTTGAGCCAGATTTCTTTAATATCAAAGTATTTGCAATATTGAATGATGGATTTTTATCTGAAGGTCATAACTTTCAGTTCATTACTGATAATGTGTTCAATGAAATAATTGGCATTTTATTGATAATTAGCTCATTAATGATAGCCTTTTCGAGACAAAAAGAGGAAGACGAGTTTATCGCTAAAATTCGATTAGAGTCTTTGGTTTGGGCGACGTATTTCAACTATGCAGTTCTAATACTAACCATGATTTTCGTATATGGAATTTCCTTTTTTAACGTCATGACCTTTAACCTTTTCACGATTCTTTTTTTCTTCATTATCCGCTTCAATTGGGAATTGTTGAAACTTAAAAAAGCTCAAAAAAATGAAGAATAGTATCAAGGTTGAACGCGCAAAAAAGAATTGGACGCAAGCTGATTTGGCAGAGAAAGCGAAAGTTAGTCGACAAACCATAAATGCAATGGAATTGGGGAAATACGCGCCGTCCATTGTCCTAGCATTGCGTTTGGCAGTTTTATTTGAAACTACCGTGGATGAGATTTTCGCAATTGAGGAAAGTGATTGGGTTTGAGGATAGGACCGCTTCAAATTTAAGAGAAGATTAACCAAAATTAGCAAATTTTAAAATTCGCGAATTTTAAAATTCGAAAAGACTAAAATTTTAGACCATATTCTATGAATCAATATGTTACGTAAATATCCGATTGTTTTTATACCCTCAATTGAAATATTCTACTTACTTAATTATCAATAAAACTTATATCAAATAAGAAAAATCAATAAAATTGATTGAAAAAAAGTGAGTACTTTTGCACCGCGAAATAAGTACATAATCAATAAAAAAATAAATAAAAAATGAGTTTTGTAGGTAAAAAATTTCCGTCGATTTCTATAAATGCGATGGATGAAATGGGAGACACTTTCCAATTGGACATTTTCAAAAAAGCAACTGAAAACAAGAAAAAGGTTCTATTGTTTTGGTATCCAAAAGATTTTACTTTTGTTTGTCCAACCGAAATCCACGCGTTTCAAGCTGCTTCAGCGGAATTTGAAAAGAGAAATACAATTGTAATTGGTGCATCATGTGATACGGCTCAAGTTCACTTTGCATGGTTGAATACTGCAAAAAACAACGGTGGTATCGAAGGAGTTAAATTCCCTTTATTAGCTGATTCAACTCGTGTTTTGGCTCAAGAGTTGGATATTTTAGATTTCGATTTCTTCGATGAAGAATCAACAGGAGATAATGTTACGTATAGAGCAACTTACTTAATTGACGAAGATGGAAAAGTATTCCATGAATCAATTAATGATATGCCTGTTGGTCGTAACGTGGCTGAATACATTCGTTTGGTTGATGCATACACACACGTTCAGAAGAATGGTGAAGTTTGTCCAGCAAATTGGGAGGAAGGTAAAATTGCTATGGAAGCGACAACTACAGGTGTTGCATCATACTTAAGCCATAACTAAGCTATGTTTACTGAATTGACTGAAGACATCCTTCAAGAAAAGTTAGCTTCAAGCAACAAAGTGATGGTTCAATACGGAGCGACTTGGTGTGGAAATTGTAAAATTACCAAACCAAAATTCAAACGTATGGCTGAGGAAAATGGAGGAATTGAATTCTATTATGTAGATGCTGAGAAATTGCCTAATTCTCGTCAGTTTGCCGATGTTTCTAATTTGCCAACTTTTGCAGGATTTGTTGACGGAAAATTGATTCAACAGAACCAAGGAAATAAAATTGAAATCATTCAAGAAGTACTAGATGCGGTTACCTCTAATTAAGCACATGGTTTCCCTTGCCGAAGAGAAGGATGTCGATTTTTTACATGAAACTGTCGAGGTTTTGGAACATATAATTGATGCTCCAGGAATTAAAGATGAAGAACTAGATGTTATCGGTGAATTGCTATCGAACCTTGCTGGTGCAATAGATGTATATGCTGAAATTGAAGGGGGAAAAACGCAGCGTGACGCATTGAATGATTTTATGAAACGGGTTACTGGATCAATTGATAAGTAGCTTTTGAATAAAGATATATAAAAGCGGGGTTCATTCGAATCTCGCTTTTTTGTTTTTACTATGGTCTCTGTATGGTAACTCCAGAAACTGAGTTGCCACTAAAAACTGGATAATCAAAAGCATCAACGAATCCATCGCCATTCATATCACTTGGCAGGAAAAAGATAGATAATCCTGAAGAGAGTATTTGGTCAGATGTAAAAATAGGGTAATCAAATGCGTCGATAAAATCATCTTGATTTAAATCAGCTGTATAAATTCCGTATAGTCCAGTTGTCAAGGTTGCCATAGGATCGGAAGAATTATCGGTATAGGCTTTTGCCATTGAATTTGAAAAATTGTAGCTCGTTGCTTCAGTCATTAATACTGGATTGGCACTCCATGTTTCTAAGGTGTTTTTCGATTTTAATACAATGTAATAGCTTTCTCCAACTGCTGAATCTGGGAATGAACAAGATAATAATCCATTCGTAGAAAGCATTTTCGTTTGCGTATATGCTGGCGTATACAAATCAGAAGGAGCGTATAACTCTACATTAATTGAATCTACGTCAGTTGATAAAGACGCTGTACCTCCAGTTGCAAATAAATCATTGTTGTGATATGCTGGAACCATTGCCGGTGGATTAGAAGATGGATTGTAGTAGCCTTCAATGAAAGCTGTAATATCTAATTTGGCGTTACAAGAAATAGTAGGTAAGTCAAATGCTTCAATTTGATCGGTGCGACTATTGGTACTTCCTTGAGAGGCTGAGAATCCTAAACCTCTATTGGCAAAAACATTCCAAATAAGGCACTGATTGGCGCCATTATATAAGAGCATGTCGGCAGCTAAAATTGCATTTCTTCCATCAACAAAACCCGGGCTACACGGTTGAAGTTTTAATGCTTCAATAACTAAACTCATTGCAATGTTGTTCCCGCCAGTCCCAGAATAAACATCATTATCGAAACCATAACGATCTACCAATGCCCAATTCAAATCCCATAACATGGTGCACCAAACATACCCTATTCCATGGGGTTGAGTAATGTTAGCAGTATTGTTTGTTGTGGCATAGGTGCTTGGATTTATTAACATATCTGTGCTGTATTGCGTTGGGCGAATACCTGGTCCGGTTGTGGTTTGCCCTTTTGCATAGGTACCAATTCCTCGACCGTCAGTTCCTAAATCTCCAGATTCTGTAGTTAACATTAATCCAAACCAATCCGACCAACCTTCACCCATTTGTTCAGCGTTACTCAAACAGCTAGATGCTGAAGGTCCGCCGGTTAATCTATTCGAAATTCCATGTCCATATTCATGGGCAATAATTCCATTGTCAAAATCACCATCAATCGGCTGAACCGAAGCAGGACTTTGAATTGTCCCATTGACACCTCCACTTAATTGACCAGCAATTAAAGCTCCATCAACATTAGATATCATAATGGACGGGATTGTAATTGTTGATGAGGTCCCGCCCATTGTTGCCGGTAATCCTGAAACATTATTGATAACAATTACAGCTATAGCACCTGCATTTTGGGCATATTGAACCTTTTGAACAAAGGAGCAATTACCTCGATAAACTACTGCAATTTTCCCAGCAACTACAGAACTGTTTAATATTTGACTACAACCTTCGTTTGGTAAAGAAGTACCATCGTTAACCAGAGAGAAATTAGCTGATATAGGAGTTGTGGAAATTGTTGGGCCAAAATCTGCTATGCTTGCTGAATATTGACCAGCAATTGCAGATGGACTGTTCACTGTTAGATAATATTGATTGGCACCTGTCCACAAAAACATCTGCATGCGCGGATTTGATCCATCTCCAGGTGTGGCGAAATTGGCATTATTTGTTCCGCCACCATCTAGACCTTCAGCATTGACGTTGTCTGAAGCATTACCACCATTTCCATAATTGTTTTCCTGAAAATTCCCGCTCGATTCATCAAAACCATATTGGTAATAAACATCGTGCATGATGTTATTCCAATAAAAAAGATTTGTAATGGCCGCCGCCTGATTGGATGCAGGTGAATTATTGAAATTAACAGGGAAATCGAAATTTAAAGATGTTCCTCCGTCTGGCATGAAACCCACGCCACCATTGTTATTAATGTCTTCTGTTGCCCTCACGTTATTACCTTGGGTTACGGTATATTCAGCTCCAGGAATTCCGTCATCGTCATGCCAACCGTAAGGAGATGCGATAGGATCTGAAGGACCAACTTCTAAGTTTCTCGGACCATGATTTGGACTTTCTAAAGGAAGTCCATAAACTCTATATTGATCTGTACTTGGCGGAGGAACCGGGGAAGCAACGGTAGAGTTTACTTCTGGAATTGGTCTGCGTGAACTATGTGATAATTCTGAATGATCGCAAGATTCGAAGGTACACGATACTACCCAGTCTGTTTTATCTAAAACTTCACCTGTCTGAGCATCAACTCGAATGCTCCACCAATGCTCTTTGGAATGCAAGTAAATACTTAAATCCCAAACTAGTTTAATATCATTTTCGGTCGGTAAATAGAGAAGTTGAACAGGGATGTCTTCTAATGAAATCTCACTTCCATCGATTAAAAAGTGCTTTGTATCAACGGTTTCTATGATTTTCAGTTTTGTTGGAATTTCTAATCCTAAATGTGTCGAAGCAGAAATAATGGCTTCAAATGGAGAAATATTTGCGATTTTCGTATTCACTTTTTCGGAAACATTCGCCACAAATCGATTGCCGGTGTGAAAAACTAATCCATTTTTAATTGCAAAATTGGCGACAGCATTAAACAATTCGATTCCTTCATGATGTTGGCGTATATACACGTGTTCCACGCCTGATTTTTTGGAAGTATGCTTGTCGTAAATTACCCAGTTTTGAACATCTTTGTCTGTAAGTTTCAATTCTTCTTTATGTTCAGCTAAGTACTTTGCAACAAGGTCTTCACATGATTGTGCATGAATATTTGAGACACCCATTAATAGCAATAGGAGCAACCCGATTGAGGTTAATTTTTTCATAGTCTTAGTATATGTCTGGCAGGAAAAAAGAGCTTGAGAGAATACAAGGTAGTGAATTGTAGTGAATTACAATTGATTTTTATGTTAAAATTCAATTTGCCCAGTTGATAAAGTAAATAGGCTACATCGTATTTAGAAATTGGTACTTGTAAAACGAATATACAACACAAACTTAGAATTTCTGGACGAATGGCCCAATGTTGAATTTAAAACCCTGAATACAATATCCAATTCGGATTGTCATGTCTTTCTGAAATTTGGAAAACCGTTTCAGCAATTTGATGAAAACCATATTTCTTGTAAAAACTTATGGCACGATGATTTTCGGTCCATACGTATAGCCAAATTCCAGTCTGATCGTTTTCTTTGGCTAAATGAATATTGAAATCCATAAGTCGCTTTCCTAGTTCTGTTCCGTGAAACTTCTGAAGAACATACAAACGTTCTAGTTTTGTGCTGTCCGATGGAGTAAGCTCGTTATAAATAGCATTAAAGATGATTTTTGAATAAGCAACAAGTTCTCCATTGCAGTATAAAAGATGAAATAGATTCTTTGTATCGGATAATTCAGTTTCTATATTCTCTTTGGTAAATTTCCTGTCAATATACGATTGAATATCCTCTGGATCAGCACTATGTCCATGGGATTCTTGAAAAGTTGTAATTGCTAGTTTTTGAATTGCATCAGTATCCGCAATTCTGCCTTTTTTTATGACTATTTGGTTAGAAGACGGTGTTTTTATTTTCTCGAGATTCATTGTCATATTTACCTTGTTGCCATTTCATTAGACTTATAGCTAAAATCTATATTATCATA
>TARA_R110000737_G_scaffold144003_5_pt1 | contig 13765 bp, 8 predicted proteins | sample TARA_R110000737 | Tara Oceans TARA_R110000737 (sample SAMEA4398027) | marine metagenome | biome: Polar Biome; feature: [SRF] surface water layer (ENVO:00010504); material: water (ENVO:00002006), including particulate matter (ENVO:01000060) such as... | depth 5 m
GATGCTGCGCAATAACCTTAGCTAACTCTTTGACACAAACACCTGCTTCGGTGCAGGTATAAACCTCCAATGCCTTCATACCAAGGCTTTCAATCAGCTCGATCAGACCGAAGTAACAAGGCGACTCAACGGCAATAATATCACCGCGTTTAGCAACGCATTGCAGTGCAATAGACAAGGCTTCTTGGGCGCCATTGGTAATAATTATATCTTCGTGATTAACCTGAACACCCTGTTCTTGATAGCGAAAGGCTAAATTCAAGCGTAATTTAGGATCGCCATTCACCGGACCATAGCTCACGGCTTTTTCCGAAACACGACTAATAACCGAACGCATTAACCTCGCGAGTGCTTTATCTGGTGGGTGGGCATGTACCGGATTGGAAATACCAAGTGCTACAGAGTCAGGCATATGCACAGCTTCATAAACTTGTTCGATTAAACTACGACATGATATTTCCGTTGGCTCACAACTGGCCCACTTTGCTCGCATTGGCAATAACGTACGAGCTTGCGTGGCTTTTAAGTAGTAACCTGACTGTGGACGAGCAGAAATAGTACCTTGGCGCTCAAGCTCAACGTAGGCTTGTTTCACTGTCGGTACGCTAATTTCAAACTGTCGACTCAGTTTGCGTAAACTTGGTAATTTATCTCCAGGACGTAATGCACCACTTTGTTCCTGACGCTCAATAAAGTCGATCACTTGCTGGTATAAAAATTCTGCCGCTGATTTATCTACTAATCGCATAACTGTGTAGGTTTCATTTTCATTTTTCTGTATATGTTATTAAAACAAAAAATCAGTAAAATAGCTATCTGTCACTAAAAGCAGTTATCTATCGACATTAACGGTATTGCTCGTTTTCACCACAAAACACTTACGCGCTAGCGCTAGTTAGGAATTATCATGAACAGCACATTTTTATACATCATCACGGTATTAATTTGGGGCTCGACCTGGATAGCAATTAAATACCAACTAGGTGATGTCGCCAGCGAAGTTTCTATCGCCTACCGCTTTGGTTTAGCTGCCATTATATTATTGGCTTATTGTCAGCTTAAAGCGTTAAGGTTACGGTTTTCATTGCGCCATCACCTGCAGTTCTTCATTTTCGGTGTGACGTTATTCAGTTTCAATTACTATTTACTCTATTCTGCACAGCAACACATTAATTCAGCACTAACCTGTATTGCCTTTTCTTCGATCATGTTTTTTAATGTTTTCAGTGCTCGAATTTGGTATGGCACGAAAATCACTCAACAAGTTTACTTAGGTGGCGCACTTGGCTTATTGGGTATTGTGACCCTGTTTTGGCCACAAATTAGTGATACTCATTTAGGTAAAGAAACATTATTAGGCTTAGGACTGTGCATTGCTGGTACTATGATTGCCTCTACAGGCAATATGTTGTCAATGAAGAATCAAAAACTAAACCTGCCACTTATACCTGCAATGACATGGGGCATGACCTACGGCGCTATTTTTATGGCAGTAGTCGCTATGATACAAGGGAGAAGCTTCAACTTTGAGGTCAGTTTCTCTTATGTCAGCTCATTACTTTATTTAGCGATTTTTGGCTCTGTTATTGCTTTTGGTAGTTACTTAACCTTACTAAATCGTATTGGCGCTCATCAAGCTTCATATGCCTCGATAATGTTTCCAGCGGTTGCGGTGATCATTTCAACGGTTGTCGAAGACTTTGCTTGGACCACGTATACCTTTGTCGGCTTAGCATTTATTTTGGCCGGAAACCTCGTGGTACTCGCTCGCCCCAAAAAGCAATTACTCAGTGACAGTTGTACAGAAAAACATACATATAGCGCTATTCAATCAAATGTAAATCAAGCATATTTAAAGACAGAGCGCTTATAATCAGGACTAATTCTTTCCAACTGGTCAACTTTTTGTGCGCAGTTCGCTTAAACTTAAGTGCTCATTGCACAACGGCGCTGGATACCTTCCTTTTCAGCGTCGTTTTTTCTTTAATTTTCATCGTTTTTTTTAAATTAATCATTTATAAACTTTTCTGATAGTCTAGCAGCAAAAGGAATTGGGATTTAGTTATGACTCGAATAATAATAATAATAATAATATCAATGAGCATCAGATATGCTGTTACCGCGGAAAAATCTACTGTAGCAGCCTATGGTACATTACCTGTCGCTAGTCAAATGAGGTTGTCACCTGATGGCAACCATATTGCGTTAATTAGGAATCATGAAGGCAATTCATATATTACTGTGATTGATCGGGTGAAAAAAACCACTAATTTTTTGGTAACTACTGATAATGAAAAATTTAAGCTAGGCTGGTTTCGCTGGGCCAATAATGAAATGTTACTTGTCAGTGCACATTACCCGGTACATCGCATGCTAAGAAAATATACTGAGGCTCGTTTATATAAAATTAGAATTGATGGTTCAGAAAAAATGCGACAAGTTTCCCAAGCAAAAAACGGTGAGCGTATGGCGCAATACCAAAACACCATTATCGATATGTTGCCCGACGAACCCAATCATATTTTAATGGAGATAGATTACAAAAGTGGTAACAACCCCGATGTTTATAAGATAGATCTAAAGAAAAAAAATTCACGTTCGCGGCTGGTTCGCGGCAGAAACAACATTACCCACTGGATGACAGATCAGCAACACAGAGTTCGCTTAGGCTTTGGCATTGATAAAACACGTATTTTCTATTCCCTTTTTGATATTAAAACTAAAAAGTGGCGAAATATTTGGGATTACGAAATTTTTGACGCACCTGACATTACACCGCTTGGCTTTGGCTTAAATCCTAATGAATTATATATTAGAGCTGACCACCAAGGTCGCTATGCAATATTTACTGTAGACCTGACAAATGACGATTTACCTCGTACTTTAGTTTATGCCGATAAAAATTATGATATTGAAGGCAGTCTAATTTATTCGAAGCTGAGCCAAGATGTCATTGGGGTTTATCATGGCGAATCTGAAAATAATAAAGTTTACTTCAATCCCTCATACGAAAAATTTCAACAAGCCTTAAATAATGCAATCCCTAACTCATCAAGCAGTATAAGTAGTTTTAGTGACGATGAACGTCAATACATATTACATACTACCAGCATTGAATCTGCTGGAAGATATTATTTTGGTGATAGAGATACTGGGGAATTAAAACCTTTAATTGACCAATACCCTCAACTAAATAAAACCAATATCATGGGAAAAACCAAATATAACTATCAGGCAAGTGATGGCCTAACAATAGAAGCTTACTTAACATTACCGGCTCATGCTCCGGCCGAAAATCGACCAGCTATAATCATGCCACATGGAGGGCCAATGAGCAGAGTTTACGGTGGTTTTGATTGGTTTTCTGAATTTTTTGCTAGTCGCGGCTATCTAGTGTTTGAACCAAATTTTAGAGGGTCGTCAGGCTATGGATTCAAATTTGAAATGGCCTCGATAAAAAGTTGGGGTGGTGCGATGCAAACTGATTTGGCTGATGCAGCAAATTGGTTAACTAAAAACCATTATGTCGACAAAAACAATATTTGTATTGTTGGCGCTAGTTACGGTGGCTACGCGGCACTGATGGCGGCGGCTACACAGCAAGGTACGTTTAAATGTGCGGTAAGTTATGCTGGCGTTTCTGATTTAGAATATTTACTAAGAAAGTCACGAAACTTTACCAATCATAAAGTAGTCAAAAAACAAATTGGCGATGACAGTACAGAACTTGAAGAAAATTCACCGATTAACTTCGCTAAAAACATCAATATTCCTATCATGTTAATTCATGGCGACCTAGATACTATTGTGCCTGTTGAGCATAGTCAAAAAATGTACGCGTCCTTAATGGAGCATGATAAAGACGCAGAATATATTGAATTGGAAAATGGTGATCACTATTTGAGTATCGAAAAAAATAGGCTCACGACTTTAAGTTCAATAGCCGACTTTCTTGAGCAACATTTAATTAAGTAACGTTGTAGCGATATACCCTAGTGACATTGAGTCTGACGACTTGCTGCTAACGAGTATTAAAGGGCTAAATACCAAGATAAACCTTGATTCTCAGTTACCTTATAAGCGTTTAAAATGGCCCTTTCAAATTGACTTTAAAAGGGCTTATTAAGCTATGGTGATTTAATCTCCCCGTATTTAATCACTACCTATTGGCGAACCGGGTGGCAATATTATTTTCGACGCGGGGGTCGATGACTTATCGTGCGCTAAGCTGTAATTAATTTGTTGCGCTAATAACTGAAAATGCGCGCGATAACCTTGATACTTTCGTGTGCTGCGCTTTTCGCTTAACCATTGCACTAAGTCCACTAAACTCACATATATCTCAGCCCTAACTTCAGGCACGATATCTTGGCGATGCCAAAGCGCAATTAAGTGATCTACTAATTGTTGATTAACCCGTTGCTGCACTAACAGCGCCGTTGAACTTTGCGCTGCTGACTTTACCGTACCGTTAAGCAATTTATTCAGCAGGAGTGCTACTGATGGAATCTCGTCATCCAGCATAGCTTGCTGCTGCAACCTAGCTAAGCGCGCGGCATTGAGTAATAGCGACAACGTATGTTTAGCACTGGCCTCTGCAGCGCTGATCGGATCAAAAGTTAACCCTGTTTGGCTAGTGAAGCTTTCTCTATTTCGACTATAACCGTAGGCTTTAGGCGATATTAAGGCGGAAATTTTAGCCGGCAGTGTTAAGGTTTTTGCTGAAAGTGTTGTCATTAAGGCATCAAGCGCGGCTTGTTGTGACTTGCCTGAGACCATTTTTTGCTGATTAGAAAATTGTTCACTGCGTAATTGATAGCCATAGTCGACACCGGCGATGAGTTTCGCGGTAGCTTGTACCTGAAAGCGGTGAAAGTTATAAATAGGCACTAAAACTTGTTCCAGCTCAGACATCGGCGTACCGATTGGAATGCTGTTTATACCAAAATTTTCTAAAGCCAGCGCTCTAACTTTTAATACCCGCGTTAGTTCTGTAGCAGCATCTTTACCATTGTCCCATAAGTGGCCACTGGCATGAGCACCTGATTGCGGTCGAGCATCCGGATCAGAAACATAGGCTAGCCCCTTTTGCTGGGTGGCGATGACTAACTCAGTCAAATATTGGGCTTCTCGAGCTTTTTCGACATCAGCATAACCATAAGCAATAACATATTTATCCCACTCGCCGATATCTTTCGCGTAGGCATTCGCTAAACTGATGGTGCCATTTTCAATTGTGACTAACGGATGAGGATAATCCATTACTGACGCGCGATCATTAACACTGGCAGCAAAGTTATGCGCAATGCCTAAAGTGTGTCCAACTTCATGGGCTGATAGTTGACGAATACGTGCTAAAGCCATGTCTTTCATGGCACTGGTATCTGTATCGACATGCTTAAACGGTGACGTTAACCCCAAAGCAATTAAATAATCTTGGCGCACACGTAATGACCCTAGCGTGACATGACCTTTGATAATTTCGCCGCTACGCGGGTCAATCACTGACGCGCCATACGACCAACCGCGGGTTGCACGATGTACCCATTGAATAACATTGTAACGTACGTCCATGGGGTCAGCGTCGCTGGGCAATAACTTCACTTGAAAAGCATTTTTATAACCAATCGCCGTAAAGGCTTGGTCCCACCAACGCGCGCCATCTAAAAGCGCACTTTTAACCGGCTCAGGCACGCCAGCATCTAAATAATAAATAATCGGTTCAACGGCTTCACTTACTGGCGCTGAAGGGTTCTTCTTATGCAAACGATGGCGCGGAATATCACGCTGAATCAAAGGTTCGTCGATAGCGCTGGCATAATCGGCATAGTCATGTTGCCAAAAACCACTATAAGGGTGGAATTTTCTGCTTTGATATCCCTCATCAGGCAGTTTAATCAATGAATGGTGTAAATTTACCGTCACCGCTGAGGCCTCGGGAGTAACTGAGCGCAAGTGTGCTCCAGCTTTCGTGCCTTTATAAGTCACCGTAGCTTCTAATTCAGTATTATTCGGGAACGCTTTCGTGCGTTTTTCATAAACAGCGCTGCGCGTAGTGTCAATGCTATAGCTACCCTGTTTAGTGCGTTGTAATTGCTCAGACAAATGATGAATATCAGACAATAAAAATGGCGTGTAGTCGATTAATATTTTGCTGTTATCTGCTGAGCTATGACTGACGGTAAAACCCCAAATAATCGAGCTAGCAAAGGCTTCATCTATGGCTTGCTGCTCAAGCATGTTGTCGGTATTAGCACGATAATAGCTATTAAGTTGACGTAAGAATACTTTTTCACCCACCCTCTCAAAACGTACTAATCGTGTATCGCCTAGTTGACCACGGTCTAAACCAATATCATTGGAACCAACGCCATGTGGCAAACTACTTTGAAACAAAAACTCTTGCTCAAAATTCTCTATTTCTAAAAATACTTGCCCGGTTTTATCGTCTAGATAAAAAGAAAAGTAACCTTGATGTTGCTGCTTGTCTTTCACAAATTCAGCGTAACTTGTGGCTGCTTCTGCATGTGCTTGTATTGATAGCACACCACAACAAAACACTACGATTAGCCTTGAGAAAAAACTCATTCGATATCCTTGTAGTCAATAAAGCCAAGTGAATTAACTATAATATTCACTTAACGAGAATTAAAAAAATTAGAAGTACTGAAAATACACTTATTCTTGTTATAATCGAGGTAAAAGTAACCTTTGATGTCTTGAGAGTAAATCATAACATCGAAAATTAACTGCTATTTTCTATTTAACCAGAGTGTGACTCTAAAGTAATTAGGTAACCCGATGCAACGACTAGCCCCCGCTTTACGTGAAGATAATGTACCGTTAGATTTAATTTTACTGATAAAAACTATTTTAGCTGCCACGAAAGAAATTTCTTTCCGCGTCAGCCAAGGACATTTGGGAGACACTATGGGCTCAACCCTGGATGAAAATATTCAAGGTGAAGTGCAGAAGAAACTTGACGTGGTGGCCAATGAGTTAATTAAAGACATTCTCTTAGAGTCCGGCTTTGTTAAAGCTATATCGTCGGAAGAGGAAGACACCTCAGTAGCAGGTTGCGAAAATGGCAAATATATCGTTTCATTTGACCCACTTGATGGTAGTTCAAATATCGACATTAACTCGCTGATCGGCACGATATTCTCGATTCATCAAGCGCCGGAAGACATGGCTGCTAGCGACCCAGACATGTTCAAACAAGCAGGTAATAAGCAAATTTGTGCCGGTTATGTGCTTTATGGCCCTTCAACCATGTTAGCCATGACCACCGGCAGTGGCACACACTTTTACGTACTCGATCGCACCCACGGTGGTTACTTGTTAGTTGAGCGAAATGTGCAAGTACCGCAAGATACCCAAGAATTTGCGGTAAACATGTCAAATCAACGATTTTGGCAAGCACCCATGCAACACTATATTAGCGATCTATTAGCGGGCGATACAGGGCCTCGTGGTAAAAACTTTAATATGCGTTGGATTGCCGCTATGGTCGGTGATATTCATCGTGTGTTAAGTCGTGGCGGTTTATTTACTTACCCTGCAGATAACAGAAACCCTGAACAAGCTTACAAATTACGTTTAATGTATGAAGCCAACCCAATGAGCTTTTTAATCGAGCAAGCTGGTGGTTTAGCCATGACCAGCCAAGGGCGCATTATGGATATGACACCAACCGATATTCATCAACGTGTAGAGGTTATTATGGGCTCTAAAAACGAAGTAGAAGCTTGTTTAGCTTATTACAAATAACCTTAACCAGTAACTCGTCAAAAAACCACCGTCAACCATAACGGTGGTTTTTTTATTTTATAGACAAAAATTATCGCAAAAATTCTACTTAAGAATAAAGGTTCAAAACACTATTTTACTGCTCGTCAAGACAGATTTATTTGCACAAAGGCATTTCTAAAAATCTAATAAATTTAATTTCAAGCAAGCTGATGCAATAATTACCCCTTCCAATGCGAGAATTAAAGCCTGCTATTAACTTCAGACTCATTAATTCACTGCAACGAATACCCACACTTGTTCATGAAAAAATCAAGAAAACCAAATTTAAAAATCGCTAAACACTTGACTTAGATCAAAAAAAGCTTACAATTTTCACAAATTACTGAAAATACAGAAAGGACGGTAAATATGAAAATTACACCTATGAAGCAATCGCTAGTATTGCACTTTGGTGAAATGGGCTCGCGCTGGGGCTTGAACCGAACATTAGGGCAAATGTACGCGGTTATTGTCCTGACCGAAGCGCCGCTTAATGCCGATCAAATAAGCGAAGCACTACAAATATCTCGCTCCAACGTCAGTATGGGTTTAAAAGAACTTAAATCGTGGAACCTGATCAAACTGCATCATGTGCCAGGTGATAGAAAAGAATACTTCTCAGCACCAAGTGATATTTGGGAAATTGCCCGAACTTTAGTGGTCGAGCGAAGAAAACGCGAGCTAGATCCGACGTTATCAACATTACGTGATGCCTTAATGGAGCAACCCAGCAATGAGTCAGACGAGTACACCCAAATGCGCGTTCAACAAATGCATGATCTGATGGAGATGGTGACTTTATGGACCAATGAAATGCAGGGTATGTCATCAGAAAAGTTATCAGCTTTACTTAAGTTAGGTGAAGGTATTAGTAAACTTTTAGATGTTAAAGACAAGTTACTACTGAGATAACAACAGTAGTTTTTCGATAATGATAGATAAATAACGACAGAGTTTAATCTCCCCAGCTACAACCAAGCTTACACAAACCTTCTTATATAATTTAACCTACTGGAGTACATCACGTGTTAGATGCAGCAGCTATTGCTAACGACACAAGTTTCATGCTTTCACGCATCCAATTTGCTGCCAATATTAGTTTTCATATTTTGTTCCCTACTATCAATATCGCTTTATGCTGGATATTGCTGTTTTTTAAAGTGCGCTATAACCAAACACAAGACGAAAGTTGGTTACGCGTTTACCGTTTTTGGGTGCGGATATTTGCCCTAACCTTCGCTATTGGTGTGGTCAGTGGCATTACTATGTCATTCCAATTCGGCACCAACTGGCCAGGCTATATGGAAACTGTGGGTAATATTGCCGGACCATTACTGGGCTATGAAGTGATGACGGCATTCTTCTTAGAAGCCTCATTTCTCTCAATTATGCTGTTTGGCATGGACAGAGTTTCTAATCGAGTTCACACCATGGCCACTGTGCTGGTTGCTTTTGGCACTACCCTGTCGGCCTTTTGGATTTTATCGCTAGATTCTTGGATGCAAACCCCCGCAGGTTTTGAAATGATTGATGGTGTTGCCCATGTTACGAGTTGGTTTGAGGTGATTTTCAACCCGTCTATGCCTTATCGTTTAAGCCATATGTTGTTAGCATCGGGCTTAACATCAGCATTTTTGATTTGCGGTATTTCCGCTTATCGATTAATAAAAGGCGACAATAAAAAATCAGTAAAACAAGCACTTAATTTCTCTGTCACCTTAGCAGCTGTTTTGATCCCCATACAAATTTTTGTTGGTGATTTACACGGATTAAATACTTTTAAGCATCAACCCGCAAAAGTTGCCGCTATGGAGGGTGTCTGGGAAACGGCCACAGGTGTGCCACTATTATTATTCGCGATACCTAATGAACAAACGCGAAAAAATAGCTTTGAACTCAAAGTGCCTAATCTCGCTAGTATCATTTTGACTCATGACGCCGAAGGGGAAATAAAAGGGCTTAACGATTTTATAGGTGCACATCCGCCGGTTGCGCCAGTATTTTTCAGTTTTCGTATTATGATCGGTATCGGTGTCTTGATGCTGCTATTTTCTTGGCTAGCCACTTATCAATTTGTCATTAAAAAGCACTACCCGCCTTGGTTATTAAAAGCAGGTATTGCCATGACATTTTCCGGTTGGCTAGCGACATTAGCGGGATGGTATGTCACTGAAATTGGTCGCCAGCCTTATCTGGTCAGCGGTATATTGCGCACCAAAGACGCAGTAACTACCACGCCACCTGAAGATATCGCTTTGTCTTTAACCTTATATTTAGTGATCTATGGGTTTTTACTTATTGCCTATATCCGAACCTTATTTGTTATGGCAAATCGCGCAGTAATACTAGAGCAAGCCAATGCGGTCACAATCGAGCAGATGCCGCTTGTTGAACCTGAATTACCCTTAACAAATGAAGGAGTAAAATGATGGCAGCTACAACAGTAGATTGGCTACCCATGGTTTTCGTCGGTTTAATGGGACTGTCGTTTTTAATTTATGCGATACTCGATGGTTACGACTTAGGTGTTGGCGTTTTGCTACCTTTGGATAGCCAGCAACAACGCGACACCATGATCTATTCGATTGGCCCATTTTGGGATGCTAATGAAACCTGGCTTGTGATGGCAATTGGCTTATTGTTAATTGCTTTTCCTAAAGCTCACTCTCTTATATTTCAAGCATTATATCTGCCGACCGCCTTAATGTTGGCGGGGTTAATTCTACGCGGAGTCTCATTTGACTTTCGCACCAAAGCGCCAAGCACGGATAAGAAAAAATGGGATTATGCCTTTAAATTTGGCTCTTTATTGGCCACGCTAGCACAAGGTTACATGTTGGGACGCTATATCACTTCATTTGACGACTCATGGCTAAGTATTGCTTTCTCTGGCCTGTCAGCGGTTTGTGTTACCGCAGGTTATTGCTTTATTGGTGCGGCATGGTTAGTGATGAAAACCGAAGGTCAATTGCAACGCAGGGCGGCAAATTGGGCTAAAGTCACTAACATACTGATGGCAATTGGTATTATCGCGGTATGTATCACTAACTTGTTAATCGATAAACAAATCATGGATAAATGGTTTGGCGGTATTCAAGTATTGATTGTTATCCCGATAACCTTCCTATTGGGCTTCACCTTTATAACTGTACAGCGCTATTTAAATAAAGTGCCAATGGAAAATGACTTGGGTTGTTGGTTACCATTTTTTGCTGCAATCATACTGTTTATTTTATGTTTTTGTGGTTTAGCGTACAGCTTCTATCCTTATATCGTGCCATTTAAAATGACCATATTTGAGGCGGCAAGTGCGCGAGAATCTTTGTGGGTTATTTTTGTTGGTGCCGCCGTGGTATTGCCAATGATCATAGCTTACACCATATTTTCTTATAAGGTCTTTTGGGGAAAAACCACCAAACTAAATTACTAAATGTTATTGCGTTATTGAAAACATAAAAGCCCGATATCAAGCAAAGATATCGGGCTTTTCATTTAACTGAGACGACTTAAGTAACTGTATTTAATAGCGACTAGTCACTATCTTTTTCCTCATTAGCTTTGCTGTCGTCATTTTTTTTATCTTGAGCTTTTATGGCCTCTAACTTGGCTTTATGATCTAGCTTATAGTCCGGCATTTCTGTGTTACCGTCCATCAAGTAGTTATCCATCCAACGCATTAATCGCAAGCTGTAATCATATTGCGCCGCGGCTTTGCGATTACCGTGACCTTCACCTGGGTAATACACTAAACGAACGTCTTTGCCTTGGACCTTCATATAACGATACATTTCCATAGATTGTGCAGGATGTACGCGTGGGTCATCTTTACCATGCATAATTAATAACGGTGTTTTCGACTGGTGTGCCCAATAAATAGGACTGCGTTCTAGGTAATATTGCCATTTATCCCAAGGGTACGAACGTGCATGTACTAAGTGCATTTCGTTAGCAATATCCGTGGTACCAAACTTTGATAATTGATTCGAAATACCGACAAACATGACACTGGCGGCAAAATGTTCAGTCAACTTAGTAGCGGCCCATGCCGAAGCATAACCACCATATGAGCCACCGGTAATACCAACACGTTTAGTGTCCACTAAGCCCATTTCAACCAAATAGTTTTTCATATCAACTAAATCATCAAATTCTGCGCCGGCGTAGTCATTTTGACCGAGTTTAGAATACTCAACTCCTTTACCGGTTGAACCACGATAATTGGGATAAAAAACTGCATAACCGCGCGCTGCCCCCATTTGGCCAGGTTTAGAATACGCCGTTACCCAACCGTTTTTTTCATGGCTTTCGGGGCCACCATGCACTTGCATAATTAATGGGTATTGTTGGCCTTTTTTATAATCTAATGGATAAACTAAAATCCCTCCCACTTCAACGCCATCGCGCGCTTTCATGGTGATCGATTCTTGCTTAGCAAAACGCTTATCTTTTAACCATGGATTAGAGTCAGTGACTTTAGTGAGTCTTTTACCACGGATAAGAAAGCTTTCATTCGGGTGTGTTGCGCTATGCCCTTTTACCGCTAAGGTTTTATCCGAGTTTGAAATTGATAATGCTGAAGCAATAATTTTCCCCGCTTTGACCTGAGTTTTATAACTGTTAACTCCCGGCTTGATATTAGCGACAATACTTTCAGTGCCAATATTTGCGATAAAATTTAATTTATCGCTTTTATGCGACCATTCAATATCACTGACATGACCAGCAAAATTGGGCAGCCAGTCTTGAATTTCACCGGTTTTAACATCGGCTAAATATAAACGACCGGTAGCAGGGTCGTGTTTATCTTGAGCACCAATAACCGCAATATGTTTGCCGCTATAAGAGAACTCTGCCGTACCTAACTTGCCTTCGGTAGCAATCGACATGGTCACCTTTTGCTCTGCAAGGTTCATCACGTGCCATTGTGCTTTTGTGTACGAGTCATCAATTAACGAGGTTGGTTGAGTTTTAATTAATAACTGCTTATTGTCTGCCGCCCAATTCATATCACTAACATAAGCAGTAATATTTATGGGGTCTAACTTAACGGCTTTATCTTGCACGGTTAAATTAGTGACAAACAATTGTTTGTTTTTTAAGTCCATTTCATAAACTTCAGCTTTAAATCCCAGCTCTTTAAGTTTTTTCTCTGACTTATCTTTCGCGGGCATGGCTAAAAGTGCCACTTGCTTGCCATCTGGACTAATGTCATAGCGGCTAATTGAAGTTTCTTTTAACGCCAATACTTTTTGACTCTCACCACCATCAATAGGAATGCGATAAAGTTGGGTGAATTTTTCATCAGAAAATTTCGCTAAAAAATAAACAAACTTGCCGTCAGCTGACCATTCTAAAGCACTGACGTTAACGTTACCGGTAATAAATGCTCTGGTATTACCTTTACTGTCAGTAATAAAGAGTTCGCTATAGCTGCCGCCATTTTTATCAACATACAGCTTTCGGGGTAATGAGCGGGTAAAAGCAACTTGGTCACCGCTCGGGCTAATCACATGACTGCGCACTGATTTAATATTTGGAATATCTTCTATGGTAATAACATCGCTAGCAACAGCACTTGCACTCGCTATCGATACTAATGCCATTAGTGATTTTAGTTTCAACATAAGTTCCTCAAAAATAAAACGGCTCTTAGTTCCTCACGCCACTGCAAGATCCACTGGCGTAAGTATAATAAGCAGTTGTTTAAAAATTATTATAAATTCTAATCATCATACTAACGCAATAAAATAAAACCTTAAAGCCTTAGCCGTGCTGATATTAATTACTATCAAGCGCTTAAAGGAAATTGATGGCAAATTTGTTTAAAAAGCTCGCAACGCTTACTAGGCGAACGACCAAAGTTTTTGCTAGAATACGCGCCATATTATTCAGAACCAGTCGATGCACGATAACGACACTTGGAGAGTACAGTTTATGCCAGCTTATGCAGTAGGACACAAAGTACCTGATTCAG
>TARA_R110000737_G_scaffold10841_11_pt1 | contig 13759 bp, 31 predicted proteins | sample TARA_R110000737 | Tara Oceans TARA_R110000737 (sample SAMEA4398027) | marine metagenome | biome: Polar Biome; feature: [SRF] surface water layer (ENVO:00010504); material: water (ENVO:00002006), including particulate matter (ENVO:01000060) such as... | depth 5 m
TTGAGCCTCTTTATCAACAGACTTCCACACAGCACCTTCTACTTTAGTAATAGTCCATAAGCTGTCAACCTGTGCATTTGATAGGTTAAACGCTAATACCATTGCGATAATAATTGTCATCTTACTCATAATTGTTTGTTTAAATGTTAATTGAATATTGTCTGTTTGTTTAAAAATACAGGCTTTGGGTGTTTCAAGGGTACTGGTTTGATAGCTTCTACTGTTACCCTTTTTTCGATTCTGCTACCCTAACAGCGTACTCGCCTGTATTTAGGTTGTTATTCTTCGTAATAAACGGTTGTTGGAGGCAGTCCTACTACTTCGCAGATTTCATCTATTATACAGTCTCCATACTCTTTATTACCGTTGTCGATTAAAATCTTTCTGATTTCTTCGTGTTTGTCTTTTAATTCTTCTTTGTTATACAACATATTATTCATTTTTGATAGTGAACCACATATCCAATCCTTTATTGAATATTCCGTATTCATCTATGTTAAATGTATCTAACCAGTACTCTACTGGTAGTAATCTTTCATCTCCAAAAGACTGATCTTTGTAGCCTTTTAACGGTACGTAGTGTACGGAGTTTGGATGACTCTTTAGTATATCTTTAATTACTTTGTCTTCGAAGTGTTCTAATACTCCGTGAGTTACTGTAAGCCTTGTAGATGCCGACCTCGTTATATCTCCCTTTAAAAATAACCCGTTGGTTACATTCTCGTGGGCTAGGTCAACCATATCAGGGCATATATCATACCCCATAGTTATTACTCCTTTTTTATTAAGGAACTTACTTACAGAACCTATACCGCATCCTGCATCTATTACAATGTTCGTATCGGCTCTGCGTATAATTGCATTTAAGAAAGGCTTATACCTTTTCTCGAAATAATCTTGGTACGTAGTATTAATACGACCTTCATAATGATTGCTCCATTTCATAATTTATAGTTTTAGAAGGGTGGGAGAGATTCGAACTCTCCTCCCGAGTATGTGACTCGGCTCCCTCAGTTTAAACACCCTTACCTTTATTAATCTCTTCCTTTATCTGCTACGCATTTACATGACACTACTTCTTCGCCATCGACTTCTAACTGTTTAGCCATTGCCTCCATTAATTGTGAGGTTATATCGTCGTCTATCTTTTTATCTCTTAATGTCCTTATTAACTCGGTTAACATTTGACTAGCAAACAGTATGAGTATATCTCCTGAAAAGGTATCCCTTACTGTTTTAAACACATCTAAAGTGTTTGCGCTCGCACCAGTATCGTTAATGTAATCGTTAGTAGAGTGTATAATGTCATTAACATTTTTCTCAAAATCTTTTGCATCATCGTCTGACATTTTTAAAAATACCTGAACGTTTTCTGAATCTTTAATATCTTTTGACATATTGTTTATTGTTTATTATTGATTTCCATAGAAGATATCTCCTATAGTACTTTTTTGTTGTACTCCTTCGATATCCTGAATAGATACCGCCATTATGATTCCTAACTATAATCTCTGTACTAGGGTAGGCTCCGTACCTATTAATGTACCTCCTGATACCCATCTCAGCGTATAGTTTAAAAACTTCTTCTGCACATTCTACTTGAAACATGTCTCCATGTGTGTAGTTTGTTTTGTAATACCTGTTAACATCGTCTACACAGGCTTTTTGAATTTGTAATACTCCGTAAGAGTCTCCGCCATCCCCTATTGCACTTGGATCGTTAAAAGACTCTACATACTTTAATACTTCCATCACATCGTCTAACCTGTCTCTTGACATGATTGATAGTGAAAACAGCATTGTGATTACTAATAAGAATTTCTTCATAGTACTAATTTACTTAAACTTATGTGACGTTCTGTGTAGGTGTCACCTCGCCTATTATTATAAACCTACGTAAAATAAATCAAACTACCAAACAAATGGGTTTAATTTTTCTAGTATGAAAGCTGAGCCAGTAAGCACAACTTGTATTATCCTTATACCGAAGTTGTCTAAAGAACTGCCGGTATCTTCGCTTTTCTTACTCTCTAGCCATATGACTAGGTATATAAGAAGGGCTGCTATTGCATCTAATCCCATTCTTTATTATTATTAAGTTCGTGTCTTATTTCACATAGTCTTTTATGCAAATCTTTTAACACTTTAATACTCCAAGAGTACTCTCTACGAATACGTCTTAATCCTACGTATACTACTACTAATAGTACTAAAGAATATATTATCCAGTAAATTTGCATAACTCTATGTTTTTATTGTTAATGATTTAATATGTACAGTATCTTTTATACCATACTCGTCTGTGTGTGTTAATCTTCTTCTTATACTCCTTGAGCCGTCTGCGTATAGTACTGTTGGCAGTTTGTATATTTCATACATATCTGTGACTCCGTTCCATCCTTTGCCTCTTTGAAGTACTGTGATGTTTACCATTGCTTTACTCCTTTTAGGTGCGTCGTTTACAATTACTTTACCATAATGATAGTGTATCGCGTACTGTCCTATAAAGTCTGCTACTTTCATCGGTATATCCTGTGACCAATAGGCCATTCGTGGCTTATGAAGTTATTTATAGCTTCGTCTGCACGGCATCCATGTTTAATATATAAATCCAACTCGTTAGAGTATGATACCTCTCTGCCCATCTCTGCCATCTTTGCAAAAAATCCTTCACCTATATGTTGATCTTTATTTAGTAGTTTGTTTTCTACTAGAAGGGCTTCATCCTTTTTTTTCATCTTCTCAAACGTCTCCACTTGTAAAGTCCTAAGTAAGTATAGAAGTCTATCGCTCTGATTTTTTGGTAATAACTCTTTTGACAAAGCTCTTATGTTATCTACATTAGATATACTGATACATCTAGTAGGTCTTTTCGGATCTTTTGTTACTTTTGTTGCAAAGATTATGTCATGTAGTCTCCTTAGTGTGTTTAAATCCATGGTACTTGTATTAATAATTAGAGGACGGCAATATTACCGTCCCCATAGTCTACTCGGTTTATTGTACGACTACCGATACAGTCTCTCTAAGGTCGTGGTCGAAGTAACTAAACTCCTTAATACTCCCTGTAATCTCCAACTCTTGTACTAGAGTGGTCTCTGTTAACCCTGTCGGATCAAAAGTGTCTCCTATATTACCACTTGCCACATGAGCAAGAGGGTTGACACACATACCATTTATAAAATGGTTTCCTCTTGAATCAATCTTCTCTACGTTTCCGTAACTGTCTCTAAATCTCTTGTTAATCATATGATATTGGTTTTAATCGTTAAGTTCTAATTCTTCTTGAGCTTCTGCCCAGTTACCGTCTTTATCTTGTATGTACCCTTCTGAATCATACATTGCATCGACGTTGTCCTCGTGTACATCTTTCTCTATATCTTCTAAGTAAACCATCTCGTCTTGTGGGTGATACGTTTCATCCCACTCACAAAAACCTAAGTTTTCCATTAAGTGATACTCTCCTGTACTACTTAGGTATACTACTTCGTCAGCTTCTTGATAATACATAACTCCGTCTATATAGACTCCGTCATCTTTTAAATACCAATCGTCTGATAGTGGACACGAAAAACAGTTTTCATAACACGTATGTATATCTCTTCCTTCAACGTATACCGAATCGTCCCTGTCTATATAACAGTCATCTACTTCATCGTATACTGTATCATCGTCATCGTCTTCGGACGGCTCTGATTGAGATATATAATCGTAATTAGAATCTGACCAGTTAGTAGTTGTTCCTGAAAAATTCCAAAAGCAGAATGTGTCCATGTATGGTCTTATGTGTACATCTCTACAATCAAAATCTATTGTTACCTGTCTTTCATATTGTGTGCCATCAGGGAATACCCAATCACCTTGCTCCATATCTTGATGCCTTTTATGCGCCCACCCATTAGAATGTGCATACTGCTTAAAAGCTTCTATAATATGGTCATTCGCGTAGATTCTATCCATCCATTTGTCGCCATCTTGGTCAGTCCATAATAAAGCTCTACCTCTCGATAGTTCTCCATCAGGTTGCCTAAGTATTACCATTTCGCAAGTACTGTTGTCTGCGTATACCTCTGTGGCTTTTTGACAAACTCCTGAGTATCTCATACAAGAGTTACCCATAGTACCTGTGTTAAAGTCTTCATCGTAGTTATCTTCGTGATAATACTTCGTGATGTCTGATCCACTTACTACTACAAACTCTCCCTCTACAGTAAAAATAGCTTTAAGAGTGTTTACAACATCTTCTAAATCTTTATTTACTATGGCGGAACTTTTTATCCCGTTCTCTACTAAAAGTTTCCTTAGTATTTTCCCAAAACTGCCTTCTTGCCTGTTGTCTTTACTCCAAGTCTCGGGTGTTGAGTCGGTGTTTATAACAGACTCTTTTCCTTTGGGCAAGAATGTCATTTTTCCTGCCCTAGTTACAGTAACGTTTTTAATACCTTTACCGGTAGCTCTTGTTTTGTAGATCTGAAAGAATATCTCTACAAGTGGGTTGTTATTTATGGAGGCTAACTTTTCCATAAGGCTAGTACTCATGTATTTATCTCTAAGCTCTATTCCTGTTTCTTCTATGTGCATAATATATGATTTTTGATAGTGATTAAAATGGGACATCAGACTCAGACTCTACTGGTCTGTTGTCATGTTCGTCCTCTATTAAGAAATGTTGGTATACGTTAGTATAATCTTCGCAAACAAAACACCAATCGGCATCCTCGCTCTTATCATACATGATTTCATCAGACTCGCACTTAGAACAGCACGTATCTAAATCTATGTGATCCATAGCATCGTCATCAAATGAGTCGTACTTTCTTTCGTACTCTTCTATGGTGACTCCATTCTTACTTGCTACAGATTTCCAAACGCTTGTGCTTTGGTCGTACCTATCTCCGTCCCACCAATCGTCTCTAGAGTCGTCTTCCCATTTATCTCTAGCGTCTACCTCTGCTGCCCAGTCTTCGTAGGCTTTGGTGTATACTTTACCTTTACCTTTGTTCTTAGATTTAGACTTAGATTTTTTATAAGGAACGTATGGCATAAACTTATCGTTAAACCACATCTTACCACCTAAAGTGTCTATAATATCCCCTACTGTATCTCTTGTATTGAATACATCATCGAGGATGATTATCTCGTCGTCGCTGTGAGGTCTGTAATATCCGCATGATAGATTTGCTACACATACGTCTAATCCATTCTCTACGAGCTGATATACGTCCGTAAGTCCACCTTGATCGGTCTCTTCTTTATCATATTTATCTAAGATCGGGGCTACAGCCTCAGAAAACTTATCATCGAATAAGTCTGTACCGAATATCGTGTTTACAAAATCTTTATAACCTTGTCTATCACATTGTAATACAAACTCTACGTCTTTAAAGAATTTCATGTCGGCTTCTTGACTACCTAAACAACCATGCTCTTCATCTCTAAAGAAGGCTACTTTAAGTATGTCTTTCTTACGTAACATTTCTAATGCTACATAAATACCTACTTTGTCATCTCCACCAATACCTACTTGAACTCCTGTTGACATGTCCATTGCGAACATTGACCCTCTACTTTCAAATACTGTAAGATCTTTGTGTATGTCGTGTACCGTATCGGTATGTGCTATAACGCATGGATAAGAACTAGCTTTTCCTTTTGTTATGTAAGTGTTACCCCTATCGTAGGAATACGAATAGTTATCAGGGTCTTTGTGAGAAATGTCAATATACTCTTCATAGAGGTATTGATCCATGTCTTCCGTTTTGTATGTCTCGCTTTGAACGGACATTACTTTTTTTAATCTTTGTTTACTCATACTATTAATTTAACTGTTGAAATTAGCAATATGCTAACCTCTGCTGAACTTTGATAGTGGTTCAGTCTTGCCTAAGTATAAAATAACTTACACCTAAACATGTAAACTCGTGTACTACTGAATCATAGAATCCGAAAACATTACTCAACATCTCGTCGATACCTATGGTCTCTACTCCGTAATCTATAAAGCGTTTAATATTGTCTCTACCTGCGTTCACTAAAAAAGCTCCTATTTTATCTTGTTCCATATCTCCTATAAAACTTCCGATGGCCATCGAATACTTTGGGAACGCCCCTAATAAATAATCTTCGGTGTAATCTCCCATATTCTCGGGGTCATTTTCGAAATGATGTAATAAAGATAGTTTAGCTTTGTGTTCTGCTATTACAACTCCTTCAAACAAGTTGTTAGATACTACTAATTCGTGTAAATCTCCTTTGTTACCTTTTATATTGTGCATGATAGAGTTAAAAACCTCTGTATAATCTTTTAACCTATATCCATATAGTATAGAGTCTTCATAGTAGTCGGCCATTAAGTGTATAATCGCTCTAGTTTGTGTCTCTGCGGCAGATTTTCCTCCATCTATAGGAATTACCACAGCTTTGCCCCTTAACGCATCTCCATAGACGAGAGAGGGCGCAAATACCCCCTCTGATACATTAATACCTTTGTACTGGGACTTAGCGTGGGCTATTGCTTTATCGCTAAATCCTGTGGTGATTACTGCCATCTTAGAACCTTTCCTTGTTGATTAAGGTAGCTATTGCCAACCCTTTCTCCATGCTCTCGATCCTGATAGTGATATCAATCTCTTCTTGAAGGTTATAAGGCACAGCTTTTTGAGCCTCCTTTAAACCCTTCTTTGCACTAGAGATAGCTTTCCTAGTCTCTAATAATGCAATAGATACAGCGTGTTGTGCATCTTCCGCTTTGAATTGTAAATCTTCTTTTGCAGTTTCTTCTTTACCTTGAGAAATTAAATCTAAATACTTCATAATAATAACTGATTAAAAATAGTGTGGCAATATTGCCATTTGTACTCCCGATAGGATTCGAACCTATGTCTTTCAGTTGAAAACTGACTGTCCTTGTACCGACGATGAGGACTGTACATCCACTAGACGACAGGAGCGAATTAGCTAAGAGTAAATACTCCTAGCTTTTTTTATAAACTCTCTTAACTCTTTGGCTCTTACAGTATTACCTGTTTGCCTACATTTTTCAATGTGATACTCTGCTCTCTTTACTTCTAAATCGATCTCATGTGGTATTAATCTCTTTAAATCTTCTAATGATAATAATCCCATGTTTTTGTTTTTAAAAGTTTACGAAATACACTAATATTAAATTTACTAGTGCTGTTATTACTGCTATAAGCTCTGCTCCTGCCAAGACTTTGATCCAAAGTGGTGCGGGTAATAATACTGCTTGTATTACTGCTACTACCATCTTAAATGCTGTAATGCACAGACTGGCTATTCCTATAAGTACTACTCCTGTTATAAACATAATGTTTGTTTTAAATTATTATTAACTAATAACCATAGTGGTCATATAATTCTTCTGTGTCGTACTCTTCGTACTCTTCTGACTCCCACTCTTGCCAATCAGGTAGAGAGAAGATATTATTATCTGATTCTTCTTGTCTTAATGCTCTGTCTTCTATAATACATTGCTCTATCCAAGCCTCTTCCCAATCTTCTAGATTGAGTGTAATATCATCATAACCTATGTGATACTTCTCGTCGGTTGCAGTACTCCTGTGTAGTGCTAATCTTTCTAAACATTCTTCTAGTGTTTGGCAACTCTCTACAACAGATTTCGATTCTGTCTCGTACGTTTGCCATTCCCCGTCTATTAGTCTATAGTTGATTATCTTATCTATCCTAGTTATCCGTCTCATTTTGATAGTGATTTAATAGATTGCTTCGGGTAGCTTGTCGAAGATATCATCGAAATCATCCATGTCAAGCTCTTCGTAATCGCTTATAAGCTCTATTAAATAAGATGTACCCTCTACATTAAGTAGCGTGTCGTCATAGTTCCAAAACGTACTGGTATCGTGTAGGTTTTGAAACTTAGTTGCTATGTCGGAATGTGCTACTAATATTTTGGGCAGCCTTTCTATTATGGTATTATCTCCTTGTCCATCCTTTATATATTCACCGTCAGTTATGTTCTGTAACATGTCTGAGAAAGTGTCTCCAAAATCGTCCATCGCGGTTTTTAGTGAGGCGTCGTCTATTAGTATTCCTATCAAACAGCCACCACTAAACGGGTTAACAAGACTGTCATCCACTTTAGGGTTGTACATACATCCTCCACTAGGTGTAACACTTCTTACATTTCGACCTTGATCTATAAACTGTGCTAATGCAAATGCCATTAACTGACTGATATTCATTTCTTCCTGTTTCATATCTACTTATTTAGGCTCGTTTCCAAGCGTTATGTTACTACTTCCTAACCATATTCTAAGCTCTTCCACGAAGCTTTGATGCTCTATGACCTTTAGCCATAACTCAAAAGGCATCTCTTTATCGGGTGGCTCTATGCTACCATCGTACACTCTAGCTGTCGGCAATCCATCCTCATTGAGAATATCCTCGCTGCCTCTCTGCTCGTACAACCCCTTAACTCTTGAATGTTCCTGATTATCTTTTGGTCTATTGTTTCGACCCTTCTTCTCTTTCTTATTCTTGCCATTTTGATAGTGATTATTACTCATTATTAATTATTAAATACTTTTGATACCTTTAGCTTTCTGCTATTAGTTATACAATCTTTCATTCCAAAACAAAAGAATGATTGACTGTAAGCAATTATAGATATTGTATTTGCATACATATCTAACTCATTGAACTCTTCAAACTTCTCTTGTGTTGTCATGATATATGATTTAGATTAATTTTATTTGACTTCTGTGAACTACTTGTGATCTTAAACTAGGTTCGCAACCCACTTCTACACACAGCCCGTAAACTTGTACTCGGTCTTGGGTAAGTAGTTGTAACACTTGTGCTACAGAATTATCTATTAAATAATGTAATACATAATGTTCTTTAGTGTACCCTCCATTACGTGCTTTTCTTATACTCTCGGGGCTTCTTTCTGCCAAGACAAGCACCTCCTCTCCTCTTTTAAACGTCATAGTTATATGTTTTAAATTATTCTTACTTGACCTTTGTGTAAGGTCTGAGTTACAAGGTCTCCACTACTTTTAGATATTCCCCTTAGATGGTACTTATCTCCCGAAACACTCATTATTACTGCCTCAGAATTATCTACTAGGTAGTGACCTATGTGATGTTCTTTAAATCTATTGCCATTGCTAGGGTTCCTATCTCCTATCACAATAACTCTTTTTCCTGTTAACATAATTGTTTATTATTAATTAGTACTCCCGATAGGATTCGAACCTACGTTTTTTGGATGAAAACCAAATGTCCTTAGTTGCTCAAGACTTACTTACAGGGCCTAAACCGGTGTTTTAAGGCTACTAACTGATTCAAGATACAACCCCACTAGACGACAGGAGCGTGTTGGAGGGACTGGCTACCCTCCTGTTTTACTCTTAAAATAATTCTGCTACGATAGCTTCGGCAGATGCTAAACCTGCTCTATAATCAGCTACTACTGCCGTTTGCTCAACTACGGCTGATAGTGAAAACGGTCTGTTTGATTTGAGTTGTTCTAACTTTACCTCTTCTTGACCTAATGCTAATTTTGTTGCCAATAAGTCCGCTTGAACTTGTAACTTTGACTGTGCTACGTCGTGGTCTAATTGGTTCTTCTCGATGTCTACTGTTGACTGCTTTAATCTCGCTTTGTACTTCATAACTACTTGTTTTAAATTTAGATTTATATTCGTCTGCGTATTCGCTTTCTAGTATTTGTTTTTCTGTTGCGTGTCTAGTATAACTGGTATTCCAATTTATACTTTCTCCTACTTTAATTATATTTCCTGAACTATGGAACTTTATTACTTTAAAAACCATACCTTTTGATGGGTAATTACTGTAGTCGGTTGTAACGTAGTCGCCTAGCTCTATAGGTGCTTGTAAGTTAGTCATGTGCTTTTTAAACAGGAGGTTTTGTTCGGCTGTCGCTGTTCCCTCTTTCCGTCTTATTAACCTGTTAATATCGTCTACAAGCCTGTTTATACCTACCCAATCATCTGTCTTATATGGAGGCCAACCTCCGTCAGATGAAGTGTAGCCATAAGCAGATTCAGCCATTTTCATCTTCTCTTTGGCACTTATTCCTAATACGTTAAATATTTTGTTATTTACCGAGCCTCTGTTGTTTGATAAGAACCTATTACCTACGGTATATGTATAGTCCTCATTTTCGTATCTAAATACAACTGTATCTTTATCCCTTAACATTTTGCTTGTTTTTGATAGTGAATACTACACTACTATTGTTACCTCTAACTCTTCGATAAGGGGTATCATGTTCTCGAAGTCTGAATCTGTGCCATGTGTGGAGTCATTCATACCTACTAAGTCGTCTACCACATTAGGTGCTATACCTAGTGGTTTGTTAAGCGTTTCTGTACCAAAACTGAAATATGAGTCACCGTTACGTAAAGTGCCTCCTGCTTTGTCTATTCCTAATTCAGGTACGATATCACATAGTACACCTATACAACAGAACTTATCCCCATTGGCATAACTTTGTCGTAACGTTCCTGTGCCTTTCTTTTTATAATACTCTCCTTTTAATGCTTTTATCCAAGCATCTTTTACTTCTTGTGTAAATATTAACTCTCCTTTTTCATTCATTACTACATTCATAACTTTATGTTTTAATTATTAATAAGTTCTTAAAAAAGAGGGGTTGTCGTACCCCTCGGACGTCTTACGCTGCCACTCTAAGTGGTGCGTTAGAAAGTGTCATAACTTTTACAGTTATTGTTCAGTTACTACTCTTTACTACCTCTGTTTCTTGCTGTCAAATCCATGCACCCCCATATTGCACGACCATGCTCGTAGCTACACTTCTTGGATTGCCACTTTTAATTGACATAGTGGAGGTGGGGAGATTCGAACTCCCGTCCAAACAAGCAGACATAATACGTCTACATAATAACTTAGTACTCTCGGTAAGGCTCGAACTTACATTACTAGGTTGAAAACCGAGCGTCCTACTCCAATTAGACGACGAGAGCAAATTGTAGGGACTGATTACCCCTACTGTACCGTGTTCCACGGTTGACACCCTACTAATTATGCTAGTAGTTACACCTCACTCCTTTTTGCGCTGTTAGGACTTACTTGGGAGCAAGTGTCTTTCGTCCTAATCCGGTTGCAACACGCCTTTATTTTTGACCTTTTTGATAGTGAATACACTACACTTCTGTTACTGTTAATGCTAGGATATACGGTATCATATTCTCGAATGTATCATCTCTTCGAAAATCCTGATCGTTATAGTCTACTAGATCTCTTAATTCTTTCGGGTCAATACCTAATGGCGTTTCTTCTTGTACGCTATCGTAGTCTCCGAAATAAGATTCTTTTCCATTTAATACGCCTCTACCATGTGGGTCGATACCTAATTCTTTAGGAAAAATATCACATAGTACGCCTAGACAGCAGTACCTTGTTTCTTTTTCTCCGTCAGTTCTCAACCTACCTTTTCCTTTTTTATTATAGTAATCTCCTGCTAATGCTTCTACCCATTTGGTTCTTACTTCTTCTGTGAATAATAATCTGTTTACGCTCATGATGTTATTATTTTATTGGTTTAATTCCTTTGAAATTGTAACTACAGACCGAGTCCTTCTTAGTTATAGTTACAATAGATTCGGGTGCAAGATTTAGTAATATTAATACACCACTTTCTTTTGTGAATACAGTAGTTTTTAATTCATTCATGTACTCTTTGCCATGTAATACTATGGTCATTACTATAATATCTTTGTTCATAACTTTTTGTTTTAGTTTAATTCATAAGTAGACAACCAACATATTATATGCTGTCCTCGTGCCAATAGAGTTAGGTTATTTTCCTTACTAAGAGTACGCTGTATACGTTGTGGTGCCTCTATAATTCCCTTGCTACTTACTTTATCAACGTTAGCAATAACGTTCGGTCTACTTTATTAATTATTGTTTAGTACAGCCCTATGCCATATTGAATCATACCGTCAAAGCTTTCATCTTTGCGGTACAATTTGATTTGTTTTTTAGTTTTGTCGTATGTGGTTTTTATCCATGTTTGGACACCACATATGTATCCTAGTTTGTAATATTGCATGGCTTTCTATTTATTATTAGTACTCTCGGTAAGGCTCGAACTTACATTACCCCGTTGAAAACAGGACGTCCTACTCCAATTAGACGACAAGAGCGTACTTATTTTTGACCTTTTGATAGTGATTACTTGGTATAACTATACGCTATATGTTCAGCGTATGTGTGTTGTGTCCTACATTGTTTATGGTCTACATAGGCTAGACCTGCGTAAACTATTGCTATGTACATAAATATTGATCCTACTAATCCTACTAATCCTACTAATCTTTGCTTTGACATAATGTTATATTTAAAACGCTGTTAATTTGGCGTGGGTTTTTACTGTTGTGAATTTTGTTTGTGCTAATTTAAGGTACATATTTAACCTAGCTGTATCAGTACCTTTGTCATCATAAAATGCTAGGTTTATTTTGTCGATAAGTTCTTTCATGTCGGTGCATACCTCGTCGAAAGATTTATCTTCTAAGTTTTTCCATTGTGCCATAATACTTTTTATTTATAAGTTGATATAAATTCTACCTTTTGCCCATCAAATTTGTACTTGCCTTTGTTAGTAAATAGGTACAGTTCATCGGGTGTAGTTTGCATTTCATCCACATTTTGGATGTGTTCTATGCTGTATATTTGCGTGTTATTTTCGTATAGTTTTTCCTGTTGGTAGTATATAATACACGCCAATAGGAATACTAATAGATACAACGCACTTTTGCCTTTAGTTTTATCGTATGTTTTCATCGAATACAATTTTATTAATTTCGTTTTCTGCTTTATGTTCTAATTTAGTGAAGTCTTGCAATTCATTAAGGTATTGCCCATCATCAAATACATTATACCCTATTCTTTTTAATGAAGTGTACGTACCATCTGCCGCGTTTCTATCGTATCTTGCTACAAAATATTCGTTTGCATCTGCGTATACTAATTTAACAATTACTTTTAGGTAGTTGTGTCCTATAATTTCGTAATGGCTACAATTTTTTGCATCCAATAGTTGACCTATTTCTGTAAATAGATTTTTCATTTTTGTAAAGTTTATTGATTTGTGGCAAGTGTGGAGTCGAACCACGTCCTATATTATTTAAGGATACAACCGAGTAATGCCATATAAAAATACCCCGTAATTAAACGGGGTACTTAGTTAATTTTAATAAGATTCTACTAAATTTTAAGCGTTCAACTTGTTTGCTTTGTACAAAGTTTGCAAGATATAGTAAGGAGAATAAGTTCCCAAATCTTTGCCTTTATACTTTGAAGTTCTAACTGTTGATTTGAACGCTTTAAAAGCATTATCATCTTTTTGAATAAATCTTAAAGCAGTGATATCTTTGGTAGACATACCAATTTCCTTACTAAAAACTAATAAAGTTTTTATGCAACCGCCTAAAGTTTTACGCTCATTTTTTAACGCTTTATTTACGTTATTAACACTAATTACATACTGACTTACTTTTTTTGCAGTTGCTTTTTTTGCAGGTACTTTTTTACCCGATACTTTTTTAGCCTTTGTTGTTACCTTTGCTGTTAATGTAGACATAATTTCTATAATTTAATTGTAATAATGTGGCAATATTGCCCGTAATTTGCACGTTTTTTGTGCTTTGTTGCTAGGTAGAATATTTTCTACATCTACCTAGCTAGTTTTATATAATTCAAAGTTAATTAGTCACATAATTAACTG
>TARA_R110000737_G_scaffold251825_1_pt1 | contig 13755 bp, 14 predicted proteins | sample TARA_R110000737 | Tara Oceans TARA_R110000737 (sample SAMEA4398027) | marine metagenome | biome: Polar Biome; feature: [SRF] surface water layer (ENVO:00010504); material: water (ENVO:00002006), including particulate matter (ENVO:01000060) such as... | depth 5 m
TATACCCGTTACGAGCGAGGGGATATCTCAGCCACATGGTTCGAGAAGATCAGAATCTCTGTTTGTCATTTCATTGAATATCTACAGGCTGACATGCTGCTCTCAAAGCTCAATGAACTGACTCTTGATGACTATCGAAACTACACCTTGTCATTACCCATCTCAACTTCAACCAACAAGTCCATTAGCCTGTGGACTGCTAAGTCGAGGTTGGACATCATCAAGCTGATGATCAAGTGGGGCTACCAGATGGCTCTCATTGACCAACTCCCCCGCAATCTTGATGGATTCTCCAAGGTCAGTATCCCTGAGCCAACAGTCAATAGATTTTCACGGGAAGAAATCAAACTGCTCTACAGAGAAGCAAGTGAAAGAACCAAGATGTTCATCCTGCTGGGACTCAACTGTGCCTTTGGTCAGACTGACATCTCTGACCTACGGGTAGGAGAAGTATCGATTGAAACTGGTAGGATTACACGAAAGAGATCGAAGACGGGAATTCAATGCCAATACAAACTTTGGCCGCTGACAAACGAGATGCTCAGAACCTATGGCAACATTGATGGCAAGCCAAATGACAGGGTGTTCTTGTCCGCCAAAGGCCTTCCCCTCGTAAGAGAGTACTTTGTTGATGACAAGTTCAGAAGAGAGGACTCGATTCGGCGAGCGTTCACCAGGCTGATGAAGAAAACCAAAGTACCGAACGGGCGTGGCTTCTACTCGTTGCGTAAGACTGCTGCAAGTGAGATTGAAGCCATTGATCCTGCCGTGACTGAGATGTTTTTGGCTCATTCTGAGAAGGGCATGAAGAGACACTATGCGGAAAGAGACTGGGCTCGAATGGATAAGGCAATCCTTGAACTGTGGGGAATACTGGGGATCAGCCACTGAGACCTCATCGAGCGTTTACGGTATATTGACTGATTTGAGTTGAAAACTACCACTTATGATCGTATTCTGTTAGTGACTGAATCACACCTTTGGAAGAGATATCAATGCTTGCAAAAAAAGACTCTAAATGCCTACCCCTTGATACCCTAGCGTTATGCGATTGTATTGAACTCCTCAGGTCTCTTCCTGATGAATCTGTTGACTTGGTCGTCTCGTCCCCACCCTACAACATCGGTAAAGAGTATGAGTCAAAGAAGGCGCTCGAAGTCTACCTTGATGAACAGAAAGATGTCCTAAGAGAATGCTGCCGGGTTCTGAAACAATCAGGATCCATTTTTTGGCAGGTTGGTGCATACTCAAACAAGGGGATGCTAATCCCACTAGATATTCGTTTTTTCCCAATCATCGAATCCTTTGGTATGATCCCCCGAAATCGAATCATGTGGGTTAGACAGCATGGGCTTCATGCTCGAAACAAGTTTTCCTGCAGACACGAATCTATTCTGTGGTTTACCAAATCAGACGATTACATTTTTGATCTTGACAATATTCGAGTGCCTCAAAAGTACCAGAATAAAAAAGCCTGGACAGGCGACAAAAAAGGGCAGTTGACATGCAATCCTAATGGTAAAAATCCAGGCGATATTTGGCTTTTTCGCAATGTCAAACACAACCATGAAGAACAAACAATCCATCCGTGCCAATTCCCCGAAGACATGCTTGCGAGAATTGTATTGTCAACTACAAATGAAGGCGGCGTAGTCTTTGACCCATATATGGGAACAGGGACATCAGCGGTGGTTGCTAGAGATCATGGGCGTCACTACATTGGTGCAGAACTTGACGCCGAGTACCATGCTGTTGCTCTTCGTCGAATCGCTGGCGAACCTGATGAGAATAACTGCTTCGCAAACCTCAAGACACTACGTGACTATGTAGAGCGAACTGGCGAATCAATTGAAAAATTCAGCTTCGATGTTCAGCGTGGCAAGAAAGCTACAGATCGATCAAAATCAAAAATATTCTCAGAACAACACCATTTGCAGAGCTTGGAAGAACGACTGGAATTTGAAGAAGCCGCCTTTTCTGCCGATATCAAAGGTGAAGATCGACCAATCGATATCAAGTTGAACGGCAAGAAATCCAAGAGTGAAGCAGCGTTATTTTGAACTACTTTTCTGTCATTGTCAGTGAGCATCGTCCTCTTTCAGTGGTCGATGCAACAACTCTGCATTGCCCTGTCTCTTGAGATGTCAAATCTCTCGAATACCGAATCCCTTTGCCCAAATTCCTCACTGGAATTTCTGATCCTGGATCTTCGAAAAGCCCCACAACACGGATTGGAACATCTAGCACTCCATGCTCATCCATCTGTGAGATAATGGATACAGCTTGCTCATAGTACAAAGTACTATTTGAAGCTGGAAACATGTGTGCTTTCGTCACAATCACTAGTCCATCAATTTGATGCCCACCAACGGGCTGTTTCGCTTTTCTCAGTATTTCCGTTCTCACTGCGTTATTGGCAACGAACGGATAGTTCGAGAATTGAACTTCAACAAGTATTCCAGACTGCGTGAAATCAACATCCGTCCCAAGGTTCTGGTAATCCGACGGTATTGGCGTGTTTGTGCCCCATGAATGATTTTCAAGTGCTTTTTTTATATACGCATTTGTCCCAACTGGATCAAAGATTAAGCTCCCCTCAATCCCTCGCTGTTGAGACTCTTTGATGTGCAGCGGCATTTGAGATAAGACTGCATCTAACACAATCCAATTCTCAGAGTGAGTTCCTGCAAAAACATCTCCGGCTTGATTGAAATCAGTGTACTTTGTTTTCATTTGCCAAACCCTACACATTAGGGATGGCGTATTCCAGTGCTATGACATCAAACCTCTCTGTAAATACCTCGACTACTGATGATTGTGGTCATCAGTCAGCCAAGCAACTCGTTGAGAGACTGAAACACCTTTTCAAATCGATCGACAATTGCCTTTGTTGGCTTTAGATCACTGACGTGCTCAGCCAAATAGCGTGCTGGACGATAATGATTGAATCCGGAGACGCCCTTTAATGGATTATCCTTGAGATAGTCTTCTAATCGACAAACCATCCGAGGATGTTGACTGCCAAAATCCTTTGCTTTCAGTGATTCGCCATACTCTGCATTTACGAGTTTGAGATAAAACGCTGTGCCAAAGAGATCCTCAACATCAGCCTCATTTCCATCAACGAAATCTGCATAAGTGAGTACTTGCTTCTTTTGGATTAGCTTCTTCTTCCACATGTTTTCAATCGTCTGCCGATCTTTTTCTTGAAAATCGATCAAAGCGGCAATATTCAACTTTCGCTGAGATCCAAGAAGTGCAACAAATGTTGGGACCTTGTCTAAACCACCAACCGGCGTTATCACCCAATCTTCTGAAAGAGACTCCCTGCCCTCAGATTGCAACACGCCAGACATCACCTGGAGATAAAGCAAATCAGAGACGCCCTCTACAATCAAGCAATTTGATCCAACAAACAAAGTCTGTGCCAAGTCATATCCGAGGGCTCCCTGCAGCGGAAAAAGGCTGTCGTCAGTAGCTTCTAGAACTTCAGTGATCACTTTGGTGCCATCTTCTTCGAGCGGAAGTTCTTCGTCTGAGTCAACGCTTCTATCTTGAACGATGCGAACACGATCAAAACGAGTCGCATCAACCAAGAACGGAGAATGAGTGGTATAAATGAGTTGGTGATTTCCTACAAGCTCCTCTTCAAAATAACGCAATAAATCGCTCTGCGCTTTGCCATGGAGCGAAAGTCCTGGCTCATCCAATAGAAGGATGACATTTTGCTTGTCCCGTTGAATATCGCCATACCAGGCGAGAAAAGAGAAAAACCAAACAAATCCTTTCGAGCGTGACCCCAGTTCCGTAGTTACCAAATGGCGCTTGTCATAAATTTCGGCCCAAATATTTGTGCCCGATTGCATCCCTTCTGGATCTTGCTTCCTTGCAGGACGGACATCAAATCGCATTTGAAGATGTTTATTCTGCGACCAGTATTTTACTATATTCTTAGTGAGATGATTCCCAGCGCCTTCAAGTGTATTTTTTAAATCACGTGTAGTTGATGGGCTCAGAAGTTCATCTAAATCGAGGCGTGCTCTGTGAATAAGTCCGAGCAGCGGATGGTCTGACTTATTCAGCTTTCCTGAGTCAACTCTGGATTTCAATGCTTCGATATTGTCGCAGCCAAGCATCTGGTAGTAGTCATCAAAGTATAGAAATTTCGGAACTCTATCCTGAAGGATTTTATTGTAGATGTAAAGCGAGACCGACTTTGCAGCAATAATCTTACCGATCCATTCTTGCATCGAAACAACGGCTTCGGTTTGCTCAATGCTATCAGCGATAGCCTTTGCTTCTTCTGGCGTTTTGCATTCCAAAAACTGCTGGCGGCTTTCGCCTTGCACAGAAAACCGACCAAGAAGACTTCGCAATGCCCCGACTTCATCTACATCCAGTCCGAAAGTGATGTTTGATTGTTCATATTTTTTCTCGATTGACAATGAGTTCGACTTGAGTGCGTCTTTGCCGAATACTGCAGCTACAGATTCAAGATCCTCTGCTTCAAGTTCAAAAACTAATCGTGCAACTACAGAATGGTCCCGCTCCCCACTTTCCGTTTCATGGCGATAGTCAGATACATCACGCCTTGGATAGTCATCTGTAATGCTGTAGCCAACATCTGCATCAATAATTGGCCGTAGATGATACATGGCTTGAAGTAAGGCTGTTTTCCCAGCCTCGTTTTTTCCAACTAGACAGGTGACATCCCCAATGTCGAACTCGTTTGAATCTCGAACACTGTGGTAATCTTTTACATGTACTTTTACAAGCCTCATAAACTGCCGCCTTTCAATGATCTGCAAATCATTTTACTCTTCAGATGCTGCTCAATAAGTGGATATCAGATAATCAACCAGAACAAATGCGTGTCCACAGATTTGAGTCTCCCGTTTCATTGGCAGTTTCCATCACCTAGCGGGTCAACAAACGGGTCAGAGCGGGTCAAGCCAAATTACTCTCGTTTGCAATAGGCATCAAAAAACGCCCTTGGCATCAAGCCAAAGGCGTTTTCTATAAGTGGAGACGAAGAGATTTGAACTCTCGACCTCTTGCATGCCATGCAAGCGCTCTACCAACTGAGCTACGTCCCCGTATCAATCGTACATCCAACGAATCCACGATCTGGGATCACTATCGTAGTGATCCCGCCCCTGAGGTCAAGCATTCCCTGCGCTCGCCCGGCATCAATTCTCCAATCCCCCTACAGCCGCTCACCAGAACCGCCGATCCCACCCCTGAAAGGTCCGGATATGGTCTCTGCAAATCAACTCATCTGGTGGATCGATTGCACAGGAATCCTGCATTCTTGCGCCCAGATCTCGACCCCACCCGCCATCCAAGATGACGCTCCACCACACTTCGCACAAGGCCTGATCAACCCCATCATCCATTCAGGCACCATCACCCACATCCTCGGCAAGCCCGCAACCCTCACCATCACCCCACGCGAACTCTTCGATATCCTCGATACCCGCTTCCCGCACACACGCTGGTGGATCCCGACCCAAAAACCCCAGGCCAACCCGCCTGTAAAGGTCACTGTGCCAGCCCATCATTGATTGAAGTCTTGATGACACGCACTCATCCAATCGCGTGCATCAGCGCCGCCTTGCGCACAAGCACCCCGCCAGAAACCTGATCCAGCACAACTGAGCGTTCCCCGTCAGCGACCGCCGCCGCGATTTCCACACCCCGATTCATCGGCCCCGGATGCATCACGATCGCGCCATCCTTCATCCGTCCCGCACGCGCCTCGCTCATCCCGAACCGCGCGTGGTATTCCCGGGTTGATGCGAGGACCGAACCGCCGCCGCGCTCGAACTGAATCCGCAACATCATCGCGGCATCACATTCACCCAGCACCGAATCAAAGTCGCTCGTCAATCCGCACCCAAGCGAACGCAACGACCCCGGCACCATCGAAGGCGGCCCCACCAACACCACCTCCGCACCCAGCGCCGTCAACAAACCCACATTGCTCCGCGCCACGCGCGATGACACCACATCCCCAACGATCGCGACTTTCAAACCCGATAGATCCCACCCATCCTCGCGCGTAAACGACCGCCCGATCGCCAGCGCATCGGTCAGCGCCTGCGTCGGATGCTGGTGCGTGCCATCCCCCGCGTTGATGATCGCGCAATGGGTGTGTTCATCAATCAGCTCCGCCGCGCCGGATTGTCCAGCGCGAACCACCATCACATCCACGCCCATCGCTTCGATGGTCCACGCGGTGTCGAGCAGCGTTTCGCCTTTGGCGACCGATGACCCCGCGCTCGTCAGGTCCACGACCTTCGCGCCCAGTGATTGCGCCGCGATGGAAAAACTCACCCGTGTCCGCGTCGAATCTTCGAAGAACACATTGGCCACGACTTTCCCTGCAAGCTCATCGCCACGCCACGCATCCGCGTGCGCCCCGTCAAGCAGCAACCGCGCCTGACCCGCATCAGCGCGATCCATCGACAGCAGACTCCGGTCATTCCACATCAATCAACCCCTGAAATCGAACCAACCCAGTCAATCAGTTATCAACCTGACGGTACATCGCGCCATCATCAGCAGGCTCGGAAGCGGCGGGCGCTGCTGGCTGGTCCAACTCGCCTTCGTCCATCACCGGCTCATCATCCCAATCGTCGTTGGAAATGCTCTCGTCGTACGCGTTCACATCGTCCTCCACATCCATCGCATCGACTGCACCATCAATCGGGATATACAACGGAGGCGTAGGCACCGTCCCCGGCGACCAGTACTGCAACCGCTCCACATACCACGAACGATCACCACCATGCACCCACACCGTCACGCCCCCATCGGTCTCCGCGTCAATCGGGTACACCACATCAACCTTCCCAGACGCCCCACGCAACCAGATCCGAGAAATGTGATACACCGGAACGGTCTCTTCCATCCCCTCATATGGGAGCATCGCACCCTTGGGCAATCGGCTCACAACGATCGATGCGGTTTCGGGTGTCGTTCCCGCAGGAAGATTCAATGCGTACCGACCCTGACTGTCACGCATCGGGTGCTTGAGGATCACACGGTCCAGCGCCGCGACCATCGATTTGATCGAAGCACCCGAGTTGGCATGCTTAAACGCCGGCGCACTGTTCGGCACAGGCACATTCGTGTAGCTCACGCACCCGCTCCCGAGCAACAACGCACCCCCCATGAGTACCGAGAATCCGAGAGCTTTCATATCCATGCTTGCCATAGCAACCTCCTGCTGCGTCTATCTGTGTCTTTCCCGCCAAGATCATAGTGCCCCATATCATCCAAAGCCCTCCCCGCACTTCCAACCGCTTCGATCACACTAGAATCACCCATGCCAAATCCATCCGACCAATCTCCCAAATCCTACATGATCGCACCAAAATCGACGCCACCAGCCGTCGCGCCAACCCCAACCGGACACCGCTACATCCTCGGCATCACCGGCGCTTCCGGAGCCGTCTACGCCGCAAGACTCCTCGAACAACTCCTCATCCAAGGCCACCAGGTCCACCTCGTTGTCACCGACTTCGGAAAGCGACTCCTCGCCGACGAAATGAACATCACAAGCGTCTCCCTAGAGACCCTCTGCCCCCACCTCGCCTCCGATCAACATGAATCTATCTATACAGCCAACCTCACCATCCACCCAAACAAAGATGTCGGCGCCTCCATTGCGTCAGGATCGTTCCTCCACCAAGGCATGGTCATCCTCCCCTGCTCCTCAACCTCCCTGGGCGCGATCGCATCGGGATCAGGATCAAACCTCCTGAGCCGCGCCGCCGCCGTGACGCTCAAAGAGCGCCACCCCCTCATCATCTGCCACCGCGAGTCCCCCCTCAACCTCATCGACATCGAAAACATGCGCACCCTCACCCTCGCCGGCGCCATCATCGCCCCCACCAACCCCGGCCTCTACCTACTCCCCACCACCATCAACGAACTCATCGACTTCACCGTCGGCAAGTCACTCGATCTGCTGCAGATCCCCCACACCCTCAAAACCCGCTGGGAAGGATGACACCGACTTCTCACAAAATGAGAACTGGACTTTGCCCGCGCCCGTACCACCAACATGCCCACACCAAAGTTCGCCGGACGATTATTCAGACTCCTGCTCTGCTCGCTTCCCATCTTTGTAACCTGGACCTGCTTCGTGATGATCCAGAACTGGCACCCAACAAACGCAGCGTATGTTTGGGCAACGATCACCGCACTCATCACAGCCGCCACAACAACCCTGTCGATAATCACACTTTTTAAACCACAAAGCAAACGCGCCAACCGCCTGACCCCGTCCGCATTCTACTTGGCCGCGATCACAGGACTCTCCATCGCCATCACCCGGGCGATCCTCCCATGGGAAGAGCCCAACACCGGCATGGGTTCGCCCCTCGCCGTGCTGATCGGACTCATCGTCTATACATTCCTCGGATTCGTATTCATCTCGCTTCCGATGATCACAGTCGCGCGCCGCGCCTCCCACGCGAATGAATACCTGCTATGACTTCGCGTACTGCTTCCGCCGATCATCCTTATTGAGCTCAACACTCACCCCACCACTGAGCCGAACAGAATCCGGCCCAAGCTCATCCCCAATAGCGCGCACAAGTTCAGGTCGCATGTGCGTCTTCACGCCTCTGCTCCCCTCCTGCCCCCCCGGCTCTACAAGCACCCAAGCGCCATCAATCTCCACAATCACCATCACAGGACGAGCGCTCTTCCCAATCGAAAGATCATTCACATCCGCAGGAGTCTCAAGCACCCCCCGCACCCGATCAAGCACCTCCGCCGCGTTCCCGTTCACACGCGAACTCCGCACCATCACCTGGATCGTCCCCTGCTCAAGCGGATGCCCATCTATCGGAACGACTCGATCAAGGATAATCTGCGCATCTCCGCGCGAATGATCCAATCTCCCCATAAAGAACTTGGGCATGTCCGTATCCGTCAGATGACCGAACTGCGCATACACACCCGAGAACATCACCGCATCCGTCGTCCCCGTCGCGTCCTCCACCGTCAGGATCGCCATCTTCTGCCCCGCGCTCCGACCATTCTTGGTCACAATCGTCCGCACCCCCTGCACCATCGCAGGGACAATCACCCGCTTGTCTTGTGGTAAGGATTTCAACTCCCCAACAGTCAAAGGCGTAAACACCCGAACCCAGTCCCCCCACTCCTCCATCGGATGACTCGACACATAAAACCCAAGCGTCTCCTTCTCCTGACGCAAAGTCTCCGCCTCGCTCCACCCCTCCGCCTGAATCAATGGCGTCTCAGGCATCTCCGCCGTCTGCACCTCTTCGCCACCACCAAACCCAAACAACGCCCCCTGCCCCGCCGCCTTATCCGCCGCGACCGACTGCCCCGCGCTCACCGCCGCCTCAATGCTCGCAACCATCGACGCGCGTTCCTCGCGCGAATGGATCGCATCAAACGCCCCCGCCCGAATGAGCGCCTCGATCGTCGCCTTGTTCACCGATCCCGAAGGCACCCGCTCACAGAACTCAAACAGACTCGCAAACGCCTTCCGTTCCGGATTCTCCGGATCAATCCCGATGTCGCGTTCCTTGACAATCGCCTCGATCGCCTTGGTCCCCGCACCCTTGATCGCCCGCATCCCAAACCGAACCTGCCCCCCCTGCGCACAAGGCTCTTCACCATCGGCAAACACGACACTGAAATCCGTCCGCGAAAGATTCACATCCGGCGCATTCACTTCAACACCCGTCTTGATCGTCTCCCCAGTCTTGGGATCAACAAACCGAGTCCGCTTGCAATCATCCAGATACGGGATCCAGTCGCTGACCTTCTGCGCCTGCGATTCAAAGCTCAAGAACGATGACATGTAGTGGTTCGGGAAGTAGGTCTTCAGGTACGCCGTCTGATACGCCACAATCGCGTACCCCGTCGAGTGCGATTTGTTGAAGCCGTAGCCCGCGAACTTGAGGATCAAATCAAACAGCTCCTCAGCTTTGCTCGCCTCAAGCCCCTTCTCCCCAGCACCCTCAATGAACTTGGGACGCTCCGCATTGATGACACTTTCTTTCTTCTTACTGATCGCCTTAATCAACGAGTACGCGCTGCGCAGCGGGATCCCGCCAAGCTCATGCACGATCTGCATGACCTGCTCCTGATACACCATGACCCCGTAAGTCTCAGCCGTAAAGTGATCGACAATCGGATGCACCAAAGGCACCTGGTCCTGCCCATGCTTCCGCTTGTTGTAGTCCGGGATCAGGTCCATCGGACCAGGCCGGAACAGCGCGTTGGCCGCGATCAAATCTTCCAACCGGTCGGGTTTCATCTCCGTAAGCAACCGCCGCATACCACCGGATTCAAACTGGAACACCCCCGTCGTGTCCCCGCGCCGGAACATCTCAAACACAATCTGGTCATCGAACTTCAACCGATCCAGATCGAGCGGATGCGCCACCCCCTTACCCTTCTTCTTCCCCACCGCTTCCCAAATCTTCTCCTCAGGCAGCGTCTCAAGAATCCGCTCCTTCGCCCCCTCGATCACCGACAGCGTCCGCAATCCCAAGAAATCCATCTTGAGCAAACCCATCATCTCGCAGGTCGGCCCATCCCACTGCGTGATCACATCCTCGCTGCCCGACTGTTTATACAGAGGCACAACCTCATGCAGCGGACGCGTCGCAACGATCACCCCCGCCGCATGCACCGACGAGTGCCGCGCCTGACCCTCAAAGGTCCGACCCGTATCAATGATCCGACGAACCGTCGGGTCCTTGTCGTACCACTCCTTGAGATCAGGCTCTTGTTCCAACGCTTTTTCAAGCGTGATCCCCAGCTCCTCCGGGATCAGCTTCGCAAGCTTGTCCGCATCCCCAAGCGGGAACTCCATCACCCGCGAAACATCCCGGATCGCCGCGCGTGCTTTCAATGTCCCGAAAGTAATGATCTGCGCCACATGCCCGTACTTCTCGCGCACATACTGGATCACCTCCCCGCGCCCGTTCTGGCACAGGTCGATATCAATATCGGGATACTCCGTTCGATCCGGATCGGTAAACCGCTCAAACAGCAACCCATAATGCACCGGACACGCGTTGGATAAACCAAGCACATACCCCGCCATCGTCCCCACACCCGAACCACGCGCGATCGACGGAATCCCGCGCTGCCGCCCCCAGTTCACAAAGTCCCACACGATCAAGAAGTACGCCGAGATCAGCTTGTCCGCAAGAATCTTGAGCTCGCGATTGAGCCGCGCCCACTTCTTCCACCCGTCCGCGGCTTCACCCTCAAGCCCCTCAGGAATCTCATCAATCCCCTCAATCTGCTTATGGAGATGCTCCATAATCTCAGGCCCATACCGCCACACCATCCCCGCTTCACACAACAACCGCAGCGTCTTGTCACACTCCACCTTCAACGACGCCTGATCCAAATCCGGGTCATTCGCAGGCTCAAGCTCAAAGTTCGTACAGAAATCCTTAAACCACGCCGTCAGATCCCCACCAAACTCCTTCGCCGAATGCTTGGGAAGCTTGCTCTTCGCCGGCGCCTTCACCACCACCACCGGCGCATGGTTCGCACCAATCGGCAGCTCCACATCACACCGGTTCGCAATCGAAACCGTGTTGTCCAGCGACTCGATCCCAGCGTCCCCGATCTCCTCGTTGTTGTACTCCGCCGATTCAAAGATCGACCGCATCTCCTCCGGAGACTTCACATACAACTCCGTCGGATACCGCATCCGATCCGGATCGTTCTTCACCTTCCCCGTCGAGATACAGATCAGCGTGTCGTGCGCATCGTGATCCTCTTCCATTAAAAAGTGGCTGTCGTTATCGCACACCAAAGGCAGATCCAGTTCCCGCGCCAGCTTGATCACATGCGGATTGATCGAGTTCTGCAACCCAATATGATGCTGCAACTCCAGATAAAAACCAGGACCGTTCTGTGTCCCCTTGAAAGTGTCCCGATGCCAGATCGCAACATCGCGAGCCGCATCAAAGTGCGACTCATCCCGAGTCTGCTCATACTTGACCATGTGACGAGCAATCTCAGACCCAAGGTGACCATTGATCGCAATCAACCCCTCCGAATGCGACTCCAGAATCTCCCTGTCCATCCGAGGCTTGTAATAAAACCCATTGATATACGCCTCGGAACATAAGTAGAGCAGGTTCTCCCACCCCTTGTTGTTCTCCGCAAGCAGCACCAAGTGGTACCCACCATCCGCGACCCCTGTATAGGTCCGGTCATGCCGATCCCCCGGCGCGACATACGCCTCCACCCCAAGGATCGGCTTGATCCCCTGCTTCTTCGCGATGTTGTAGAACTTCACCGCCGCGTGCATATTGCCGTGGTCCGTGATCGCGACCGCGCCCATCCCGAGCTCTTTGACCCGCTTGACCAGCTTATCCGTCCGATTCCCACCATCGAGGAGCGAGAACTCGGAGTGCAAATGCAGGTGTACAAACGACTTATCCGCAATTACTTCCGACATCCGATCCTCCAACACACACACCAACACGCCCCGGTTCATATCCGCGAATAGTCATCCTAACAGCCCCCACTCCCCGCCGCATCCCAAGCATCCGAAAACCCCACAACCGACACCATATTCACGGGAAATGCCCCACCAGCCCACTCATCCCTGACAACAGGCTCACACCCCCGAAACGCACCAACCATTCCAGTTTCGTGAAAATCCACCAATTTCATACGAATTTACCAAAAACTACTTTCCTTTCCTTTCCGTATACACAAACATATGTGCAGAGAGAACCCGCAAACCCCAGCAGTTCAGGGGATTGCATGAACAAGAAGAGAGAAAAATCAATGAAGTTCACCACCACCATCGCGTCCATCGCGATCCTTGCTGGCACCGCCACCGCTGATGTCTTCAGCGACTGGAACCTCGTCGTCCGCAACGATCTCCACATCACCTCCGAAGTCGACGGCTCCGCCATGATCGGCGGCTCCGTCTTCGGAACATCCAACTACGCCGTCCAAGGCGTCACCTCCTCGACCGGCGACGGCCTGGTCGTCGGTGGCAACCTCGGCGCTGGATCAAACTACCAAATCAACAACGGCGGAAACCTCCGTATCGCCGGCAATGTCAACGGAAACGCAAACCTCAACGGCGGCGGATCCACCATCAACGACGCCGGTGTCCCAAACATGGTCAACAACGCCATGAACCAAGCCGCCAGCCTCAGCAGCTACTTCGCTGGTTTCAGCTCCACAGGCACCGTCGACGGCGGAGGAAACATGAATGTCTCCTCCACCACAGTCGTTGACAACCAAAATGTCGCCTTCTTCTCCCTCAACCAGTCCAGCATCAACGGACTCGGTCAGCTCAACCTCAACTTCGGATCCGCCGACACCGTCGTCATCAACTTCGATGCCGCAGCCAACGGCGGCATCGCAAACTTCAACGCACCACCAAACCTCATCGGTGGATTCAACCAGAACAACTCCACACGGATCGTCTGGAACTTCCTCAACACCACCGAACTCAACATCAACAACTCGTTCAACGGCATGGTCCTCGCGACCTCCGCTGAACTCAACCTCCTCGGCGGCGGACTCAACGGCTCCGTCTTCGTCGACTCCGTCGCAACCATGAACGCCGAGATCCGCCGCAACACCTACACCGGCGCAATCCCAACCCCAGGCTCACTCGCACTCATCGGCTTCAGCGGCCTGATCGTCGCCCGCCGTAAACGCGCCTAAACGACTTCAAAAAAGCAAGTTACCATCCCAAACCACCCCCGCCCC
>TARA_R110000737_G_scaffold1555_1_pt1 | contig 13746 bp, 13 predicted proteins | sample TARA_R110000737 | Tara Oceans TARA_R110000737 (sample SAMEA4398027) | marine metagenome | biome: Polar Biome; feature: [SRF] surface water layer (ENVO:00010504); material: water (ENVO:00002006), including particulate matter (ENVO:01000060) such as... | depth 5 m
GCGCCGCTCTCTGGGGCATCACTCGTCCCCGCCACAGACACGCTGATGGACGCCCGCCGCGCTGCGGCCACCGCATCTTCGCAAGGCGGTGTCGGGCAGAGCGTCAGTAAAACACTGTTAGGGTCAGCTTAGATGGACATCATTGCGCAGGACATCATAAAACGATATGCGCGCCTGAAAGGTGAGCGCGGCACATGGGAGGAGCATTGGGAGGAGATCGCGGATCGCGTGCTGCCCCGGTACTCCGACACATTCCAGACTCCCGACTCTGGCATTACGCGCGGCGGGAAGCGCACTGAAAAGATGTTTGACTCGACGGCCGCTCTCGGGCTTGAGCGGTTCGCCGCCGTCATGGAGTCCATGCTGGTGCCGCGAAACCAGAAGTGGCATAGGCTGACGGCCTCCGACCCCTCGTTAATGCGTAACCACAAGATTAAGCTTTGGTTTGAAGCAGCGAACAACTCGCTATTCCGATATAGATATTCCCCGAGGGCAAACTACGCCTCTCAGATGCACGAAGTCTTTATCGGCCTGGGCGCGTTCGGCACGGCCTGCATCTTCCCCGACGCGCATGACGATGGCGGGCTGCGGTATCAGGCCATCAACCTGCGGTCCATCTATTTCGACCTGAACCATCAGGGCATTGTTGACACGTCCTATCGGAAGTTCACGTTGACTGCGCGCCAAATCATGCAGCGCAAGGACAGCGGGCGGTTCGACAATGTGGGCGACGTGTCGAAGATGTCCCGCGAGAACCCCGACAAGAAATACGAGATCATCCATTGTGTAAAGCCGCGATCCGACTACGGTGCCGACCGGGCTGACTCGAAGGGTAAGCGGTGGGGTTCGTATTACGTCCTAGTTGAGGGTCTCGTCCTTCTGTCAGAGGGTGGCTTCGACACGTTCCCCTATTCTATCAGTCGGTACGTCACGGGGCCGGGCGAGATTTATGGTCGCTCCCCCGCGATGATGGTGCTGCCGTCCATCAAGGTTTTGAACGAGCAGAAGAAGACAATGCTCAAGCAGGGCCATCGCGTTGTGGACCCGGTGCTGCTGACCCATGACGACGGTGTGCTGGACACGTTGAGCCTACGGCCTGGTTCGGTAAACCCCGGTGGGGTGAACTCGTCGGGTCAGCGCCTTGTGCATGAACTACCAGTCGGCAACCTGGCGGCTGGTCAGGAACTCATGGACATGGAACGTAAGGTCATCAACGACGCCTTCCTCGTAACGCTGTTCCAGATTCTTGTTGAGACGCCCGCCATGACGGCGACGGAAGTGTTGGAGAGGACCCGTGAGAAAGGTATGTTGCTGGCCCCAACGATGGGCCGTCAGCAGTCTGAGATGCTGGGGCCGATGATCGAGCGCGAACTTGATCTGTTGATTAAGCAGGGCGCAATGCCCGACATGCCTGACGCGCTGATTGAGGCCGAGGGCGAGTACGAGGTTCAGTACGACAGCCCGCTCTCTCGCTCGCAGCGGGCGGAGGAGGCTGGTGGTTGGCTGCGGACACTGGAAGCGGCGATTGCATACGCCAATACGACGCAGGACATCTCAGTGCTGGATAACTTCAACGCCGACGTGATCTACCGCAACCTCGCAGAGATCAACGCCGTGCCTCCGTCGTGGATGAATGGCGAGGACACCATCCAGGCGCTCCGTCAGTCGCGCCAGCAGCAGTCGCAGCAGCAGCAGATGCTTGAGGCCGCGCCAGCCGCCGCTGGTGTGATGAAGGCCCTGAGGTAGTGGCTGATAAGAAGAACACCGCTGCCGACACGTTGATGGGCATGCCACACACCAAGTTGAACTTGACGAAGCCAGAGAGACTGATTCTTCAGTACCACTACGACACTATACGTTTAGGCCAGGTAGGCCAGGACGAAGAGGGCCGGCCCATCACAGTTTACGCAAAAGGCATTAAAATCCCCGCCGGGGAGCCAAACGCGGGGAAGTTTGTTTCGGTCCCTGGGTTTAACAGGGACGAGAACCGCACGATGACCGAGCGCGAGGCGTATGACTTTTGGCGGAAGGATATCCACGCGGGCAAGTGGCCCATATACAATACAAGCGTCGATCTCGACAAAAGGTCGGAACAGATACACGACGAGATAATGAACCAAGACGCAGACATAGCGTCTGAGACAATACGCCAGAGAGGGCAGACTGTCGGCGAGACTTTGGGCGAATGATGGAAATCGAACAATTCCTTACGGCCCGCAAGCACAACTATCAGTCCGCCTTCGCTGGCGTCGGTGGTGAGGCGGTTCTGGCCGACCTCGCGAGGTTCTGCCGCGCTGACGAGAGTACGTTCAACACGGACCCGCGCATCTCTGCCCTCATGGAGGGGCGCCGAGAAGTGTGGTTGCGCATTACGAAGCACCTGAACCTCTCGCCGAATGAACTAGCAAGATACTTTAACCCCACAGGAGAATAACATGTCTGATGTAGGGTCCGTAGACGCGGGCAACCCCGAAGCACCAGCACCAGTAGCCGCGCCAGCCGCCGCGCCAGTAGCCGCGCCAGTAGCGGACGCCCCGTTCTACAGTGGTTTCGAGAACGAGGAGTTACGCGGGTTCGTCGAGAACAAGGGCATGAAGACGCCCGAACAGTTGGCGACTTCCTATCACAATCTCGAAAAGCTGATGGGCGCGGACAGAGCCGGTCGCACAGTCGTGTTGCCGGGACTAGACGCCGACGAAACCTCGATGAGCGAGTTCTACAGCAGACTCGGACGCCCCGAAACGGCTGACGCTTACGACCTCCCCGTCCCCGAGGGGCAGGACCGCTCCACGGCGGAGTGGGCCAGCGGCGTGTTCCACCAGTACGGCCTGACACAGGCGCAGGCGCGGGGTGTCGCAGGTGCGTACAACGTCCGGCTCGCTGAAGCGGGCGCTACCGCCGAACAGACCAACACGCAGACGGAAGACGAGGCGGTCAGGGAATTGCGGCGAGATTGGGGCGCTGCCTACGATCAGAAGGTCGCCGGTATCGAGACGACCGCCGTCGCCCTCGGCATGCAGCACGAACAGTTGCTTGGGCTTCGTGCCTCGATGGGACCGGCGGCTGCCATGAAGTTTGTGGATCATCTGGCGTCGAAGTTGGGTGAAGACACAGTCGTCAACGGCGAGAGCGCAGAAAGTACGATGACGCCGGGGAATGCGTCTGAGGCTATCAAGGCGATGTGGGGAGACCCCGAGACGAACAAGGCCCTCATGGAGCGGAACCATCCGCAGCACCAAATCGCGTTGGACAAGAAGTCAGCCCTATCAAAGTTAGTCGCTGCCGGTCGCGGTTAAGCAAGAAAAAGTATGATGAACAACTCAGGCGCAAGCGCCGCACTGGATGTCGTCAGGGACGGTGCGAAGCTGAAGGCGAAGTTGAAGGAACTGGCGAGTGCCGAGACGCACCTCGCCGAGTCTCATGACAAGGTGAAGCGTCGGAACAGGGAACTCAATATCGAGTTTGACGAGATGAGAACTCTCATGGCTGAGACAATCGAGAAGGCCAAGGCAAAAGCGGCTAGCTTCAATGAGAGCGCCAACAGCGCCATGCGCCCTGTTGAAAAAGCGGCGGGAGACCTAGCCCGGCGTGAGAAGGTGTTCGGCAAGCAGGTGGAGAAGTTTGAGTTCGACCAGAAGCAGTTGGCTTTGCAGAAAAGTCAGCTTGCCGGGATGGAGGCGTCCTTCCTTGAGCGCGTCGATGCGTTTGAGCGTGCTGTAGCAAATCTGGTGCAGGCCGCAAAGTGAATGTCTGTCACCGGCAACCGTAAACGTTCTGCGAATGTAAGCCGTCATTTTGACGGCTCATTCGTGACCAAGGCCGGGAAGAGCGGCACTCCCCACGAGAGTAGATCAGTAGTTGCGCGGTTGCACCAACTGTGCCTAATATGTCATACAAGCGCACGTTACCGTGTCGAACGGGCTGGCCTTCGATAACCCTGGTGGGCCGATACACAGCCTAAGTAGCGGCCCCGATTTTCGGACAAGCCACCGGCTTTTGTTTCTCTTAGGACAAAGCGAAAGGCTATATCATGTCCAATGAAATCCTAGACTGGTCATTTATTGACTACAAGTCCACCGTTGACCACCTGCTTCAGCAGAGGGGTTCCAAGTTCCGCATGTGCGTGATGAACGAATCCTTCTCTGGCAAGTCGGGCGTCCCGCTCAACCAGGTTGGTGCCGTCACGGCGCAGAAGAAGACGACTCGCCACGCGGACACTCCGCTGATCGAGACCCCGCACGACCGTCGGTGGGTCTACCCTGTCGATTACGAATGGGCCGACCTCATCGACGACCAGGACAAGCTGCGTACCATTGCTGATCCCACGTCCCCGTATGCGATCAACGGCGCCTATGCCCTTGGCCGCGCGATGGACGACGAGATCATCGCGGCCCTGACGGGTACGTCGAAGACGGGCGAAGACGGTGGCACGTCCACAACTTTCCCGGCTGGCCAGACAGCGGGTACTACCGCTGGTGGTATGACCATCGCCAAACTTCGTGAAGCCATGCAGTTGCTCATTGCCGCAGAAGTTGATGTGGACAACGAGGAACTCTACTGCGCCATTGGTGCGCAGCAGCATGACGATCTGCTCGGTGAAACTCAGGCTGTCAGCCTCGACTACACCAACAAGCCGGTCCTCGTGGATGGTCGCATCCGGTCCTTCATGGGCTTCAACTTCGTCGATAGCCAGCGCCTCGGTCTGTCTGGCTCAAATCGCACGTCGGTCTGTTGGGCGAAGTCTGGCGCGAGCCTTGGTGTCTGGAACGACACTGAAGTTCGTATCACCGAACGTGACGACAAGTCGTATGCTACGCAGGTCTACGTCAAAGGAACCTTCGGGGCCACTCGCCTTGAGGAGAAGAAAGTCGTCGCCATTACCTGCTCGGAGGCTTAACCAATGGCTACTGTTTACTCAGCCCAAAAGACTAAGTGGGACCAGACGGCTCCCGCTCTTAAAATCAAAACCAACGAGATGGTTGGTCGTATCCGCGTTGCTTATGCGGACTACGAAGCGGCGGCTATTGCGAGCGGTACGGTTATCGAGATGTTTAATCTCCCTAACGGCTCTCGCATCCTTACGGGGGAGTTGACTTACGACGCCCTCGACACGTCCTCGACTCTCTCGGTCGGGCATGCTGCCTACAGCAACGCGGCTGGTACGACTGTGGCGTTGGACGTTGACGAGTGGAAGGCTGCTGCTGCTTCCACGACCGCTCAGTCGGTCGCGGTTGCTGCTACGATTGCGCTCGGCAAGAATGGCGTCGTTGACGCCGATGCCACGGGCATCCCCGTGACCGTTGTTACTGGTGGCGCTACGCTCACCGGCAGCATTCAGTTGGTCATGAACTACGTTCTTGACTAATGTGCTGGGGGGAGGCTGTCGCCTCCCCCACAGTTCACGGAAGGAATACTTGAATGGCAAATCGTACCTACACCCTGACACTCGCCGACTTCGACATGAACAAGGCGACTTCTGTTGCTGGTTCTGATGCGGGTTCTGCGAGCGCTGGCACCATCAGTATTGATATCGCGCAGAGCGCGGATCGTTCGAGTGTCGTACAGGCGCTCAAGGATACCGCTGACCTGATTGCCGCGAACCAAATCATCCTCAACTAAAGGAGGCTGTTATAGCCAGCGAAGTTGACCTCTGCAACCTCGCGCTTCAACGTCTCGGCGCCAAGAGCATTACGGCGCTGACTGACGACAGCACGAACGCGCGTGAGTGCAATCGTGCTTACGCACATGCGCGTGACAGTGAATTGCGGGCGCACCCCTGGAACTTCGCTCGCAAGCGGGCATCCCTGGCGGCGTCCTCGACGGCCCCGGCTTTCGAGTATGCCAGCGCCTTCCCGCTCCCGTCTGATTTTCTCCGTCTGATGTCGAACAACGGGCGCCTGGGGATGACCAACCAGGATGACTTGCAGATCGAGGCAGGCAGCATCCTGTCGAACGACTCCGCGCCGTTGCCGATCACCTACATCGCGCGGATCACCGACCCAGAGGCGTTTGACCAGTTGTTTGCTGATCTGCTGGTGGCCCGTCTTGCGCGTGATCTAGCTGAGAAAATCACGCAGTCGAACTCGAAGATTGAGGCGGCGCAGGTTTTGTATAAAGAGGCCCGGTCCGAGGCTCGCCGGATCAATGCGTTCGAGCGCCCGCCGCAACTCTCCCCTATCGACCCGTGGATCACGGCTAGGTACTGATGTCGAAAATCTCGTATATTCAGAGCAATTTTAACGGCGGCGAAGTGTCGCCGTTAATTTATGGACGACCTGACCTCGACAAGTACAAGACCGGGCTGCGGACCTGCAAGAACTTCATCCCGCTGTTGCAGGGTCCTGTCGAGCGCCGCCCCGGCACCGCGCATATCGTGGAGTGCAAGACCAGCAGCAAGGCGGCGCGCTTAGTACGCTTTGAGTTCTCCACTCAGCAAGCCTACCAGATTGAGTTCGGCAACTTGTATATCCGGTTTATCAAGGACCGGGGGCAGATCGCGAGCGGTGGTTCTCCTGTTGAGGTCACGACGACCTACCTAGAGGCCGACCTATTCCAACTCAAGTACGCGCAGTCTGCGGACGTGCTGTATGTCACACATCCAAGCTACCCGCCCCGCAAGATTGAACGCACGTCTGACACGGCGTGGAGCATCACGACTATCTCCTTTGATGACGGGCCGTATCTAAACACCAACTCGACCGCGACCACGCTCACCCTGAGTGCCACTACGGGGTCGCTGACAGTCACGGCGTCTGCCGTAACCGGCATCAACAGCGATACAGGGTTTCAGACGACAGACATCGGGCGGCTAATCCGCTGGAAAGACGCGGCGACGAACTGGACGTGGCTGACCATCACAGCCCGCGCAAGCACGACGTCTATTACGGCGACTGTATCGGGGCCAGATGCGTCAGCCACTACCGCCACAGTAGATTGGCGGCTTGGCGCCTGGTCCAACACGACCGGATACCCTGCGGCTGTGACGTTCCACCAGAACAGGCTATGCTTCGCTGGTCCGACCGACTACCCACAGCGCATTGATATGAGCGTCAGCGCCGACTTTGAGAACTTCGCGCCGACTGATCCCGATGGGACGGTCGCGGACGACCTTGCTGTGTCCACATCCTTATCTGCCGATAACGTCAACTCTATCTTGTGGCTATCCGACGAAGAAAAAGGTCTGGCTGTCGGGACTGTCGGAGGTGAGTGGATTGTCCGCCCCAACGATAACGGCGGTGTTCTGACGCCATCCAACGTGCAGGGCGCTCGGTCGTCGGCCTTCGGCAGCGCGAACATCACGCCCGTTCGTGTAGGCCGGGCCATTATATTCGTGCAGCGGGCGCTGAAGAAGCTGCGCGAGATGTCCTATGTGTTCGAGGATGACGGCTTCCGCGCCCCCGACATGACCCTCGTGGCGGAGCATATTACCAAGACCGGCGTTGTTGAGTTGGCGTACCAATCAGAGCCGCAGTCGGTTGTGTGGATGTGCCTGACGGATGGCACACTTGTTGGCCTGTCATACGAGCGCGACCAGCAGATCATCGGGTTTCACCGGCATGTAGTCGGTGGCGCCAGCGACGCTTTCGGGGCCACACAGGCAAAGGTCGAGAGCGTATCTGTTATCCCAACACCAGAAGGGGCGGCAGACGAACTCTATATAATTGTGAACCGCTATATCAACGGCGGCACCAAGCGTTACATTGAATATCTCAAACCATTTTGGGACTCCGCAAACGATCCAGAGGAAGCGTTCTTCGTGGACAGCGGCCTGACTCTCGATGACCCTAAGACGATCACGGGCATCACAGCGGCCAACCCTGGCGTTGTTACAATATCGGGCGCACACGGCTTCTCGAACGGTGACGTGGTTCGTATCAAGAACGTGCAGGGCATGACCGAGGTGAACGGCAAGGTTTATGTGGTGGCTAGTGCAGCCAGCACCACGTTTGCGTTGAATGATCGCGCCGGAGCCAACATCAACACGTCTGCATTCACGGCTTATCAGTCGGCGGGCGAGGTGCGCAAGCGCGTCACCACCGTGAGCGGCCTGACCCACCTTGAAGGCGAGGAAGTCGCCGTGCTGGCAGAGGGTTCCGCACACCCCCGCAAAACGGTTGCGTCGGGGGCTATTACGCTTGACCGTGAGGCGTCCGAGGCACAGGTAGGGTTGGCGTACAACTCAGACTTCGAGACGCTGCGTGTGGCAGCGGAAGGGCGGAGAGAAGGTACGTCCCAAGGCAAGACACTGCGCATCCACCGTGTGCTGATCCGACTGTATGAGGCGCTAGGCGGGAAGTTCGGCCCCGCCTTTGACGACCTCGACCCGCTGGTGTTGCGCGAGGGCGGCGATGCGATGGACACGTCTGTGCCGTTGTTTCAGGGTGACTTCGAGCTTGAGTGGAACGGCGACTACGGAAAGAATGAGCGCATCTGCATTCGCCAGGATCAGCCTCTACCCATGACCATTCAGGCGGTCATGCCGCATCTTCATGTGCAGAACCGATAGCGTGGATGTTGTGGAATACAAGGCAGAACACTTGGCACGGCTCGACGTTCAGGACGGCCAACTCCACCACATGCAGTTTGTGTCCGCCGAACAGGCCGCTGCTTTGGTTGATGGGGATTGGGCACAGTCGTGCGTTGAGGACGGGCGCGTGTATGGCTGCGCCGGGATCGTCCCTCTCTGGCCAGGGCGCGCACTCGCATGGAGTTACATATCCATTCACACGACGGGGAGCAAGTTCCTCGCGGTACACCGCGCAGTTCTGCGGCGGCTGGATGCCTGCCATATTCGGCGGATTGAAATGACGGTCGATTGCGACTTTGTGCAAGGCCACCGTTGGGCCGAGTTGTTAGGGTTTGTCATGGAGGCACCACGCATGATGGGTTACTTCCCGAACGGCACCGACTGCGCGCTATACGCGAGGGTCCGATGTCAGGTGTAGATGTAGCACTGGCAGTTGTCAGCACGGCGATGTCCGCCATGGGGTCTATGCAGCAGGGGAATGCTGCAAAGCAGTCGGCCAACTTCAACGCGGCCGTCGCCCGCAACAACGCCATTGCCTCGCGGCAGAACGCCCGCGCGAACGCTAAACGCCTTCAGCGCGAAGCCCGTCAGCGCGCCGGTACGAACCGGGCGAACGCGGCTGCGTCGGGGATATACGGCGGCTCGGTCTTTGATCTGCTTGAAGACAACGCTATGGAAGAAGAATTGGACCGTCTGACGATCATCCACCAAGGCGAATTACAGGCTTCCGGCTTGGAGGCCAGCGCGGGCTTAATGACAGCGCAGGGCCGCCAGGAGCAAATAGCTGGGTACGGGGGCGCAGCGGGGGCGCTCCTGAAGGGCGGTGGCGAGCTGTACGGTATGTATGATGATTGATAGCGGCGGCCACACTCAAGACGCCTTGAAGGCGGAGGAAATCTAGTGCCCAAGCTAACACAGTACACGCGGCGCTCGCAGCCTACAGCCGGGCAAGATGTAATCTCCTCTACGCCGGGAAGCGCAGGGATTGGGCTTCAACAAGCTGGCGCGGACGTGGCTGATTTTGCCAAGTCTATGCGGGCGCGGGCGTCGCGGAAAGAAGTGCTGCGCGCCGACACGGAAATATCCGATGCCGGGGTAGAGTGGACACGGAGGTTGGCTGAGGGAACGAGCAGTATGGAGGCCGGGGGGGTCAATTTTACCCTGAACACCACCGAAGCTTTCGACGCGTATATTGCCGAGCGGGAGGAAAAAGGCGGCTATGAAACACGGTCTGGCCAAGACGCGTTGGAGCGGGGCTACGCTGCGTTAAGAGCGAAGGTGCTATCGAAGTCGATCGTACTAGAGGCGTCTGCCGCGTCCACGTACGAGATCCAACAGCACGAGAAGGTAATGGACACCGACGCGGCAGCCGTGCGCCTGGACCCGGAGCAGTTCCCGGAGCTGGTAAAAAAGCACGCGGAGCGCATCGCGGCTTTGGGGGTCCCCGGGAATGCAAAGGACGCGCTTATCACTGGGGCTAACAGGACCCTGGCCTATGCTGCGCTGCAGGGCTTGACGGGTTCAAACCCAGAGGAGGCTCGCCGCCAGCTTGAGGCCGGTGAATGGAACGAGTACATAACGCCGGAGAGGATTGGGACATTGCTAAGGGAGGCTGACGCCGCCGAGAAGGCCGAGTCCCGGGATGCTATGATTGCACAGAGTATGGAATTTTCTAGGTTGACAGTTAAAAGCCTCAACAATGAGTTGACCCGAGCGGAGGTGGATGACTTTCGAGCCAAGAAGCTGGAAGACTACGCACAGTCGGGCACACAGTGGGCTGCGCTAGAGCGGGCGCTTAAAACGCAGTCTTCGGGCGAGGACCTTCTGACATCGCAAATTTCATATGGGACGGCCGTGTTTGATGGCGCGGCATTTTTTAACCCAGGTGACAATGACCAGAAAAAGGCTATGGACTCAACCTACATCCACATGATGGCTACGCTAGCTGAGGGTACACCGCAGGAGCGGATCGATCTGAACCGTACTTTTGTGAGGAATACAGGCTACATCCCGAAGGCGATGGAGAACCGCCTGGTGGGGCAGCTAACTTCCCCCAACTTCGATATCAGTGCGGCTGGCGCAATAGAGATCAACTCGATCCTCCGGGACAATCCGTACATCAAGAACCAGTTCTCCGACGAGGACACCCGGCGCGCAAGTCTTGTTGGTCGGTATATTGATATGGGGGAACGCCCGGCAGACGCCGCGCAGCGGGCGCTGGACTACATGCGTATTCCCGATGCAGAGAAAGCGGCGTATGACACCTCTTTTGCCGCGATAAACCGGAAAGACCCCGTCTCTGCCGAACTGGCTGACGCGTTCGACCCCGGCCTCTTTAGCTGGGAGCCGGATAGCAACATTATGGCGAGTGCTGAATATACCGAAATTGTCAAGGAGCACTATCGTCTGAATGGCGGAGACATGGCTGCTGCCAAACTAAGCGCGGTTGGGGTGTTTAAGAAGACGTGGGGATCAACTGGTATCAATGGTGATCAAGCGCTTATGAAATACGCGCCGGAGAATTACTACTCAGACCCGAAGTTGTCGCTCACAGAGAACAGCGAGTGGATGCGGGATCAGATGGTTGCCGATGTGCGCGTGGCCCTAGGGTACGCGCCGGGCTCAACTACAGAATACACGACGCTGGGCTTCCCTAGCGAAGTATGGGACGGCCCCACACCCGACATGATCCTGTTTCTGGTTCACCCCAGAAAACAAGGCCCAGACGGACGCCCTATGTACAGCGCAGTAGTACGGAACGTCGACGGGACTTTCGCAGCGGTGATGACTGCCGCCGATCCCAGCAAGGTGAGCGCCCTCTTTCCTGATGTCACACAGTCCCCCGCTCACCTTGAGCGTAAAGTTGAGCGTGACGAAGCTGAGGCGTCCGCCGCAGAGTTAAGGGCCGCCGAAGCGTTGCCGCCGGAACTGCAGAGAACGCTGCGCTGGGGCGGCAGCGTGCCTGATATAATGCCCAGCGGTGCCCCGTAATGGCTATTGCCGACGACACCGCAATCACAAAAAGATATATCCCGGGGATCGACCCGGGACCGCCGGAGACGGAACGTCCTGGCTTCTGGGATAATACACTCCCAGCGGCGTTCCGTATGGAGAACACAGTCGGGTCTATGAGGGCGAACGGGGTCACCGCAGACTGGACAGTGGGTGACCCAGACTTTGACCCGTTTGCGACGCTGCGTGAGGAAGACCGCGATCAAGTCCGCCGCTTTGCGTATGCGGACACACCGGGCGATGTGGCCGAAATACAGGCGCAGATAGACCGGGAGGGGCAGGATCGCGCCACCCTGGCCCAATCCGGAGTATGGGGGCTTGTGGCGAGCTTGGCCGCGGGCGTACTTGACCCCGTGAACCTCATCCCTGTTGGCGGCGCCACTAGAGCAACCTTCAAGATCGGCAGGATAGGCGTCGGCGCTGGGTCTGCCCGTGGCGCTGTGTCTGTGGGGTCCGCCGGTTTTGTGGGGGCTACCACATCGGAGGCGTTCCTACAATCAACCCAGGTTTCGCGGACGATCGAGGAGAGCCTTATCAACGTAGCGGCGGGTACGCTTCTATCTGGTATTTTGGGCGGCGCCGTTGGTGGTCTGGTTGGCCGCCGCAGTTTTGCAGACCTGGTGCGCGAGGTTGATTACGACCTTGCCATGCGCCCCCCCGGCGGGGCGGTCGGTGCCGCAACCCCCCGAACACTTGACGCCGCCACTGAGGCGAAAATCCGCGCCGGTATAGACAAGATGGTCAGAAACGGCGAGCTAGACGACGCGGACGCGGCGTTTGAACTCGCGAGGGCCCAGACCCGAGAAGTTCTGGGGCGTGAGGGCATAGAGACAAATATGGCTGTGAGCGCTGTGCTTAAAGTTGTGGGGCGGCAAGACGCCACGATACGACTGCTGCAAAGCCCGAGTGTGGAGGTGCGAGGACTCGCTCAGAGAATGTTTGAGTCGCCGCTAGCCCTTGGAAAAAACCAGCATGGTGATGCGTCCCCGCTCAACGTCCAGGCCCGTGTGCGAGAGCATGAATCTAAACTAGTCCGCGCCATCAAACAAAGCGAAGACGCGTTCGTGCAGTATGTCAAGGGGCGCGCAAAGAGCTTCGGCAGCGTCACCAAAATAGCGGCGGAGCAGCTACTCGGCTCGACTGGGAAGCTGACACACAGGCAGTTCCGTGAGTTCACCGGACAGGCCATGCGCCGGAATGATGATGCCACTGGCATAGCGGGTGTGCCGGATGAGGCTATACCGCACATCAACCGCGCCGCAAAGGCGTGGCGTAAAGAGGTCTTTGAACCGCTGAAGGACGAGGCCATTGCTCTAGGGTTGCTCCCAGAGGGTGTAGATGTTGACACCGCATTGTCGTATCTCACCAGAATGTATCACCCTGGTCGAATGGTGGCTGGCAGGCAGAGTTTTATAGACACGACTAAGGGGTGGCTGTCCCGCCGCCAGGGCACAGCCAGGGAGAGAGCGGCTGGTTTTGCCGCAGAAGAAGCCGCAATTAAGGCGGATATAGCGGCTCTCCGATCGGAGCTTCGCAGTCTGCAAAAGGCGGTGAAAGAGGGCACCCAGGAAGGCTCGACAAAGGCGACTGCCGAGGCCGTTGATAAAGCCCTAGAGCGGTTTGAGGCTGACCTCACGGCGCGGGCCGAGGCTATACTCCTCGAGACGCCATCAGCCGGGAAGGCCGGGAAGGCCTCGACCGCAGCCTTTCGTCGCGCGTTCATAAAACGCCTGGTTGAGGATGTGAGAGAGGGCGTCCTTGACGCCGTTGATGAAAATGCCACGAAGATACTGGATGACATCGCTCGGCAGATCGACGAAGCCGACGGCCCTGACGCGTTGGCGCTTATCAGAGACCAGTTGGCGCGAGCCGGGGATGACATTGCCGGTGACGCAGGCGCGCGTGCTGCTGGCGGCAGCCTCTCGGACGCTACTGCAGAAGGCTTTATTGCGGCGCAGAAAGCGTTCGAGCGGTCGCTCGCGAACCAAGCCAAAAAACTACGCGAGTTGGCGGACGATCCGGCGGCATTAACCAAGGCGGCAGCCGACCGTGAATTGGCCGCGATCACCAAGAATATCCGCGACACCGCAGTTAGCGAGGCGCGTAAGGCCGTCCGAAAGGCGACAGTCGAGACGCGCAAGTCGCTCTCCGAGGCGGTGAGCAAACTGGCAGCGATCCGCAAGTTAAACGCCCGTGACATTAAAGAG
>TARA_R110000737_G_scaffold121263_1_pt1 | contig 13729 bp, 14 predicted proteins | sample TARA_R110000737 | Tara Oceans TARA_R110000737 (sample SAMEA4398027) | marine metagenome | biome: Polar Biome; feature: [SRF] surface water layer (ENVO:00010504); material: water (ENVO:00002006), including particulate matter (ENVO:01000060) such as... | depth 5 m
AACACAGAAGTTGTGCTGGGAGACTCTGAGTACGAAAATATTGAGTGGGCTAAGCCGGCAGTCAACTCATTGATCAACAAATAGTTCGGCGATGAGAAGGAAAATATTATGGCTAAGTATAAAGGGCAGGCCGATAAAGTGCAGAAAGATGCTACTACTTATAAACCAAAAAAGGTTAATGCAACACCAGTAGGAGCTAAGGTGCCTGGGCCTTTAAATGCAATTACGCTCACTGACGCAAATAATTTCTACATAGATGCTATTGGTGACAACCAAATACCTGAGGTTCTTCAGGCAATACTCATCAATGAGAAGTTCTTCTTCCATGTGAAAAGTAACTCTTGGGTGAAAACTAATCAAGCTAACAAGATCAAGGTTAGTGTAGACCGGCACACTGGCGATTTGACTGTGCACAAAGAGTAAATAAACGGAGGCAAGTGGAGGGGGGCTTAGAGCCCCCTCTTTACACCCGCCAGACTTTGAGCCAACCAATACCTTTTTCAACCCTGATGCGGAAATCGATGATCCCTCTTTTGCGAGACATATTAGCAGCTGAGTACAGGCGATTGAACATTCTGTCAAAGTCACCTGGCTGTATCGTATCTACAATAAAACTATCTCCAATATTTTTTAGATCTTTAAACGGGTATTTTGAACTACGACCTTTGCGCTTTTTTAAATGCTCGGGCAAGGTTCCTGCCTCTACTGGGCGTATTTCCATGTTCTTATCCTCTATTTGTTGGTGTGGTTTTATTGGATTGTGCTCAGTATTTTATTTGGGGTTAACGCCATATGCTACCACGTATTCAAGCACTGTGTACACCATTATGCCGAATGTGGGCTAAAACGTTCACAAGTACAAGTGGACACGCTGTTATCTATGATGCCAACACGAGAGTCTTTTGATAGTGTTCAAGGGATGTGTCTGAGTTTAGTGAACACTTAAGCTATTGACACTAATATATAATGCGCTTAGGGGTTCACTAGTTTTAGACATGTACAAATGTTTTAGACAGGTCGCGGACAGCTTATTTTATACTTAACTATATAATATATATATATAAAGAGAGAGAGAGAAGTAAGATGTCCGTGGTGTCCGCGCTTTTGGGGATAAAGTATAAAGGGGAATGGACTTTGCACCTCGCGAGAAAGAGGCCGTATTAACCTTTGAGTTCTGGGAGACCCTCGAGGCAATTCTAATAGGGTGGTGGGACAGGCAGACATAAATGCCGCATGTATTTGAAAGTAAAGGATAAAGAGGTGTCCGTGAGAAGAGTTATTGGTTAACAACTCTCGGACCTCGCGGACAACTTGTTTATAAACAAGAGGTTACCCTGTCCGCATGCCAAAATAGCTTAACATATGAGCTATTCTGGAAAACTACTTGAGCCCAGCTAACCTTTTTGTGGTCAGTGGGCTCAAGAAATGATAATATAGACTGAATAATGATTGGAGTATACTTATGAATATGGCTACTACGGGGTATGCCCACCAGCTGACTGCACTAGAGAGAAGTGTGGGTAGGAACCAGTTTGGGATGTTTATGGAGCAAGGCACCGGCAAGTGTTGGGTGACTCTTGCCGAGTTTTGTAGAGAGTACGGGGGTAAGGTAAGTTCCTTGGTTGTAGTAGCACCCAAGGGGGTGTATTTGAACTGGAAGGATGAGATTGAGCTACATTTGGAAGGAGGAGTTGAGGGTGTTGATCTGGTGATCTGGAGCTCATACAGACTTAAGGCGGATAATGCAGTACTAGCGAGACACTTGACAACGACTGCCGTTGTACCACGAGTTTTGTTGATCAATGTAGAAACGCTGTCGGTCAAGAAAAAGAATGTTAAGAAAAATATTGGTGTGCCTGACGTTGCTAAGATGTCGGCTGTGGAATATTTGGAGCTGTACCTTGAGGCTAACCAAAGCCTTTTGGTAGTTGATGAGTCGACAACTATTAAGTATCACAAGTCTGCTAGGACTAAGAATGTAGTGCAAATCAGTCCCTTGGCACGAATGCGTAGAATACTGAGTGGCTTTCCAGTACCTAAGTCGCCGGTTGATCTTTGGGGTCAGTGTCTGTTCTTAGGGAGAGGCTTGCTGCCGTATGGATCGTTCAGGGCCTTTGAGGCAGCACACGTGATTAAGGAGACAGTGACATTTGGTCCTAGAGCATTCAAGAAGGTGGTTGGGTTTAAGAATATTGATGTGCTGACCAAGATCACGGATGAGTTCACATATAGGGTGCTGAAGAGTGAGTGTTTAGATTTGCCTCTAAAGGTATATGAATCTCGATCTGTAGAACTGACACCAGAGCAAGTGCAAATGTATAACACACTGGCTGCTAAGTTCCAAGCTGAGGTGGCCTCGGGGGAGATTGTGACGGCGATTGATGCAATGACTAGGAGTACTCGGTTGCATCAGATAGTCTGTGGACACACCGTTGTTGACAATGATGAGGGAGAGCCTGGGGATATTATTGATCTGCCTTCGAATAGATATGGAGCGTTGAAGGAGTGGATTGACTCTAATGATAGTGCTGGCATCATTTGGGCAGGGTACCGCCATGATCTTAAGACACTTGTGATAAACCTCAAAGAAGACTATGGAGATGACTCAGTGGTTGAGTATTGGGGAGCAACATCTAAGGAAGATCGAGAGATTGCACGGAAGAAGTTTCAAGCCGGAGAGGTTAGGTTCTTTGTGGGAAATCCTCATGTGGCTGGGATGGGACTGACACTAACTAAGGCTGAGTGGGCCGTGTACTATAGCAACAGCCATAATCTGGAACACAGGGTACAGTCTGAGGATAGGTGCCACCGTATTGGATTGAAGCATTCAGTCACGTATGTTGACCTCATAGCCCGGGGTACGGTTGATGAGAGAATACTGGCCGGCCTAAGGTTGAAGAAAGAAGTTGGTGGTACAGTATTGGGAGACAACCCTAAAGAGTGGAACACGTGGTTTGCGCCAGTCGGCAAGGGTATGATAGCTAAGCATATTCGAGATGACAAAACCATCACCCCGGCCAGTGGTGCGTTAGCGAGTTGGGCTAAGCGGAAAGTCCGTCATTAATTCTGATACCACTCTCAGTCTCTAAGCACACAATCTTTTCGTTATAGACGAGCGGAGTCGAGTTGATGACGTCCTCCTTAGATAGCGAGACCTGCTGTACCTGCTCTAATGGCAAGGTGTGTCCTCGCAGTGTGCAGGTTGTGTGGGTAGAAACTGGTTGTCCAGTTTGTCTAAGCCTCACATAATAACCTGAGTCTCTTGAAGCTGGGTTGTCTCTGAGTATCCAAGTGGTCTGCTTATTTTCCGGCTTGCGGAAGGTAACTAGATAGGCATCTGACACTGTATTCTCCTATTGGTTGCCGCCATATGGGAAGATGAAAGGGACTAGGGTGTTGATGTCTGCTATTCCAGTCCAGACGAAGAGCGGGATGAGAATTGCGCCACGTGCTATGAAGGCCCCGGGAAGGGGGCTGAGTATGAGTGCTAGAAGAGCAAGGCAGATATATTTTTCCACGATAGTATCCTCTCTGTTGGTTGAACAAGAGCATTGTATGTTGGCTAACTGACTATGTACATATGATAGTGTAAGTTTATTTTAAGTATAATGTAAGATAGATGTGTACACAGTAAGGTGGGTAATTTAGGATAGCTTCAGTTTAACCAGAGAGGATATTACCATGTCAAATATGTCTTACTGCCGTTTTGAGAACACACTCAATAGTCTTAGGGATTGTGAGAGAGCTATGGGGCAACTCAGCAAGTATCCTGATGGACGTGGAGGAACAACAATTTGTGTTGAGCAGGGAACAGAGACCTTATCTGTGAGTGAAGAGCAGGCTAGGATAGGACTCGTCTTGTTGTGCCATAGAATTGCATGTGAGTATGCCGAAGACGTTATGTAAAATAAACTTACTTTGCTATGTACATGATCTGATGTGCATAATAAGGTGCCTTTATTGATTAACGCAAGAGAGGATACCGCCATGAAGCAGCGCAACGTCACCTTCTCCATTACTGACGAGAATGGATATGTCCTTGCTGGTGGAGTGATAAACCAGTTCAAAGAAACTGATATTAGCGAGCGTGACCAAGCTATGTTTGCTCTCGCAGTGAAAGAGCACATTGGCGATAAATACTCAGTGGAAGAAGAAGATTAACACAAGAATTGCATGTGAGTATGCCGAAGACGTTATGTAAAATAAACTTACTTTGTTGTGTACAAAGTAAGATGCACAGCATAGGATACCTTTATTAACCCAGACCAATCCGGTCGGGTCCACCAGAGAGGATACCACCATGTCAACACTTAAAGAACTCCTTACCCAAGCCAAGACCCTCCAAATCAAGGGTCGTACCACTATGGATAAAGCACACCTTATTAAAGTCATTGCGCAATATGAGCTTGCCACTCCTCGCTCTGATACGGGTGGACAGCCTAAGCATGTCTTCAAGCGGGCCGGTCAAAATCTGTCCGGCAACTCTCCCTTTGTTCGTAAGATTTACTCGCTCGGTCGTCGTGTTGCAGCTGTCAATCTTGATGCTCAGCCTAAGCAAGTGCGCCAGATCCTCACCTTTATGGCGGATAGTAAGATCAAAGCAACCGGCGGAGATATCATTAAGGCAGCCGTTACTGCGGGTGTGCTCAAGACTAAGATCAAAGATCACCGTGAATTGTTTGGTTTTTACGCAAAGCGTCTGCAAGCTGCCGGGGTGTCGTTCAAGTACGATTCCGCCTGGGCCGAGAGACAGCGTCATGCGGCTTAGCTCCAACGGTAGGCTCTCCTAACCGAGGGCCTACCAGCCACCCTTGGCTCCTAGCCTAGGAGTCTCAACCAGCCTTGCGGTTATCGCTTGGCTGGTTCTCTATTTTGGGGTGTACATCTCGAGCCACGCACGGTAGTCCTGGTATGATCAACACGGGAGCTCACTGAGCCATGCACCTCGATACCCTGACCTTACATACTGAAACAGTACTCATGACTCACACACCTCATCGTGATGCACGACCCACGACTCACACGTCGCGTGCTGGTAGCCAACAGTCAGGGCATGCAGGTCTGTACATCCACACACCGTCACTCACCACCCACCTAACTAAGACCCATGACTTATGCGCGCTATGAAGCGAGCTCAGGTGATCGAGCCATTGCATGTGGCTAGGCTACCCGAGCCTGGGTCTTCGCACCTAGGCCCGCGACACAGGAGCCGTGAGTACCTAGCCAGGACCCTAGGCGCAGGAGCCATGACGTGCTAAAACCGATGTATGAGTTTGGAAACGCACCTTGGCCCCGGGCCAGGGCAGCAAAAAAGAATTTGATAAATTTGGTTACTTAGCACGAGGCCGCGCGGAGAAAGTTTTGAAAATGGAACTTGCAGATGACAAAAGCTAAAGGAAAAGCCAAAGGCCCTCAGGCGGCCGGCCGTGGCGGGACTATAGAAAATGAAACCTTGCCGCTATTAAAAACCGATGTAAAGGAAATGTGGAAAAGGTATGGCGGAAATCTGCCATTCGCTTCCTCGTATATACTTAGGGAATTTATTGAAAGACAAGCCTCGCCGCTAGCCAAGGTGATAGCATTTGCGAATGGCGAGTCCATCACAAATAGAGATGGAACTATTTTGGTACCAAACCAAGACGCACAAATCACAGCTATATATAAACTGTTACCTAAGGTAGCACCAGACTTAAAGGTTGTAGAGGCAGCACCTGATGACCCAGACAGCGACGAAACCCAATCCAGCGAAATTATCGGAAAACTCATCGATGCCCTCTCTGGAATGGCTGAGCGAAAAAGAGATGAAGAAGATACCTCTGTCGTACTTGAGCATGATGGAGGGACGGAAGAAGTGGTTGAGCACGGCCCGGAGTAAACAGGTACCGCCTAAAGGAGATTGGTTCGGCTGGCTGCTCTTGGCAGGTCGTGGTTTTGGTAAGACCCGCCCAGGGGCCGAAGAGACTTGGTTCAAAGCAGCCCTGACTCCAAATACCAGGTGGGCTGTTGTGGCTCCGACAAACGGTGATTTGCGCCGTACATGTTTTGAAGGAGAGTCAGGTCTCCTTAGTGTCATACCAAAGAAATGCCTTTGGCGGGGTGATCCTAAGTTAGCATACAATAGAGCATTTCACGAACTGAAGTTATTCAACGGTTCGATGATCCAAGGTTTTTCAGCCACAGAGCCCGAACGCATGCGTGGTCCCCAGTTCCATGGGGCCTGGTGTGACGAGCTCGCGGCTTGGGCCTCTCAAAACACGATTGACAAGATGAACGAAGCCTGGGATATGCTTATGTTCGCTCTTCGCTTGGGTGACGACCCGCGCGTTATCGTGACAACGACGCCTAAGCCGTTTCCTTTAGTACTGGAGTTGATCAAGAGGGCTAAGGATGACTTTGTCATTACGACTGGGTCGACATATGAGAATAAAGCAAACCTAGCTCCCAAGTTCTTTAAGCAGGTTGTTAAATATGAAGGAACAAAATTAGGAGATCAGGAAATCCATGCTAAGATCATGGACCTGGAAGAAGGAGGCATATACCATCGGGAAGACTTCAGGTTATGGCCTGCTGGAAAAGAATTCCCGTATTTTGAGTATATTGTACAATCCTATGATACGGCCTATACCGAGAAGACGGAAAATGACCCGACAGCCTGTACAACCTGGGGAGTCTTTCTTCATAACGGCCGTAAAGAAGTCATGCTTATTGATGCATGGCAAGAGTGGATGGAATGGACAGATCTTCGAGATAGAGCCCTAAAGGAGTATCAGGCGACTTATGGAGCTGATGCTCCACCGGCGAATATAAGTCCTCATACTGTAATAAAGCCTGGTACGATGAAAAACCCGCTTATTGGGCCGTCTAAGAAGGATGTTGGGAGACGTCCTGATATGGTACTAGTTGAAAAGAAAGGCTCTGGTATAACCTTGCTGCAGGAATTGGAGCGCAAGGGTATTAGAGCCCAGCCATATAATCCAGGCCGCGATGATAAGGCTATGAGAGCCCACGCGGTGAGTCACCTGCCGCCAGCAGGACTGGTGTGGATGCCAGAGTCCACGAATACACCGGGGAAAGTTATTAGTTGGGCTGAAGACATGATGTACCAATTGTGTGTTAATCGGAAACCTTGGGAAATTGCTCCTGATGATTTCCTCGACACATACACACAGGCGCACAGATTACTTATTGACGAAGGATGGCTGTCTATTGGAGATGAAGCAGAAAAAGGCTACCCGTCGGCTAGCGGGAGAGCCAACAACCCGTATTCGCAGTGAGGGGCTATGAAAAAAGATAACATCATCAGGCTGGTAAGCAGCGATAAAAGAGTAGATACCTCGTTTAAGCGGCTTATGGAGCTGGTGACAAAGGATATAGAAGAGATTCCGCCGAAGTCTGTATTAGTTATTATTGACAGAGGAGATAGTGTAGCTCTCTGCACATCGGCTATAGATATGGATACAACCCTCGCACTCATCCAGAAGACCCAGTTTCAGATCATGTGTGACTTATTTAATGGTGTTTCGGAAGATGATACTGTGTCATAATCTTCGGGAAACCCCCGGAGTGAAAGATGCCTAGTAATGAGGATCTTGACCGGCTAGAAAGAGATCTAGCCAGGTATCCCGACCTAAAGGACATGAGTAGTCTTAAGAGGATGTCTCCGTTGGAAAGTTTAGGCGAGACAGCCGCTAGGGTCAAAGAATACGGTTTTTCAACCGGAGCTCCTTTATACAGCACAAACGAGGAACTTTTTCACGAAATTAACCGCCGTCTAAACGCCACTAGTAGTGATAACCCAATTATAGGCCGAGAGTGGCGTAACCAGGTTCCGGAGAACTTCGAAGAGCAGGTGCGGCATCTCTTTGAACAAGGATATAATTTCCCGGTTAGTAGAGGCGTGGGACAAGTCGAATTTAATAACGAGAACCTAGGTTTTGACGCAGAGTTAGATAATAAGTCGTATTTTTTCGACAGTCCGCCGGAACCCAGCCTAGGAAGACACGTAGATGGGAGTGAAGACTTTATCGGTAGAATAGCTAACAAATTTACTAGTACTGGTCCCAATAAAGTGCCGATACCCCTTCTGCTTAGGACCGACCCAAGCAGCATGCTAGCAGTAACTGATGCCGAAGCCAATGACTACGACCTTATAAGTCGTCAAGCAAATGATAGTGGCCTTATTTTAGACGATGAACTAAGACACATACAGTCAGCTCCTGATGCCGAATTACAGAATAAATGGGCTAGAGAAGTTCTGCTTGATAACGGTGTCAACTATCTTGCATATCCAAATACAGTAGAAACAGGGTATACGAGTGCTGGTGACTACCGCCCTAAAATTAGGCAGTTTGTACAGGCTGCCTCGGAGGCAAATGACTACGCCCTGTCACGGATGCCTATAGACGAGAGGCGAGCTACCGGAGCCATCAACCACATCACTAATCCGTCGGGAGCAGTACTTGATGTGAAAGATATAAAGAGACTCTTTCCAGGACGAGGAAAAGTTAAGGCTCTCGGTGCCGGAATGGGAGGTTTGGCCGCTTTACGCGCCGAGAAAGCCCAAGCAGCTGAAGACGTCTCTGGTACAGGTGTAACTTGGGAAGAGGCCCTCGACAAGGACGCAGCCAGGGAAATATTAGATGACTTGAGTCCTTGGGATATACCCAAGCTGTCCATCTCAAATAAAGGCGAATTTACTGACAATATAGAAGATGTATCTCTTAGACCGCAGTATAAGCAAGGAATGCTCAATAAACCAGGCCTCGTTGATAGTATTGAGGACCTTGTCCTGCAGCCCTCGTATGAATACAGCGAAATGAAAGAAGCCCCGTATAGTGGTTACTTTAGAGACCGGGGTATAGACCAAGCCATAAACTCAACGCGTACCGGCAGAAACCCTATTACCGAGTGGGCACAAGATGTCGCAGGCGCTACTCCCATGGAACTGCTCGGTGAATTATCAGACCTATTTGTAGAAAAGCCGATTACGCGGCTCGGCGAGTCAATTACGTCTAGATCGATGGATCCTATTAGTAAGTGGGCAATGGATGAGTTTCCCATGGACTTTGCCTTTTTTGCTGGTAAGCCTATAAGAGCTGTTGCGCCATTAGCCCGCCGCTCACTGCTAAAATCCAATCTTCTAGAGCTGCCTAAGCACCGCAAAGTATCCAATATGGATGATGTAGTCTTAAATGATGATGCTGAAAGGATAGCAGCAGAAAGCGGCCAAGGGTGGAGAGATCGAGTAGACTCGGCCAAGCGCGGTTTTGAAGACTGGCGGTTAGGGGAGGCAGGAGCCGACGGTACAGCAATAGTTCCGCGCCGCCCCGTCCGCGGCTTTAAGATGGACGCGGCTTTAAAAGGAAGTAAGAGGAAAGCGGTTTTAGAAAAAATTAAACTCTCTAAGAATAGACTTGCAGAAGAAATAAAACGCCGTCGCCGCGGTCGCGGCTTTAAGAGGTCTCCCTAGTGCCTAGGGCTAAATTAGCTAAGTCAGGACTTATGGCTCTGCGGGAGATGCTGACGCGCAAAGCTCCCCGCAAGCAAGAACTCGTGCCTGAAGACCTATTCCGGGGTGCTGCCGAGGGAAATGAGCATGCGGTAGCAAGGATTGCTGAGCAGCAAGGCCAGGAAGTGCCCGCTGACCAGGATAAACTGGCGGAACTCCTTAATAGGGTACGGCCAGACCGTAGATCCTTCCTTAGAGGCCTAGGACAGGCCGGCGCAAGTGCCTTCGGACCGTCTCCGTTGACCATACTTAGAGATACGATGAAGGATATTGGCATCCTTGAAATGAACCCGCGCGAGATGATGAACCATAGCAAAAAATACCTTGATGTGCAGTCTCCTTGGGGGTATGGCAGCGAAGGCAACGTGCAGTATGGCGGCGCAGAGGGACTTGAGCCGCGCGTAGGGGACTTAATCAAGGATTTTAGACGCAATAGTTTGGATTTTGCTTCAGATTCAGATGACAGCGGCCGTATCCTTAAAATGATGGAATTAGACGGCACTCCTTCTAATATAGCCTCCTTGAAAGGTCTGTCAAACATGACGGCTGACTTGCTAAATAAGGGGCAAGGCTATCAGGATGAGATTGCCGACGATATGGCTGCAGGTATGTATGAAAATGCAGATAAGGTTGTAGCCAGGCACATTGGCGATGAAAAACGCAAGTATGACTGGGAACTTTCTCCTGAAGCGAAAGAAGAGGCAAACGACTATCTAAAAGTGCTGCATCAGGGTGAAAAGCAAGATCCGTTAGGAGAAATAAAAGCTATTGAAGGTGATACGTACGACAATACATTTGCTGGTGACTATGAAATGAACGAGCTGATGGGGGATGTCGGCAATGTATACAATGAGTTCTTTGAAAACCTCATGGACCAGCATGGTGGAAAACCTAATGATGTAACTAACTTTTATAGGTTTTTCCGTACTTCCGACTACTGGCCTGACTCATTTGATAAATTCATAGAGCGCGAGACTGGTAAACTTAAACCGGAGTTTAAGGATATGCCAGAAGACGAGTTCGTTAAAAAGATCGCCGTAGACATGGATTTGGCCTCTTATATGGACCACCAGCGGTTTGAGAGGTTTGGTATTGAAAACGAAGATGACCTATACAGGTAGTTCCCTTTTAAAATAGCCCGTGTTAAGGTACCCGCATGGTAAATAGACCTAAATTAGACTCTGAACTCCTTCCCCCTGAAATAGGGCAGATGGGTGGTATCGACTATCCGTCTCCTGAAGGTGATGAGGCTACGGCTGATGATACTGAACTAGGTGATCCCGTTGAGCTTGAAGACGGGACCTGGGTGTATGGTTCGGAAGAAGGATTAGAAGAAGACGAGGAACTCGATGAGTCTGAAGAAATCGATCTAGCTAAGTTTTTTGAAAACATGGCTGGAGACGAAAAACTCATGGGAGTGATGCATACGGACTTTCAAACGCTCATCGATAACATCAAACTCGACTTCGAGGCGCGCGAACCCAGAGACAAACAACAAGAAGAAGGCATCAAACGCACAGGACTAGGTAAAGACGCACCTGGCGGAGCTGAATTCGAGGGTGCTTCCAGAGCAGTCCATCCGATCCTAACAATGGGTTGCATAGACTTCTCTTCCAAAGTCATCAAAGAGATTATGCCTTCATCCGGGCCTGTAAGAACCAAGATTATTGGTGAACAGACCAAAGAAAAGGTCAGATTGTCCGATCGTAAGCGCGTGCACATGAACTGGCAACTTACAGATCAAGTAAAAGAGTTTAGGCGTCAACTTGAGGTGATGCTCAGCCAGCTTCCGCTTGGTGGATCACAATACCTACAGTGGTGGTATGAGAATGGCCGTGCTAGGGTCCAATTTATGCCCATTGACGACGTTGTTCTGCCATTCTCTGCGGTAGATTTTGATACAGCGTCTAGGATTAGTGTTCGAGAACTCACTTTAGCTGAATTTGACTTTCAAAACCGTGTAGAAGCAGGATTATACACCTCTCCTGATACTCTTCCAGCAAATTTGCCTGACGAACAGTCAGAGTCTGCAAAAGCCACTGAGAAAGTTGAGGGCAAGGAAGACCCTGGAAGTCAGGACGGTATTCGTCCAATAGTTACCTGTTATTGCTGGTTTAGGGTTCCTAGTGACAAGCACTCAGATGGAGAACTTGCCCCGTATACAGTAGCCCTTGAATGGGAAAGTGGTAGGGTTGTCGGTTTCAAGCGTAACTGGGATCCTCTGGAAGAAACAGGTCCGAAAGAACGTATGGACTGGCTGGTGCAGTTCGACTTCATTCCGTGGCGTGGTGCGATTGCCATTGGACTGGGTCAAATCATTGGATCCTTGTCTGGTTCTATTACTGGGGCTCTTAGAGCTCTCTTAGACTCGGCCCACATCAACAATTCAGCGACTTTGATTAAACTCAAGGGCGCGAATTTTGGTGGACAGTCACAACAGATTGATATTACGCAAATTGCAGAGATTGAAGGTCCTGTCGGGGCAGATGATATCAAGAAACTTGCAATGCCCCTCCCCTTCAATCAGCCGTCTGAGGTACTGTTCAAGTTAATGGATTGGCTTGTTCAGCAAGGTCAGCAGGCTTTAGCTACAGCGGATCATAAAATTGCAGACGCCGGGCCAAATACCCCAGTCGGAACAATTATGACCCTCGTTGAGCAGGGCTCGGCGCCATTTTCTGCTATCCATGCCAGAACCCATGTTTCAATGCACAATTGCTTATCAATCTTGCACCGTATTAACAAATTCTGGCTTGATGATGAAATAACTCTGGGAGACTTAGGAGAGCTCATAGTACGGCGTGAAGATTACGCAGGTCCTATGGATGTTATTCCTGTCTCTGATCCGGCCATCTTCTCTGAGACTCAACGTGTCACACAGCTCCAGGCAGTTCTTGACCTTCGTCAGCTATTTCCTGGAATGATGATTGAACGTAAGATCCTTAAAAGAGCTTTAGAGATACTCAGAATACCGGATATAGATGACATTTTACCAGCGGAGCAAAAGCCGTCTCCTCAGGATCCAATCCAAGAAAACGTGGCAATGTTCATGGGCACTCCGGCTTTTGCTTTCCCTGATCAAGACCACGAAGCCCACATGCAGGTTCACTTATCCTTTGCTATGGACCCGCAGTTTGGTTCTAACCAGACTTTTGCTATGGGGTATTTGCCTAATTTCGTGGAGCACATTAAGCAGCACATAGGCTTCTGGTACGTCTCTAGGAGCCTTGATTTACTTAGCAGTGTTGCGGGTGTGGATATGTCAGAGGTGAACTACGATACACCTGAGAGCCAAGATGCGCTAGCAAGACTCATGGCTGAGTCCGCTCCAATGGTTATGCAGGAGTCACAAAGAGTTCTGGGCCAAATAGGCCCGATGCTTGCGCAGGCCAACGAAGTGGTTCAGAAACTGCAACAGTCTCAGATGCAACAACAGATGATGATGGCTGGCAAAGAGCCGCCTGATCCATCTAAAATGGCTGAGGTCGAACGCAAGACACAGCGCGATCAAGCTGACCTACAAATAAAAGGCCAAGAGCTCCAGATGAGAGGTCAAGACTCCCAGATGGATAACCAAGTTAAAATGGGCGGCCTTCAAATGAAAGGCCAAGAACTCCAATTCAAGGGTATGGAAGCTCAAGGCCGTGCTGCAGAGTCTGGAGCCAGAGCTCAGGGCGAACAAGCTAAAACCCATCAGGCTCAACTTGAACTTCAGCGCAGAAGCACTATGGACGCAGCTACCATTCGCAGCATGGACGCTAAGGACCGTAGAGAAGAACTTGTTCTGCAACTTAGACAATTGGCTGACTCCCAAGGTATTCAGCTAGATGAGAAAGAGCTTCAGGTCCGTGTAGACGAAATGGATATGAAGCATTTAATTAACCAGGAGGACAACCTGACCGCGGTAACTATCGCAGAAAAGCGTCTAAGAGCAGGTAAAGCTCCTGGGGTTACAACCGGAAGTTCATTCGATAGATATTAAAAGGAGAAGAACATGAGAAAAGGTCCAATGGAAATCGTCGGTAAGCCTGGATCAGGCGACGATGCTATTAGCCAGCATAAAGCCTTGGCTATGGGAAAGAACTGTACGGGTCAGTCTTTAAGCGGTATTAAAGGCAACCAAGGCAGTCCTCCAGGCGTTTCAAGTTCTCGCCCTGGTAAAAACCCCTACTTCGGTAAAAAATAACAGGCTATGAAAAGTTCGTTTACTTTCCTAGAGAT
>TARA_R110000737_G_scaffold114083_1_pt1 | contig 13701 bp, 9 predicted proteins | sample TARA_R110000737 | Tara Oceans TARA_R110000737 (sample SAMEA4398027) | marine metagenome | biome: Polar Biome; feature: [SRF] surface water layer (ENVO:00010504); material: water (ENVO:00002006), including particulate matter (ENVO:01000060) such as... | depth 5 m
AATAGTAACAACATCAGCAGCAGTCAGAAGCACATCAGCTGCGGTCTCAACTAGATCGGCAGCAGTGTCTATGGTGTCCTGGTTAGTAGCTACCAGATCAGCTGCGGTAGCGGCGGCATTTGTACTAGAAGTTGACGCACTAGCAGATGCGGCCGTCGCAGAGGCAGCAGCGGCAGTTGCACTAGCCGCCGCACCAGAGATGGCGGTGACAGTAGGGCCTTCAACCAAGGCTGTACCGGCAGCAGAGTGGAGACAGTAACTGCACTATCAGATAGAGCTAAACGAAGTGACCGATCTCTCTCCCGTTCATGCTCATTCGCGATCAAGGTCAACTTGTCGCCAATAGCCTCCTGGACCTCAGCGTTATAAGCGCCATTCTGCAGAAGGTCAGTTTCCTGAGTCTTCGCTGTCTCCCCTAACATTAAGATGCTCTCAGTGGCCGCTGGTGTCCCAGCAACAGCATACGCAGACGTCAGAGTGATATTGCCTCCACCAGAGGTACCCACACCAGATACTGTATAATCAGTCGTCAGGGTGAGGAGGGTAGACAGACCAGCGGCATCTACGTGGTAGACCTTTATGTCTGTATTGGCCAAAATCAGAAAGTCATAGGCAAAGACCAAAAGAGATCCATTGCCAACAGCATCAGCCCTGCGGTCATTTCCTGTTGTTACGGTCACTGTCTAATTCCTCCAATATTATCGTTTTCGTTTAGTACCTCGAACCATTCCCTGGCCCGGGCAACCTGATACATCTTCAGTGGATACCAGTTCTGCAACGGTACGAACTTATAGGCATTGTGAGCAGACCTGAAGTCTAAATCACCGCTTATAGTGTCTACCGCTAATCCACCTGCTCTAACAGCCTGTCCAGCCGTGGGCCCAAGCAAGGCACCCGTCTTCCATTGTAGCGACGAGCCCCAAGGATCCGCTATCCCAAGTAACGGCCGCATTCCGACGCCGTTATCGGAGAGGGCTTCAAGTGCGGAGTTGACATTGCCAGCCCAACCCCATGCTCCTGACTGATCAAATCCGTTAAACAGGAAGTCGTCAAGGCTGTCCGGTGTCTCTCGTCCATTGGCTATATCCTTCAGTGAGGAGACCATGCCACCTACTAGCACCATACCCATGAGACCGCTCAGTGCTGCACCATCCTTCTGCTGTAGACCGGATATCGCTGTCCGACCAACACTACCAAAGGTGAAGCTCTTGTACTGACCGAAGAATTTACCCAAGCTCTCGTACATGGCCTTACTGTTCTGGCCGATCTTGCTCTCTGAACCCAAGGCATCATCAATGGCCCTATTGAAGTTCTCTGTACCTGGTGTTTTGTGAAAGGCCAGAGGTAAGTCACCATGACCAGGCGTGACGATCTGAGCGTCAACCTCTTGAACAATGGCGGCCCTCCAGGTCTTTACTGCCGCTAGACCAGCCGGGGTATCATCCCACAGGCTAGTGTTGACGATGTGAACATCGTGAACAATGTCGCCATGTGTATCAATCTGACGCAACACTTCGTCGAGATTGTCCATATCAAATCCAGCGTGTAGCAGCATGGCCTCCTTGGTCTTACCCAAGGTGCCCTTCTGCATCTTCTTTAGATCTGCAACCATCCTGTGAGCCGTCACCGTGCCAGCAACCTGTTTGAGGCCAGCATTCCAGGGGGATAGTCCGTTCAACATAAACCAGGCGTTAGAGCCATACCCTACGACCTTTTCAATTCCGGTATATCGAGGGGGCAGTTCAGCACCATATGCCAAGGCCATAGCATTGGTCTGAAGATACATATCCAGGCCAATACCTGATAGCTTGGCGTCCTTCATTCCTATTCTGAATGTCTTCCAGTCCTTGAATGCCAACTGAAAGACAGGAACAGTCGCCATGCCATTTCTCATCACTGTTTTAAATGGATCTCCGAGCGAGGATATCGTCACCATGCCGAGCATTGTGAGGTTATTCCACTCCATTGCCAGCCGAGCACCAACTGATGTAGGTGCGTAGGGAAAGTCAGGGATGTTATAAGTGCCCCTCACAAGATCCCTCATGGCCGTCATGTCTATGACCCTATCCTGCCACTCCTTTGTAATGACTTTTCTCTCAGCGGCTCCAGGAGCGGCCTCAATCAGAGCTTTATACTCCACTTCAACGGCATCGAAGTCTCTCTTCATGTCCAAGGAGCCAAATCTCTTGGTAATTTCCACATCAGCAGCTACCTGGTGGATCCAATTCTTTATCACGGTGTCAACATTGTTCTCCAAGTATTCCTCTATCACCTCGTCTGGAGCGAAGATGGATCTCTCTTGAAAGACACCCTTCTTGCCCGCAGCTGGAGTATTCCTTTGTGATCCTTCAAGCCCATTGTTGAGACTGGTCAGCTTTTCAACTTGTCCCTCGAGTACAAACCGGTGATTTCCTGCGAGGATCTGCCGCTGGAGATTGGGCGGTAGCAGGCCGATGTTCTCAGACTGCCACATCATTACAGCGTCGATAAAACCTTCCTTGTCGTCATTGATCTTTTGATTGTACATGCGGGGAAAGAAGGACTTGGATGGACCTGGATCCAACTTGGCTTCCAGCAGACCAACGGCCTGAGCCTCAGATGTGCCGTGGTCAAGCATATCCCTAATTCTTTGAACTGACTGCTGCACCTCAGGGATGTCACTAACATCTCCGCGACGAGCAGCTGCACTGACCTCATCCTTGAATTGCCAGATGGACATTGGCTTGCTGGGATCATGAGATGCCCCACGCATTCCCTTTGCCAAAGCGCCAGCAATCTGGCCTGCCAAGATCTTTTTATCGGACGAAGCCTTGTCGTTGGTGAACCGACGATGATAGGCCAGGAAGTCACCCTGCACAGCAGCCAACTGCTCCACCATCGGACCGCGCCACAGCTTGACTAAAGTCTCTACTGGTTGTGCCTTCTTGATCTTGTAGAAATTCTGCTTCAACAGCCAGGGCAGCTCGATCATATTCTCAGTAAAGATCCGCACAGCAGTTGCTTGGGCCTTCATCATACGAAGATTCGGATGCAGAGGAGCTATCTTGTCTTCGATCCCTGTGCCGGTAGGTTGGATGCCGGACCCACGACCGGGAGTGGCAGCTCCTCCGTCCTCAGGCCCGACACCCGAAGGAGGGACCCCGTCCCCGCCTCCACCTGGTGAGCGGTTTCCCGCTATGTCGTTGAAGGCATTCCTGAAGTTAGCCATGAACTCATCGCTAATTTCAAACTCAGGAACCTCTCGTCCGGCAATGTCTTTATCTATTATGTTTTCAGTGACCAGATCAGGCCGACGCCTTTCCGTGGCGATGCTGTCCAGCATATTGCCCACAAAGTTATCAATGAGCTCATCATATGATGGAGCGCCTTGCATAGGCCCAGGAGGAACGATCTCTGGAATGTTCCTCATCCGCTGCACAAAGGTCGATATGGTCTCGGCCACTAAGCGAACGATCTTGTATAGCGTACCTTCATCAGCCTCGAACTGAGGAATACGAAACTCTGAGCGAACAGACTTACCATCCACATTGCGGCCAACGCTTTCCATGAAGACGTCAGCAAACCATTCGTGAAAATGATCTTCATTAGCCGACCCGTTAGGGAAGACCCGGTCATATATCTTGAGCGCCTCAGAAGCCTGGTCCTTATCCATGAAGGAGAACAACACGCGATGGCCCATCTCGTGAGAGAACGTGTCAGCGTTATCAGAGGCGACCTTTCCGCCAAGAGATGTCCGTCCACGGAATAGCCGACCAGAAGTAAATACGCTTAGGGTCTGCTCGACCTGTCCGCCAAAGGGCTGATTACGGAACAGACCAAGATCCGGACTATCCCCATCGACGGTCTCGTCAGCCCTGTGTCGGATCCGAACAGTCAGGTTATCCAGGAGGTTCTCAGGCAGGATCTCGATAACTCTTTGAAGGCGAACCCGTGTAGCCTGAGGCATTACATCTTCAGCGAGATTGATGATCTGAGAGATCAGCGTGGATCTCTGGGCCTTGGTAGCCTGGCCCTCGAAGACCTCATAGATTAGTGGAACACTCTGAGTGGCTACGCTATCAACATCCTCAATAGCACTCCGCTCAATATCAGGATCTTCTAGATCCCGCTGGGTGTTCCCGTCCACTGTCTCGATGGCATCTCGCTCGACATCAACATCAGGCCGACGAGATACTTCGTTGAACGGCACATCCTGACGCGCTGTGCTGGCCCCTCCTAGAACCATCTCATCATCCAGGGTCGCTATAGGATCAGGATCCTCACGCAATCCCGGAGGAGTACTGGTTTCATTAACCTGTCCGTCACCCAAGCTCCTGCCTGATCGATAAGAGAATGTCCCAAACAATCCACCAAGGAGTGTAGCTGAACCAACATTCACAGCACTCTCGAGAGGGCCCCTCTCAGATCTGCTTGCCTGCAACAATCCCTCCTGAACAGAGGAGGCCACAAGACCAGCGCCACCAGAACGATAGAGAATTTCTGACATCTTTAGACCGCGAGGAATAGCGAAAGGCAGAAGTAGGACGTTCATAGGATCAGCCAAGCCAATCAGTGACCCAATAGCCAAGGTCTTCCCAAAGCTTTGATGATCAAGCACCGACTGATCATCTCTCTGTTGTATAAGGGATTTCCCAATATCGTCGTATTCTTCAGCATTCCGAGCAGCAGCAAGCGGGATGAGGTCTCGACCACCATTCTCACTCAGAGCCCTGCCGATGGCGTCAAAGTTGGGATCTCTCGTATAGTTCTTAGCACCGATCAACTGACCAATCGCAGTCCAACTATTGAATTCCCGATTGAACGTAGCCATTACCCGACCAGGGTTGTTGTAGAAGCTACTATCAAGCTCAGCACTGCCAACCAGTGGTCCGCGTTGAACTAATCCCTGAAGCTCACCCATGCTATTTCCTCGGAATGGCTAAGGGACGATTGCCATAGACGCCACCTCTGGCCGAACGTTCCATCGACGCTGCCGTTGCTTCTGCCGGAGTATTGTATAGTGGAAATTTGTTCCCGGTACGCTTCTGATACTTCAGAGCCATAGCAAACGCTTCCTTTCCAGATAGACGCTTGGGTCCATCCTTAGTCATCCATACGGAGGGGAAAAGCATCTCCTTGCCCTGATACTCCATCGACATTGAGCTCTCTGAGCTATTGGGCCCAGTCGCATTCTCTAACTCAGGATCACCTCGTTGCAGTGGGCGCATGTCGCCACCTGTTACAGGGAATGGGCCATGGAGAATGGTGTTAGGCTTCTTCTTTGAGAAAGTAGGCTGCTCGTACCCAGGCACAGGGAACGGACCCTCGAAGGGTTTCATTGGAAGCTCACCACCGGCGATCTCTGCATTCTTCCGCGTGTTTTCTGCCTGGCGATTAGCCCTGCCTAAATGAGCATTCCACTCAGAGGTTCCCTCTCTCTGAGGCACCCATCCATTAGGCGTTACCGTCCGATAGGTTCCATCACGACCACGCATCCAGATCTTATAAACGACCTTACTCCGCGTGCCATCCTGACTAATACCTTCCATGCCCTGCACGGCCTGTATCTGCAAAGTGCCATCGTCGAACATATCTTGCATCTTGCCCCGAAGGACCATCCGATCACGGTGTGGCTTCGTCCCGTTGTAGGCATCCTTCAATGAGCGACCTATACCTGTTGGACTAATTGAGAAGGCAAGCTTCTCAGCATTCACAGCATCAATTCCAAAGAACTCTGCAATGTTATCTACGCTAGTGTGAAAGAATCCACGCTCATCTTGAGTCAATGTGTACTGGCTTTTAAGCCTATCGAACACCGTCTGTATAGCATCACTGTAGATGTAAGAGATCCCAGCATCCCCCATATCCGGTATCCCATACTGCTGCTCAACGGGGAACATGGCCCAGCGTCGGCTATCTCCCTGACCAGTAATGCCCATCGTCTTTTGGACCCGAATGATTGCCGCATCAAGCTTAGCGTGAATTATCTCCTCTGGCGTGCTCTCGTCATCAATGCCCTCGACATTAATAAACTCTGCCACATTGTGCAGCATATTAAGAACGCCGTTCCGTCCCGATGCAGTGTTATCATTCAATGCTGTCCAAGACGAAGTACGCTCATTGAGATACGTTAAGGTCTTGTCTTTAGACCAGGTATGCTGTGCAGGAGCATACTTACCAGGGTTAACCCCATACTTAAGCAACTTAGCTATATATCGATCCCGCTCTTCCCCAATAAATATAGACGCACCAAAGCCAATGCCAGCATACCGGACCATGTCGGAGTTTGGCTCCAGTTCTTCGGGGCGCTGCCATACCATGCCGATTAACTCGGACGCCATCTTCACACCCTGGGAGATCTTCTTGGGATCTCGACTAGCGACCAGACCCTTTATGTGCTTGACCAGAGCGTTCGGGATATGTTGCGACTTCTTGACAATGTCTATCGCCATGATCCGGCCCGGCATGGGAGGCCTGTTGGGATCCCTGGGCTCATCAGGATCATCAGCCCACTGATTAATTATATATTCAATACGGTTCACAACCCGACCGTCAGGCAAACGAAGCATGTTACTTTCAGCATTGTTCCATGCCTCAGCAGCTTCAACCGAAGGAAGCTGACCCAGACCTAATGCCGTATCATAGGCAACCGTCTGCTCACGAAGACGAATTGTCCTCATGAGCTCATGCTTGCCTTCTGCATTGACGTTGCCAACTCCGTTAGCTTTAGCTGCGAAGGCGGCCTTCAACAGGACAAGCTCAGATTCGGTTATATCTTCACGAGCCTCCAAGGCATCCCCGAAATCCTCAACCAACTCACCCATCACCTCTACCTGACGAGCAGTATATATCTCGTTGAACTTCTCTCTTGGAGGGGTGATGCCATTCGCCTCCATCATGCTGGCCATCTGATCGCCCGCCATCTTTAGCTCAACAAGCTCATCCTGGCTTGAGGCATCCTCTAAAGCGCTATGGTAGTCAGCCATGAGCGACTGCATGTCTCCAGCCTTCATAGAGAGAGCCTTTTTCAGCATCAGCAATCTACGGCCAGCAGCCCCTGGCTTGAAATCAGGGTTAGTCTTAGAGAGGAAGTTTACCGCCTCAGTAAGACCCTTAAACCCAGCGTACGTTTCGACCCCAGAGATTATTTGTTTCATCTTATAAACACGAACATCAGAGTGGACGGCGCTTATAGCATTAGAGAGCTCATCCATCTTCTTGGCCTTCACATCATCATTCAAATGAGGTGAGCTCATTACGACAGCAACGGCCATTTGTAAGCTTTTAAGAGCGGGACCAGCAGCTTCAACATTTCCATTCCGAATACTCTGTCCAATTCTCTGTGCCTGAGCCTGGGCTAAGCCAGCAGCAGCAGTAACATCACGCTTACCTTCCTTACCCATCTTGCCTACGTTGATCGCAGCCTCTTCCTGCAAGGCCAAAGACTCTGTCGTGTTGATGAATTTGAATTGCTTGTCACCGCCATTGGCAACATCAATACTGCCTTGGAGCGTCCGCATCTTTTTACGAGTATCGGTGTACTCTGCCCGCGAATCAAAGGCACGCATCCGAGCTTTCCTATCAGGCAAAGAAATACTATCAGAGTTCGCCTTTAGATAATCCTCTAACTCTACCCGACCATCAATTCTCTCAGGAGAACCCTTAGGATTACGCAAGACTTCAGCTGTCTTTCTAAGAGCGTAATCATCGATAGCAAGCTTCTTTTGAGAACGCTCAATCGTCAAGCCGGCAATGCCCGCTCTATTCGCAGCAAGCTTCAGCTTCAGCTGTAGCTTATCCGTAAGATCAGAATCACCTTCGCCAAGCTCTATAACAGCAGATTTAAGGTTTCCCTCCGTTATGGTTCCCCAGAAGCCACCAACAGTGCGATGATCTTTATTCAGTGATAATAGGTTGTCGCTAGCTGCTACGTCAAAAGCAAGCTCTGCCTCTGCCCGCCTCTTGTTACGGGCATCAGTCCTACGAACGGTAGCAAATTGTCCCAGAGCCGCACCAAAGCGAGCAAGCCCCTCTCCCGAAGCCATAGCCGTGCCAAGATCAACCACGTCTGATGGAGCTGTTTCCTGAAAGCCTCGAACTATGCCGGGACCATTTTTTGTAGGCTGTATTCCTGAACCGCCGCTAATGCTAAATGCCATGAGACCCTCTAGTCTGTATTTAATGCTTCAATAAAGTCGAGAGCACCAGATGCCGCTCTGAAGCCTTGAGCCGTAGATGCGGCAGATGCCGCTTGTTTAGCCCGAGATCCAGCCGAACCAAAGTTCAATGCGCCGGTTTGAGCCTCTAGGAATATGATTTCCTTACGGCGCTCTTCAGTCCGAATGGTAATTTCAGTATTGTAATCTAAAATCAATAGATCCCGCTGTATCTGAAGCAATGCAGACTCCAGAGAAAAGTTATTCTGCCGCTCAGCTAAAGACAGCGTTTGAATGGTTTGCAACTCAGCAAGGTTTATATCAGAAATATTCAAACCGCTATCAACATTAACCCCAGTAACGACGTCTTGGACAGAACCAGTATTAGAGGTTATCCCCGACGCTCCACCTCTAGCCCGTGCAATAGCCACAGTCTTTTCTGTTTGTCTATTGATTTGAGCACGACGAAGACGGGCTGTTTCTATAGCCTGACTAGCACTAAGGCCGATCTCCTCCCTATTAAATTCGGCCTTGATCCGCGTCTCAACGGCGGTATTCTCAAACTCTCGTTTGGTAAGATCCCGAGACTGCTTGATAGTTACAATATTTGCGTCTACCTGCTCAGCATTGGCTTCAGCCAACTCTAATACAGCGACAGCATTAAAGGCAGCATTAGCTGAAGACGCCTTCCCAGCACTCTTAGCATCCAGACCACTCTTGACTGCACCGACAATACCAACAGCAGCGCCAACAGCCGCCAACCCTTGTAGGAAAGTTATAGCCATTATCCCTCTCCTGTCGTCTGATCAAAGACCACGCCAGCCAGCGTAAAATCAAACGGATCATCATCTTCAATCTTCACAATAAGATCCCTCTCTGGATCATGGTCCAGCGTAACAAATGCAAACTGAGTTGCGGGCGTGGGAGCTAGATCGTAATTGGTAATCTTCCTTAGAGAGTAGTTCGATCCATCAACCGTCAACGATACACTATCAATCAGGAAGAATGATGCTGAGGCATAACGCCGAATGCTACCTGATGCGGCACCAAGAGAATGACCAAACTCAGGGTTAAGTAGCCATATCTTGTGAGAATAAGGCAGTCCTATCTCAATATTCGTCCAGCTATCATTCGTGCCCAGCTCAATCTCACCGGCTGAGCTAACTACACGATTAGGAAGACGCTCTCCATCCGCAACTACGTAAACAGTCTCGCCTATAAGATGAGTTAGCCCGCCAAATGTCCCATTGGCGGCAACGCCAGAATAACATATAGAGCTATCCGTATTCAGACTCCCCATGATGTATTCCACGTACCGTGCGGTGGCACCGTTTACAGTTCTCCTCACCGATAACCAGATTTGATCTCGCTTGCCATCTTCAGCACTATTTACCGGAATAACAGCGATACTTTCAATGACTGTTCCTGTCCCACCAAGAACGGCTCTGGAAAAACCAGCTACTTGCTCTGAGGGCAGGTAGGAGATCGTAATCATTTCTCCATCTGCACGGACATAATGAACACGCTCTTCAGGATTCTCCTGATAATCTCCTTGAACAAGTCCACCTTCTGTAATGTGCTCTGATACAAGAGACACCGGAGGTGCACTGTAAACATTTTTAGCCAAGTCATACTCGACCTTATTAATTTGCCGACTATTCCGCTGTATAAAAAGCAAGTCAGTATTAGCCGACACTGGCTGCATTTCATTTACACCAGAACCAATGGCTCTCTTCGCATTACGATCAGAAGGGGTAAGCACACCTCCATTAGAAAAGACCCTCCATACCCCGCCAGCCGTTCCAACGAACAGTTGCTCAGAACCTTCCTGAATGAACCTTATGTCTGAACGATATCGTGAGGCCAATGTAATCTCAATGGCCTCATCTGCCAGACCCGTACCGGGACCAAAATTAGGATAATTATCCGTTGCACTAAGCCAGAATGTTGTAGGGCGATTAGTTGTTCCACCAAGCACCAAGCGATTCTCATAGAAAGTAATAGCCGAAGGAAAACCGCTAGTCGTGGAGAATGCTCCAAGCCTGACAATAGTAACATTCACACTACTCAAGGTTCCTACAATAGTAACTGTAACTACCGTGCTTGATGTGTAACCGGTAATCTTGGCCCAGTTCCAGGAGGAACCGTTGTACAAACGAATATGCCGATCAACAACACCAGTTCCGCCCGTACCAGATGTGTCCGTAGCGGCGAACAACGAGGCTGTGGCGGTCAGTGTAGTGGAGCCTGACGTTGCACCAGCAGTCGAGACATCGGCTATCTCAGGCTCATAAGGCCCGTCTACGAAGTCGTAATCAGCAAACGTGAAGGTCGTGGAGCTTGTCCTAGTTAGAACCTTAGTTGGACGAGTGTTCACTGCCATCAGCAACTCATCGTTCATTTGAGCATGATGGATATTAAACAGATCTCCGGCAGCATATGTTGTGACGTTCTCTACGGCTGTGCTTGAGACCAACTGTGCCTGGGACGTATAGTATCTGACATACAGCGGGCCGAGCTCAAGTACGTAAGCAATCGCTTCGCTGTAGATGAATGGCATTAATCGGACGGCACTGGAGCTAGTCTTTACTGAAGCAGCATATCGAGAGCCTTCTCGTCGCTGCGCCGGTCCTTGTGGCAGCAATACCACATTCTCAGCCTTACGAAGGGCGCGGCGATAGTTATCAGTATCGACTCGGAGTAACATGCGAGGAGATAGCTCTCCTCCGTCGAAGTTCGTTTGTATTGGGCGGGCTCTAGTCATTACAGGCGGATCCCCTCAAAGTGATCTGAAGTAACAACAGGAGGAGCGCCCTCCAGGCCATCCGTTCGAGCGGCTTCCCTTAAAACATCCCCATACCGAGCATACGCCTCATTCATTACTTGACGACTGCCGGTAATCTTAAGAGCCACGGCGTAAGCTAGGTAAGCAGCAATAGCCTCTACCAGCATCGGATCGTATTCCTCAGTATCAACAATACGCTTGATGTAACGAATCTTGATACTGGAAGCGTCGATCAGTAGGCGGCGACCCTCGACATTCCATTCGTGACTTCTGAAATCGTAAACCTCGATCACACGCAGGCACCAGGGATCAACAGGCAAGACATGCTGGTTGTTATATCCAAAGGCCGGGGCAGTTGTTTCTGCGGTCGTAATCTTCCGCTCAGTTGCACTGTTCCAATTCCGAGACCGGAGGACAGTATCCTTCACCATATTAAATCGAGCATTTATAATGGTGGCCGGTACGCCAGTATCCGTGGAGATGTTCTCAACGGTACTCGCTCCCAACTGGATTAGGGCGGCATTTGCTATATCAGTGTTGCTCGACATTCGTAGTCTCCAAACATAATGGGGGCACCCACTCTCGCAAGTGCCCCCAGATTTATGTTAGCTCGTCCGGCTGGACAGGCTGTCTAATCAACCGTGTAAGCCATCTCAAGAGCCAAGGTGCCACCGACACTTTGGACACCTGCAACGACGGTTACACGGACATCAAACATCCCACCAGGATCAGCTGAGAAGCCAAGCAATTCCCAAATGGTCTTGCCGTAATTGGCAATACCAATCGGACCGACGGCACCGCTACCAGCGGAAGTCGGATTCAAGCCCGTGCCAATGATATCGCTATCATCGTTGGTGGCGTCATCAACACCGTACAAACCCACAGTTAATGTGGATGTGGTAGTGCCGAGATCGTCCCAATGAAGCAAGGACATATTCGTGATAATGCGAGCATTAGCTGGCAAGCGGGCCAGGTCATACGTGGACGCAACAGAAGCAGCAGCAGTCACTTCAACCGTGTCATTCGCATATCGAATACGTCCACCAAGCAAGCCTACAGGGGCAAACTTGGAAGGCGTGGAGTTGGCAACTAGCGTCATCACCTTGGAGCCGTATAGGGTTTCAACAGCCATGATTATTCTCCCTTTCCAGCTTATTCAGCACAAGCAATCTCGACGACCTTTTCATCTTCGATGCGTGTAGCACCGACGGCCTGCTCGAGATAAACTTGAGTTGAATATGATTTGTCAGCACGCTCACTGACGCGAACGATAATTTCTTCACCCATGGCGAGACCCATACCACTTTCGCACCATAGGGGGCAAAGGCGTGTGGTCGAACCAGTGGAGTTGAGGCGTTCGCTTAGAATGAACGTGATGCCCATCCATGATTGAACATTGCCCTCAACCAATGCCTTCACTGTGTTGTAATCCGAAGAAGTAACTTCGGTTACGATCAGCAGATCAGACAACTGTTTGGCTGAGATACCCATATACATCCGATTCATGGGATCATCCAGGTCAACATCGTTGCCCCGTAAAACCTCAAGAGCGGAAAGGAGTTTGGCTTTGGTCAAGCCCGTTGTACCGACAGCTACCTTCTGGGCAGAGGGAAGAACAACAGCGGTAGCTGCGTCATCCTCATCCATCGAGTAAGCACTGCCGGTCAAAGCGGTGATGATTTCATCATCCTGAGCACGACCCAAAGCGTAGGCGGCGTTGATGGCATACGATCCCTCGGGATCAGCCAGCATCCGGATACGATCTGGATTGTCGATCAAGTCAGCCCAGTTATAATCGTTCATCGTAACACGACGACGACTATGGGGCGTGTTGACCTGGGGGGTGTCCTGGTGACGACTGGTACGCAGCTGCGCTGTAGTCGAACCAATCCGCTCATAGTAACCGGCCTTGCCCTGAAGGAAATCAGGATCAGTCCGAACACCTTTACGGAGTTTGGAACCCTTCTGTTGCGAAAGGATAATGAAGTTGTCCTTAAACTGTTGGACGTAACTAACAGGGATCTCTAGGGACATAATGTCCTCCCAATGAATGTTTCAGGTTCATCGGTCTGAGCTACCTGGAAAATCCAGACCCTGCCTTGCCGGTATTGCCGGCCAGTCATCCGTCTTACCGGATGTAGCGGACCTGCGTTGAGGCTTCCCGCCAGACGTGCCCAGATGGACTGTTCGTCGGTTGGCATCTTTGTTTATCTAGCGGTATAAAGTCAAGCATAAAAAAAGAGCCCTGGATTTCGGGGTCCAGAGCTCTCTTCTATGTCTCCCAGGCCAGGGAGGGTGTATTGGCACAATCCTTACGCTACATCTTGGGTTCCTGTCAATACGAAGTCAGCATACATCTTCGCAAGACCGAACGGATTCTCAACGCCAGCACGACTTCCATTGATAACAACAATCTCCAAACATCGAAGCCTTATCCACTGATCATGCGGTATTGGAGGGACCGCAGCTGATACCAGAGATGCCGTCATAGGTACTATCTTACTCGCCCTTTGCTGCCCCTTGGATGCCATTATGAACCACCACTTTTATTATCTTCATTCTGTAAATTGATCATATCCGTGGTTAACTTGCTCATATGGTCAACGGCATCACGATGCCCTGGGTTGCTCCGATTGAAGTAAGCATGATCTTTATCTCCCATGATGAGCTTGCGTTCGTCTTGGATGCCAACAAGCGTGTCGCCGCCCCCACCACCACCAGATCCTCCCTTGTCACCAGTGTTGTTATTCTCACTCATGCCACCGCCAATATCGGCAAAAG
>TARA_R110000737_G_scaffold8047_5_pt1 | contig 13701 bp, 9 predicted proteins | sample TARA_R110000737 | Tara Oceans TARA_R110000737 (sample SAMEA4398027) | marine metagenome | biome: Polar Biome; feature: [SRF] surface water layer (ENVO:00010504); material: water (ENVO:00002006), including particulate matter (ENVO:01000060) such as... | depth 5 m
ACATCAAATTCTAATAATAGAGTAATCACAGCAACAGGAGGATCAACTGTGCAAGCAGAGACAAACTTAACTTTTAGTGGTACTACTTTAGGAATTGCTGGATCAGGTATTAGTTTTGATGGCGTAACTATGAGATTTACAGTATAACATTCAACCAATGGATTTAACAACGTTAAGAGAATTAAAACATAATGAGTTTTCTGAACCACAAGGAAACTTAGTTGCTAATATCCAAGTTAAAGGCACTGGATATAACGCTAATGATACTGGTGCAGGTTATATCAGATGGATAAATAGAGAAGGACAACAACTAGGAGAAAACGTTGGAGGTAGAGGAATATCCTTGGCAATTTTAGATCACTCCACTATGGAACTTGTAACTTCCATTAAAAGATATGACGTATATGCTTCGGAAGTTGAAAGAGATAATTTAGCAAAAAAATTAATGGATATACACTCAGGTGAATTAGGAAATCTTATTTACTGTATGTCTTCTTTTGATGCTATAGGAACTAATGAAGGTCTTGCAGAGGCAATGAATTTAGTAAGAGCTAATCACTGGTTTAAATTACCTGGATTACCAAATGGTCCAACTCACAGACATCCATATGCTGCAATAGGAACAAGCAGGCTAGGTATTATAAAAGAAGTATTACACTCAAACGCAAGTGGTGCAGATGCAGCTTATGCAACATTTTCTGTATCTGAAGATTGGGATAATCTAGGAGCAGAGGGATATGGTCCAGAAATTACAAATGGAGAAAGCATAGTTGAAATAAACTATGACGGCACAGGATACGGTTTTCATCATAAATATTTTACTATGGATGAAGACGGTAAAAACTCCTTGTATGATGGAGAATATGTTAGAATGACAGGCCAACAAAAAATTAGTCTAGACAGATTAAACGCAGGTGGTAAAGTGACTTCTTATTTTTGGAGTGCATCAGACACAGATGGTTGGATAAGATCTTCTTCTGTTAATAATTACTCTGTAGAATGGGAAACATTTGAGCTTTTTTACAGATGGGATAGAGCAGCGGATACAGCAAGTGGAAATAATACAGGAAACGCTGCAGCTAAGTATTTAAGAACAGGTCATTATCATATGCCTAGTGATATAGATACAGGTGTTTCTTCTATAAGAAACATACAAATTCAAAGATGTGGTTTTAAACCAATAACTAAAAATACCGTTTGTTTACAAAGCAATGTAATGTCAGCACAGCATATATCAGAGCATATTGGTTTTAAGTTAGGAGATGCTACATCATATTATAACCTTTGGGCATCAGATAGAAATTTAACTAATCAACCAAATTTAGCAGATTCAAGACTTGGATCTGGTTTTGATTCACAAGAAGTAAGATGGTTTGATAGGACACTTACAAATAGGAATGAATATAGTATACATGAAGGTAAAAACTTAACAGGTGATTCTAACAGATATAGTGAAATAGGTTATATAAATATTGATTCTAATAAAATGTACGTTGGATTAATATGGATGAATTGTAAAGAAAAAACCGGTGGTAATAATTACTTGGGTACACATACAAGAAGTAATGGTTCACAAGTACCTACATATGCTTATTCTGGAACTAGTAATACAACAAACCCTTACTCACATTACCCAGGACACAACAATGTAGAAAAAGATAAATGGTCTTTAATGGCTTATTGGTTTTTACCACATTGGTTTACTGATGCTCAAGGGAATGAATTTTATAGTAAAAATTGGTGTAGAGCTTTTGGTAATTATGAAAATGGAAGTGCAGATAATTTAACTAAAACTTTAGGTAGTGTTGGGGCCAATGGAGGTAATATTAGAGTTTCTAGATTTAAAGAAGGAGATGACCAAATACATTTAAGATGGTTAGATTATTATAATGGTACTAGATCACATAAAACATGGTGGGCTTTACCGGGTATATATGAAGTAGATCCTATGGATATACAAAGATTAGGTCAACTACATGGTATAGACATAAAAGAAGTATAAGATGAAAGATAATAATGAATATACGTGCACTGAATGTGAAGGAGCCTTTAGCGGGTGTTCTGAAAATGAATGTTTAGTTTCACTAAATCAAAACTTAAAATAAAATGGCAGATTTAAAACAAGGAACAACAGTAGGTGGTAATGAAGTATTACACACTGGTAATTATAACACAGCAAACTTTCCACAGTTTGTAGGTGTAACTGGAAGTACAGGACCAAAAGGTGATGGTGGTGATCAAGGTATACAAGGTGCCAAAGGTGATGCTGGCTCTGCAGGTGATACTGGAGCAGCAGGAGCCGCTGGAGCTAAAGGAGATGCTGGAGATGCTGGAGCTAAGGGTAACACTGGGTCAGCTGGAGCAGCTGGTGCGGCTGGAGCAAAAGGTAATACTGGTACTGCAGGAGCAGCCGGTGCAGCAGGTGCTAAAGGTAACACAGGAGCAGCTGGAGCAAATGGTACGAATGGTGCTAGAGGACTTACTGGGGCAGCGGGATCTACAGGAGCTGCTGGACCAAAAGGTAGCACTGGATCAGCAGGTAGTGCTGGAGCAACAGGACCAACAGGACCACAAGGAATACAAGGTCCTGCAGGTGAAGGTGGTGGCGGTATAGAAGGAGTTAAAAGAGCTTTTTATAATGAGAAGTCTAATACTATAGGATTTGAGCTAGAGAATGGTCAAACTATTTTTATGCAACGTTATGATCCAATTGGTAAAATGTAATTATAATTAAAATAATTTTATTATCTTTGAGGTATAAACATTATAAAAAATAAACCATCATGGCAAAAAAATTAAAAAAAGTTGTAGAATCAAAAAAAGTTACAGCTGAAGAATTATTAGCTTTACAAACTTTACAATCTAATATTAATAATGCTTTAGTAAATTTAGGTAATATTGAAATTGCTAAGTATGAATTACTTCAAGATCATGCATCTTTAAAAAATTCATTAAAAGAAATGTCTGCTACGTTACAAGAAACGTATGGAGAAGTTAATATTTCTTTAGCAGATGGTACTATTTCTGAAGCAGAACCACTACCAGTAGATAACTAATTATTAGTATACTATATACATAACATCTTATTTTATAACTTAAAGTGATTGAACTACTTGTTTGATTGCAAAAACTTTTGTATATTATATTATATACCGGTAAGTTACTAGGTTTTAAAATAAGATGTTTATGATACCAACGAATAATGGAAGCACAACACCGTGCTCTAATATATCTTCAAATTGTGTCATCTGGCAAGGTCCGGATCTACCGTGTATAGACATATGCAATGGTGACAGTGTAAGTGAAGTTATTGCAAAACTTGCTGAAGAGCTTTGTAAAATTATAGATTCAGTTGCAGGAGAACCTGATCTTTCAGGTCTTGATTTAAAATGTGTATTACCTGGAGGACAAGAAGCTCCAAGCAAACTCTCAGATACTTTACAGTTAATTATTGATAAAATATGTGGTACTACTGAAAGAGCAGAGTATGTTTTACCTACTATAGATTTACCATCATGTTTATATTATACTGAAGGAGTTCAACAAATAACAGCTTTAAGATTAGATTTATATGCAGCGTATCTAGCTGGAAAAATTTGTGATATATTAGATAGTATTAATTTAATTAATGTTACTATTAATAATCATGAAACAAGATTAATTACATTAGAAAATTGTGTTTTAACAGATGGATCATGTACTCCAGCAGGAGGCGGTGGATCTGGAAGTCTTATATCCCAATGTATCAATCCTGGTTTATCAATGGCTGTAACAGCTTTGTTATCAGAGGTTGAATCTAAGCTTTGTAATTTAGAAACTGCAGTTGGTAGTCCTGCCTTAATAGGTTTAGCAATCAATCAAAGTTGTATAACTGGATCAACAGGAATGTTATCAAGTAGTGCTACTTACGGTTCAGCTGGTAGTTGGGTTAATAACCCATCAACACTTGCTCAATCTCATAGTAACTTATGGGCTATAGTATGTGATATGTATACTGCAATAGAAACAATACAATCAACTTGTTGTGGAAGTGGGTGTGATGATATTACATTTGCTTATTCAGCAACTCTTAATACAGATGCTGCAGGAAATGCATCAACTATTTCTTTTAATTTTTCAGGATGTAACATACCACCAGCATATAGTGATTGTAATGGTTTTACAACTCTTACAATAACAGATGGTATTGGTGGATCTACATCAACTACTACAGATATAAGTATTGCTCAATCAGGATCACCTGTGGTAGTATCTTTGGCATCACTTAATAAATTTCAAGGATTTACAACGCAAGTTGCATTTTGTGCAACAGATGGTACTAACCAGTGTAGTGATAGTATTAGTAAAACTCTATCTAGCCCATCTAATTGCCCTTCAGATATAGGTGTTAGTTCTATAACAGATTCAACAGCAACGGTAGCATTTACAAATAATTTAGGAACAACAGCAACATATAGTTTATATGTTATGACAGTTTCTACACCGCAAACAATAGCATTCACTGAAGTTAAAAATAACCCAGGTACTGTTGTAAGCTTTAATGCAACGGGCTTAGATGCTGAAACAAATTATGTAGTTAAACTTGTAATAAACTTAAATGGGTTTACAACGTATTGTGATGATGTTCCTTTTGAAACAGCTGAAGCAGATATACCAGCAGCATGTAATCAATATGAAGTTCAAGGAATAGCAGACCAATCAACATTATTTAATTATGTTAATTGTGATGGAATCCCTACAACAACTACATTATATGGTTCTCAAGCAGGTGTGATACCAGTTATAACTATATGTGCGCGTTCTTACACACCTGTACCAGGTGTAACAGTAACTCTTGAGCAATTATGTCAACCTTAAAAAAAATATAAAATAATATGTCCTGTAATTGTAATAAAAATAGTTCAAAACCTTGTGGGTGCAAAGACAGCAGTTATGCTACACCTTGCGGATATACAGAATGTTCAGTAGGTAATGAACGTTGTGATGATGTTCAATGTACTGAGTGTGTTAGTTATTGTGGAACTTCTTTTCAAATAGAAACAGCAGCAGGTATTTTTAAAGTTCAATCAGGAGAAAGACTTGATCAGATTTTACAAAAAATGGCTTTAACAATGGTTAATGGTTTAGGTGCATGTACTGCAGATAATGTACATCATGCTCCTTACAATGTATATGCTCAAGGAATTGAAGCTAATAAAGCTACTGTAGTGTGGAATGGTGCTTCATCTTTAAGTGTAAGTTTTAATGTTCAGTATGATACAGTAGTAACACCTTCGGGATGGACTACAGCTAATTTAACTCCTATTTCAGTTCTTGAATCAAAGTTTGAAATAACAGGATTAACTACAGCAACAGATTATAAAATAAAAGTACAATCTTTATTTGGTGGAGTCTATTGTGACTCAGTTGAAATATTGATTACTACTTTATAAAATAACAACAGAGAAGTGGTGGTTTGTTGGTTTTCTACTACTAACGTTGGAGAGGCTCCGTTTAGGGGCCTCTTTTTTTTATTAAAAGAAATTAAGTATATTTGGTAAATTTAAAAATCCTTATTATTATGCAAAACCTCAAACAAGAAATAAAAGAAACTTTAAAGTGGAAAAAACATCCTTCATATTGTGCAGCTAAATTAGGTATTTTAGAATCAGAATATGTAAAGCTTAAAAAAGAAGTTCTTTTAGAGAGAAGGTTATCTAAAGAAAAGAAAAAACATTTACACAAAATATCACAAGATGTTAATGTTACAGAGGCAATAGATCTTGATAAAGGTACAGGAAAAATATCTGGTACATTTAATCATGAACCAAAATCAGCAGAAGAAATAATATCATTATTAAAAATTGATACTTCAATATGGAAATTATCTCAATATTGGAATAAGCAAATGGGAGACCATTGGCGCGTATCAGCCTTAATATCAAGAGTTAAGGAAACTTCATCAAGTGATTTTGAAAAATTATTAGAATCTTGGACACCTAAAACTTATAAAATACCTAAAGTAAATTTATCTAAAATAGAAAATAAAGAAAAAGTTTGTGGTGTAATTTCACTGCAAGATATTCATTTTGGTAAAGAAGGTAATGAAACAATAGATAAAGATTTTGAAGATACAATTATAAACTTATTAGAAAGAGCTACTCCAGCTCATTCTATAGAAACTATGTATTTTGTTGTAGGAGGTGATCTAATCAACATGGATACCTTTCATGGCACAACTACAAGCGGAACTCCTTTAGACAACTGTATGAGCTCTACAGAGGCTTATATGAAGGCCTTTGATGCAATGCATTGGGCAATTAATTATATTAAAGCTTATTGTAACAAATTAGTAGTGGTTTATGTTCCTGGTAATCATGATAGATTATCATCTTTTCATTTAGCACACGCGCTTTCTAAATCAATTACTTCTGATGAAATAACTTGGGATGTAAAATATGAAGAAAGGAAAGTACATGTTTGGCATAATAACTTTAATGCATTTGAACATGGAGATAAGCGTAGTAAAAACAACCCTTTAATATATGCATCAGAATACCCAAAAGCATGGGGTGATACTACAAACAGAACATTATTTAAAGGTCACATACATACTGATAGAAAAGTAGAGTATATGACATCAAATGAAACAGCAGGTTTTATAGAAAAAACCTTACCTAGTTTAGGTAAGACTGATTATTATCATTATTCAAATAAATATGTTGGTAATAGAAGATCAGGTAAGTTAGAGTTACAACACCCTACAATGGGTAACATTTGTGAATTAACTTACCAAGCTTTGTAAAGAAGCACGTTTTAGCTTTCATAAGTGAGCTTTTTTTTGTAAATTAATAATGTAGTAAGTATGATAAATAATTTTAAGAAGCCTGATTTAAATGCTCCTAGGTATAGGAAGAAAACATTAGGTCTTCTCAATAAAGAAACATTTAAAGAATTTAAAGAGCGTAAACCCTTATATGCCCATATTGATGATGCTAAGTTAAAACAAATAATTAAGCTATACAATAGAGCATTGTGGGAAGGAGTTATAAAACATAGAGAAGGTGTAGAGTTACCAGACTCATTGGGTTATTTATTTATTGGGACTTGCCCACCGGCAAAAACAGTAAACATTGATTATTCAAGATCTAATGAATATGGTAAAGTATTAAGAAATAAAAATTGGGATACAGACGGAAACATAGGAAAAATATTTTACACAAATTGGTCAACTAAGTATAAGTTCAAAAACAGAGAGTTATGGTCTTTTGTTGCCAACAGAGAATTTAAAAGAACGGTAGCACAAGAATATCCTCTGAACTGGACAAAGTATTTAAAAATGCAAAGTAAGATAAAAGTTTCACAACTGTATGATCCAAATTTAACTTCAACTACAAAAACACTGAAGGACTATGATGAATTTGAAACATAGACACAATGACAAATATAGGAGAAGTTATATCAAGAGTACGTGGTCAGGTAAAAGCAGAGTCCCAGGACGCTTTTGTTACTGACAGATACGTATATAGTTTAATTTTAAAGTTTGCACAACTTTTAATTAGAAGACAAGATCACGCAAATAAGTTATTAAAATTTAGTGCAATTTGGAAAACACTTCCTTTTATAGAATTAATTGAAGTAGATAAAGTAGAAGCTCATTGTACAGGCATCCAATCTGGATGTACAATAAAACGTACAAAAACTAAACTTCCTAAAATGCTAGAAGGTTATTGGGGAGCTTTAATAAGAACTGTAAGTTCTATTGATGGCTCTACTGAACTTAAAGCAACACAACCGGGAACATACACCTCACTTACTAAAACAACCTCATTCAGATACAATAAGCAAAAATATTTTTGGTATATGGATGGGTATTTATATTTACCTGATTTAGAATGGGATGCTATAAAACTTGAAGGAGTTTTTGATGATGATATATCTGATTGGCTTTGTGATAGTAAAGATGAATGTACTCCACGTTATGAGCAGGCAATGAATATACCAGAATCACTTTTTGCAGAAATAGAAAGTCAGGTATTGCAAGTAATGATGAGTACTGTAAGAATTCCTTCTGAAGATTCTGATAACAAAATTAATTTACATAGATAATGGCAATATCACATAAATATAGAACCTTTGATTCATTGATGGAAGATGTGTCAATTGACTTTTCAACATATGCTTTGGAAGGAATGATTGATGCAGCTCAATTAATTAAAGTAGCAACAAGAGTAAACTATGACTTAGGGTTAAAAATACATAGAACTAAAGAAGTTATTTTAGATGTTGAACATAACAAAGCAAGATTACCTCATGACTTTGCATATTTAAATTATGCATTTGTTACAGGAAATTATACCATAGAACATACAATGCCATCTGGTACACATGTTGAAACAGTAGGTGTAGATTATGTACCTGCTCCAGGAAGAACAGGTCCTTGTGAAGATGCTTCTTGTAATGACGTGTGTGTAATAAAAGATTGTCCTGATGGGACAGGTTATAAATTAGTACATCAAACATCAAGTGCAGAGTTTAGAACTTACACTGCATTTAGCCCTTTAACTATTACAACTGTCAATGATGCAACATGTGATTCAGCGGTTTTAAATCAAAGATCACAAAACATAGCTGAAATAAAAGATGGGTTTATTAAAACTAATTTTAAGACTGGTAAAGTATATATAAACTTCCAAGGAGCAATGGAAGACAATGACGGTAACTTATTGGTATTAGATCATCCTTATTGCAATGAATATTATGAGTACGCTTTAAAACAAAGAATTCTAGAAAATATGATGTTTGCAGGAGAACCTGTAAATAATCAACTAGGTCTTATAGAGGGTAGATTAAGAGCTGCTAGAAACAATGCATTAAGTTTTATAAATACACCAGACTTTGCTGAACTTAAAAAAATGTGGGAAGTGAATAGAAAAGCACAATACCATAACTATTACAATATGTTCAAAAGCACACCTACAATAAGATAACACCATGGCTAAAAAAAGAGCTAGTACACAGGCTAAATCAAAGGCTCCAGGTCTTCAAAATACATCTTCAGTAGATAGCAGGATGTTTACAAAAGGCATGAGCAAAGATATGAGTGCTTCTTTTCAAAATAAGGAGCAATGGTTTCATGCGCGTAATGCAGCTAACAATTCTGTAGATGGAGATGTTGGTCTTATTGGTAATGAACCAGCAAACTTAGAATGTGCTAATATACCTTACACAATAATAGGAGCTATTCATCTATATCAGGATAGCTGGGTTCTTTTTGGTACAGATGATATTAACTCTGAAATAGGATTGTTTGATGATAGCAAGTGTGAATATACATCACTTGTTAATGATACGTGTTTATCTTTTAATAAATTACATTTAATTGTTGGTGCTTCTAAAGAAAACTTTGACTGTACTTGGCAAATATATTGGGATGATGGCAACAACCCATCAAGAACTTTAAATATAAATGACATACCTTATATTCAAAATGAGGTATCAGAAGAAGGAGCTGATTGTGTTATATATGAAGACACAAGTGCTTTAGATTGTGAAAAGATTAGAATTGCTCCTTTATTAGATACGCCTTGTGTGCATATAGAAAAATCTATTAGTGGTGGTCAATTAAGAAATGGATCATATCAAGCTTTTATTGCTTACACAGTAAATGAACAAAAAGTTACTGATTATATTGGTGTATCAAATGTGCAATCTTTATTTGATCACAGAGGAAATTCAGGTGCATTAAAAATAAATGTAACAAATTTAGATATAGAATTTGATTATTATGAATTAGTAATACTATCTAATAATCAAGAAAATACTGTAGCTAAAAAATTAGGATTATATAGTACTGAGCAATCAGATATTGAAATAGATTATATAGATCAATCTTTAGTTAGTGTTCCATTAGAGCTTATACCTTTAATGAATCCGGCATATGAAAAATCAGATGCAATGTATATTGTAAATGATTGGCTTATAAGACAAGGACCTACAGAAAAATTTGATTTTAACTATCAACCATTAGCAAATCAAATTAGATCTAAATGGGTTTCTGCAGAAATGCCTGCTTCTTATTATTATAATGGAGGTAACAAAACAGGTTTAATGAGAGATGAACAATATGCATTTTTTATAAGGTGGATATTTAATACAGGTGATAGATCTAGCTCTTATCATATTCCAGGTAGACCTCCATCAACAAATGGTATAACTCAATTTGGTCAAGTTGTAAATGAAACAGCAACAGCTGCTGGACCTAATACATTAAGCGGTCAAGAAAAAAACTTTCAAGTTTATAATACAGCTACTATTATACCGGGCTCTAATGAAATATTAGAAGATGGAACTAATGTTATTGCTAAAGGTTACATGGGTTATTGGGAATCTACTGAAAAATATCCAGCAACAAGACCTGATATTTGGAATAGTTCTTCTGATCCTATTTGGGGAAATGTTTCACCAGATAATGATTTATGTGGAAAATATATTAGACATCATAAAATACCTACTGAAGAACTAAGTTCTGATTTGCATTTATCTACAACCAATGGAAACTCAATAAGAATAATTGGTGTAGAGTTTGAAAACATAAAACCACCTTTAGATAATGATGGAAACATTTTAACAGATATAGTTGGTTATGAAATATTAAGAGGATCACGTGAAGGACATAGATCTATTTTAGCTAAAGGTATATTTAAAAACATGAGGGAATATGATATTCCTGCGGGTGGTCAAACTTTAGGTAATTCTAAAGGTTTATATCCAAACTATCCTTATAATGATTTAAGACCTGATATATATTTTCATGATGGTAATCAGGATAATAGAACAGATGGTTGTGATTCTTGGAGTCAAAGTGTTTTTTCTAATTCTGGTTTTAGCCCTTTAACTGGATATAAAAAAGATTATTTTACTTTTCACTCTCCTGAGTTAAATTTTAGAAAACCTTTTTTAAATGCTTTTGAAACTAGAATCTATGGTGAAGTTTCAGGTCAGTCTGTAGGGCATTTTATAAAATCTGAAAATCATCCTCAAAATAAATTAATAAGAAACGGTGGTGCTGTTATTGCTGCAATTATTGGAATAGGTTATGCTATTAATCAAGTGCAAGGTACTAAAGGAACTGTTTATAATGGTGAAACATTTGGTCCATTCCCACCACCTCTAGGTCCTTATAATGTATTTGGAGGTCCTGCCGGTGTAGGTAGTTCTTATCCAAACCCCGGATACATTCTTGCTTTAGGTGTATTTGAAGGAGTTGGAGTAGCAACAAGTATAAGTGATATTATAATTGATGCTCTTATTAGTGACTTAACGCAGGTTGCTAGTATATGGGATGGTGGTGTAACTGATTGGGGGGTAAACTACGGTGATCATTTACTAGATAAAAACAAAGGGTTGATACCTGGAATACAAGGTGGTAGAAAAGATACAACCTATGAATATAATACATCAAGTTCAAATTTACCAAAAGTATTTAGAGCACTTTTAGGTGTTCCATTGGGTGCAGCAAACATTGCAATTGGAGCTCAAGAAATAATTGATTTAATATATAATTTAGTAAAAGAAGAAGATTTTGCTTTTAAATATAATTCACACGGTTTTTATAATAATTTTACACCTTCTTCTAGTAATAATATATTCAGAACTAAAAATTTAAATGCCAACTACATTGGGAGTTCTTTTCAGCAATTTCAAGGTTTTAAAATAAATAATTTATTTAGACCAGATACGGTTGCAATAGCAACAGCGGATGAATTAAATGACCCGTCTGTAATAGACAAATCTAGATTTGCTATAGGTGGAGATGCTGATAATAGTTATGGTGATACTTATATAAGAAGTGCTGATCAAGAACAGAAAAAAAGTATATCTGCTAGATATGGAGGATTAAAGTTTGAGTTTGAAAATCAATATGGTCAAATTGACGGTATTAAACAAATTCAAATGAAAGGCTGTACAGAACTAATTGTACCAGAATATCCTAATCAACCATTTACATCAAAGCCTATATTTGGAGGTGATGTATATGTTAATAGATATACTGAAAAAAATATAATGCCTATTTTTGCAGATTTTTTAAATGGGCAGCCTGATCAATTTACATATGATTATTTACAGCGTGTTAATATTCCTTATCCAAGATTTTGGATGGACACAAGAAAATATGATACTACAGCATTAGGTTTAGAAGTTGCAACTTTAGGTTTAGGTTCTTCTAGTGATCCATTACCAAATGATTTATTTTATTTAGATAGAGGTAGTAATTCTTGTCCTTCTACTATAGAAGGTTTATTAGGATTACCTAATGATCCAAATCCTTCTTTTGCTATGAGGTATGCTTATATGTATACTCACGTTAATGGAGTGCAAGACTTTTTTGTAGAATCAGAATATAATCTTTCACAAAGAGATTGGGATGATACTCCTGCAAAACGTCATTATGATGTTTATGATTATACAAATACAGATGATTTATTTCATGCTGATATTCAAAAAGAAGATAACTTTTATAAGTATGATTTATCATTAAGTATTAGTAAAATGATAACTCAAGTTACATCTTTTGGTAATGTACAACCTAGAGATTATGATCCTTACGTTGCAGAAAATTGCTATCAATATTATCCTAAAAGACTTATATATTCTTTACAAGCACAAAAAGAAGCAAAGAAAGATTTTTGGAGAGTGTTTTTACCAAACAATTATAAAGATTTTAAAAGTGAAGTAAATGTAATAAAGCCTATAAGTAAGAGTGGTGCAATTATATTATTTCCTTATCAATCTCCTGTAATGTTCCAGGGTGTAGATCAACTGCAAACAGACTTAGGGACAAAACTTACAATAGGTGACGGTGGACTATTTACTCAACCTTTACAGAATATTGCAAACTCTGATTTATCCAATGAATATGGTTCATCTGAAAGCATGAGATCTGTAGTAAATACACCTACAGGAGTATACTACATGTCACAAGCTCAAGGTAAGATATTTCATTACACAGGAAGACTTGACAATATTTCTAATAAAGGGATGAAATGGTGGTTTAATAAATACCTCCCATCTATTCTTGTAAGACAGTATCCAGAACTTGAATTTAGTAAGTTATCTGATAACCCTGTTATTGGAATTGGATGTCAAAGTATATATGATGTTAATGATGATATAGTTTACTTTATGAAAAAAGATTATAAAGTAAAAGAAAATTTAATACCTGGTTCAGGTGGAGGAGAAGTACATTTTATTAATGATGGGTTTGTATATAAGACATTACCGGCAAGTCCTGGTACACCAATAAAAGTAGGTGACCCGCTTTATTTTGAAGATGCTTCTTGGACAGTTTCTTATGATGCTAAATCACAAGCATGGATTTCATTTCATGATTGGCATCCTGAACTTGCACTACCTAGTATTAATCATTTTTTAACTACACAGACAGTTGCTAATGAATCACCCACATGTCCTCCGGGATACACTTTTAATCCTGCAACAAACTTGTGTGAAAAAATTTATAGTGAAGTAGAACCAGCAACAGTAGTAGTAGAAGAAGTACCAGCAACAGTAGTGGATAATACAGTAAATTGTACACTAGATATTGTAATAGCAATGGACTGGTCTACAAGTACACTTGGGCAACCTATAGCAGCACAAAGACAATTTGTAGCTAACTTTTTAGGTAGTCCTGAAGTAACTGCAGGTTTAGCTAATGGTACA
>TARA_R110000737_G_scaffold349759_1_pt1 | contig 13690 bp, 22 predicted proteins | sample TARA_R110000737 | Tara Oceans TARA_R110000737 (sample SAMEA4398027) | marine metagenome | biome: Polar Biome; feature: [SRF] surface water layer (ENVO:00010504); material: water (ENVO:00002006), including particulate matter (ENVO:01000060) such as... | depth 5 m
TAGATATATCAACGATTCAAAGTCTAATGTAAATGAATTATGAATTTATAGCAATGGTTTTTGGGTCGGGTGGGGGCATCCTTGCTACATGGGTGAAGATGACCAACGATGTCACCAAGATTAAGGCGCGGCTTTATGCGTTGGAGAAGACCGAAACCAAGGCGCAACAAACGCTGGAAGTATTGGTGGAAGGGGTGAACGAAATCAAATTGCTACTAGCTAAAAAAGGAATCGAATGAGATACAATTTGGCAAGACGTAAATACTACGTCGAAATGTTCAACTATGTTTGGTCAATGGACGAAGTTGATTTTGAGCAACTTTTAATTGACGGGGCAAGTCAAGGTCTACGCGATAATTGGGAAAGTTATTATAATGCAAAATTGCTGAAAGGAATGAAACGTAAGTTTGAAACAAGAAATATTTTTCACTTACTTGATGCAAAACGTGAAGATTTTGAGTATGCACTTGATGACTATAATAACGGATTTTTTGATTAAAAAAGGAATCGAATGAGAGCGTTGACGCAAATTATTCTGCACTGTTCGGCTACCGAAGAAGGAAAGGAATGCAGCGTCGATACCATTCGGGATTGGCACATGTCTCGTGGTTGGGACGATATTGGATACCATTACGTTATTTACGCGGACGGCACCATTAACCGTGGCCGGGACGTTGATGTTATTGGAGCCCACACAAAAGGTCAAAATAAAAGTTCAGTTGGAATTTGCTACATTGGTGGTCTGATTGGAGGCAAGCCATCGGATACAATGACCTCTCATCAGGAGTTGGCATTCATGGAATTGGTTTTTTCTTTGCGGTCCGTCTTTGGCTGGCTACCAGTAAACGGCCACAATAAGTACTCCAAAAAAGCGTGTCCTAGTTTCGACGTTCAAGAAAAGTATCAATTCATAAATCAAAAATAAAAATGGAATTCATTCTAACCAATTGGGCTACTATCGCTCTCGCTTTAATTACGGCAGCCGGTACTCTGACCGCGCTCACAGAAACAAAAAAAGACGACAAGGTAGTCAACGTATTATCACGCATCCTCCAAGCCGTCGTCTTTGGTAAGAACCGGAAGAGGTAAGTAGACTTACTTCACGCGTTCTTTTGCGCTTTGTAAGGCTTCGAGAACCTTCTCAGCCTCTGCCAGCTTTGTTTTGTGGTAGTTGACTTGCCACTCTGCATTTACAATTAGCTCATCAAAGGGGTGTGTTTCGTTGTTCATTTTTCGTTTAGTTTTTCATATTCTTCATCGGCTCGGTCAAGAAAGTCCGGCTCGTTGTCCGGCTCAGGGTCGCTGGGATAATCGTATCCCTCCCTCCAGTTATACAAGTTGAAGCTTTGTGGTTACTCCTTCGTATGCGTTTATTAAATCTTCAAGTTGAAACTCCGTCAGGTTTGGTGGGGTTTCTTTGTTTTCGCTGATTATCTCGGTAGGACCTCCTAGTCCGGCGTTCGCGATGAAAAGGTGGTGTACGTTTGTTCGGGCGACGTATCCAACTCCCCGTGCTGTGTCAAAGTACTGCAATGCGGTGACTTTGAGGTTTTTTGTGTGGTTTTCCATATATCTAATATAACACATTTCTTTCAATAAAAGTAGGAATTGTCCCACTTTATGTTACCTTTGTAAAAGAAAAGCAATTAAAAATGAGACAACCAGACCGCCGGGGCGCAGCGTACATAAACGCAACAGTCACAAAAGAGGGACAAGTTTACAAAGCCAGAGCCCTTTCGGTCTTTTCAACAAAAGAGGATGCAGAAAAGTGGCTTAAACGTCAGGTCGTTTATGACCCAAATCAAGAGTTTCGTATTCGCGCGGTCGAAGAGGCGTACTGCCCACATTCCCGACAATGGTATGAGGTTGAGGATTAAAACCACAACGTACCCAGTAGAATGGCTAATTAAAAAGGACGAGCCACTGTCCATTAATGAGTGGTATAACCATAATCATCAAAAAGAAAAACGATGGTATCAAAAATAAGCTCGGTGCAAAGTGCCGAAACGTTCACAGACCACTTCGGTCAAAAATGGTCCTTCATCTACACAATGGAAGACGGACAAGTTCTCAAAGCAAACCACAAAAAAGAGGCATGTCCTTTTAACATTGGTGATGAGGTCGAGTACGAAATCAAGGGAGAGTACGACGGCATGGCGCGTGGCACGGTTAAAAGGCCACAACCCAAAGAAGGAGCGCAGCCTTCCTCCCCGGCTCCAAGCTACTCGAATAGACGAGACGACCCGACAATTGGAAACCAATGGGCAATCAACGCTGCCATTAACCTGCTTCAATTTCAGGTGACTTCCGGCAGCCAAATGAGTATGAGCGAAATTGAAAGGGTAGCTACGGAATTGATTAACGTTCGAACCAACCTCTTAAACATTCAATGATGGGACACAAAGAAAGACTGGTGAAATACTTCACGCAAGAGAAGCCGAGAATTACCTCGCTTGAAGCGACCTACGATTTAGGCAACACAAGACTTGCGGCGACCATTTTTAATCTCCGCGACGAGGGATTCAATATTGAAAGCACTCAAAAACGAGTGCCGACACGTTGGGGGAACGAAGTCGTGGTAACAGAATATATATTTCATGGGAAAAATACAAGCAGCGCATCCTGATTTGGATGTGAATAAACCACGGACGTTTGATACGTTTATTAAGATGACCTTCGGAACGCAGGATGCTGCCGACCGAGTCTTGAAGCTAACCTTAAAAACATGCAACCGATGGTACAAGACAATGCCGCGCAAGTTTCTGTACGTTCTTCCGGAGTTGATGTACTACAGCAACATGGAGGCCAAAGAAATAATGGATTTAATAATTCAAAGGCAGGAGGATGTTGACGCGCTACGAAGCCATGAACATTCAAGACCTGAAACAAATGCGTAAAACACTCCTGACATTAGCCGTGGAGTCAACAGGTAATAAGCGATACTTGCTGATACAAGAACTCAACGAAGTGAAGCAAGTATTAGTGTCAAAAACCGGTGACCAAAGGTGGCGATGAAAGGTCTGTGGATACCAATTGAAATTGTGAAGGACCCGTCACTCACGGCAGTCGAGAAGTTTATCTTAGCGGATATCCTTTCGATGGTGGGTGGCGGACTTCCTTTTTTCAAATCAAATTCCACGTTGGCCCTTGACTTGAGCGTCAGTCCGGGGACGATATCCCGAAGTATTGGAGAGCTGATTGACAAGGGACACCTTGAGTTGGTTTCCTTTGACGGGAGAAGGAGAGAGCTAACGGCAAGCCGTGACTACTCAAAAGAGGTTAGGCAGACTACTCAAAAACGAGTAGGCAGCGTAAACGAAACGAGCAAGTCAGCCACGTCAAATACGCAACATAGTAATACAGTTAGTAAACAACTGATTAAACAAGTTAATGTATGGTGGCAAAAGGAGGAGTTGACGAAGGCTTGGTCCGAGTGGAAAGACGAACAAAAAGCAAAACGCAAGGGGCCATACTCAAAGCGAGCCGAAACAATGGCGGTTAATCGCCTGAAGGAATTATCAAAGAGTGATGAGACGGTTGCAATAAATATTATCAACCATGCAATATTGCGACGTTGGACAACCTTCTGGCCCATTCCCAAAAACCACACTAAAAATGAAAAAGGATTCAAGTCTGATAATTTCACAACAGACGGACTTAGCGACTTTATTACAAACGGGTGAATTCCCTACGAAACCTTCCGAGGCTTTCTACGGAGGCGTTAACCTGCAAAAAGCAATTAAGGAGATGCCTTCTTTGGTCCGGGGATGGATGCTCGCAGAGGTGGGAAGGTTATGTAAAGACATCGACGCAAACAAAACGCTCAAAAGCGACGACGAGATTACCTTCTGCTGCAAGAGTATCATAGAGGACCACCCTACAATCACCTTACAGGAGGTCAGGTTGGCTTTTAACATGGTCCGGCAGGGTAAGTTCGGGAAGCTATACGAACGCTTGAAGACAGCGGAGATTTTAGACTGCCTTCGCAAGTACGAATCTGACGTGCGCACCGAGGCAATTGAGAGTAAGATTCAGGAAGAGAGAACAAAAAGGCTGGAGCCTGCGGAACGCAAGTTGGAGCCTCTTGGACTGAAGGACCTAGTCAAAGATTCACCACCACCAACACCCAAAGGACTTGGAACAAGAATAAGGGAGTCTTGGGAAAAATAAAAAAAACCACACCAAAATGAAAAGAGACTACCTAAGCTACAGCGCACTTAAGGCGTTTGGAAAAAGCCCGAACCATTACATTCAGTATGTGAATGGAGAACGAGTTGAAAGTCCGGAGATGAAATTCGGCACGGCGTTTCACACATACATTTTAGAGCCTCACTTATTTGAGCAGAAATATTACGTGATGCCTAAAGTGGACCGAAGAACGAAAGCCGGCAAGCTGGAGTTTGAAAAGCAAACGAATTTATCCAGCGACAGAATCGTGATTGACGAAGGGGACTTGTCGAAGATATTTGAAATGGCCGCAAGCATAAAAAATAATGAAATCGCACACTCGATGATGTCAGAAGCCGGGACGAGCGAAGTCCCGTTAACAGGAAAGATAAAAGGAGTGGAGTTTAAAGGGTTCGCTGACCGAATAACACAATTTGGTGTGTGGGACTTAAAAACCACGCAGGACGCTCAAGCGAAAGGTTTTCAAAGGACCGCGTATAACATGGACTACTTTCTACAAGCAGCAGTTTACTCCGAGCTTACCGGGAGGAAAGACTTAAGATGGCTGGCCGTGGAAAAGCTACCGCCCTACAACGTCGGTGTTTTCCAGATAAACAGAGAATCATTAGCGATGTCAAGGCTTCGACTTTTGCGGTTGGTAGACGAATTTAAAGCATGGGATGGCAAGCCAAGGTCTTACAATGACCACGTGCAGACTCTTTGGCTTCCTAACTGGGCATAGACCGGAGCCTTATTCTTCGGTTTGGTAGGTCAGGGTGAAACGTCATCTTGGCCTATCTTCGTTTTTATGGGAAAGACACCAAGGCAAAAGCTGGTCGATAAGCTCGATAAAATATTCAGCGAGTACGTTCGTTTATTTTGCTGTGACGAAAATGGCTACGGCCACTGCATCACGTGCTACGAAAGAAAGTTTTACAGAGAAGCGGACTGCGGTCACTTCATTACAAGAGCCAAAAAGTCCACACGATGGCTTCATCAACCACCGCTGGTTAATGCATCCTTGCAGTGTAAACAGTGCAACATGAACGGCGGCCAACAATATATTCACGGCCGAGTTCTGGACGCGAAGTACGGTGACGGAACAGCAGACGAAATCCTAAGACTGAGCAACATCCCAGCGAAGTATTCGCAACCGGAGCTTCAGGAAATGGTCGATAATTATAAAATAAAACTCGTCAATCTGAAAGCGACAAAGTACCTGTGAGCTGCGTAAATCAATTCTTAGAGCTTCGGCATTTGGAGTTGAAGAACCTCTGCGAGATAAAAGTCACGCAGGGAGAAGACTTGTTTCAAGACATTTGCCTTTGGGTTCTTACAACGGAAAAAGCAAAAGAGCTTTGCGTAAAGGAACAGTTGTTGTTTTATATATTGCGCGTGGTAGCTATTAGTGCGTTTAGTAAAAACAGCCCGTACTACTATAAATACAGAAAACACAAAGAGAACACCTTTCAGTTTCAATCTTTTCACACAGCAATAAGCGAAGCACCTCCTGAAGACTACCAAAAGGAAATGCAGTGGATAGATAAAAACCTACAAGGGCTTCATTGGTTTGATGCAAAGCTCTTTGAAGTCTACTATTGGGAAGGTCACTCACTTAACACTTTATCAAATGAAACAGGAATCTCAAGAAGCACCATCAACAAAAGCATCTGTAAAACGAAAGCGCATCTCAAAAAAGAAGCCCAAAGGACTGGGGGACGTCGTGGAGTCCGTAGCAAAAGCGACGGGGCTTGACAAGGTGGTCAGGGCCGTGGTCGGAGAAGACTGCGGTTGCAATAAAAGAAAGGTCGCGCTCAACAAAAGGTTTCCGTTTACAAGGATAATGACGGATGCGCAAAAGGAGGAGTGGCTAAAGAATCTACGACCAAAATGGAAGACAGGCTCTTTGACGATAGAAGCGCAAGCAAACGCCTTGAACTTGTATGCAGAAATATTTAGAATCAGACATGAAATGAGCAGTTGCGGCTCATGTGTTAACACCAAATTCAATGACCTTGAACAAGCCTACCTCGCAAGTTGCGAAGATTCAGAAACTGAAACAGAATCCTGATAACCCACGTTTCATTAAGGACGACAAGTTTGCCCTTCTTGTTAAAAGTGTGCAGGAGTTTCCGGAGATGTTAGTGACGCGGCCAATCGTCGTGAATACGGACTACGTCATTCTTGGTGGCAACATGCGATACCGAGCGTGTAAGGAAGCCGGCCTAAAAGAAGTGCCGATTGTAATTGTTGATTGGGACGAAGAGAAACAGAAGGAGTTTGTTATTAAAGACAACAGCGGCTTCGGTCAATGGGACATGGAGATTCTGGCGAACCTCTACGACGCAGACCTTCTTTTGGACTGGGGTGTTGACATAGACTTTTCATCGGACGACGACTTAGAATCATCTGAAGACGATTTTGAAGTAGAGCTTCCAAGTGAAAGCTATGTAAAGCGAGGCGATTTAATTGAAATTGGTGACCACAGATTGCTGTGCGGCGACGCGACGATTTACGAGGATTACGTTAAACTTACGTCCCTTGAACTTTGCGATGCCATTTTAACGGACCCACCTTACAACGTAAACTACGAAGGAGCAACCGAAGAGAAGCTGAAGATTGAGAACGACTCAATGGAAGATAACGACTTCTATATTTTCCTTACCGATGCTTTTTCAAGGGCGGTTGAGTGTGTAAAGCCGGGGAGTGCATTTTACTGTTGGCATGCAGAATCGGAAGGCATAAACTTTCGACTGGCAGCAAAAGCAGCGAACATCCAAATTAGGCAATGCCTTATCTGGGTGAAGAACCAACTGGTGATGGGACGGCAAGATTACCAATGGAAGCACGAACCGTGTCTTTATGGATGGAAGGAGGGCGCGGCACACCGTTGGTTTACAGACCGGAAGCAAACCACAGTGTTAGAGTTCGATAAGCCAAGGTCAAGCCGGGAACACCCAACGATGAAGCCGGTGGAGTTAATGGCGTACCTTATCAAGAACAGCACAAAAGCAGGAGAGATTGTCTTGGACCCGTTTATAGGAAGCGGAACCACGATGGTAGCCTCGCACCAGCTTTTACGGAAGTGTTACTCAATGGAGTTAGACCCAAAATATTGTCAAGTGGTTATCGATAGGATGGCAAAACTTGACCCAAGCCTTGAGGTGAAGATTAACGGTCAGCCTCACAGACCTAACACATAAAAAAGGATGAACCAAAAGAAACAAGACATGCTGGACGCGCTGGAACGCACTCTCGGAGTGGTTGCACCTGCTTGCAAGCAAGTCGGCATTAGCCGTTGGACGCATTACGACTGGAAAAAAAGCGACGAGGAATACAACAAAGGGTGCCAAGCCATTGACGAAGCCTCCATTGACTTTGCGGAGAGCAACCTGTACAAGTTGATAAAGAACGGAAACCCGTCAGCCAATATATTCTACCTCAAGACCAAAGGAAAGAAGCGCGGCTACATCGAAACACAGCATCTGGAGATACGGGAGAAGAAGCCACTCTCTTGGTTCGACGAGGTCTTAGACAAGACCGACCAGACGGAGTCAGCACTTCTCGATGAATGAAGCTGGCGAAAACATACTACGACTGTAAAGGGTCGAACGCTAAGATTCAAATCCATCAAGGGGGAACGCGTAGTGGTAAGACATTCTCAATTTGCCTTTGCCTCATTGAGTTGTGCCATTCCAATCCGAACGCAGGGATGGTTATTACAATCTGCCGGAGGACCTTCCCGGCTCTTAGAGCTTCGGTCATGCGTGACTTCGTGGAGATTCTGGAAACGGAAGGTCTTTATAACGCCAACGACCACAATAAGTCCGAGAGCCTTTATACGCTTTATGGAAACACCATCGAGTGGATTTCAATCGACCAGAGCCAAAAGGTCAGAGGCCGCAAGAGGGACGTCCTTTTTTGCAATGAGGTCAATGAGCTTGATTGGGGTTCTTGGCAGCAGCTTATTTTAAGAACCACTTGGAAAGTCATCGTGGATTTCAATCCCAGCGACGAGTACCATTGGCTGTATGAAAAGGTTATCCCAAGAGACGACGCGGAGTTCTTCAAAACAACATACCTCGACAATCCCTTCTTGCCGAAGGACCTTGTGGATGAAATTGAAAGGCTCCGTGAAACGGATGAATACTACTGGACCGTTTACGGGCTCGGAGAACGCGGTGTAAGCAAGGAGGTGGTCTTTCACACGTCAACCGTACCCAAAGTACCTGAAGAGGCAAAGCTGGTCGCCTACGGCCTCGACTGGGGTTATTCTAATGACCCAACTGTTTTGGTGGGAGTGTATTTACGCGGCGATGAAATATACATGGAAGAGCTTCTTTATGAAACACGGCTTACCAACCCAGATATAGCAGACCGTCTTCGCGTGTTGGGGGTGGATAGAAGGGTGGAGATTATTGCTGACAGCAGCGAACCAAAATCCATCGAGGAGATTCACAGGATGAACTTTAACATCAAGCCGGCCAAAAAAGGCAGCGACTCCATCCGAATAGGTATCGACGCAATGCGCCGTTACAAGCTATTCATCACGGACAATAGCGTGAACCTAATTAAAGAGTTCAGAAACTACAAGTGGCAAACAGACCGTAATGCTCGCATCTTAAATATCCCCGTCGACCTCTGGAACCACGGAGTGGACGCGGTGCGCTACGTTTGCTTAAATAAGCTCATCAAGAAAACCGGCAAATACTACGTCTCATGAAATTTAAACTCACCTTCCCAACCGACTACGACGAAATTACGATTCAGCAGTATCAGCAGATAACCGCGCTTGAGGGACAGTACGATTCTGATATCCACCGCGTGATGGCAGCAATCCGAATACTTACGAAAGCAGACGATAAGCAGTTGATGCAAATCTCAAGCAAGGACATACCTCGTATTGAGAAGGTTCTGTCTTGGCTAAAGACACCTCCAAAAAACACTGAGGTCCGGGACCGGTTTACAATGGACGGAGTGGAATACGGACTGGTTCCCGATATGGACAACCTCACGGTCGGGGAGTTTGCCGACCTAGAGAAAAACTGTGAAGAGGCGGATAAGAACATGCACGAGATAATGGCTATACTTTACAGGCCGGTCGTGCGAACGGTTTCTAACTGGTATGAAATCGAGCCGTATCGACCGAGTGCTGAAAAAGGAAAGACTATGAGGAATGCACCTTTTGGAGTGGTTGTTTCGCTCATGGTTTTTTTTTCGCTTATCGAGAGAGAATTGGTGACGAATTTGCAAGCATCTTCTCTGGCTCAGGCGCAAGTCCAATCGCGGAAAAATGGGGATGGTATCAAATAATTCACCAGCTCTCTGGTGGAAATATATTATATATTGAGACCGTCACTAACATAAGCGTCCGAGAGGCTCTTACGTTTTTGGCCTATGAGAAGGACGTGTCGTTAAATGAAAAAATAAAACTAAATGGCAACAGTAAAGGAAGTCGCTAACGTCTTTGAGCAAATCGCAACAGCGCATCTACAGCTTCAGACGTTCTATCAAAACAACTTTGATGAGGTAGACATTAACAAGATACCCAGCAACGGCTACCCATTGATGTACGCGCAGGTCACAAACGCGACGGTGGATAAGCAATTCACCACTTATGATTTTGACTTGGTAATTGCCGACATCATATTTGAGGAGAACGCAACCGCCATCAATAATATCCTCAGCGAAACGCTGCTCATAATTCAGGATGTATTAGCGGAGTTTCACTTGGCAGGAAGTCAGGCCGCACCAATTTCTCAAAAGAACTGGACGGTTGGTTTTCCGGTGAACTGTCAGCCTTTTCAATTTCGGTTTGACAACATGCTATTTGGATGGTCGGCTCAAATTAGTGTGAACGTTCCTTTGCCTGCCAACCTCTGCGACGCTTTGATTGCATAAGATGCCCGGTACAATTACCTTTTATTATGACTACGGAAAGAGCAAGTGGCAGTGCTTTAACTTGACCAAGGAGTACAATCTAATGGGCAGGGACTTGGTTCGTGCTGCTCGGCATTACCTTGACAAAGAGAAGAAGAACGCAACGGGCAACCTCCGAAAGAGCGTGGGGTATGAATACTCCGTGGACAAAAAGAACAACGTCCTGGTTGGGTTTACTTTTGAGGATGCTGGTTACTGGCAGTACGTGGAGTACGGAGTTGGAGGTGTCGTTAAAGGACCTGAAAACAAAGCTCCAGACTCACCTTTTCAGTTTGGCACGAAGACAGGCCGGGAAGGAGGGCTTAGAGGAGCAATCGATAAGTGGGTTATCTCAAAAAAGCTTCCGGGATTTAGGGACGCGAAGGGGAGGTTTGTTCCGCGTAAAGACCAAGTTCAGAGGATATCGAGAAAAATATATTTATATGGTATAGAGCCGACTCCATTTGCGTCTGACAGTTTAGAGGCTGTATTTACTAAATATAAAAACCGTCTGGCTACCGCTTGGACTAAAGATATCGATGAGTTTTTTGAAGACATTTTTGAAGAGGAAATCACATTTACAATCACAATCTAATGAGCTTCACCATACACCAGCAACCTGAGCCACAGAGTCCAGCAACCATCAACCTTACCGGGACCAAAGATTACGCGACCTACGTGGTCGAGGAGTCGGACGCTCCGACATTGGCGCAGCCTCGTTTTAGCTACTTCCTTAGAATTCAAGATTCCGGGACAATTTTAGTCGAGGTGTTGTCTGCTCGAAACCAACAAGACTGCGGCACGTTTGATATTGCACGGATTCTTGACGACTACGTTAACTGGGATGAAACCCAAAGCGACGGAACGGCAATTCACGAGTTGAGCGTCGGAGAGGATAGCGTAAACCTGACGCGTTTCTACACAGTGAAGGTTGGATACCGATACGCGCTTTCAGCGACTTCGAGTCAGTTTGCTTATTACGAATTTAACACGAACAATATAACTTGCTGGAAGGCTGGTATTTACGGGCCAGAGCTTGCAAGTACAGCCAGCCCATTGATACCATATATCGTTGGAAACATTCAGAAGAAGGTCTTGTCTTTAGCAACGACTCATTACGTGGGGGATTCTGATTATGGTATTTTTGCTGTCACGAACGACCTAGACACCACGGTTGATACAAGGGCTCCTTGGTTTGAGGTTGTGTATTATGACTCTACGGGAACAGTATTAAGCACGAGCTTCCTTCAAAACGTGGCTGCCGATGCCAGCGGAGACGTGGTTTATTTTTTCTGCGGCCCGGCCAACTTAAAGGCTCAATCGCAAGAAGCAGATGCGGCTCCTGATGCCGCAGTTAATTCAGGCTGGGTTAAATACACAGTCAAGGGAGTTTCAACGAATACGGGAACGGCATCTAGAACACAAGCTTACACCTTTAACCGAGTGGATTGCAGTAAATATCAGAGCTACCGTTTAGCATTTCCAAACAAGCTGGGCGGCTGGGACTACGTCACTTTTGAAAAGGCATCGCAAACGATTACAGATGTAAAAACCCGAGAGTTCACTACAAGCGGAAACAAAGCTTTTAGCGCAGGAGCTTCTGGGTGGAACAGTAATCCTTGGGAGGGAGGAGCGCAGCAGTACGATGTGGACGCTACGCAGGAGATGGTTTTAAATACCGGTTTTAGAGGGGAGGAACTTAACGCCCTTATCGAAGGGCTTGTGTCAAGTCCAAAAGTTTACATTCAGGAGTTCGGGTGGATGCCGGTAATAATTAAAAGCAGGAACGTAGTCCATAAGAAGTTTGTCAATCAGGAATTGGTTCAATACAGCATTGGCATTAGGTTCGGAAAGAAAAACAAGACACTATGATTCAGCTGTTTGTTTACGCGCAAGACAACGCAGACCAGTATGACCGGGAACTGGATACCACGGGAACGAGGCTTCAGCTACGTATTCAAGTGGCAGACCTTCGGGATATTACAGAGCGAAAAGGTCCGCACTCACTCACGTTCAACTTGCCGATGACGGAGAACAACGACTTGTTTTTCAGCCATTACTTTGATGCCAACGTACAGATAGGGTCTTGGTCTCCATACGCTAAAACGAAGTCTGAGATTCGAGACGAGGGCCTTTCCGTTCTTGAAGGCCAGATGCAGCTTTTAAGCATCGACCAAACGAATCAGGAGTATCAGGTCATCATATTGGGCCAAGTCTCAGACGTTATATTTACTCTTAAGGGGGCTACTTGGAGAGACGTTTTAGGAGTAGAATTAGACCACGAGTCTACATCGGCAAACATAATTAACAGCTGGGATATCACAAACGATATCACAAATGGCGCAGGAAATGGAGTGGTTGTTTATCCGCTTGTCGACGTTGGGGACTGGCAAAACACTGGGAGAAATTTCTGGTTCAACAACAACCCGTATGATGTATCGACAGAATATGGCGCAATCCAAACACGCGACCTTAGACCTTCCGTTCAGATTCGGTATTTAATCGAGAAGATATTTGCGTACACTGGATACGCGGTGTCGAGTGCTTTTTTTGCGGAAGACCGGTTTAATAAGCTGTACGTTTCTGCTGGCTTAAATGACCAGGAGTTAATTTATCGTGCGCTTTATGGGGCCGCTGTTGGGAGAAGCACCAACTTAACGGTTGCATCGAACATAGCGACACCTCTTGCGTTCTCTTTAGAAACCGGTGACTTCTTCGACCCAGACGGATTGTTTGCAGGCGGCGTTTTCATTGCTCCAGCACCGGGTACTTACAACCTCAACATAACCGTTCAGTTTCAGAGCGGAGGGACGGGCTCCTATAACTTTTCACTTGTAGGGCAAACCGCTGGGAACACATACACATACAATAATGTCTTTACAAACGGAACGCCGCACACGGTTACAATAGTATGGAACGTCCTGTTTGCCTCGCAAGGCGAAACGATGACTTTTTATGCTGTCCACAACAGCGCGAGCGTTTTGACTGTCTTGGCTACCGGAAGCAACATTTCCTTATTTCAGTATGATTTAGGAGGCGCAAGTCAGACGCTTGATATGGCTCAGATGCTTATGGAGGCTGGACCGGAGGTTTTTTTAAAGGAAATAATCATTCGTTATAACCTCGCGTTTATCGAAGAGGAGGGAAGTCCGAATGTAATCTCTTGCGAGCCGTGGTATGACCTACTTCAGTCCGGGAACGACTCAAAAGACTGGACTCAAAAAATAGACCGAAGCCAGATATTTAACCTAAGACCGACAACCGAATTACAAAAGACAAGCAGGAGGTTTACTGACACCGTGACGGACTCTTACAAAGACCGCAGCCTTGAGGAAGGATACGCGAAAGGATGGATTAGCGTTAATAACGACAACGTCTTTACGACGGATAAGGAAGTGGTCCAGTCAAAATTTGCTGTTCTTAGAAACGGAAGACTACCAATCGGTCAACAAGCTTACAGCTCTATTTGCGACGTAGTTACTCCGATTCAATACAAGTACAAAGACGATGGGTTTAACGAAACGGTGACATCTCCTCCTTGGATTGGCTACTACCTCGGTACAAAGCAGGTGGACAACGCAGACGCTTCTGTTACGATTAGAAT
>TARA_R110000737_G_scaffold35998_3_pt1 | contig 13668 bp, 14 predicted proteins | sample TARA_R110000737 | Tara Oceans TARA_R110000737 (sample SAMEA4398027) | marine metagenome | biome: Polar Biome; feature: [SRF] surface water layer (ENVO:00010504); material: water (ENVO:00002006), including particulate matter (ENVO:01000060) such as... | depth 5 m
ATTATCTTGTAGGTAAGCTCCACTCCAATTTGTTTGAATGTTTTCTGTTAATGGTATAAGAACCTGTCCACTTGTATATTGAGATATACGAACCCAGTTAACATAATCCTGTGGCAATATAAATCTTAGCTGACTATCTATCTGTAATTGAAGGATTTTAATCTCCTTCATCGCATCATAGTTTAATTCTTGTATACCACGCTTAGCGTGAAACAAAATCTGATACCTTTCAATGTTATTAATAAGTTCATTGTTACCCTGATACATTAATGTAAAGTTATTAACAATATCATCTAAGGTAACGTACTGGTACGAACCCCAATTAGTGTCTTCAGGTACAACCCCTCCGTTTTCATAATACTGATAATCTGTTATATAACTCATATTAACTTGTTTGTTGGTTATCCATTTCTACTTGATCCATAGCAAAGTTTACTACGTCAGACTCTCTAATTTCTATACCAACGTATTGCAATATCTTAGCCACTAACATTGGTTCATCAGATAATGGTAATTCAAAATCTTGATAGTCAGGTTGACTACTGTTGAATATTGGAGAGCCTTGCGCTCCTATGCTTATGTAAGTCCATTTTGGATCTTTAGGGTATCTAATATATTGAACCTGTATATCTCCTTGGTTTTGTATTGTTTCTGGGTAAACCGTTATAAACTCTTGATTAGTTCCTGATAAACCATCTAACGTGTACGCTGGATATTGTTTATTAGGAGATGTTAAATTAGAGCTTGTAAGGTTAAATATTTTATTTTGACTAACTCTTTCTACTTTAACTATATTTTTGTTAGAGTATATTTTGTAGCCATTACTTGTCCCGATGCTTCCGTTTATTACTAAGGTGGTGCTATTAGGTACAGCAACAACACTTGCGGAAAGGAGCGTAGTAGAACAAACCACAATGCTATTTAAGGCTGGGAATGGAGCGCTAACTGGTATTGGTAGGAATGGAGCGGAAGGCTCTGTAATAGTTCCTGTTCCAGCAACAAAACCTCCAACACCTGTAAACAATAATGTTGGGTAGTAGAATACTTTATTTATTAAATAATAATCATTTGGTAAAAAATATCTATTGCTTATAATGTCTGTCCCAAATGGCGCTCCAGGAACAAAACCATTTTGTATTAAAAAAGCAGAAACAGAAAACGAATCTATTACTTCTTCTAATCCCTTTACTATATCTGCATATCCAATTCCAGAAGTCTTTTGGTTTTGTCTTATTATCCAGCTGTTATACTGGTAGAAGTAGTTCTCAAACATATCCATTTGAGCCTGCTTAGCATACAAGTTAAAGTCTTGTGGAGAAATGTATCCGTAGTTGTTTTTATTAGCAATAGCTAATACAGTATTTCTAACCGAGTTAATCATGCTGCAAAGATAACAAAAAAAAAGAGGCCCTATTTTTTTTAGAGCCTCTCTTAATTATGTAATTAATATTTACTGTACTCTTAGGATAAAGTAGTTTCTTCCTCCTAACCAAGTATCGTTAGTTCCAGAATCATAAGGATTTTTAACACCAGTCATTTCAAATACTGGGTTAGTCCATGATGTCTTTAACGCCTCCATTGCAGCATCCTGTATAGCATTACGCATTGTTTCTACTCCTAAAATAGTGTCAGAATATGCATAAACCACATCAGCTACAGAAGCAGTAGTAGAATCATAAGTAAGATCTACTCTACTATTGTTAGCAGCAGTAGCATTGTTTTCAATTAATGCAATATCAGCAGCTCTAAGCATTTTATCATGATCATCAGCGCCATCAGCATATATTAAGTAAGTGTCTCCACCTGCAAAAGTATCAGTGTCTACAGTTAAAGTAGTAACATTAACAGCAGTAACTTTAGCAGTAACTCCTGCTGTTATATCCAAAGCGTAATCACCTGGCTTAACACCAGCAGTAATAAAGTTTACACCGCTATCAACAAGTTGATTAGTTGCAGTACCATCCGCAGTACCTGATTGTCTTACTGTAAATTCTGGCATATAAATATTATATGTAGCCAAGTTGGGAACACCTGTTCCTTGAGAAGCCGTTGGGCCTATAGCCGTTAAGGCTAACTCTGTATCTGAAGTTACCGCAGTAACAATATACATTTGACCTCCAGTAGCAGCGTTAGTAGTTTTATCCCACACAATAGCGTTAGGTAATACAAGCTGTGTAAACAAAGCAGTAGCGTCTTTTAGCTGAACTCCAGTTGGAGTGTCTCCAGCTCCTGTTTTTACAACATCAAGTTGTTTAAAATTTATGAACTTTTCCATTTTTATATTCATTTTTAAGCTATTGCAATTGATGCAAGAGGGTTAGTACTATCTAAAGATCCTGTATCTCCACCAGAAACCTGGCTACCAATAACAAATCCATTAGGGTTATAAGGAGTAACTACATCAGTCCATCCTTTTACTAAAGCGTCTTTAACTACACTCTCTACTTCATTTAAAAGAATAGGCGATGCCTTAGCTACTGGGTATGTTAAAGTAGTTTGCTTACCATCAACATAATCAATTCTAACTGCTGTAGTTGTAGTTTGTTTAATAATTTTAATATCTACAATCGAAACCAACTGGTTTTGACTGTTAGTACCATTAGCATCTAATACTGGGATACTTAAGAATTTTTCCATAATAATAATAATTTATGAGTTAATAATAATGTTATGCTATATCAATTCCTGATACTGCGTATAAAGGAGTAATCTCAAAAGAAGGATTAGTCCAAGAAGTAGCTAAAGCTAATACAGCATTGTCTTGAAGAAATGTTCTAAATTGTGTTCCTGAATTTGTTGCTGAAGCTGCTCCTACAGTGGCGTGAGTAATTGTAATTACTTTTCCGTTTCCGTAAGTCATTGTAGTCTCCGTAGCTGGAGTACCTCCTACTTCAATAAGTTTAAGTCCAGCTAAAGGAACTAATTGGTTTCCTTCATTAGTAACTGGAATGCTTAAGAATTTTTCCATAATAATAATAATTTATGAGTTAATAAAGCACAAAGATAGGCAAAAAAAAACACCCATCTCTGAGTGCTTTCTTAATAATATTAAAATACTATTACTGTAATTTTTTTACTAACATCTTATATGTTGGTAGACCCTCATCGCTTTTCATCCATGATGAAATAATAAACATTGGATCTTCACCAAAAGGAAGTGATAATATTTTCTTACTTGTTTTTCCTGTATTAAGAGTTACACTTTTATCAGTCAGACCTAAAAGGTTACTACTAATAAACTCAGAAATATTACTTTCAATTTCTAAATCAGGATCATTAACTACCTCTAAAAATTCTAAAGGTTGGTTTCGAGCAAATAATAAAATATCTCTTTTTATTTCTGCACTACTCATTCTGTCAACATTTTCAAACAAGACTCTTGCTACCGAAACTTTTCTTTCTAAAGACAATTCATTAGCAAGTATTAAAGCGTCTATTTCTCTTTGTACAATATCTACAACTTCTTGAGCGTCTTTTTCTTTGTCCACTTCTACAAAAACTCCTCCGTTACCAGGGTGTAGGTGTAAAAATTGTTGTAGTACTTGGTTGTTTTTTGTTACAGAAAGAAAACCATCTTCAAAGATAATTGGTTCTAATATAGCGTTTCCATCTTGCTCATCTTCAAAAGCTGACTTTTGATTTCTTGCATACCTTAAAGGACGGTTAATACCTGTCTCTTCATCAAAATGTAATAATGGGAATCTTCTACTGTGTTGGGATGCTAAGATATAAGAAAGCGGTGCTACATCTCTGCTTAGTTTATAGATTTTATCTACAAATACTTTTGTTGTTTTCATTTTATTATAATTTAATTAAAGTTAAAAAAAAGGGGGGAAATTAATCCCCCCTAAGTTATTAATGATTACGAATTAAAGATAAAGAAGTTGTTTGCACCTAAAGTACATACAGCTCTTTCACTTAAGAAATTCACTCTCATTTCATCAATGTCGTTATTCATTACACCACCAGCAGAACCAGTAATCCAAGTTTTATAACGTCTGTCTTCAGTTTCAGAAGCTCTGTAACGAACGTGTAAGAATGGACGCTTAGCGTTCTTTCCTAATACTTGGTCATATACAGTAGTTGATCCTGCAGGAACTAATAGTCCGTTAACAGCACCGTTTACTAAACCACCTCTCATTGTAGGATCGTTTAAGTATTTCCAGTCAGACTTGTAGAAGTCATAACCTCTACGGAATCCTGTGAAACCTAAGTTTAATGCCATTTCAGCATCGTTGTCAAACAAACCATAAGAAGTACCACCAGCTCCATAAGAGTTTTGAGCAGCTAACATATCATCAATATCGAAAGAGAACTGACGATTAACGAATAATACATTTTCTTCAATAGAACCTTGCTTGTCAAGTCTCTGGATAATAGAATCGAATCCTGCTAAAGCAACTGGATTACCACCACCCCAAACATTTCCTCTGTTGTTAACAACATAGAAGATACCTTCAGAACCATTGTAATTTGCAGTAGCAGCACCTGAACCTGCACCACCGATGTTAGCTGGAACAGCTTCGATCATTGCAGTTTCTAAGTAGTCTTCAAAACGCATTCTTGTTTCAGCTTCAGCTTTTAAGTACCATAAGTACCCAGCTTCACCATTTTCAGTAGAAACTTCAATCCATCCAATCTGCGCCATGTCAGAACCAGCAACAGCATAAGTGTCACGAATAATGATTGGGTTGTTAGAAAAGATTAAGTCTGCTGGCTCTAAACCATCAACACCTGCAGTAGTAGATGCTTTTGCAAATTCAGTACCATAAGCCCATATAGTTAAAGTTGCTCCTACAGCATAAGCTGCTTGACCACCAGTTTCATAGTATGCTACTGTAATAGTATTCACAGTAGGAGTTGCTGTTATAACAGCCTTATTGCTTAAACCTGTACCAGCCGCTTCATCATTAATCATGATAGTTTGACCTACTCTAAATGCAGGACCACTGATAGCCATAGTATTAGGCATTTGAGAGCCTGGAGGGTTAGCAGTTGGTGAGTTAGTAATTTGTGCAGCAGGAATAGTTAGTGTTGCAGTTGCTGCCGCTCCTGCTCCTGCTGTAGTTACTCCTGTGTACTTTGTGTGTAGTCTTCCTTGCTCAGCCCACTTAATCATGTCTGATGCACAAGGCATTTCAGCACCAACCATTCTTAAGAATGATGCTACTGATCGGTTTCCATAACGCTCAAATTCCTTTTCATAAGTATCAGGAAGATACTGACTTAAGAAATTAAAGTTAGTTAGGTAATTTGTTGCTGTAGGGACCTGTGCCGATGATGGCTGCAGTTGAAACCCTGGGGTAGCTAATACGCTCATTTATTTTTTTTTTAGTTTATAATTTTTTTGTACTTCTAATTTTGAGTCCTCTACTACTATCAGAACTGATAGCCCTAATAGTTTGACCATTTTTAGTTACGCTTTGGTTTGCTGGTCGCACATCCATATTAATGTTTTTAGATTTCTTAGAAACATTATCTACAGTAGCGGCAACACCCTGTTCGTAAAAAAATTGAGCAAACTTATCTGGATTCATTGCCATTGATAGTGCTCGATGATATCCTTTTGGATCATTCATCAAACCAGTTTCCGTATCCATGTACTTATTAACAAAGTTACTTACATTAGATTGTAAACTGTTTAATTCTTTGGCATCACCAGGCTTAAAGTTAATTTTATTTCCTCCGACTTCGAACTCAAAACCTTTAAATTCATCGTTAAAAACCTCCTTGGTTTTATTTAAGAAATAGTCATATCTTTTCTTGGTTTGTTCTTGAGTATTATTTGACTCATCAATATAACCTTTATAGCGCTGAAGTTCTTCTTGAGCATCATCTGACAACCCACTCCCACTTGACTCAAGAGGAATTTTATATTTGTCTTTTTGCTCATTAAAAAACTTCTTTGCTTTAACAAGTTCTCTTTTTTGTGCTAACTTTCTTTTCTTAATGTCTTTATCGTCATCAAGATCTTCATCATACCCAAACTTATCTTCAATCAAGTCTTGAATGTCAATGTCATCCAGTCCCTCTTCTGTAGCTGAGTAGTAATCAGTTAGCAATTGAGAGGAATCCATTACATCGTAATCCTTTTGTAGTTTTACGAAGTCATCAATACCTCTTCCAGTTTCTCTTTTATATTCAAAGAACGCTTTTACATCATCTGGTAAATCTTCATTTGCCTCTTGCTGAGTAAATAAATCATCTACCGATGTAATTTCTTTATTGTATCTGTCTCTTATATAAGACAGAACATCTTCATCTTTTAGTCCTAACTCTTGCGCCTCCTCTTCTGGCTGCACATTTTCATTATTTTTAAAAGAGTCAACTTGATCAACTCCATCTTCCACTTTATTAGAATCAGTTGTAGTATTTTCCAGTTGTTGTTCATGTTCTTTTAAAAGTTTTTCTTCTACCTCAGCGACAGACTTTTGTTCAGAACCATTTAATTCTCTTACTTTAATTTCCATTTGATTTAATTTTTTACAAAGTTAAACATTATTTAAACACCTTATCTTGGCTCAAACTCAGCAAGATCAAACCCATCTAAACTATCCTCGTTAGACTCAAAGCTAACTGGTGGTAGATTGTTTTTTCTTTGCTGAATAAGCTTTGACTGCTCAGTGTTTGATTGACTAATACGCTGAGACTTTGCATCATCACGTTTAGTTTCTCTTTCGTCAAGTTGTGACTGCTCTACTCCTTTTAATTGCATTTGCATTTGGAACTCTAATTCCATCAATTGCTTTTTAAGTTGAGCTTCATTATTTTGTTTTTGCATTTCAAGAGAAATTTCAACTTCTTTAAGTTTCATCTTAGAGTTGGTCTCCATTTCCATCTTCTGCATTGCAGCTTGTGCAGCTGCTTGTTGAGATTGCATATTGTTTTGTTGCTGCATTTGCATCTCAGTAGCTTTTTGTTCTTGAGCTTGTTTAGCTTTTTGAGTACGCTTTAATTTTAGTAATTGATTAGCCATCTTAAGGTTTTTCAATTCTCTAATATCAATAGCATCTTCAAGATCTATACCACCTTTTGATAAAGCCATTTGTATATTAGCTTCTAATTGCGCTCTCTGTTCTTCGTCAGGAGCAACCTCTATAAATATACCAAAGTCATATAAGTACAAGTTTTTAATTTGTTCTAATATTCCCATGTTATACTTACCTATTTGCATAGCAAACTCATCTCTGAACTCTGCATACTGAAGAACATCAGCAGTTCTTAATGCTAAAGCTTGAGCTAATGTTTTTGTTAAGTATAAGCTTCCCTGTAGTATGTGTCGAGTAGCTGTATTAGAATTTAATGCAGCCAATTTTTGTACACCTACTAAAGAATTAGGGTCTGGTGTAGATCCATCACGTGCCTCATTTAATCCTGTAACAGCTCTAATCATATCTAAATAGTGATTATAGTTTCCTATAAGCATTTGCATTTTGCTTGCTCCACTATTAGAGGTTAATTGTTGTATCGGAACTTTTGCGTTGTTGTACTCACCGTCTTGAGTGTAGCTTCTACCAACTACACTACCTGTTTGGAAGTATAATCGTAAAGCATCGGCTGGATCATAAGCGTTACCTGTTCCCAAGTCTACTTCGCTTAATCCGTCTGCATCTATAAATACACCATCAGGAACAACACGTGAAACAACTTGTTGTATTTTTAAGTGACTTAGTTGTATAAGGTCTGCAAAAGGAATCATTCTTCTTACTAAAGATTCAATAGCTCCTTTGTACATTCTTGGTGCTACAGCTACATAATTAGGCATAGCGTGTTGACTTGCAGAATTAGGTCGAACCATATTCTCCATCATCTTCCACTCTAATAAAAAGTTTGTACCCATAACCATAACGCCTTCATACCAAACATCAATAGTTTTTTCTACTTTTTCAAAGTTACCCTCATCCATCATTTCTTGAGGAGGATTAAATTGATCGTCTTTTTCTACAACCTTAAAGTTTCCTTCGGCAGTTGTTTTCTTTTTGTAAACAAACTTGTTTGTGCTTTTGTAATTAAAGTACATTAAGGTAACAGTATCTCTTGAGAATATACTATTCTGATACATAGCCGCTACATTATAGTAGTCATACCATGCTTGGCTATACTTTGATATTTCTTCTAAGTCTTCGTTAGTTAAGTCTGGCTTAATCTTCATTAGCTCCGTAATAGGAACTGTCTTTATTTCTCCCCAGTAAAAACAATCTTTAAAGTAAGGGTCTTCTGTATAACTATAAACCACATTTGCTGGGTCAACATACTCTACTTTAACTCCATCTCCAGCCAGAAACATATGCTTAGTAATTCCAATTCCTAAAGTAGTTATATCATAATCACATCTTTTTCTTAGGTCATCATAATTACTTTCTTCAAACATTGTATTAATAGCTTGCTCTGCTGCTATTTCTACTGAAGGCTTGTAGTTCATTTGCATGAAAAGCTCCAGCTCTGTGTCTGAAGCAGGTAATGATTTTTGATCTATAGTAAAAGGATTAACGTTAAAGTCTTTTTCAATTTGCTTAAACAACTCTTTGTTAACCATGTCAGTCTCCACCACATTCTGAAACTCACTTCTTTTTTCTGCAGACATAGCGTCTTGAGCATAACAGTTTATCTTAAATAATCTGTCAGACATTCCATTAACAACTATATCTACGAACTTAGGAATAATTGGAACAGGTGTCCAATCTAAATTTAGATAAGATAAATCTCCATCAATAGCAAGCTCGTTCTTATACTTGGCTATAGACTGTTCTCCCCTGGCATAAAGTCTTAATCTATTAAACTCTCTCCACTGACTGTAGAACCTACAGTTGTTTCCGTCCCTTCTAAACCATTCGTATTGTATGGCCTGTCCTATTTGAAGACCATATTCTTGAGTCTTCTTTTCTGCATCTGACACAAACTGATCAGGGAATGCGGCAGCCTGTATGTCTATTTTTACTGACTTCATCTATTAATTATTTGGCTTGTTGAAGACTTATTATCATATCTTGCAAAGTTAATACTTATTTTCGATTTTTGTTTAGAAGGTGTGTATAAGTGTTTCTGATTAGCCATAATAGCTAAACCAGAACTAATGGCAGCATCAAACTTGGTTCTATTGCTAATATCAAACTTAGCCCAGTCCTGTAAAGTTTTAGAAAAATACATTTCACCCATGTCATCAGGGTCTCTATAATCCTCTGTAAAATCTAAACCAACGTGCTTTTCAATGTAAGACTCAATAGCTGCTGCGTGAGACTGTTTAACGTCTTCAGATGTATTAGGTATTCCCCCTAATTCTTTTTCTGTTTTAGAAAGTTTATTGTAGGTTTTGTCTGGTCTATTTAAAGAATAACCTCTGTACCCTCTATTCTTAAAGTGATAAAGTAGTCGAGGCTTATTGTTTTCGCAAAGTATTGGCATACCATAAAATATACAAGCCATTAATACTTCTTCAAAAAATATCTCTGCAGTAGCAGGTCTTGCTATGTATTCTAAAAAGAAATGATTACTTGGAGCATTATCCATATTAAATTTAGTCATACCATGTAAGGCTCCGTTAGATCCTTTTCCTACCACAACACCAGATATGTCGTAAGAGTCACAACCAAAAGATCCTAAGTGTTCATTGCCAGGATGCTTCATTCCTCTTTTCATCTCTACTCTATTTCTCATAGCAGCTTCAGGAATCCAAGAAACTAAAAACCTTCCATTTTTATTTGGATGCCAAATTACTTGAGTGTCTTTTACCCCATCCTTCCAAGCAAATGAACCCTGAGTAACGTGGTGCTTTATATTTATAGAATCATTATAATCTATTTGTTGATATATTTTAGTTAAATTAAAAATAGATTGTTTGCTTTCATCTCTAAATGCATGAGACTCTGTTCTTGGAAATTGTCTATAAAACTCATTGAGTGCGTCAGCGTCTTGAGATAAAGAATCTACTTCGTTCTTCCAATAGTCAATAGCTCCAGTGTCAATTAACTCACCATCAATTCCCATAACAGGAGAGGTGGGAGTAGTTAGTACAGGCATTCCATACCTATCTATATATCCTTCAAAGTTCCATTCCATAGGAACAAATAAAGAATAAAGTCCGCTTTTTGTTTGACCGTTAGAATTTCTTTTTGACGGAAGAGAATCTTCATATAGTGCTTTAAAGTTATTACCACCTTTGTCTAATGCGTTTGATGTTGATCCCATCATACATTTACCTATAACCTTGCTACCCAGTCTTAAACACGTTTTAGTTACCCTCCAGTTGTTAAGTATATTGTCTGGCCTTTCCCACTTACCACTTTCATCGTGAAGAAGTAATCTTAATTTTTCACCATCATAGCTATTGTCTCCTGTGTTCTTCCAGTCAATCGTAGTGTCAAGTCCTTCAAGCTCTGAATCTTCAAGGATATACATATTTTTTTTAGTAATCTTTGATGCTGGAACACGATAAGCTAATTCAGTCTTAGGCTTATCCATACCATCTTGTATTGGTTTAAAAAAGAATGGATAGTTATTAGAAATAGGAACAACCTTGTCCGTAAACATTTTCTTAGCATCAGAACCAGTCTTAGATAAAATACCAACCCTTGCATCTTTAGTTATAGTTGCAGTATTAACGCCCTCATTTGAAGCCATAAAAGAAAATCCTGAACGTCTTATTTTTAAATAACACATACCAAAACTTCTCTTGTCAGCTTTGCAGGCTTCCCAAAATATATAAAATATTCTATTAGCCTCTCTAAAGTCTGGATGTCCAACATCAATTTTAGTCCACTGTAAATACATATAGTGAGTGCCAGTAACATACGTTGGCTCACCGTTATTCATAAACCAAAATCCATCGTCCCTTTTATCAAACTCACCCTCTATATAGTCAACCCACTTACCTTTAAAATTGTCAGGTACATCGTGCCATTGAAATATAGACTTAATGCGAGACAACTCTTTTGGATAATCAAAAGCCTCCCAATACTGTTCTTCTTTCTTTTTAGATCTTCTATGTATTTCTTTTGGAGCTTTAGGTAACGCAATCTTTAAACCATTAATATCTATTATGTTTTCAATTTCTCCTGTTTTTGAAATTATAATAATATCATATTTCAAATCATATCCATAAACCCAAGACTTAGCTCTATTCTTATTAGACAGAACGGCTTTGGGGACAACATTTTTTAATGTAGTATATAACTTATTTTGATCTTGACTCTGCAAATCCCTTTGGTTTATTTGTTTTATGATCTATAATTCCTCCCTCCAACAAAGCTCTTTCTTCTTCTATTCTTTTTAATATCTCAAACGCATCCATAATACAAAGCTTCTTAGTTGCAGCCGCATTCTTTAATCTATCAGCAGCCAACTCATCATCTTTGTCAAACTTAATAATATCTTCCTTAGCAACCTTTACCAATTGCTTTACGGCTTTTTCACCAGCATCTATAATGCTTAACTTTAATTCTTTATTATTCATACTTATAAAACATTACAAAAACATTTCTACCCTCCTTCCAAGAAACATTTGGATACTTGCTGTGAAAGTAACTTGATGGATAGGATACTAATCTATTCTCCTCATACCCAACAACAGTGCTTAATCTCCATCTATCCGTATCTTCAGCGTCTACATCTATCATACTATTATAATCCTCGTCTGTTATATCTTTAGGAATCTCTCTTCCATAAACATCATGCTCCCACAGTGCAGTGCCATGAAGGTCATCTCTTTCTCTTGGAGACATATAAAGAACTAAGGCTCTATCTGGTTTTTCTCCGTTTATATTTAGGTCTGAATGTATTCTCCAAGTTGTGTCTAAGTCTTCGTTAGATGTTCTAAAAAAACTTAATATATTTCTTATCTTTTTTCTCTCAATGTTAGATAAAGCTTGAATCATATATTCATTAAAATGCGGTAAAGATTCTTTTATATGAAAGTCTTTTCCACCAGAATTAACTGTATTAAATTCTCCGTTGTTTAAGTATTTTTGTAAAGACTTAAATAAAACTTTTGGAATAAAGTTATCTTTAATGTATATCATAATATCATAGTAATATTATTGGTAAACATTCTGTAAAGCTTCTCTCCTTCTACTGTAAATTCATATTCACTTTCTGGCTCAAAACTTATTTCGTCACCTATGCTTACTCCCTTGTCTAAAAGTTCTTGGTTTATGTATTTTACAATACCCACCAAAGGCTCTTCTTTTTGACCAGTAAACATAAAGAAGTCATCTTTAGATTTTATTGGTTTTATAAAACAATATTTTCCATGAGCATTCCATTTATCACCATTATTATATAAAAAAAATTGATCGTTTTCTATAAAAAACAAATCATCTTTAAAATAACTTTTTCCACTTTTTTGTAACCCATACATATTATAGAAAAACTTGAACACATTATGGTGAACAAGCAAAGTGTCTCCTTTTTTAATAGGACCTGTATATTGTATTGGTGTAGAAACTACTTCCGCAAATCTATTAGATACTGTATGATCTTCTTGTGAGGAACTAATTATAAAGTCAACATCACCAATGTCTTTGGTGTTGTCATATCGTTTCCCCTTTACAGGTTTAACAATAAACTGATATGGTGATCTCATTAAAAATTTATATTAAATTCAACTGAAATTGGTAGAGTAAATAAAAACTCTTTCCACAAATATACAGTCTCATTCTTTATAATCCAAATTTTATACGATGTCTCTTTTGATTGAATAAGATGTATTTTGTAGTTTCCTCCTAACACATCTTGTCCCACTATATAATGCATTGCATTTTCTTTATAGTCAGAACCAATTGATATTTTTCTAATATCCATTTGATTTTATTTTTTATCAACAACTATGCATTCATTCATTATCTCTCCAATCTCTTTAACAGTTTCAAGATGACTGATTGGTAATGATTGTAATAGTTTGTTAATTTGATTAATTTCTTTTTCAGTTAATTTAATTTCCATTTTATTATGCTAATAATATTTTTTGTTGCACTCCGTTTATAACTACATTCCACACCTTACTTGATGAATTAGCTTCTGTTGTTACAGATCCAGCTTCATATCCTACTGTTGCAGACCCCACAACAAATTGATTGTCACCAATTACGTTTGAAGCCCTTGAGCCTAAAACTACAGAGCGTCTTCCAGAGGTTCTTGCATTCGCACCAATAACAACAGATTCAATAACGTTTGCTGTGCTTGTGAAGTTTTGAACCTCGTGACCTATAAAAACCCCCAGGCTTAAGTCTCCAGTAAATCCTGTTGCTATTGCTTTCGATCCTATTACAACGGAATTTATGTTATTAGTACTACCTACTCCATCTGCTGCTCCTGCCCCTATAATAGTAGCTCCTTGTCCAACTCCAGCCAACGCTGCGTCAGATCCAATTACTACTACCCCTTCTTTTAATCCAGTAGTACCTGATGCTGCATTTCTACCAATAACAACATTTCCAGCAAATCCAGCGCTAAGGACTGATGAAGACTGATAGAATGCTTTTTTTCCAATTATTACATCTCCAGTGCTTAGTAGTGCTTCGCCAGCGGCCTGTTCGCCAATAACAACTAAATCAGCAGTATCTACGTGTCCAACAGATGGCGCTCTATATGCATTAGACCCAATTATAGTATTGTTTGTAAAGGCTGATGTCTGAGCGTTACCTTGTAAACCTCCTGGTGATACAATTACATTAT
>TARA_R110000737_G_scaffold350017_1_pt1 | contig 13665 bp, 13 predicted proteins | sample TARA_R110000737 | Tara Oceans TARA_R110000737 (sample SAMEA4398027) | marine metagenome | biome: Polar Biome; feature: [SRF] surface water layer (ENVO:00010504); material: water (ENVO:00002006), including particulate matter (ENVO:01000060) such as... | depth 5 m
GGTTCAATCATGCCTTTTTCCTGCGCCATCTGGCGTATCCAGTGATCCGGCCTTACCGACATGTCGCCACCCCTGTTTTGCTAATTGGCTTTGATAGCATTGGTTTTACCCGTGCGGTACGTGCAAGATCAACCAGACGATGCGTGTTAATCCGCTATATCGGTATTTTTCGCGATACGGCGCCCGAAGGCGAAGCGCCAAAGCTTACCGCCCCCCGATCATCGCAACCTAAACTTCGTCCTCATCCACAACTTGGCCGGAACTCCCGGCCGCCTTGTCGGCATCGACCGACTTGCGTGTGCGCTGCTGCTGTTTGCGGCGCGCCAGATTGGCACGCAATGCCTCTGCCTCGCGCTTTTGCCGTTCCTCATTGATTGCCGGTCGTTCAAAGGATTTTTTTGCCGTCATCGTCCCATCACATCATTCGGTTCATGGATACATAGCTTTATAAATTATCCCGCGCACAAATGCAGCTGAACTTGGCTAAAATGCACTATCGGCACACAATCGAAAAACTTCGTATATTTCGGGCTTGACCAATTACCAACCTGTGGCCTATAACCCGCCCGCACCGCAAGGGCCCAATGCTGCTGTAGCTCAGGGGTAGAGCACTCCCTTGGTAAGGGAGAGGCCGGGAGTTCAAATCTCCCCAGCAGCACCATTTTCCTCGCAATACAATTAGATTGTTTATGGCGGACCTTTCGGAAAAGGTCCGCAGTCATTGTGATATAATTGCTATTTGCGGATCAAAAACCGCAAGGACAGCACTGTCGGATCAATGCCGAGTGTTTTGTGACACAGGAATGCGAGTAAAACCGGATAACCTGCCACCGACAGTGCCGCAACAATAACACCGCCAAACATTCCCGCATAGTTCATTGCCGCGAACAAACCCAGCACGGTCAAAATGGCCCACGTAACAACGATTTTCGTCGTTGCACGATGGATCCCCGTCATATTGAGCAAGGCAACACTTGGTCCCGCGGCAGCCTGAATGCCATACGCAACCAGCATCATGCGCAGATACGGAACAGCTCCCTGATAACTCTCGCCAAATACCGATAACAGCAATGGTGCAAAGGCATAAAACGCACCGCACACAGGGACAGCAACAAGCAACGAAAACGCCGTAGCACGGGTAACAAGGGATTGCAGCTCCGCCTTGTCACCTAGCGACATCGCGCGCGATAAAAACGGCGTAATAACGGAATTCACTGCAGTTAAGGCAAATGCAACCAACATTGCCAATCGAATGACCGCCCCAAGTTCCCCGGCATCAAATGCCGAAAGCGCAATACCGGCGATAATCACCGGTGACTGATTAAGCAATGCAATAGAAAGGTTTGAAAACAGCACATTCAAGCCAAGCTGAAACCACAGGCGAATGTCGGTCTTCTTCGGATGGAATTCACCACGCCAATTAATATGCTTGCCCGCGACCACAAAAATGGTCGCAACGACATTTGCCCCCAGCAAGGCAAGGGCATAAGCCCCAACCACAGCGAAAAGAGAAAGCTGGTTCAACAGCGTAAACTGAAGCAGTAAAAGCAAAAGACCAAATGCCAGCGGCCGAATGACCGCCTCACCCACCACGGCACGTGAAACATTTCCATCCGCACGTATCGTGCTCTGCAATACGGTTAACATTACAGCCAGCGGAAGACAGGCACCGGCGGCAAATCCAATTTCCCAACCATAATTCCGGAATTGAACCAGAATCCAGCCCAGAACCACACCACCAACAATCGAAATAAATCCGGAAAACAGTACGACAAATCGCTGCATTCCGCTAATCAACTGGCGGCGGCCTTCATTACGGTATTGCGGCAAAAACTTTACAATTGCAGCATCCATACCGACCGTCACGACAGGAGTTGCCGAGATAATCAACCCAAGAACCACACTGAAGAAACCGAAAAGATCCTTGCCGCCATAGCGTGAAATAAACACGCTGGCCAGAAACATCATGCCCGCCGAAAACGCATTGGCGAACAGCACAAAAATGGCGGCAAATTTCAAATCATCTTATCCGTAAAATGAATTATACCACTCAATGAAGCGGCCAATCCCAGTTTCAATCGACGTTTCCGGCTTGAATCCGACGGCATCGGTCAGGGCATCAACATCAGCATAGGTGGCAGGAACGTCACCGGCCTGCATCGGCAGCATGTTTTTCTCGGCCGTTTTGCCCAACGCCTTTTCAATCGTGCCAATCATGTGCATCAATTCGACAGGGTTGTTATTGCCGATATTAAACACACGATACGGGGCCGAGCTTGTCGCCGGGTCCGGCTTTGCCGGGTTCCAGTCTGGATTTGGCGCGGCAACGGTTGAAATGCAACGATACACCCCTTCGACGATATCATCGATATAGGTGAAATCGCGGCGCATTTTACCTTCATTGAAAACGTCAATTGGGCGACCTTCAAGGATCGCCTTGGTAAACAGGAACAGCGCCATATCCGGGCGCCCCCATGGACCATAAACAGTGAAGAAGCGCAGCCCCGTGGTCGGCAATCGATAAAGATGGCTATAGGTATGTGCCATCAGCTCGTTGGCTTTTTTCGATGCTGCATACAGGCTGATCGGATGATCGACATTGTGATGCACCGAAAACGGCATCTCGGTATTCATACCGTAAACCGAACTGCTTGATGCATAGACAAGATGCTTCACACCGTTGTGACGACATCCTTCAAGAATATTGGTAAACCCAACCAGATTGGCATCGACATAGGCATGCGGGTTTTCAATCGAATAGCGCACCCCGGCCTGTGCCGCCAAGTTCACAACATAAGCTGGCTTCTCGGTCGCAAACAGATCAGCAATGCCTTCGCGGTTTTCCAAGTCCATACGTACAAACTTGAAACCGTCCTGTCCCTCAAGCCGCGCAAGCCGCGCTTCTTTCAAGCTGACGTCGTAATAGTCATTAACATTATCTAGCCCGACAACCGTGCTGCCCTGTTCAAGCAGTTTTTGGCAAAGGTGCGATCCAATAAAACCGGCAGCCCCGGTTACCAGAACCTTTTCATTCGCGGGAATGACAAAGTCGGACATCACGATCAAATTTTCCTGTCTTAAAATGTTTCCGCCTTGCATATCGGCGCATTCAAAATCCGAGCATTCCTGTAACAGGACAGGTCTTGTCACGCAAGACAGCAAGCTTGTATCTGCACCATTGGTGGTCAGGTAACAGGTCGAAAAACGAGACTCCGGGTAAATTTCCTGCTATCCTTTGGTATTGAATTTTGACCACCATCAGGGAACACCTGTTGATCCAATGATTGCAACTGGCCAAACCATAGCCAACCCTACGGGGGGGGGATTGGGCGTCATCCTGAATGTCAGGGAGATCGCGCAGACCGTTGATGGCAGCGTATTGGCCGAATATGAGGCAATTGAAGTCAAGACAGGTGGACAATCCGGTTCGGGCACCAACCCATACGGGATTGGCGACGAAGCCAGTTCAGGCTTACGCAACCGTATTGTTGACCCTAGAACACTTACAGAAGCCCAAGCGGTGGCCAGTGGCGCAAGTCGCAGTGAATATCGCGATGCCCTTGAAGCAAGCAACGAAAGCACCGAAAACAGCCCGGCAGGCAACAAAGCGCCCGCTGATTTGGATGCCACTGAAAAAGCTGACGTTTCCCAGCTACAAGCCCGCGATTCGGCGGTAAAGCAAGAAGAAAAGGCCCATGCTGCCGCAGCAGGCCCCTATGGTTCTGCCCCGCAATATGAATATCAGATCGGTCCGGATGGCAAAGCATATGCCATTGGCGGTCATGTCGATGTCGCGGCAAGCCTTTCAGGAAGCCCGGAAGACAAGGAACGCGCATTAGCAACCTTGCAAAATGCCGCTCTGGCACCTAATGCCCCGTCCGGGGCAGATATGTCTGCATTCCGTCAGGCCAGCCTGTTGCGTGCAACAGGTGCTGATGAAGAACCAAAACCGATCCCCGGTTACAGCCAATCACGAAACGACGCGACCGGCATAATTTCGATTAATGCCTGATCCTTTTGGTCAGGTACTTGAAGTTGCAACCGATTTCACTATGCAATCTGCGCGAAACAGACTATCACCACACACACCAACCTATCCTTAAGGATAATATCACTCTCTAAAGACCTTCCTGTAGTTTGACAGAGCATCAGAATTATTTAATGCTGCGCTCGCGTCCGGGGGGACGCGGATTTTTGGAAGATGACAACTTTGCGCGATTCCGTGTTTTTGGGTGCGGAGCGCGATACCGGTACCGCCTTTCGCGGGATACGGATAAAAACGGGTACGGCACAAAAACATGAATATCCTGCTAGCGGACGACCATGACCTCGTCAGAGACGGGATCACATCCTTTCTGAAAACGGCAGCCCCAGAAGTCGAAGTTGCACAGGCAAAGGACTTTGCCGAGGCGCTTTCAATTGTTGATGGTGATACGCCGGTTGAATTGACAATCCTTGATCTGAACATGCCCGGCATGAACGGCCTGTCGGGCCTTACCGTCATGCGCCAGAAACATCCGGAAATTCCGGTTGTCATCCTGTCGGGCTCAGTCAAACGCAGCGATGTCCTCAATGCACTCGAACATGGTGCGTCAGGATATCTACCCAAGACATTGTCAGGTAAATCGCTGATCAACGCCCTGCGCCTTATTCTTTCGGGTGAAAAATACATTCCATCCGCATTGCTTGAAGATGATGGTTCAAAACTCCGTCCGGGCGAGATTGATCTGGATGGCCTGACTCACGACAACCCCCTGCGTCAACTGACCAATCGTGAGCGCGAAGTTCTTGCACTCCTGACCAAGGGCCTGTCGAACAAGGAAATCGCCAAGCAGCTGACCGTGCGTGAAATCACCGTAAAGGTTCACCTGACCGGCATTTTCAAAAAACTTGGCGCCGCCAACCGTACGCAGGCCGTTAAAATTGCCATGCAACTCGGCTGGGAAGCATAAGATTCCGCGACCCGGCAACATACCGACCGCATTCAAAACCCGGCCATTGGCCGGGTTTTTTGTTTCAGGACGCAACCACCTCGGATATCTCGTCAAGTGTTGCCAGAAGCTCCTTCAGATCCAGTGGCTTTGACATCACCATCACTGGCGCATCATCACCATCTTCTGCCGGGCGATCGGCATCCCCTGGATGTCCGGTCATAACGATCACTGGCAAGGATGGATTGCGTTCACGCAACGCCCTGACCAAACTATTGCCATCCATTTGCGGCATACGGATATCGGTAATCAGGATATCGGGCTGCACCACACCGGCAATTGCAAGGGCATCTTCACCATCACTTGCGGCTGAAACAGCAAAGCCCTGTGCCTCCAGATAGGCTGAAATGATTTCCATTGCGTCGATTTCATCATCGACAACCATAACCCGCAAATTGCGCAGCGGTGCTGCGGATTTTCGGTTTGGCTGTGGCAACAGGGGGATAACATTGTCAACTTCATCAATCTCTGCCGGGTTCTCGCCAATATGACTGGCAGGAAGGACAATCTCAAAACATGCCCCATCCCCTTCATTGCGCACATCAATATGCCCGCCCATACCCTCGACTATTCCATAACTGACTGAAAGCCCAAGCCCCGTACCCTTGCCGACATCCTTGGTGGTAAAGAAGGGATGAAAAATAAGCCCGATCGCGTCTTCAGGAACGCCACCGCCATTATCATTAATCGCAATCCGCAACACTTGCTGATCAAGATCGATCATCGCGGTTAAGCGGATCAACCCGCCAATACCGCCAGCATCATCACCGTTTTCCGTGATCGCATCCCGCGCATTGGTCAGCATATTGACCAAAACCTGTTCAAGCTGCACCTGACGGCCCATCACCTGACAGTTTTGTTCCGTCGGCACAACGTCAACAGAAATCCCAGCTAGACGACAATCATGTTCAACCATGTCCACCGCACGTGTAACCGCGCGCATCGGATCAAACAACTCGAAATCATCTTCATCGGGGCGACTATAAATCTGCAAATGACGGATGATTTCGGCCATGCGTTCGGTCTGGCTGCTGATCAGCGATAGTCGTTCTTTTTGAAAAGACGCCTGAACCGCATCCAATTCGTACTGCAATGAACACGTATCAGCCGCCATACGAATAACGTTAAGCGGCTGATTCATTTCATGCGCCACCGACGCCGCCATTTCACCAAGACTGGCAAGCTTCGATGTCTGAACCAACTGGCGTTCGATCTTGCGCTTTTCCGTCACATCCTCGGCCAGGATCAACATCGCCGGCGCGCCTTCATGGGTAAAGGCAATGGCCGAAACTTCCAGTTCGACATTTTCATTATCACCACGGCGACACATAATGACGAAATCAGCCCGCCCGGTATAGCCACCAGCATATCGGTCGATATATTCGCCCATGATCTCGCGGCTATCGGGGTGAACCATATCCATGAAGCTGCGTCCGACCAGATCGGAACTGTCATTACCTTGCAGGATCTCAACGCCCTGCTGATTGATATAGGCAATCTCTTCGCCGCTCAGAACTGAAATCAGTTCCGGCGCCAGCTCAACCAGCTTGCGATAACGTTCTTCGCTTTCTTTCAATGCCTGATCGGCACGTGACCGCTCGATCGCATAGCGGATCGAACGCCGAATGGTTCGACCATCCGGGAATTCCTTGGTCAGATAATCTTCCGCACCATGCTGAAGGGCCTCAAAAGCCAGTTCTTCGTCCTTGTGCCCGGTCAGGACCACCACAGGCGCACTGTTTAAACAGCTCCGCACCCGGCTGATGGTTTCGACCCCCGAAGAATCAGGCAATGTCAGATCCAATAAAACAACGTCAAACTGACCGTTTGAAGCCGAACTATTCAAAAGCTTCATGGCCGATGCAAGGTCGGAACGATGCTCGATCACGAATTGCTCGCCGGTTTCTTCGAGCAACGTTTTGACAAGAAAGGCGTCGCCAGGATTGTCTTCAACCAGAAGGATTCGAAACCGGTTGTCAGTCATAACGGTCGGACCCTCTTCATTTCAGCGTTGGCAGAATCCAACGATAACTCCCTGCCCGATGAAGCAGAGCAAATTGATTCTGCATATATTCGCCCCGACTAGCAATCCTGAACATCGATTAACAACCGCCCGCGCACCTGCCCTTTAAGGATCTTCTCCCCCCATGGCAAAATATCGCGCAGCGCAACTTTTGTTGTCGCACTGTCAAGCCCGGCCATCGGTAAATCCTGCGCCAGTCTGTCCCAAGCGGAAACCCGTTTTTCATCGGGACACATGACCGAATCAATCCCGATCAAACGCACGCCGCGCAACAAAAATGGAATAACAGTCGCAGGTAAATCAGGTCCACCGGCCAGCCCGCAGGCCGCCACAACACCATGATATTTCATTTCTGAAAGAACATGCGCCAATGTGCGGCTGCCAACACTATCGATTGCACCAAGCCAACGTTCGCTCAGCAACGGCTTGCTTGCATCCTCAAGCTCGGATCGATCGACAATCGAAACCGCACCAAGGCCGCGCAAATAATCATGGGTATCTTTTCGCCCGGTTGACGCAGCAACACGATAGCCAAGCTTGGTCAGAATACTAACCGCAACCGACCCGACACCACCCGCAGCCCCCGTAACAAGGATTTCGCCATCCTGATCTGGTGAAACACCCTGTTCTTCAAGCGCCATGACCGCCAGCATCGATGTAAATCCTGCGGTCCCGATTGCCATCGCATGTGCCCCGTCAAGCCCGTCGGGCATCGGCACCAGCCAATCGGCGCGGACACGGGCATATTGCGCATATCCGCCCCAATGGGCTTCACCAACCCGCCAACCGGTCAAGATCACCTGATCGCCGGGTGCGTATCGCCCATCACCTGATGAAACAACTTCACCGGCAAAATCGACACCGGGAACATGCGGATAATGTCGCACAAGGCGGCCCAACCCGTTCAGGATCATGCCGTCCTTGTAATTTAAAGTCGACCAATCCACCCGCACCAGCACGTCGCCATCGGGCAAGTCATCAACACTTAAATCCTGAAATTCGGCCTGAACCGATTTATCCTGCTGGCTCAGAACCAGCCCGCGAAACTTGTCTGCCATGAACGTCCCCATCATTCGGTAATTTGCCGAAAAGATTATGGGGCCAAGGCCGATCCTGTCAAATACGCCAAAGGTATTGGAGGGGGGAGAGGGAGGCCATTCAGTTTCGAAACATGCGACCATCAGGACCGGTCAGCATGACAATTGCGACAATCACAGCAATCACAATGACAAGATAAAGCCACTTGCGCGACACCGGTTTGGCCGCGTCGATCACGGGTTCGTCACGAACCATGTTATCCTGAGTTGCTTCTGGCAGGCCTCGAAAGGACAGCCAGCCCAATAACGGAACAATAATCAGATCATCAATCCAGCCGATCCCAACAATCACGTCAGGCACCAGATCAATCGGACTGATCAAATAAACAAGGCCAAGCAACAGTAACGCCTTGCTGCGCAAAGGCACGTCAGATCGGAATAAGCTGCTTAAAAGGCGGGGAATAATCGCCCAGACGGATGCTTTAGCCATAAAATCCTCCGGACGGCAGCCAAACCTTCAGGTCATTTTGACAGCCCTGAGCGAAAATGTCAGCGCTCCCAATGGCCCGTAATACTGGCCTGTACCAAGCCCGAACTAAAACGCGAACCAAGACCCAGAGCATTTTTCACAACAACTGTATTGCAAACATTGCCACATGGTACTGAACGCGGCACATCATGGCGGATCACATACATCTCAATCTCGCTTTTATCATCCGGAACCGGGACCAGAACTGTTTTGTTCGTAAAATCACCTGACGACACCTGAAGCCATGAAATGGTCACAGCAAAAAGCAAAACAATTATCATCGAAAAATGGTCGGCGCGGATCATCGGTTCATTCCCGATACTGTTTCAGAAACAATCACATGCTATGCAAATGCGCCAGCGTGCAATTTGTTCCCGGCCATCCCCGCCGCCGTTTTGAAATCTTCTCGGGTTCTAATGCGTCAAGGTTTCAAACACATCGCCGCTCGGCGCGTGGCCCAAGACATTGCTACGATGCCAAAGCGCATAAAATAGCAAATGCCATGCCGCTGCACCTTCCTTCTTGCCGCCAGTGACAAACAGTTTTTCAACAGCACCCGGCTTGGCTATTTCGGCAATACCGGGCTGTCTGGCGACCAGCGGGCCCAAACGTTTGCCCTGCTGACCAATCCATTCGGCAACCGGCACCGTAAAGCCGCGCTTTTTACCAAATGGTTCCGCCATCGGCAGACAACGGTCCAACCAGCTGCGTAACATAAACTTTCCAGTGCCTTTTCGGATCTTCAAACGATCCGGCAGGCGATACGCAAATTCGGCCACCATCGGATCAAGAAACGGCGTGCGCCCTTCCAGACCATGCGCCATCAGGCAACGATCAAGCTTGATCAAAAGATCATTTGGCAACCAGTCGGAACAATCGACCGCCTGTGCAATTGCCAACCGCGAACGTTTTCCGCGGCTTTCGCGGTTTTCCGATGCTGCAATACCATCACGCCAACCGTGAACAACCTCGGCACGCAAGACATCCAGCGCATCAAAAGTCCCCTTGGACCGCATCACCCGCCCGCCAAGCAAGAAGGGCCGCATCACGGATCGATAACGCCCATAACCGCCAAAAAGCTCGTCCCCACCCTCGCCGGACAGGACAACCTTAAAATCACGCGCGGCTTCTTTTGCCAGCTTATAGGTCGGAAGGATTGCGTAATCAGCGCAAGGATCATCAACCGCCGCGGCGACTTCGGGCAACAGATCCCAAAAATCGCTTTCCGAAAACATAACTTCGATATGTCTGGCATTGCAGGCTTTGGCGACCTTACGCGCCAATTCGCGCTCATCATGCACACTACCGGCCTCAAAGGCGGCGGTATAGGCACAGACAGGACGTTCATTTAACCGATGCATCATGCCAAGCAGCGATGCACTATCCACCCCACCCGACAGGAACATGGCATAATCAACATCGGATCGCTGATGCAATCGCACGGCCTCTTCAAACACCCGATCCCATTCGCCAAGCGCATCCTCAAGGCTGGTCCCAAGGACGCCTTCATCACTTAAAACCGCACGACGGCGGCGTTCAACCACCCGTCCGTTTTTCAGAACAAGCGTCTCGCCCGGCAACAAGCGGTTGATACCATCAAAAATTGTATGGGTTCCGGTACCAAACTGGATTTGCAATAATTCGGCACGAACATCGGAGCGCAACTCCCGCCCTGCCAAACCGGCTGCGATCAAGGCACGGGGCTCGGATGCAAATGCGAAATAATCAGGTGTTTCAACATAATAAAGCTGTTTGATGCCAAATGGGTCACGGCATAAAATGACTTGATTATCGACCACGTCATGAATTGCAAAGGCATACATCCCGCGCAATTTATCAAACCCGGCAATACCATCGCGCGCATAAAGGCGAAGCGCTGTTTCACTATCCGATCCGGTTTTAAATCCCGCCTCGCCCAGCTCCCGCCGCAGTTCGAGATAGTTATAAATCTCGCCATTGGCAACAATCGCACTGCCGTTCTCGTGATACAGGGGCTGATCACCGGTAGTCAGGTCAATAATCGCCAGACGCGTCTGAACGAACCCAACCCCGCTCTTCACATACCGCCCTGCCCCGTCCGGACCACGATGAAGCAACGCATCACGAAGTTGATCTAGCTTCGTTTCGTCAAGTTCTGACTTGTCCTTGGCGATAAATCCGGCAATTCCGCACATTAACGGGCTACCTCGTCAAAAAAGGCGCGATATTTGGTAACGACAACATCTTCGGTAAAATTGGATATAAAGATTTCACGCCCGTTTGACGACAATGTCTTCGCCAAAGCAGGCTCATCAAGAACTGCACGCAAATCCCGGCCAAGGGCATCAACATTTTCAAGTGGTGACAGCAAACCGCTCTCGCCATGCTTAATCAGTTGAACCGGCCCCTGACTGGCTTGTGCGACCACGGGTGTTCCATGTGCCCATGCTTCGATAACCATATTTCCCAATGGCTCGTGGCGTGATGATGCGCAAAAAACATCACATGAGGCAAATAAGTTTCCAACATCCCGCCGCCAACCCAACAGGCGCACCCGGTCTGCAACCCCCATTTCACAGGCAAGCTTTAAAAGATCGCCTTTAAGGTCACCTGTACCTGCTATCCACAGATAAGCATCTGGAACCGAAGCCAATGCACGGATCAAATTGTCAAAGCCCTTATTCTCATGCAAACGGCCTAAGCCAAGTATCAACGGCACATCATCCGGTGTATTGAATTCCGACCGATTAATCGGTTCGCCCGGCACTGCATCAACAAAATTGGGCAAATAATGCGCACGTTCCGCTGGCCATCCTTCACGAAGCATATATTCAACGATATCGCGCGTATTGCCTATCAAGTGATCACAATCACGAAAGTTCTTAAGCTTGTAATACCCACCTAACCGGGCAACCTTAACAAAATCCCCGCTTGGGGTCATGCGGCTGGCCCTGTTCATCCAGCTCAGAACAATCCTTGGCTTATGTTGCTTTAGTAATCTGCGCAGTATAAATGGCGTGCGAATATCAAGCCGCCCGCCAAATGGCAGTTCCGAAAACGATACACCGGCAGAACTCAAAACCGTATTTCGTCCTTCATTTGGACGAATGGCGCAAAACTGATCCACACCTGCACGCTGAAACCCGCAAGCCAGTCGAACAAAGAACTCTTCGGCACCACCAAATGCGCTTCCAGCCATCGTTTGAAAAAGCATTGTCATTTCACGCACAATACCAATTGATCTTTATTCATCGTCATAGCGTGCTTTTAGATAGGACAGCATTGGAAAAAGTGCCGCAAACAACGCGATCAGGAACCCCATCCCGCCTTCCTTGTATCCCTTGCGCGAAACAAAACAGCGAAAGAACCGGGAAAATATGCGACGGAAGTTATTGGAAAAACTCCCAATAGCACCACTGGCCCGAAGATCCGCAGCACGCGCAGAGCTATAGCTGTTCAACCGCTTGATCATATCGCTGATATTGCGATCAACATAATGCAAAATCGCACCGTCCAGCTTTGGTCCAGCGCGCCCTAGCAACTCAAATGAAGGATGAACACGCTGTGGCTGCCACGTTTTTTTATCAGCCCTGAACAACCTCCAAACAGCGGAAGTCCCATACGAGGCCCCCCACCCATAACGGACAAGGCGTTTTCCAATATAGTTGTCCACCGATATCAAAAAACAGTCGAACTCAGTATCCACGATTGCCTTGCGGATCGATTTCGCAAGCTCTTCATTCACGTGTTCATCGGCATCGACTTCAAAAACCCAATCGCCGGTCGCTTCTTGCAGAACGCGGTTGCGGCGCTCGCCTTCAATGTCCCAACTTCCCGCGATGGTTTTCGCGCCGAATTCACGGGCAATTTCCTCGGTCCGGTCGGTGCATTTATCGCAAAGAACGATAATTTCATCGGCAAAGGTCAGATGGCTCAAACAGGATGGAAGGCGTTCTTCCTCGTTATGTGCGCACATAACCACGGAAAGGCGCGGTGATTTATCAACCATGGGTTCCTTCCTCCATCCGGTATTCCGCCAGAAGTTCTTCTGCTGCCAAAACAACTTTGTCGACCGGCAATGTATCCATCAACACTTCCTTGGAGAAGCGACTGGTTCTGTTTTCTATAATTTTGTCATACGACCAATCGGTGCGGACTGCGCGTCCCCATTTCGCAAAAGGTCGATAATGCTCGTCCCGTGACGGACCAAACAATCCAATGGTCGGCTTTCCCGATGCAGCCGCCATATGCATCAGCCCTGAATCATTGCCAACATACAAATCAGCACGGCGCAAGCACGCCATCACGGTTAAAAGATGCTCATTGCCAAAAATCTCGGTCCGGCGATTTTCGGGGATCGATGCAATCACCGGCTCGGATGCATCACGTTCATTTGGCGCCCCCACCAGCAACACATGTGCATCTTCCAAAACACCGCCAACCGACCTTAATTTACCGATGGTTTCGGCAAAGCGTTCCGGCTGCCATGTCTTGCCGATCCAATTCGCACTTGGTCCGACCACCAAAAGCGGCCGTTCATCGAAAGGCAAAAGTTCCAAGGCACGCTTGTCATGTTCGGGCGCGGTCCAAACAAATGGCTCTGGCGCGGGATCAATACCGATCAAGCGCCCAAGTTGTTCAACCCGATGCAGATCATCATCATTGCCTGAAAGCACCACCCGCTTCCCCCCCGGAAGGACATAAGCCGTTGCACTGCCACGCAGATCAACAATGATATCCCACCAATGGAACGCAACAGATTTCCAAAGCTTCCACCAATGCGCACCGCGTTTTTGTTTGGGCATTTCAATGATGCGTTCAAGCCCCGGTACGGCTTCGAAAATCGGGGCGGCAACCGGCCCACATGCCACCGTTACCTTGATACCGGGATTGGTTTCAACGTAATGACGCAATACCGATGTTGAAAGAACAGCATCGCCAAGGCGGTTCGAGGTAATGAACAGCAAGCGCACGATTTAAAGTTTCTCCAGCGCGCCAGCAACGTCAAGCCATTCACGGCGGCTACTGCGCGCGGCCTCGGACTGGCTGGCGAAAATCTGGCGGTCGGACAAAAGCTGCGTAACCAAGTTGCCATAGGCCGTTTCA
>TARA_R110000737_G_scaffold48658_8_pt1 | contig 13638 bp, 13 predicted proteins | sample TARA_R110000737 | Tara Oceans TARA_R110000737 (sample SAMEA4398027) | marine metagenome | biome: Polar Biome; feature: [SRF] surface water layer (ENVO:00010504); material: water (ENVO:00002006), including particulate matter (ENVO:01000060) such as... | depth 5 m
ACTGCCGCTTAAAATTAGCGCTATCGAGGTTGAAAACTTGTACAGCGCAAAAGTTGCTGTGGCATCGCAATCTACGGTTGATCGCAACGAAGCGCTTAAAGCTGCCTTACGGGCAATTTTAGTTAAGGTTGGTGGTAAGAAAATTGAGCATCCACTTATTGCCCAAGCGGTAAAAAACTACAATCAATATGTCACGCAATATCAATATATTCGCAACAGCGATAAAATATTACTCAATGTTTCTTTTGACGAAACCAAGGTTAATCAATTGTTTAAAGCAAGTGATTTGGCGATTTGGGGACGATTAAGACCACAAGTGATGGTTTGGCTAGTCGAGGAAGATGGCTTTGAGCGGAAAATAATTTCTTCAACATCGAACTCATTGTTACCGAAAATTATTAATGATTTTTCTCAGTTACGTGGTTTGCCATTAGTGATGCCAATCATGGACTTAACTGATCTTACTAACCTGACATTAACGGATGTCTGGGGGCGTTTTTCACAACCTGTCGCACAAGCTTCTGCGCGTTATATGGCAGAAGCGGTAGTCGTGATAAGAGTTTCAAATTCAAGCCTTATTAGTGGCCAAGATGACATCACAGACTGCTCGCTTTGCCAAACGCATGGCTTAGTGGTTGACTGGAGTTTAATGACCGATGCACAAAGTGAGCATGCACAAATATTCAGTGAACAATACCTCGGCGATAACGTTGATAAACTATTAATAACGGCGTTGTCTGATATTACCGATATTATTTATCAGCAATACGCCTTATCAACGTCAAACAATAATGAGATTCAAATCGATGTTGCTAACATCGCTTCATTAGCCGATTTAATTGCCGTGTCAGATTTTCTCAGTGACTTGTCTGCGGTGCAATCAGTACAATTGGTTAGCGTCAAAGGTACCAATCGGCGTTTTAAATTATCGTTAATAGGCTCGCATCAAGCTTTACTCGCCTCATTAAAGTTAAGCGAACAGTTAAATCGCTATGTTGATCCCCTAGCTGCGCCTGAAGACATCGGGCAAGTACCGGTATTTTATTGGGGTAAAAAGTGAAAAAAGTTTCGCAATTAACCTTATCGGTACAATTACCTGATGATGAAACCTTCGCCAGCTTTCAAAGTGAAAGCAACCAAATGGTGGTGCAACAATTAACCCAATTTCTTAATCACATTGCTGACGAAAATAAATCAGTACATAGTTTGTATTTATTTGGTTTAACAGGGGTTGGTAAAAGTCATTTATTGCATGCCAGTTGTGCTTATGCCGATACATTAAACATAACGTCGCTGTGTTTGTCATTTTCTGAGCTTACCCAACTCTCGGTTGACGTGCTTGATGGCTTAGAGAATATCGATTTAGTCTGCCTTGATGATATTCAATTGATTGCCGGCAATAAAAAGTGGCAACAAGGTGTATTTGATTTATATAACCGTATGGTTGAACAGAACAAATGTTTGATTATTACCGGAGATCAAAGCGCTGCGCAGCTAAAAATTAGTTTACCCGACTTAGTATCACGACTAAGTTGGGGCTTAACTGAGCAGTTAAAACCATTATCAGATAAAGAAAAGTCTTTTGCCTTGCAATATCGTGCTCAGCAACGAGGTTTGTATATTAGTGATGAGGTGGCAAGTTTTCTAATTAACCGTTTATCGCGAGATATGACCAGCTTACTAGCGGCGTTAGAACAGCTTGATCAAGCGTCAATCAGGGAACAGCGTCGCATCACCATCCCCTTTATTAAAGATATACTATTTTAAATCATTAAGTTAACACCTGCTTTAAAAGTAAAAATGTAAAACCGGTGTCATCAAAGCATTCTTTAACGCTCTAATCACAAAGTGTTTTTTGCTTATAGCTATTTTCGTGTAAATATAGTGACGCTTACTTGCCTATTGGAATTGGTTTTTCATAAAACATTGCGCCATCGGCAATGACCCTGTGACGTTTTGAATCATTGAACGATAAATCATCAAGCGTGGCTTGATTAACACTTGGGCTAATGGTTAAATTTTCCGCCCAAGTTTTCCCTGAGTCCATCGCTAATGGCGCGGCTAAATTGTTGATCAAATTTGTTGCTTCAGTAAATTCTGGCAATATGCGATGAGTTACATAGTTAACTCTTTGTTTAATATTAGTATCGCCGATGCGGCCACGTTGCCCCCAAGTCACTATATATTGTTCATCAGCACTTTGAGGTTGGTTGGTGACGGCAATATCTCTATCAACATCGTAGCGTGCTTTCATCATCAAACCGTCGAATAGCATGGCATAGTCTTCACGCTTACTGGTGTAATTGTAAAATTGCGGGGCATGTTCGGGGCTAAAAAAGCCTGTTACGTCAGTTGGATTGTAACTTTTATCCTGAGCTGTCGCCGTTTCTCCTTGGTAACGTACCTTTGCTAGCCGATACATTTCCGTGCCATTGAGTGGCAATGCTGTGCTCAATAAATCAGATTGTATGCCGGTTGATTGTAATATTTTATCAGCAGCCGCTAATATTCGATCATTTCGGTTTAAGTTTGACCAAGTGCTTTGGGCAAAAAAGTCATTGGCGTGTGCGAGTTCGTGATACATCAAGGATGCTAGATTATATACACCTTCGCTGGCAGCGCGCGTTACTCTTATACCTTTTGGGTAGTAAAAGCTGGCGTAGTGATTATTTTTTACATAACGCCAAGGCAAAACAAAATTTAGCTCATCGCCAAACGATGCTCGATAGTCGGGGGCTTGATTAATGGTATCTCTTTCATCAGGTGTTAACCAAAGATTTTCTGGGTCGAGATGAATAGCGCCGGTGACTACCCAATAATATGACGGTCGAATGTCAGAGGAAATAACAATAGCAGTGGTGGCACGCAGTAAATTTTTAAAATCGCCGTGCGGATCTGAGTTTTGTAAAAACTCTTTGAATCTTTGCCCCATCCATTGATGAGAAACAACAACACGGTTCATAATATCGTCAATGCTGGGGGTCGTGGTATCTTGTGCTATGAGGGGTAAATCATTTAAACGACAGCTGGTACGAAAATCAATGGTATTACTGTAGACACAATTGACTAAAACATCGGCGTATGGAGAGTTGGTATTGAAGGGAAATACCCTTGCTAATCGTGAATCGTATGCGGTGTTATCGCCGTCATCAATTTTACCGGCATTTTCAACTAATATCGCAACGCTATCTTGATAAAGCCTTGTACCATCTGAGGCACTTACGGTGAATACTAACAAACTATCAAGGCTAACAGCAGGTGCGTTAAAAAACACCACAGCTTTTCCTGCGGTGGGCTGACTAAATGTTACTGTTGGTCCTGAGATTTGTTGCCAGAGAATACTATCGCTAGCTATTGCCGGATTTTCTAAATAAGCGCTTAATGAAACATCACTTCCTTCTAGCGTTGCATAACCTAATCTTGCCGATATTTGGCTCCTTTCGTCTGAGACAAAAAGCGTATGTGTTAACGACTCACTACTACCGTTGCGGTTAAAGTTTACGTTAAAGCTATATTCACCAGCCTCTGGCGGGGTAAAAGCGATACCTTTTGAGTTACCCGCATGAAAAATAACCTCACGGCCTGCCGTTTGCTGCCAATTTATTTTACTTAAGGTGTCGTTAGGGTAATAGAGAAATAGCTCTATCGCTTGTGCAACTTTACTGGTTTCATCAAATGTGATTATGCCGGTTTGCGTGATAACGGGCGTATAATCATCATCGCTAGTAGTCGCTTTACTGTCAGAAGCACCGCCACACCCAGCTAAATATATCGCCAATATACTTAAGATAAGTAAAATGGCGGCGTTTAATGGTTGATTATGACTAACTGGAATATTATTCATTCGCGGCTCTTCTTCAATGCTTGGTTAATAAACAGACCTGTTAAAGTAAGATATAGTTCATAAAAACAGCGACAGGCTTTTATATGTCTATTTGTAGACAATTTTAATCACAGAGTAAAGCGCTTTCTATTTGAAGCACTGTTGAAGATACTTATTTGTGTAGTCGAGCTGGAAAATTAAGATAGCAGGGCGTAACTAGCACCGACTTAGGCGCTATACCTTAGTCTAATGCTAGCATTTAATGGTGTTTTATCGGCGATTTAACAACGAACAGCTTAAAAATTAAAAACACTTAAGCTATGCTTTCTTTTTACGAATACTTAAACCCAATTCTTGTCCGCGATATTTTGCATAATAACTACCGGCAATAAACATGACAGAGGCAAAAAAGAACTCTCCTAGCGCCCATAGTTTTTCATCGGCTGAAACCCATAATGTTGTTAAGCTATGCAGAAAATAAATCATAACAATAAAATTTGACCAGGCGAAGGTATAAGGGTTGCCTTGCACTAATCCTTTTAATGGAAATAACAAAGGTAAAGTAAACATAACCAAAGTTAACGGTATCGATAATGCGCTATCATCACTGATAAAAACCAGCCAAAATGGCATGTAAAAAAGCAACGAAAAATAGCCAAACAATGTGATGTGCTTGAGTGTAGTGGTTGAAAAACGTGGTTTATTCATCATATTGACCTAATCATTTGGCTGCATTAACGAAAGCACGTTTTCTGGAGGTCTACCAATAATGGCACGAGTGTCATCACGAACAATAGGACGTTCAATAAGTTTAGGTGTTGCAGCCATGGCAGCGATTAATGTCGCATCATCGGCATTAACCAAATTTTGTGCCTTAAATTCAACTTCTTTTGTTCGCATCATTTCCAATGGTGAGATTTTTAATAATGATATTAACTGCTCAATTTCAGTAAGATTAAGCGGGGTTTTTAAATACTCAACAATAGTTACCGGGTGATTTTTTTCTTCGATAAGCGCTAGTGTTTGTCGGCTTTTTGAGCAACGTGGGTTGTGATAAATCGTTAACATATTATTCTCTTGGCTTGTTTTAGATAATTTTTAAATGTTGAGCGTATTTTAACTTATTTTTTACAGTCGCTTCAGCTTTTCTTGTTGTTCTTGTAATTGCAAAATACGACCTTTCATTCTTTTTTTTAATAACGGGTTGTCTTCAACAAAGTTATAAGCGGTTTGTAATTCATCAACGGCTTTTGGATAGGCACCTAGTAGGGCATAAACTTCGGCTTTAGTGGCATGCATAAGCGCCATTTTATCTTGTTTTCGATATACTTGGGTTAATAAATCCTGAGCAATAAAGTTTTTTGGACTGATCACTAAAAAATTCTGTAATAAGGTTTCGGCCTTACTATATTGTTCTGCTTCATTTAGCACGTTAGCGTAGTTTAGAGTCACCACCTGATTATTGGGCATTAAAAGATTTAACTCCGCTAACATGGTAATTGCTTTGTCGAAAGCTTTTACTGCAATATAAGCATCGGTTAATGCATCAACATAAAACAAGTTCTTATTGTCGTCACGTAATAGGGCTTCAAGTTGCGTAATTGCCGTTTGAAAATCTTTATTTTCATAGTGGGACAAGGCAAGACCATATTGGGCAGCGGCTTCGATGCCATACCGCTTTTTGTCCAAACTTTGCTGAAAATTAATTATATTATCTTTAGCGTTGCCTTCATATCTCGCCATAATACGAGCTTTAGCTAACTCGAATTGCAAATTTGGGGCAAGTGGTCGCGGTGAAAAATTTTGCGCTCTTATTCTTGCATCTGCAATCCTAGACTCGGGCAAAGGATGGGTTAATAGCATCGCTGGCGGCTTAGATTTATAACGATATTTCTCCGCCATGATTGCAAAAAAGTCCGGCGCACCTTGAGGATTGAAGCCGCTGTTGGCTAACAGCATAATGCCAACTCGATCCGCTTCTTGTTCATTGCCTCGGGTATAATTTATTCCCGCTTGTTGTGATGCTGCCATCGTAGTGCTTAGTGCCGCTAAACCAACGCTAGGGTTTATCAAAGTCAATAACACGCTAGAAACCATGGCCGCCATGGTTAATGGTTGTGCTTTGTTTTGTGACTCTAGTCGTCTGGCCAAATGGCGCTGGGTGACATGTGATATTTCGTGTGCGACCACTGATGCGAGTTCACTTTCAGTATTTGCCGTCGTGATCAAACCACTATGAATAGCAATATGGCCACCAAAAAAAGCAAAGGCATTTAACTCTTCGTTACGTATGACAAAAAATTCAAAACTATAGTTTACGTCTTTAGCATTGCGCACCATGCGATTGCCTAGGTCATTAATATATTCTGTTAATACTGGGTCGTTTAATACTGGCTGGGAGGCACGAATTTGGCGCATCATTTCGCCGCCTATTTGACGCTCTTTTTCGATTGATAACACGCTAACGCCGGCGGAGCCTATTTCAGGAAGTTTGTTTCTATTAGTTTCTGTATTTGCGGCAAATACATGACTAGAAATGGTGGTAGCTAAGGCAAATGAAATGATAAGCGGCTTGAGTTTAAACAAATTTAATTTTCCATATTGTTAGGTTTATCAGAGCTATCAGTTGACTGACCTTGTGAATGCTTACGATAAATTTCTTGACAAAATTCGGCGACTGAATAGCCTTTTATGTTGATAATATCAAATGACTGAGCTAATAATTGAATTAATTCATCAACGCGCTTGTTGGCGAAGCGAATAAGCGCATAATCGGCTTTATCACCTTGTTGGAAGGTATAGACAATAAAAGGAACTAATGAGTTCAATCTAAACAATATTTGCATGGTATCAGGTGTCCATATTATAAATGGGCAAAGCGGATTGTTAAGTTGAGCTTGGAGCACCCGCTCATCATTGACTATAGGGTAGCAATGTAATTCATAATGCTGTTCAGTCATACTATGATAAAGTGATATTTTAGGCTTATTTGCGAGCGTTATCTTACCCGTAGGGGCTTTTTTAGCGCCTAACAGACCTAAATTCCAGTTACTAGAGTCAAGTAATTGTTTAAAAGGGCTATCAAAACCATGAGTTAAAATGCCATCAACTTCACTAATTGAACTGGCCGCCAAATGATAAATAGCCGGTATGTCACCCCAGTTAATCTTTTTTTTGTAGGCGTTGATTTCATTAAGATTCGGATTATCAGAAAGCTCGCTCATTTAACCTCTTTACGCTATTAAGAAAATACATCAAAAAGAATGTATAAATGCCATTGTAATCGATTGTCGCAAATTAGATAATTAAACTAAAGCACTGTGCATGTTTTTATTTATGATATACGAATACGATGCTACACAAGATAAATGTCCAGTTCCATTGGTAAATTTACGCTTGTTACTAAGAAAGTTAACATCCTTTGATAGTTGTTTGATACGCATTTGCGACAATGGTTCTAAAAAAGATATTCCTAAATTGTTATTGAAACAAGGGTTTTATTTTGAACAACGTAACGTTGATGAGCATATTATTGAATTAACAATAAGAATGGAAAAGTAAATATTATGGTTTCACTGTTTAGCGATTGGTACAAAAGAAATTTTTCAGATCCAAGTGCGGTAACCTTACTGGTTATTTTAGTTTGTACTTTTTTGTTTGTTTACTTTTTCAGTGATTTATTAATGCCGGTATTTGTTGCCGTCGCGATTGCTTTTTTATTGGATCTCCCAGTCAACAAACTCTCACAGTTTGGCTTGTCTCGATCATTGGCCGTGGTGATCGTGGTTTCTGCTGCTGTTGGTTTAACATTAATCGGCATATTAGGGCTGATGCCGGTCATATGGCAGCAAAGTAGTAATTTACTGCAAGAAGTACCGCAGATGGTTGGAAAAGGGCAAACTTATTTATTAGCTTTACCAGAGCAGTATCCTGAGTTAATCAGTGCTGAGCAAATTGGCCATGTTATTACCTTGGTTAATGATAAACTGATTGAATGGGGACAAGTGGCATTAAAAGCTTCGCTTAATTCAATTTCCAATGTTGTTGCACTGCTGATTTATTTGATTTTAGTCCCCTTGATGGTGTTTTTCTTTCTAAAAGATAAAAGTGTTCTCTTCAACAGTTTACGTAAATTTTTACCAAACGATCGCCGGATGGCAAAACAAGTTGGCACCGAAATGAACCAACAGATCATGAATTATATTCGTGGTAAATTAATTGAAATTATGATTATTGGCGCGGCATCAACCATAGCGTTTATTGCGCTTGGGCTTAATTACCCTGTGCTACTTGGCGTGTTAGTGGGCTTATCGGTATTGGTGCCTTATGTTGGGGCGACTATTGTAACATTGCCGGTATTACTGGTTGCTTTGTTCCAATTTGGTGCCAGTGCCGAATTCGGCTATGTAATGTTGGCGTATGGTATTATTCAAGCTTTAGATGGAAACTTGTTGGTGCCTTTACTTTTTTCTGAAGCGGTAAATCTACACCCAGTCACTATCATCATCGCGGTGATATTATTTGGCGGATTATGGGGCTTTTGGGGGGTGTTTTTCGCTATTCCATTAGCAACGCTTGTTAAAGCCGTACTCAACGCTTGGTCAACAACAACGCAATATGAAATCATAAAACAAGATTAATGTCTTGGTGATAAAAATTAATGCCCAACCTCCTAGCGGGCATTAATTTATAATGTTTACAGCTTATCCTTTGCTATTTAGCCGGCTGATTTCAAGCTAGGTCACTGTCATAAGTAAGTTGATTTACCACCTGCAATACTAGCGCTACCATCAATGTCATGGCTAGTGTCATCTTTTAACCAACCGAGATTCTAAACTTTGTAAATGCCAGCTTGTATTTATATCAGGCTCAACAACTACTTTAATCAGCCAAAGATAGTATCCACTTTGACAGACATTGATTACCGTCTATTGGCTTTAGGTTATATACCTAGGTCGTTTACTTTTGATGAAAGTGCACTTTGCCACTTATTATACGACATAATATATGCCTTCATTAGCATAGTGCCGGCCAGAGGTTGGAAATGTTAGTTAGCGCAGCTACAAGAAGTGTTCTGATAGCTATTGTATAAACACAATAGTAAATGAGCTAGACAGCATTGCCTAGAAGGGTAGTGCCGGGTAATTTCAGCGGTTACTTTTGTTAGCCTCATTCTACCATGGTGACACCAAGCCAGTTAAGTTTGAAGTTTATGCTTCTTACAATTTCTCACCTTCCTTGTACATTTCATCGACAAAGACCCTCAAGAAATCAACGCGAGAAGGTTTTATTATGTTGCCATAAATAAGCCAATACAAAAAACTCAAGCAAGGGAATACCTATTATGAATAAATCACTTACTAGCGTGGCATTACTTTTAGCCTCATCAACTGTGTTTGCAGCAACAGAGTATCCAGAAAATCCGGTATTAAGACCAATGACCTTAACTGATGGCACTATTGCTGTTGGAGGGGCTATAGCGTGGGGCGAAGAGAAAAGTGACCGTCGAGGTGCACTTAGTTTACATGCGGCTTATGGCTTAACGGATGATTTAACCCTTGGCCTTGGTGGTCTTAAATATCGACTTTTAGCACGTCCTGATAATAAGTTGGGTTTGGAGTTAGCCTTAGGTTTAGGTGTTCGAGGTTATCAAGAATCAGCTGTTAACGGCGATGCCGTTGCTTATGGTACTGATTTAAATGCAAAGTATGTCTTTGACAAGAATATTGCAATGACTTTCTCTTTAGGCTATGTCAAATGGGATGAAGAAAAACTAAAAAACAAAGATGAATTTCGTTACTCTGTCGGCGTACAAGCTAATATTGTCAAAGATTGGACAGCAACGGCAAACTATACTTATCGAGATTTAAAAGACTTCGAGCAAAATCATGCCCATGAAGTCAAAGTTGGTGTTAATTATGCCTACAGTAAGAATACGGATATAGGTGTTTTTGCCGGTTACTCCAGCTTTGATGCGCAAGAAAATGGTTACGAACTTGACCATAGCTTTGACCGAATTGCCGGTATGTACGCAAGCTATCGTTTTTAAATTATTGCCCGCGGACTCTTTTATCACGCACTAAGTTTAAAATTATGGTGTTTGGGGCAATTAAGTGCTACCAGTGAATATGAAAATACCTTAGAGACAAGTTAAAGATTTTTTCTCTAAGGTATTATATCAAGCGGCTTTTAAATGAAATCGCTACCTTTAGCCATCAGCGTTAATTGCTGAAATCAACTCAGCTAAGCACCTTTCATTTTTCTCATGTGGCACTTGGCAAGTTCCAGCGGCATTATGACCACCACCGTTATACTTCAACATTAACTCGCCAACATTGGTTTTTGAACTGCGATCAAAAATAGATTTTCCGGTCGCAAAAACCGTATTTTGTTTTTTCAATCCCCACAGAATATGAATTGAAATATTACATTGTGGAAATAGCGCATAAATAACAAAGCGATTACCCGAATAAATAATGTCCTCTTCGCGTAAATCCAAGACAACTAAATTACCGTGCACAGTTGCACATCGCTTTATTTGCGCTTTAAATTTCTCTTCATGGGCAAAATAAAGCTCAGTTCGCTCTTTCACGTCAGGTAGTGCTAATAGCTCATCAATGTTGTGATCTTTACCAAAATCGATTAGATCCATCATAAGTTCATAGTTTGAGATACGAAAATCTCTAAAACGTCCTAAACCCGTGCGAGAGTCCATAATAAAATTAAGCAATTCCCAACGCTTAGCATGCAATATTTCTTCCATATTAAATTGCGCAGAATCCCCTTTATCTACGGCGTCCATCATACTTTCCCAGCTTGCAGGGAAGGTTTTTACGCCACCGTAGTAATCATAAACAACACGGGCAGCTGAAGGCGCATCAGGGTCGATTACGTGATTGTCTCGTTTTTCATTGCGCAGCGTTTCACTATGATGATGATCAAAGGCGATATGAACACCATCAACATAAGGTAAGTTGGTGGAGATATCATTTTTCCCTACGTCAATAATGCCGTCTTGCATATCTTTGGGGTGAACAAAGAGAATGTCGTCAACTAAATTAATATGTTTGAGTAAAATTGCACAAACTAAGCCATCGAAATCACTGCGAGTAACTAAACGGTATTTTTTATTATCCGACATTTATTATCTCCATTAACTATAAATTTTTATTTGGTACTCATTATTTATTTAAGCATAATAACAGCAGATTAATTAGGTCCAAGACAAATTTAAATGTAAATAAGCTGTTTTTGCATTTTGTGTTTGTCTCGTCATTATCTTAAAATGGCGTTAAAGGAAGTTAAAATAAAGCCATGGAGACCTTTGTAATTTTAGTCGTAGGGTAACGTGGAAATGTCGAAGCAATATTCTATTATTCCAGTTGATTCGATGATTTCTACGTTAATAGATAGCGCTATTTTTATTCGAGCATTGACTAGCGCTACCTTACTCAATGCTGACGAAAAATGTGTTTACGCTTCGGTTTATTGGTTTAATTATAGCGACTCGTTATTAGGTTACCAAAGTGTTGCCTCTTATCAACGTGATATCAAGGCAGTGGTCTTCCAGTTTATCAACTCTACAGGCGGAAACTCTGCATATATAGCTAGTTTATCTGACCAGAAGTTTTTGCAAATACCGGGTAAGTAATAACTTATTCAGCAGGCGTCATAGCTTGATCAGTTTAACTTGAGGCTATTCATCAAACTGTCATATTTTAATCATCTAACTGTCATATAAATTGATTAATTTAAAGAAAATTATCAATATGAGTATTTGTGATGCAAGTTAAAGAATGGCAAGAAGAAAATGCTAATAGCAGTGATGATTATTTTGACTATCAGCAGAAAAAAAATAGTAAAAGATCTAAGCGCCAATGGCGAGAAATAGCAACTTTTAAGGAAAAAAAACGCATGCAATGAGAAATTGAGTCCTTTAATGACTAAGCAATGCATTAATATTATGTCTTTCGATATTAGATCGTTAGTTGGTTATATTTTATGGTCATAAGTTTGCGCTCTGCTGTACTTATATTAATGATTTCGCACCGGCATTAAACAGAAAATGAGCAAATTAAGCGGTTTTTTTTATTTCTCAGCAATTTCAGCCGATGTTTTCTGGTCAAAGCAAATAGCATTAAGCTATAATCCGTTTTTTGTCATTAATCGTGTATTACTTCATGAAGTTCCCCGGACGCCGTCAACATAGACATTATTTCCCTGTAGATAATAAAAACCCGTTAACAAATCAAGTTAACACGAACTCAAAAGCTGAGAAAAACTATATTGTCGGTATCGATCAGGTTTTAGTTGATATTGAAGCTAAAGTTGATCAAGCTTTTTTGGATGAATTTGATCTACAACGTGGGATGTCACAAGTGATTTCAGATGAAGTCACTCAGCGACTATATAAACGCCTAAAAGATGAGACGCTAATTAATTATGAGTTTGCCGGTGGTACCATAGGTAATACGCTACATAATTACTCCGTGCTTGCTGATGATCGCTCTGTTTTACTCGGTGTTATGTCAAAAAATATTCATGTAGGTGATTACGCTTATCGCTTTATTAGTAATACCTCTTCACGTGTTGATCTGAATTACCTACAACCGGTTGACGGCCCAATCGGTCGTTGCTTTACGCTGATTGATGATACGGGTGAGCGTACTTTTGGTATTAATGCCGGTTTAATTAATCGTTTACACCCTGATTCTATCGATGAGTCATTAATTGCTGGGGCGTCTGCTTTGGTTATTAGTTCTTATCTGATGCGCACACAACCCGGCGATACCATGACCGAAGCAGCAGTGAAAGCGGTAAAATGCGCTAATGCAGCTGGCGTGCCTGTGGTACTAACGTTAGGTACCAAATTTTTAATTGAAGAAGAACCCGCGTTTTGGCGAGATTTTGTGCAAAAGTATGTCAACATACTGACCATGAATGAAGAGGAAGCGCTGGCGATAACGGGCATAGAAGATCCGCTACTCGCTGCAAACCAATGTCTTGATTGGGTTGATTTGGTTATTTGCACTGCTGGAAGAGATGGCTTATATATGGCAGGCTATGTCGATGAAAAATTTAAGCGAGCAAGTGAGTATCCGTTATTATCAGGCGAAATCCACGAATTTAATCGCTATGAATATTCACGTCCGATGTTATTAAAAGACTGTCTTAAACCGATGCGAATATATACCCATTCTGCACCTTATATGGGCGGGCCTGAAAGTATCAAAAACACCAATGGCGCAGGTGACGCAGCTCTTGCCGCAATATTACATGACTTAAGTGCTAATGTTTATCACAAAAACACCATGGCTAATTCAAGTAAACATGAGCAACCGGCGTTGACGTACTCGTCGTTATCGCAAATGAGTAAATATGCTAACAGGGCGAGTTATGAGGTGTTAGTACAACACTCTCCACGTTTATCTCGTGGTTTGCCAGAGCGAGAAGATAGTTTAGATCAAGCTTATTGGGCGCAGTAGGCTAGTTTCGTGGTTTGTTTGCAATGACTAGCCCTTAGCCACTGTCATTGTACTGACTATTTAATTAGTCAAAATAAGACTACAATGGCTGCGCTTTTTAGCTGATACAGTTCTCGGCGTTTTTAATGACTTCCTTTAATGAGAATTTTAATTTTTTTGCATGACTACTTTAACAACGCATAAATCATCACAACGCCGTTTACTTATTGCACTGGCTATCACCAGTGTGTTTATGTTGCTACAACTGGTGGGCGCTTTTTACGCTAATTCATTGGCGGTATACGCCGATGCAGGGCACTTGTTTGTCCATAATAGTTCGCTATTTATTGC
>TARA_R110000737_G_scaffold61221_2_pt1 | contig 13581 bp, 11 predicted proteins | sample TARA_R110000737 | Tara Oceans TARA_R110000737 (sample SAMEA4398027) | marine metagenome | biome: Polar Biome; feature: [SRF] surface water layer (ENVO:00010504); material: water (ENVO:00002006), including particulate matter (ENVO:01000060) such as... | depth 5 m
GATTACCATCTGACGAGTAGTAATATTTACAGTAGCTTCACCAGCAACATTTACATAAGAAGCTTCACCCATTACAGTTGCAGCGTTAGCAGCCCATGCGCTACGGCTATGTGCCATTGCAGATGAACCATTCCACAAACGTCTGTTGATTGCTCCTTGAGGATAACCAGTAATTCCCATTCCTGGTTGTCCAGCGATTGCATCACCATCAGATGTTCTAAAATCAGGTGCTCCAGCTTGTGGGTTTGCATATCCGCCAGTGTGAATATTTACCGGGAAAAAGTTTCCTGGATTCGCAGCAGCAATGTTATTCGCAATTTTGTGTCCGTCTGGACAGTATTGACAGTAGATTCCTGTAAATTCTTCAAGGATAGCTTTTTTGTTAGATGGTGCAGTACTTACTGGCAATTGTGCAAACAATCCTCCAGATAAACAAACTGCAACAGTAAGTGCATATAGTTTTTTCATAATTTTGATATAATTAGTTTGATAAAATGTATATAATTAACCAAAGTTAAGGAAAACTTACCCAGTGTTCCAAAACAATTTATGCATATACTTAACAATTCTTGAAACCCTATGACGCAAATAATGAAAGACAGACGAAGATTAGTTCTATTTTCAGGAGCGGGAATGAGCGCTGAAAGTGGCATTAGCACCTTCCGTGATTCGGGTGGGTTGTGGGAAAATTACGACATTGAGGACGTTGCAACGCCTCAAGCTTTTCTTAAAAATCCAGCTTTAGTTCAGTCATTTTACAACCAAAGGCGAAAGCAGATTATTGAAACCCAACCTAATGCAGCGCATAGTATTATTAAAGAATTGGAAGCTGATTTTGATGTAGTTGTCATCACTCAGAATATTGATGACTTGCACGAAAGGGCAGGCTCAAAAAATGTGATTCATCTGCATGGTAATATTCGTTTTGCGAAGAGCAGCGGACCCAACCAGGAAAAGAAGTATTATCCTATAGAAGGTTGGGAACTCAAAAAATCCGACAAATGCGAAGATGATTACCCTTTGCGTCCCCATGTCGTTTGGTTTGGGGAAGAAGTACCCATGATAGAAATTGCTGCACAAGAAATCCGTAAAGCCGATATTTTAATCGTAATTGGAACTTCTTTGAATGTCTATCCAGCCGCAGGATTGATTCATGCTACGAACGAAAATTGCACGAAAGTATTAATTGATCCAAATGCCGGCAACATGACCATCCCAAATGAGTTTGAAATAATTGCCGATTTGGCTAGCGAAGGATTGAAAAAATGGAAGATGAAAAATGAATAAACCTTCGTTTATTTATTCTTTGATTTCATGCTGTCTTTAACATAGTTCTCAATCGCCGCAGTCATTGAAGGTGAATTGGGCATAGGTGCACTCAAGTCAACTCGAAGATTGTTTTTTGTAACAGCATGGGCAGTTGTTGGCCCAAAAGCAGCAATCAATGTCTTGTTCTGTTTGAAATCTGGGAAGTTCTTCAGCAAAGATTCAATTCCACCTGGACTGAAGAACACCAACATATCGTAGAAAATATTCTCTAAATCAGATAAATCAGAAGCAACAGTGCGGTATAAAATAGCTTTAGAAAATTTGATTTTGTGTTCTTCTAAAGTATCAGGAATTTTATCTCTTAGGATATCAGTGCAAGGCAACAAATAGTTTTCGTTTTTGTGCTTTTTCATCACATCCATCAAATCCTCAATCGTCTGTTTACCAAAGAAGATTTTTCTTTTTCTATAGGTAACATATTTTTGAAGGTAATAGGCAACAGCTTCCGAAATACAAAAATATTTCATGGAATCTGGAACTTCAAAACGCATTTCCGTTGCAATTCTAAAAAAGTGGTCAACACCTATTTTAGAAGTTAGTATCACTCCTGTATGATCTTGTAAGTTTATTTTCTGAGAGCGAAACTCTTGAGCGCCAATCCCTTCAACGTGAATAAATGAGCGAAAATCTATTTTGAGTTTGTACTTTTCAGCCAAATCATAATAAGGTGATTTTTCCCCTTCAGGCTTAGGTTGCGAAACGAGTATAGTTTTGATAGCCAATTTTTGTATTAATTTAAGATATTATACTATAATCCAATTGTATAGAAACCATGCTAAAATACTGAGAGGCATGATTTCAAGCGTGCAAAGATACAATAAAATATAATACCACTCCACACCATGCGTCAACAAAAAGAAAGCAGAACGCAAAATTCTTTGCAAACTCAAGAGGACAAAGAATAGTAGGAAAATATAGATTAGCGTTGTGGCGAAAAATGGATTCAAAACCCAAATTAAATTCAATAAAAAGAAGATAATCCCAACAAATTGGGGCAAAACCCATGTGAGTTGCATAGGAGTTTGGTACACTTTGTTCAATCCAGTGAGCAAACGGATAACAAACATGGAAATGAAAGCGAGGAAAAAGAAGGATGCGGCAATTGCCAAAGCTATTAATATCAGCGAAAAGCTCTCTTTTTTACCTTGGCTTTGAAGAAGCAAATACAAACTATGCGCAAGGGTAATGATGAAGTTTATGGCTAAAAACCATGATGCCCCACCGAATATTGGCCAATTCTCCTTGATGCGCGAATCTGTTTTACGAGGTTTGAAGAACAATTGAAATACAATTTCAAAACTTCGTGTATTGGCATTTTTGGCTAATACAATTAATATAAGTGAAAGAATTAGAAAGAAAAAGGAATAGGTTCCGAACAAACTTTGCTTTGGCACTAGGTGAATATCCATCCACTTATCCGTATTGCTACCGAAAAAATTCAAACCGCTTTGCCAAAACATTCCTTTCAAACCACTGTTTATTTTAATAAGGGAACAGATTCGAGTAAATTTTAGCCATAAATTATTGCTAAATTTGCCGAAATTACAAAGATATAATTGAATGGCAACTGATCAATATGTACATCCAGATTATTATAACATGGATGATTTACTTACCGACGAGCAAAAATTGGTTCGTGATGCGGCAAGAGCTTGGGTAAAGAAAGAGGTTTCACCTATCATTGAGGAGAATTACGAGAACTGTACTTTTCCAAAACACCTTTTGAAAGGTTTGGGTGAAATTGGTGCTTTCGGACCCTATATTCCAGAAGAATATGGTGGACCAGGTTTGGATCAAATTTCTTACGGATTGATTATGCAAGAGTTGGAACGTTGCGATTCAGGTCTTCGTTCTACAGCTTCTGTTCAAAGTTCTTTAGTAATGTATCCAATTTGGAAATACGGAAACGAAGAACAACGCATGAAGTATTTGCCGAAATTGGCTACAGGTGAAATGATCGGTTGTTTTGGATTAACAGAGCCAGATCACGGTTCAAATCCAGGTGGAATGACAACGAATTTCAAAGATGCTGGTGACCACGTTATCTTGAACGGTGCTAAAATGTGGATTTCCAATGCTCCTTTTGCTGATATCGCTGTGGTTTGGGCAAAAGACGAAAGCGGTCGTATTCACGGTTTAGTAGTTGAAAGAGGAATGGAAGGTTTCTCAACTCCTGAAATGCATGGAAAATTATCACTTCGTGCTTCGGCAACGGGTGAATTAATTTTCGTGAACGTGAAAGTGCCAAAAGCAAACATATTACCAAATAAATCAGGATTAGGCGCACCACTTGGTTGCTTGGATTCAGCTCGTTTCGGAATCGCTTGGGGAGCTTTAGGCTCTGCAATGGATTGCTACGATTTGGCATTAAGATATTCTAAAGAAAGAACTCAATTCGGTGTTCCAATTGGTGGTTTCCAGTTGATACAAAAGAAATTGGCAGAAATGATTACTGAAATCACGAAAGCTCAATTGTTGACTTTGCGTTTGGGTCAGTTGCGTAACGAAGGTCGCGCTACATCGGCTCAAATTTCTATGGCAAAAAGAAACAACGTGGAAATTGCCTTAAACATCGCAAGAGAAGCGAGACAAATTCACGGTGCCATGGGTATCACAAACGAATATTCCATCATGCGCCACATGGCGAATTTGGAATCGGTTGTTACCTATGAAGGAACCCACGATATTCACTTGTTGATCACAGGTATGGATATTACGGGTATTCCAGCGTTTACGCGTGAGATGCCGGAGTTGTAAAATTGGGTATATATTATTTTAATAATGAGCTATGAGTTTTCTTGTAGCTCATTTTTTATTTGCCACGATTGCCTTCGATACTTCGCTAAACTCAGCACAGGCTAGCTCAGTCATCGTTCAGTTCATGCTCCGAATCTGAAAACCGGCCCCTGAGCGGAGTCGAAGGGTACGGTTTGAAATGCCCACTATGACTCCCATTTCGACATTCCGCCAAACTCGGCAATAATTCTTGTTCTCCATTAATTAAAGCTTCTTTTTTCTTTCGGCTCCAGCCTTGTACTTGTTTTTCGCGATAAAAAGCTGTGTCAATTCGATCGTATTCTTCCCAATACACCAGCTCAACAGGCAAATATTTCTTAGTATGGTTTGCACCTTCCCCAGCTTGATGTTGCTCCAAACGTTCGTATAAATGCTTCGTTGATCCAGTATAATATGAATCATCAGAGCATTTTAATATGTACATAAAACCGGTCATGTTTCGCTTCTGACTTCGACTCCGCTCAGCCAGCGCTTAGATTGTCTCCCTTATATCCTTCACATTCAACTGCAAAGTCGTTTTTCCATGCCATGTATTGCTTTCCAAGGTGTAGATAATATCAGCAGGAAGTCCTGAGGCGATTAAATCCAATTTGTCGGCGAGGTTGAAGCCGATTGCTTCTATGGAGAAATTGCAATTGGGTTGGGTGAGCGTGAGTTTTAAGTGCTTTTCTTTGAGGACTTTTGCGGCTATGGAAAAGACATTTTTGGTCAGAAAAACAGGTTTCATGTTGCCGGGACCGTGCGGTTCCAATTGATCGAGAACACGTTTTAGTCTTGGTAAAGATTGCAGAGGTTCGTTGCTTTTGAAAATATCGATGAATTCTACCTCTAAATCGACATGCTCGAAAGGGGCGAGGTCTTCGACTTTGATTTTTGCCGCTACGACTTCTTCAAATCGCAGTTGGAAATCGGCAATGTTTTCTTTGCGGATGGTTAGACCGGCAGCATGCGTGTGACCGCCAAATTTCTCTAGTAAACTTTCACATTCCACCAAAGTCTCGTGGATATCAAAATCATTCACTGTTCGCGCGGAACCGGTCAACAAACCATCATCTCCTTCGGCTAGAACGATTGTTGGGCGAAAGTGTTTTTCTATCAAACGAGAGGCTACAATTCCAACGACACCTTTGCTCCAACCTTCTTTGTAAACAACGGTTGTTCTTCGTTTATCATTTGGTTCATTCGCAACAATCTCCAACGCTTCTCGCGTTATGATTTCATCCAAAGCTCTTCGCTCGGTATTGTGTGCGTTTATGTTTTCGGCAAATTGCTGAATTTTAGCATCGTCTGTAGAAATCATTAATTCCACAGCGTCTGAACCTACGTTGATTCTTCCAGCAGCGTTGATTCTTGGGGCGATGGAGAAAACCACATCTGTTAAGGTCAGCGGTTTCGTTTTTCCGGCTATGTCCAACAATTTTTGGAAGTTGGGACGTGTATTTTCATTCAGAATTTTCAATCCATGATAGGCCAAAATTCTATTTTCTCCGAGTACGGAAACAATATCTGCTCCAGTGGCGATGGCAACAAAATCGAGTAGGGCGAAAAGTTCTTCTTCGGATTCTTTGTTTTTTTGCTGAAAAGCTTGCAACAATTTAAAGCCAACTCCGCATCCGCACAATTCTTTAAAGGGATAATTACAGTCTTTTTGTTTCGGATTTAAGATGATCGCATTGGGCAATTCGTCTCCAGGTTCGTGGTGATCGCATACAATTACATCAATTCCTCGTTCAACAGCCCAATCTATTTCTTTTTTGTTCTTGATTCCGCAGTCCAAAGTGATGATCAAATCCACTTTTGTATCCACGGCCATTTCCATTGCTTTCTGAGAAATACCGTAGCCTTCAGCATAGCGATCGGGAATATAAAAGCTCAAATTGGGCACTCTTTCCACAAAATAAGTATACAATAAGGCTACCGAGCTAGTACCATCAACATCGTAATCTCCATACAAAAGAACCTTGTTGTGGTTTTTTATGGTCGTATTTATTCTATCAACGGCTCGCTCCATGTTCTTCATGAGAAAAGGGTTGTGAAGATGGGCAAGGTTTGGACGGAAGAATTCCTCGGCGTTTTCAAAGTTATTAACATTTCGTTGTAACAAAATTTCGGACACTACCGTATCAATCTTCAGAGCGTGGCTCAACTGGTTTACTTCTACTTCAGGAATAGAATCGGCGATTAGCCAACGTTTTTGCATAGGATATTTATTTATAGTTTAAGATATGAAAAATTTTGTCATCATTTGTTTATTCGCTCTTCCTTTTTTAGGAACTGCTCAAACATCGTACGAGTTTTCAGCGCCCTTACCTCCGGGAGGAGATCAATTGTTTGCACCCTTTCCGGAGCATTTCGGAGAATTTAAATCCGATAGAAGCGATATCGTATTTGAACTTTCTGAAAACGGCATCTTTACCGTAAGTACTATGATCAATTCCGTTTCACGCGATTCGGTTAGAGGATCTTCAAATTACGAAGTAAAAGGAAACTATTTGTTCGGCATTGAAGGAATCGATTCTATAGCTATTGTTTTGCAGGACAACCGTTACTATTTCGGATTGCGCCACAGAGAAGAAGTAGTTGGACCCAACTCGAAAAATGTACTCGTTCGTGTGTCCTACAATTCTTACTTGTTGAATTTCTTCGAAAACGATGCCTACCAACCTTGCCTTTTCTCTATCGTATCTGGTGATCTGTCGATACAATACTTCGATTACGAAACCGACACACAAGTATTTGCCAAAGTGCCAACAACGAAACAAGTTGAGATAAACACATTGAAAACAATTACTCTAGCACCTGAACGGGCAGATTTCGCCGACATCAATTTTATGGAAATGTTTGGCTCTGAACGGAAATACAAAAAGATTGAATAAAAAATTACCCGGAGATAAAATGAGAAGGAGCGCGAGAAATTGTGCTCCTTTTTTTGTGCTTCTGCCTTCGACTCCGCTCAGTCAGCGCTAGGTTCTATCTAAAATTCAAACCGTACCCTGAGCGGAGTCGAAGGGTACGGTTTGAATTTATGCTTGAGAACAGAGAGTCGATAATAGAGAGCAGAGAAGAATCTTGTGGGGGGGTGATTTTCCCCGTGGAAAGAATATTTTTCCCAATTCATCTGCCTTTTCTACCCATTTCTTATCTTTAGGCAAACTATTATCTGGGATTTCTTTTTTCCATAAATAATTACGCAATAAATAATAAAAACTCAAGACCTCTATGGCCGCTGAACAAAAAGCACAACTCGAACAACAACTCTGGAACATTGCCAACACCCTGCGTGGGAAAATGGACGCGGATGACTTCCGGGATTACATATTAGGTTTCATTTTTTACAAGTACCTGAGTACAAAAATGGATTTGTACGCCAATGAAATTCTTAAACCAGACGGATTAACTTTCCAACAAATTGAAGGTCATGCGCAAGAAGAAGCTTTCATGGAAGCTATTAAAGATGCTGCCTTGGATAAACTCGGTTACTTTTTATTGCCATCTGAGTTGTTTTCTGAATTGGCTAGACGAGGAAACGCCGGCGGAAAACACCAATTCATTTTGGGAGATTTAGCCAAAGTGCTCAGCCACATTGAGCAAAGTACCATGGGAACCGAAAGCGAAGACGACTTCGGGAATCTCTTCGAAGATTTGGATTTAACCAGTTCTAAACTCGGTAAATCGGAAAACGATAAAAACGAACTCATTGTAAAAGTGCTATCGCATTTGGACGAGATTGATTTTGATTTGGAAAATGTAGATAGTGATGTTCTTGGTGATGCTTACGAATACCTCATTGGAAAATTTGCCAGTGGCGCAGGAAAAAAAGCAGGTGAATTTTATACGCCGCAAGAAGTTTCTAACGTGCTTGCACAATTGGTTACTGTGGGCAAAGACAAACTAAAATCTGTTTATGACCCTACATGTGGTTCTGGTTCTTTGTTGCTACGTGTTGCCAAACAAGTAAAAGAAGTAAGTGCGTTTTACGGACAAGAAATGAACCCAACGACGTACAACTTGTGCCGCATGAACATGATCATGCACGATGTACATTACAAACGTTTTGATATTAAAAATGAAGACACTTTAGAGCGACCGCAACACACCGACCAACGTTTTGAAGCCATAGTTGCCAACCCACCGTTTTCTGCCAACTGGAGCGCAAGCCCTTTGTTTATGAGCGACGACCGTTTTGCTTCCTATGGAAAACTAGCGCCAAGCTCGAAAGCCGATTTTGCTTTTGTACAACACATGGTGCACCAATTGGACGACAACGGCTCGATGGCCTGCGTTTTACCCCACGGCGTTTTGTTCAGAGGAGCAGCCGAAGGACATATACGTAAATACCTCATTGACGACCGAAATTACCTCGATGCTGTAATTGGTTTACCGGCCAATATCTTTTACGGAACCAGTATTCCAACCTCTATTCTCGTTTTGAAAAAAGACCGTAAAAAGGACGCTGAGCGAAGCCGAAGTGTGCTTTTTATTGACGCCAGCCAACATTTTGAAAAGGTGAAAACCCAAAATGTATTGAGAACGGAGGATATTGATAAAATAATTAACACCTACAAAAACCGAAGGTCTGAGGACAAATACAGTTATGTAGCCTCACTTGAAGAAATAAAAGAAAACGACTACAACCTCAACATACCACGTTATGTGGACACCTTTGAAGAAGAAGAGCCAGTTGACTTAACTGCAGTTTCTCAAGATTTGAAAGCTTTAGAAAAGGAAATAGCGAATACAGATTCTACCATTGCTGATTTTTGCAAAGAATTGGGAATTGAAACACCGTTTTGATGGGTATGGAAACAGCAACAATTGAAACGAAAAAAAAGCTTTCTCCGGCATTGAGGTTTAAGGGGTTTGATGGAGAGTGGAAAAATTTTGGTTTTAACGAGCTAATCCTAAAAGCTAATCAAGGAGTTAATACTACTACTGAAAAAGTTAAATACTCGGAAAATGGAATTACTGTTATTAAATCAAATAATATTGGAGAGAATGTAATCGATTTCTCAGGTGTCAATTATGTAGATGTTGAAACCTATGAAAGGTTGAATTCTAATTGTAAGCCTGAAAAAGGAGATATATTGTATTGTAATATTGGTTCAGCTTTAGGTTCAGCAGCAATATTGAACACAAAAGGGAAGGTGTTGATTAACTGGAATGTATATAGAATACAATACAAAAAAGATGTAATCAATGTTGTATTGTTTTGTCAGCTTTTAAATCTAAAAAAGAGAACAATAATGAGGTATGCGACTTTGTCAACGATGCCTTTTATTTCCTCTAAAGCTTTTAATCATATTTATTTTAACATACCAGATTTCCCCGAACAACAAAAAATAGCCTCCTTTTTATCTGCCGTAGATGAAAAAATACAGCAGCTTACCAAAAAGAAAGAGCTGTTGGAGCAATATAAAAAAGGGGTAATGCAACAACTGTTTTCTCAGAAAATTCGTTTCAGAAGAAATATCAACGATCCAGAGGTACAAGCTGTCATTGAAAACGGTCGGAAAAAAGGTTTGCTCGTTGACCCGAATATGGAGTATCCGGATTGGGAGGAGAAGTTTTTCAAAGATGTTGTAATTGAATATAGGCTCGGAGGAAATTATACTAATACTGAAGTAGAAACTATTTACCCATTAATTAAAATGGGCAACCTTGGTAGGGGTAAAATGAACACCAAAAAACTTGAATATATTCCTATAGACGAGGAAATTTATCCAAAGGATAAAATTGAATATGGGGACTTGTTTTTTAACACAAGAAATACACTAGATTTGGTTGGTAAAGTTTCCATATGGAGAAATGAACTACCTATTGCCTACTATAATTCAAATTTAATGTATTTGAAATTTGAAGATAACTTCTTTATGAACTATAGATTGAATTCTAATGAGGGAGTTAAAGAATTGAAAAGACTGGCAACTGGAACCACCAGCGTTGCAGCAATTTACACTAAAGATTTACTGAAATTAATATTAAATATACCTTGTTTAGAAGAACAACAAAAAATCGCCACCTACTTATCCAACATAGACAGTAAAATAGACAGCGTCAACCAACAAATAACCCAAACCCAAACTTTTAAAAAAGGGTTGTTGCAGCAGATGTTTGTAGCCGCGTAATATGCAAGAGGTAAAACAACATATCGCCAAGAAGAAGTTAGTCCCTCAACTTCGTTTTAAAGAGTTTGATGGTGAGTGTTCGAGACGTGTTTATAGTGACTTGGTAAAAGTAATTGATTGTAAACATAGAACTCCACTATATGTAGAAGAAGGAATTCCTTTGGTTTCGCCAGGGACCATTAAATGGGGTGAGATCGATTTGGTTTCGCCAACGAAGAGAGTTACGGAAGAGGAATATGAATCATTAATGGACCACTGTTCTCCAACAATTGGAGATTTGGTATTTAGTAGAAATCAATCTATTGGTGTTGCCTCTTATTTAAAAAAGGATGAGAAATTCGTTTTAGGACAAGACACTGTTCTAATACAATCAAAAGAGATTGATTCCGGTTATAATTATTTCTGTTTGCAAACTTTTTCAGTTCAAAGTTTAATTGATCGTTTGTCAGGCGGTTCAACTTTTGCCAGAATAAACCTTGGCGACTTAAGGAAACTAAAAATTATTGTTGCAAAGAACCTTACAGAACAACAAAAAATAGCCTCCTTTTTATCTGCCGTAGATGAAAAAATACAGCAGCTCACCAAAAAGAAAGAATTGTTGGAGCAATACAAAAAAGGGGTAATGCAAAAACTGTTTTCAGGCGAGCTTCGGTTTAAGGATGAGAATGGGAAGGATTATCCGGGTTGGGAGGAGAAGCGATTAGGGAAAATTTTTGAAGAAAGGAATGAAAAAGGCTTTATTGATATGGAATTGTTATCCATCTCAATAAAAGGAGGAGTTTATAACCAATCAGAGAGTAATAAAATTGACAATTCAAATAGCGACAAAGGGAAATATAAAAGAATTTTAAAAGGGGATATTGGGTATAATTCGATGAGAATGTGGCAAGGAGCTTCGGCTGTGTCGTCTCTAGACGGAATTATTAGCCCTGCTTATACAGTATTGAGAAGTAATGAGAATAGTTGTTCTGAATATTTTGGGTTTCTTTTTAAAATGACGAAAATGATTCAAACTTTTCAAAAACATTCACAGGGACTTACTTCTGATACTTGGAATTTGAAATATCCAATGATTTCTAAAATTAAAGTCATGAAACCTTGTTTCGAAGAACAACAAAAAATCGCCACATATTTATCGAGTATCGATACCAAAATAGAAAGTGTAAACCAACAAATAACCCAAACCCAAACTTTTAAAAAGGGCTTGTTGCAACAGATGTTTGTATGAAGAAGCAATTTATATATAATGAGATTTGGACATTGACTTTCGGCGGTGGTTTTCAGCGTGCAAATGTTTATAGTGAAGCTACTGATTCAGAAAAGAGTGAATTGAAAACAGCTTTGAGAGATTTTGTGGAATGCAATTTATTTCCAAAGTATAGTCAAGAGGTTTCTGATGATGCACATGTTAAGAATATTTACGATTTAAGTAATCACAGTAAACAATTTGGCAATATTTTACGGCATAATAAAATCAATTTTGGTGTTAGTCAAAAATTGCTAAATCTCTATTTAAAGTACAGATGGTGCATGGGCGATATGGAAATTGCTCCACCACACTTTCCAGTTGATAGAAGAATTCAAGAAATTATCAAATTCCCTAAAATTGTTTCTTGGACAATATTTACTGACCATAATGATTATATGCGTATAATTGATCATGTAAGAAGTATAAGCGGTGAATATGAAACTATTGCTGAATTTGAACTTGACCATTTTGAAAGGCGATTTAAAACTGAAAAATAAATGTCTACTCAACCCGAAGCCCTACTAGAAAACAACTTAATCAAGCAATTGGTTAACTTAGGTTATGCATCTGTCAAAATTCATGATGGAAACGCTTTGGTGTCCAATTTAAAAAGTCAACTCGAAGCCTTCAATTCAGAAACGTATTCACAAAAAGAATTCGATGCCATTCTGAATCATTTGGCAAAGGGAAATGTTTTCGAAAAAGCCAAAATTTTACGGGATCGTTTCAGTTTCACAAGAGAAAACGGCAGTTCGCCAAGCTCACCTACCGAGGTAGTGTATGTTCGTTTCTACGATAGTGAAAATTGGAACAACAACTTGTTTCAAGTTACTAATCAAGTGCAACAAGAAGGTTCCTTTTTAAATCGTTACGATGTTACTTTATTGGTCAATGGTTTGCCTTTGGTTCAAATAGAATTGAAGCGCAGAGGAATAGAAATAAAAGAAGCTTTTAATCAGATTAATCGTTATCAGCGTCATTCGTTTTGGAGCAATCATGGTTTATTTCAATACGTGCAACTCTTTGTTATCAGCAATGCTGTCAATACAAAATATTTGGCGAACAATAGGTTGCAATCGGTGAAACAAACCTTCTTTTGGGCAGATGCACAGAACAAAAACGTTACAGATTTAACGGCCTTTGCCGATGCATTTCTGAACCCAAACCAATTGGGGAAAATGATTGCACAATATGTGGTAATCAACGAAACGCATAAGGTCATGATGGTTTTGAGACCGTACCAATTCTTTGCTGCGGAAGCAATTATTAATCAAGTAAAAACATCGGATGAAAACGCCTACATTTGGCATACAACGGGTTCAGGTAAGACCTTAACTTCTTTCAAAGCCAGTCAACTTTTGATGGCTAATCCAGATGTTTACAAAGTGGTTTTTGTCGTAGACCGTAAAGATTTGGATTATCAAACCATGAGTGAGTTCAATGCTTTCAAAAAAGGAAGTGTTGATGTAACGGACAAAACAAGCACTTTAGTTAAGCAATTAACCGATGACACTAAATTGGTACTAACAACGATTCAGAAGTTGAACAATGCCATTTCAAGTCATTACCAGAACAAGATAACACACTTAAAGGATAAGAAAATTGTTTTCATTTTCGATGAGTGCCACAGAAGTCAATTTGGAGATACGCATAAAAAAATCACAGAATTCTTTGGCAAAAGTCAGTTGTTCGGATTTACAGGAACACCCATTTTTGCAGATAATGCATCAAAGAACGAACTAGGAAAAAGAACAACCAAAGATTTGTTCGGAAACTGTTTACACAAATATGTAATCACAGATGCTATTCGAGATCAAAACGTTCTGAAATTTGGAATAGAGTACGTTGGAAAATACAAACAAAAAGGAAATACCTTCATCGATATTGAAGTCGAAGATATAGACAAAGAAGAAGTGTTGAACTCTCCGAAACGTTTAGAGAAAATAACGGATTATATTCTAGCCTACCACGACCAAAAAACCTTCCGAAAAGATTATTCAGCGCTTTTCGCAGTAAGCAGTATTGACAATGCAATTGCCTATTACGATTTATTTCAAAAGAAGAAAGCCGCAGGCGAACACG
>TARA_R110000737_G_scaffold72638_2_pt1 | contig 13558 bp, 21 predicted proteins | sample TARA_R110000737 | Tara Oceans TARA_R110000737 (sample SAMEA4398027) | marine metagenome | biome: Polar Biome; feature: [SRF] surface water layer (ENVO:00010504); material: water (ENVO:00002006), including particulate matter (ENVO:01000060) such as... | depth 5 m
GGGTAACCCGTTACGGGTTGTCGCGACTGGTGGCGAACCGCGTTTTTCGCTTCCCTGGTTTGCCGACATGACACAAGACGGACCCCGTCCATTGTGGCACGGGGTCCGTTACTGTCGGGTCCAACCAAGTCGCTACTTTGTATAGACAGCGACCCTGTCGAGCCATACCCGGAAGCCAGAGGTGCCACAACTCGGGTTCACGGTCTTCCGCACCTTGATGCGATGCTTGAATCCCGGCTCGGGCAACCACCGTGCCCGAATCGCCAGTAACCCGGCGTTGTACAGCGATGAACGCAAATTCTTCTCGGTCGATGTGGCGTCGGACATCGGCACAAAGAAGCTGTCGCCAACCCCCATGTTCCTGAACGGGTACTTTGTCCGAGTTTCCTCTGGAATCGGAATATCCTTACTTACGGGGTAACTCATGTCTTGCATCCTTGGTTAGTGCCTTGCCATTGCGAAGGAGGACTATAAGCCAGTAGCGCATCTTGGACAAGTCCGACCCCAAACCCTAGCGCCTTAGCCGTTTGTTGCGCCCCGCTGCGGATAAGATGCTGCCAACAGGGCGCCAATCCCCTATTGCCTTGGTCAATCGCCAACGCTACTGTGTATCTCCTTCAGCCGGGATCACGCATGGAAAAAACACCACAGCGCCCTAGTGACGATTGGGCGCGGGCGTCTCTCCGGGACGCCATCGACGCCACTGGACTAACTGTCTCAACTTACGCGACCACCATTCTGGTGCGGACGCCATCCACGGTATACCGATGGCTCAACGGGCAGCGCCCCGTTCCGAAAGTCGTCCGGGAATTCTTGATCGGAGATTGGCGGATTCTGGGGAGCGATCCCGAATGACGAGTCGCAAGCTCATCAGCCTCACGTTAACGGAGAATGAGGTGCCAACCGCCATTATTCTATGGTCGGCAATGGCCCTCTTTTATACCGGCGCGGTAGCAGGCTTGGCGGCAGCATCTTACAGCACCAACCCAAGCGCGTTTCTGGGAGTTGCCCTCCTGTTCTTGGCGCTGACGGTAGCGTCACTGACGGCATCTGTCGTCTGGCACTGGGATCGTATTAGCAATCGGCGCGAGAGGCTCGTAGACATTCTGGAGGCGTACACCCATATGGCCAGAGACATGGGCCAAGCAGAAGCAGAGGCGGCAAGTACATCCACCACAGAAGGGAGGTAGCGGCAATGCCAACCAAGGCACTGACGGCAGGTAGCATTTGGCAGACGTTAAGCAAGATTAACGTGAACGAATTCACGGAGAGCAAGGGGGGATTGACCTACTTGAGTTGGTCCCACGCATTCCGCTTGATGATGGAGAATTACCCGGAGTTGACCATCAAGTGGATGGGGACGACGGATAGCAACGGCGTCACAAGAGATGTGACGTACTACGAGGGCGGGACAGCCACCGTGTCCTGCTCCGTCACCGTGGGAGATGTTACCCGGGAGATGTGGCTACCCGTAATGGACTTCCGCATGAAGAGCATTCCGCATCCGTCGTCGAGGGATATTTCGGACGCAAAAATGCGTTGTATGGTTAAGGCATTCGCTTTTTTGGGATTGGGCATCTACATCTACAGCGGCGACGGGCTCCCATACGAGGACGTACCCGCACCGAAGGCCAAGGCCAAGCCCAAGGCCAAGGCCAAGGCCAAGGCCCTTGAAGCTGACCACACAAGACTTACAGGGGAGGCCATGCTCAAGCTGTGCGGGCTTCTCGACGCTTGCGAAGCTCACGGGGGTGTGGACGCCAAGACGCTGAATGCGGCGGCGGCGGTTGTCGAGGCTCGCGGGCCGCTTGAGCGAGCAGAGGCGGCAATCGCCCACCTCGAAAAGGAGATATCCCGTGTCTGACTACGACGACCCCGGCGATCAGAATGTTCACACGCCGAAGCCCATAGCGCGTTGTCAGGATACTATTGATATGTTCGGTGACGCTCAGTCGAAGGCCGCGAAGGTCGAGGCGGTCAACCGGGTGGAACGCAACTCTGACGAAGCGTGGATGGATGTCGCCTTCAAGGTGGTCGTCGCCTTGTCCCGGGCTCGCGCCGAGTTCACGACCGACAGCGTGTGGAGAAGGTTAGACTCCGCGCCCCATGAGCCCCGCGCTATGGGGGCCGTCATGCGACGGGCGGCGAGGGCGGGTCTGTGCGTGAAGACCGACCGGGTCGTTGAGTCCAAGAAGATATCCAACCACAGGCGACCGATTGCAATCTGGCAGTCCTTATCTTTACTCAAGAAGGGGGGAGCATGAGCAAGGTGACTTTCGATTTCGTAGGCGGCGACGACGAAAAGAACAAGCGCATAGAGGACGCCATGCAAAAAGAACTGGCGAGACTTGGCACCGACCCGTACCGCACTCCAGAGCAGAGGCGACGGGAGGCTGAGATCGACCGAGAGTACGACGACCAAGAGTAAGTCCCTCCTAATGTCCCGGAAAAGTTTCAAAAGATTTTCGGGGTCACGTTTCGATTGAGGGTCAGTAGGGTTTTCACCAAGTAGTTCACCCAGCATCACACCAGCAAAGGATTAGAATCATGTCGAACGATGAGAAAGTGTTTCCCCGTGGCTTGTTTGTCTCAGCGCCTCGCTCCTCCGCCCCGGATTTCGTTAAGGGCCGCATTTCGATCCGAGTCGAGGACTTCATATCATTCTTGGCCGAGCGAGCAGATCAAGAGTGGCTCCGTATCGACATCAAGGAAGGCTTCAAGGAAGACGAAGAGGGGAACAAGAAGTGGTACTCTCAGGTGGACACATGGCAGAAGCCAGAAGCCCACAAGCCGTCGTCGGGAGGTTCCGATGGGCTCCCCTTCTGAGTTGCAGTCACTGACGGACCAACTCCTTCCGGGGCTTGTCCGCGAGATCGGCTCAACGCAGGACGAAATCATCCGGTCACGGAAAAGATTGCAGCGGGTTCCGCCCGCACTGTTGCAGCCCCCCAGTAAGGCTGCTCTTGACCAAGCTGTCGCGAACTTGGAGAAGGCGTCCGACCAGATACTCGCGTGTCTCCACTCCCTGTCGAGACAGTACCCGGGCAAGATGGAAGATGGCTAGGCGCAAGTCGCCAGAGCGCGAGGTATCAAAGGCCATCGTGGAATTCCTGCACATGGTCGGGTGCAGCGCCGTGTACTCAACCGAGCAAGGGTATCGCCCACAGAAGGGCGGGACTAGGACGAGCCCGGGGATACCAGACTTGATCGTCTTCGGTACGCCGGATCTTCCGTTCTTCTTTATCGAGGTGAAGGCGGGGAAGGGTAGGCTTCGGCCATCGCAGGTTGATTTCCAACTTGAATGCTCCTTAGGCGGCGTACCTCATCTGGTGGCGTGGGACGTTCGTGACGTTTTCGACTTCATGCAGCAGCACGGCGCGATTGAAGGCGTAATCAATTGAGCGGGTTCATCCTGCTGTCACGCGCACTCCTGGAGAACGATTTATGGAGAGCCAACTCTGACCTAGTGCGGCTCTTTCTTTATCTATGCTTGAGCGCAAACTTTGGGAAAAAGGAGTACAACTACTCTCTAGGTGATTCCAAGGTGACAGTCAGGAAGGGGGAGTTTCTTCGGAGTCTCCGCAAGATCGCTGAAGACTGCTCGTACATCGGCAACAACAAGCTGATTACATGGTCAACTTCCAGAGTGGCTTCGATGCTCAAAGACCTCGAAAACGATGGCCGCATCGAGGTAGTCGGCAACACTTCGGGGCTTGGGACACTCATCCGAATTGTGAATTACGAGTCGTACCAAGACTTTTCGAGTTATTCTGGGAAGAAACCAAAGAGGCTCAGGACAGGTCCAGCACAGGTCCAGCACAATAGTAAACAGTTAAGCAAAGAAAAAGCTACCATCCCTGACCCGGACAAGGCGGTTCGGGCAGGGCCGGTGAGCGAGTTGTGGGGAGTTTGGCTTGAGGAGTTGAGCCCCAATCCGCCGCATCCCAAGCTGACCGAGAAGCGCCGGTCGGTTCTGGGGCGCCTCTACTCCGAGCAGCTATCAAGCAATGGCGCTGACCCGCTAGTATTGTTCCGCAAGGTCATGAAGGCGGTCAAGCGCAGCGATCACCATATGGGCACCCGCGCTTACACCCTCCCCGAAAGCCTATTCAGGAACGAGGAGCGGCGGGAGCGTTGGGCGCACAGCGCCCTAGAGAAGGGCAAGACAGAGAACATCACACCAACCGTTAGCAGAAGATGGAGCGTAGACACATGAGCAAAACACCAAGCGAGCTACTGTTCGGCCAAGACGCAGAAGAGTACCACGCCATGCCCGGGGCTTCGGCTTCCCGACTGAACGAGATGTTTCGCAGCAGTCCGGCCCACATGAGGCACAGGACCGAGAACCCGCAGCCGTCCACGCAGCCGATGGTAATCGGGACGGCAACGCACAGCGCCATTCTGGAGCCAGACCTATTCGATGTTGAGTGGGGTCGGATACCCGAGGGCGACGGCAGGACAAGCGCAGTCAAGAAGGCGAGGGCTGAGTTGATTGAGGAGTTTGGCCGCGACCGTGTACTCAAGGCCGAAACCTACGACGGCATTATCGGGATGAGGGATAGCGTCCTTGCGAACGAGACAGCCAAGGGCCTACTCCACGAATGCAATACTGAGGTGAGCAGTTACTGGATAGATAGGCGGAGCGGCGTAAAGTGTAAGGCTCGCATCGACGCGATGCCGCCCCTGGATTCCGCTTGGGGTGAGTGCCTAGTGGACATCAAGACGACGGCAGATGCCAGTCCCCGGGAGTTTCAGCGAAGTGTACACAACTTCGGGTACCACCGTCAGGCCGCACACTACTTGGCGTCCACTGAGGATAAGGTGTTTCCTCGCGAGCGTTTCCTCTTTATTTGCGTAGAGAAGACGGCCCCATACTGCGTGGCTGTTTACGAGCTGGACGAGGACTCCCTTACGTTAGCCCGTTCAGGGTTGGAGAAGCTCCTGAGTAGGTGGGCGGAATGTGAGGCCGAAGACCACTGGCCCGCATACCCAGAGGGCGTCCAAAGCCTGTCGCTCCCGGCATGGGCCTACGTCACATGAGAAATATATTCTCAGGTGATTTCATCAGCGATTGGACGGACGCACAGCTAAGGCCGGTGTCCGCGATTCCAACGCACTTGCCTACGCTCAACCGCATCATGCGCGACGACGGAGGCGGGCAGGGCATGGCAAAGACATCTGGGTGGCTGATGGTAGTCGGCGGCTCGCCGGGATACGGCAAGTCGGCGTTCGCGCTCAACCTAGCGAGCGCTGCCCTTAACGCATCTCCACCAGAGCCCGTGTCTTTCATCAGCTTGGAGATGTCCGGGACACAGTTGGCCACGAGGCTCTACTCGCTTCATTCTGGGACCGCGCTGGCTTTGCTGGAGAAGGGATCGTTCTGTGAGCTTTCGTGGAGCGAGACACACCCGGACTTACAGAAGCTGCCGCCCGTCTTCGTGCCAGACAAGCTAGTAACGGGTTGGGATTCCATCATGAAGTACGTTCAATCTTGTCACGATGAAGGCTGTCGGTACTTCGTGCTAGACCATCTCCAGTGCGTAGCATTGGGCGATGACGAGATGCTGCACCGTGGCATACAGCGCGTCATCTCAGAGTTGAGGGCTTGGGCAGTGAAGAGCCAGAGCGCCGTGATTATCTGCTCGCAGTTCAACCGGGCGACAAGCTCAGTGATGGAGACACCACGCAGTTCCGGGCTATTTGGTGGGCATTCCATTGAGAGCCACGCTGACATCATTTGCCTGCTGGATCACTCGCGCTACAAGCGGGAAGGCAACCTCGCGAGAACCTGGGTCTGTGTGACCAAGAACCGTCACGGCCCTTGCTTGGAGATCCCGGTCGAATGGAATTACAAGACGCTCCGTCAACGCGAGGCGCGAGAAGAGGAAGAGGATGAATGGCCGACGTAGGGGGGCTCTGGGATGGATGAGGGTTCCCGCCTAGACGCTGTCAGGCTTCTGTCCGCGCTAGGGCTGCTGCCACTGGAGGAGTGTACGCCAGACGCAGACGGGTGGAGGCGGGACATAGGGGAGGCCATACGCAGGCTACAGGGCACAGCGATGCCTCCTGACGACCCGTTAAGGTACGGGGAGGACGGAGCGCCCTTGTCGGCGGCGGACTTCCAGACAAAACTCGAAATGACCGTAGACTCTATGACTAGCTGGAAGGAGGATAGGAAACGTGGCCGGAGCAAAAGTTACCCGAGCAATCGGTAAGAAGCTGGACAAGTTTGGGGAGGATAAGATATTCGCCCTCTACCTAAAGCACCGAGGAGTGCGTCAACTCTTGAAGAACCTGCCTCCCGAAGTTGGGACAATGTCCAATGGGCCGTTCTATGAATGGCTGAAGGCGGACCCGACTCAGGGCCGCTGGGACAGGTGGCAAGATGTGAAGCAAGTCATCGCATCCGACTTGGTAGAAGAGTGCCTGACTATCGTGGAGGACGCTAACGACGGAACGGTCCCCGCTGCGCGACTCGTAGTTGAGCAATACCGGTGGTCTGCGGAACGCTACGACCGGGCCGCATACGGCAAGCCGGACTCACAAACCGTTAACGTGATAAGCGTAGGCGACGATTGGATCGCTGGGCTCAAGGCCGTAGAGGCAAAGGCGAGGGCCAAGCGCGAAGCCGAGATCGTACAGGCCGTGGTCGTAGAAGAGGAGGACGCATAATGGCTTGCATGGACCATGTGTGCTTGGGCTGCGGCAGGGCGGAGATGAACAACAAGTCGGGGCCAGCGCAGTGGCCGTGCCCAACCTGCGGAAGCGAGGAGTATAGCAGTCACTTCGACGAAGACCCGGAACACGATTACGCTGACCAAGACGACGAGGATATGCCATGAAGATGCCGTCATTGGGCGCAGGTCGGAGCGCGATACTAGTCACTAACGGCAAGCTGCGGACTCCGGGAGGCACCCCCGAGATGGGGCTCGTGTCCGCCATGCTCGTACAAGCCATCAAGGATATGCGAGGCTCAAGCGACCCCAGAAAGTATTCGGTTAAGGGCAGTCGTCACCGTGCAAGTGAGTCGCGGGCTAGGGCGACGGCGTGGCTCGCGAGCAAGAGCGCCCAATCCTGGTTCGACCTCGTCGGAGTCGATCAGCGTTACGCGCTAGACTCCATGAAGTGGGTAGACCACGCACGGCAGTTGCTCGCTGGCGCAGACAAAAGCGAGATGGCACCGGACGAGTTAGCGGTGCTACGGGGCGGCGTGATCGCGCTAGACAACTCCCACGGACGGGTTGAGAGGAGCAAGGCCGAGAAGTTCGCATACGAGTACGGCTCAAAGGCCCGTGTCGCCTTCGTGAGTGGGCTTCCTTGCGGAGTTTGCGGTGCGGGTCCGTGCCACAATCATCATTGCAGGACGGACGGTATGTCGCGGAAGGGTCCGAAGACCGCCATCGTGCCGCTGTGCGGGAAGTGCCACACTCGCATCCACAGCATCGGAGCCCTCAGTATCCTTCAACAGATGGATGGATTCTTGCGCCTCCCGATGATCTCTGCGGCGTCTTACATAGGGAAGCAGGGCCGAATGCAGTACGACAGCTTCGATGAACTCGCAGCCGGGGTGGAGAAGCTCTGGCAATCACATGAAAACGGGCTATCAGGATAATGTGGAAGGCAGAGGGCTTTGACGATTGCGTGATCGGGACGGTCTTGGTGCCCGGGGAGTCGCGCCGACGCATTCTGTATGACGCAGAAATGTGCATCGAATCAATCCAGGATCGGTCGGGGGGCGACTGCACCTACGACGAGGCCGAGGAGTATTTCGAGTACAATGTCCTTGGCTCCATACTAAAGGACGGCCCTGCTTATGTATGGACTATGTCGATTGAGACGATTGAAGCTATTGAGGGGTTCGATCAGGGGATCAGCGAGGACATGGCAGAAGGCCCGGCTTGGCCCGACCCGAGTGGCAAGACTGATGTGAACTGAGGGGCTACCTCGTAACGGCAACCCCGGCGGCGAACCCCACTGCGGCAAGCCACCAATCAGCCTTGAGGCGCAGCCCGAAGCTGGGCTGGATGGATGAGCGGAGTGCGGCGATCTCTACCGACATGATTGTCGCACTCTCCTCATGCTCCGTTATCAGTAGATGCAGGCCGTCCACCAACTCGCTCGCCATAGTGGCCCGTATGCGCTCTGCCGCCGTCAGGGATCGCTCGACCTCAACCACGCTTTCCAGTGCGGCGATCTGCGCCTCGTAGCTTGCGACCACCGCATCTAGCTCTACGGCCTGCGTGGCGTCCAAGGACGCCCTCAACCCCGCTGAGAGGGCCTCAGATTGGATTCTAGACTGCTCACGCGCTCTGGTCAGCCTAGCGACCTCAAGCTCCGCCGAGAGCCTCTGGGCGGCTGCAATTGAATCTGCCGTTGCGAGTGCGTCGGCCAAGGAGTCGGCGCGGGCTGAGACGGATTCTAAGACAAGCGCCTGTGCTTCCAGCCTGGATTCCGCATCGTCCGCGATCCCCCGGAAGTACGAAGCCTGTGTCGCGCCCCGGATGCCGACAGACAGCATTCCTATCACGGGAACAGCGATCCAGAACCAAGTCGGGATTCTCACCATCGTGCTGGCGATCTCCTTCCGATCATTCCACGAATGTCGATATGTGTGAAAGTCTTGTATCGGCCTATGCCAAGCTCGTCGCTGTCGGGGTGGCGCTCTAGGATGTCAGCAACCTCATCAGGCGTGAACCCAACCTTAACGACATCTGCGGCACCTCCGGTCAGGTGCATTGATCTCGCCACCCCACCGATTCTCGCATTGTATGCTGGGTCGCGATACCAGGAGTTCACTAGCACGGGTGTGGGCCTGACCGCCGAGCGCAGGTCGCGCAAAACGTTGGCGAGCAATACGAAGTTGGCCAATAGTTCCGGGTCAGGTGCCTGCAACCGCACGGCAGGTGACGATGTCTTCCTGCCCACATCAGCTACCTCTAGCGGATGAAAGTTGGATATTCCGGCAGATTCTAACGCGCCACCGCAGACAATGACCCAGTCATCCCTCGTCATCACGAAAGCCCGGTGAGTTATCAAGCGTCTTCGGCTTCCGAGGCTCTCGCTTCAGGGCCGAACCTATACCGCTCGCTATGCCCCCGACCTGGGGGCCGAAGTATTGAGCGATCCTGGGGCCAGCAGTCCAGCCGAGTAGGCCGGTGAAGATGGTCCCAAGCAATGCGTAGGCAGCGTTGGCGACATCAGCCCATAACAGACTGTCGGCTATGATGATGACGGCAGTGAACGCCAGACAGGCAGTCAGCAGCACTCTCGCGGCTGACAGCTTGCCTTTCTCATCGGCTAGGATCTGGTGAATCATCGTCGCACTCCGCTGTATCGTTGTTCTCCTAGAAGCCCGCCTCCCAAGACATCCGCAGTAGCGTACCCCTGCGTCGCTGCCGCGCCACCAGCAGCCAGCCCGCGCTCCCCTAGCAGCCCTGCGAGCCTTCTGCGCTCAGTGCCCTTCAGCGTTTCGGCCATACCAAGCAACCCCTTGGACTCTGTCTGCTGTAGCCGCTTCGCCAATGCTTGCGCGTACTTACGCTGCTGCCCTTTGCCGTAGATCAAGGACGCGACACTAGTCCTGCCCATCGCGCCAAACTGACCAGCCAATCCATACAAACCAGCAGTTGCCGGGACAGCCCCGGATACTTCTGCCGTTTCTTTTACCAGCCCAGTCCCCTTGGACGCATCTACACGCCTTCCTGTCGCAGCTTGCGATGACCGAGATCTCAGGTTCGTTCTGACGCGCTCAAGAAGTTTCTCCTGAGCCCCTCGTTGCGCCTTAGTCGTTCCCCCGGCGCCAGCGAACGGAGCATCGGGACCATCGAACAACATCTTAAATTGTCTTTCTATGTAGTCGGCAGCGGCGGCGTCATCCATACTTCTCGCTCTATCCGCAATCGTGTCTATCCTCGCCTGCCGGAATTCTCTTTTGATCTCATTCTTTTGCGCCTCTGTCAGCGTCCTCCCTTGGTCCCTTGCGACCTTCCAAGAATTGTCGTGGGCGTCCTTGAGATCCGCTTGGTTGGTGTAATTCTTCGTGCCGTTCTCGTAGGCGTCCATCTTGCGGCTTCTTAGCCGGTAGTTGCCCCGTGCGGTACGGTAGGCCCCAGAATGCTTGGCGACCGAATTGTCCAATTCTTTCGCAACATCACCCAAGATATTACCCAGCTTCCCGTCTGTCTTGAGCGCATTGGCCTGCGCGAGCTTCAGCGCCCGGTGGAGTGTGTCAATATCACGGGCGTCAGCTATCTGCGGATTGTCCAGAATCTCTTGAAGGGTGAAGTCATCGGTGCCCTTTGGTCTTTTGCCCTTCCCCCCCCTAAAACTTTTCTGGAGTGACGAGGCAGCGGAAGGGTCTTTGAACGCGTCTTCCAAAACAGCGAGAGTCGCCGGGTTTTCGGCTGCTCGCCTGATGTCTGAGATAACTGCTTGTAGCCCCGCTGCCTGGTCGTTTCTAGGGTTACCCGGCAACCCGACCGTATCGTCTACGATCTTAGCCCACTCAGCAGCATCCAAATCATAGAAATCACCGTAGTCCCCTGCTGCCTGGACCTTCCTCTCTTCACCCATGTCGGCCAACCTCTTCTTGGCGCTGCCAACTCTCCCGGTTGAATGGGATGCTTTTCCTAGGTCGCCCAACGAGCCTGATACCGGATCGGCGCGTGAGCCAGTGTTCAATACACCCTTGAGGCTATCCACCTCATCCCCACCCTGCTGCGCTACCTGTGCAGTTGTCTCCGCGAAGTCATCAGTGGCATCACCTAACAATCGGGGCACACTCTCTGGCACAGCTTCCCGTGCGGCGGCATCAGCCGCTGCTCCCCGTATCGCTGCATAATTCTGGGCATCGCCAGAGTCTGCCATGTCCCGAAGCGCCTCCACAGCATCCTTCCTTTCTGCCGCAGTTACATACCTGCCAGTTGCTGGGTTCCGGGCTCTCGGCCCAGCATTCGCTACATCTTCCATCTCCCTAACCCACTGGTCGCCACGAACTCGCGCCTTTTGTGGCGCTTGCTGGATAAACGATTTCGCGAGCATCTCGTCAGTTTTTATCTGGCGACTCTTTGCACCTACTTTCCCTGCATGGCCCCGCCAAAGATCCCCGAGAAAACCCTTACCAGCGCCAAGGCCCGCTATACCAGCCGTCATCACAGGGGCCGCGATAGCGCCTGTGCCAGCACCCAGCAAGCCACTGGTGACCCTTGATTTAAGATTCTCTTCACCTACGCCGACACCGTAAGCAGCACCTTCGGCGGCTCCGATTCCGGCAGACCCGAGCATTCTTCCAGCTAGACCCCCACCCTCTTCTGCCACTTGGGCTGCGCGTGTGGCTTGGACTGATCGTTGCCCAGCACCTGGGGCCAACCTCGCCAGGAACCCAGGCTTGGCCTTCCCAGCTAACCCGACAGCCTTGGGGAGTAACCGTGCGCCTACCGCCCTGGCGCCGCCCGCCAACCCGAACCCTGTAGCAAGGCCACCAAGTGCTTCAGCACCTATCGCACCCAATGGATTCTGCTCGCGGTAAGCGTGTAGCTTCTCGCGTTCTCCTTCAACGCCCTCCTTATAGCCTGCCCTGAATCCCCGTGGGCCACCAGGGGTTAGTCCCCCAAGAAGCCCAACCAATTCATCGGAAAAGCCAAAGGACGCACCCTGCGCTGCCGTGCGGAGGAACCCAAGGGGCACCTTCTCGCGACCGGAGCCAGAACGCCTCCCTCCGTCACTGCCACCTTCGTCTACTACCTTCGTCCATTGACCTTCACCATTCTCGTCATACTCGACCAACTTCCATAGCTGGCCGCTAGTATCACGGCGCGTATGGCCCGGAGCGAACTGTTGTTCTTGTGGCATAATTAAGCGTACCGCTCCCTGCGCGAAAGCGCATTGATTCTGTCGCTGACCATCAGCCCGGTCCGGCCCTGTAATTGTCTCGTTCCCTGTCGCGATCTGTGTTGAGCAGCCCAGCCCTTTCACTTACGTCTACCCCACTCGCGTACCCATCTCCTTCGGGCGCAAAGTCTATCGCTGACGTTCCGGTTCTATCTACGCCTTCCCCCGGCCCCCTCTCTGCTACCCGGCCCATCTGCTTAATCCTGTCTGGGTCAAGCTGCCAATAATCCCAATCCGTGATATTGTGACCACCGGGACCAAGACGATCAACATTTTCGTTGTGTAGATCCATCTCATTGCCCTGCCTTTCAACCGCTCCCGACAAAATCGCTCTCAGTGAGACCTGCAGTTCACCGACAGTACCAGCGGCTTTCAGTGCTTGCTCCATCTCCTTCTCACTGATTGCGCCCTTAAAGTTAGACAGATTCCCTATCCCTAGTTTGAGTAGGATATTGTCAAGCTCTTGTGTCGTTGCCGACCGTTCGCTGCCCCAATGTCTTGCAACATTTGACTTGAAGTCAGTCCACGGGCCGATAAACGGTTCGGCCATACCGGGATTTAATGGCTCGCCATCGGGGCCAACGGCATCCCATTCCTCGACAGTTCTGTCCAGTATATCTAGGGCACGTTCGTAATCCTCAAGGCCGTGGAATCTCGGAAGAAGATTCGCATAACTGGCCTGGATGCTTCCAAACATCGGCCCAATGTCTTTAGCCTCGGCGGCAGCACGTTGTATGTCTAACTGCTCGGCAGTAAGGTCGATTCTTGCTCTGCCATACGGGCCACCCACCTGTCTGTCGTCATCGTCTACAAGCGGATCGAGATTTAGGATGTAGTTCTGACCACGCCCATCGGTTGCGATGTGCATATCGCTTGGGCGACTCATTAGGCGATCCACGGCAGCAGGATCTTCAGCCAGAATCAGCGCGTCATCCTCGCTCAGATTCGGGCGTATTTGCCGTATCGCCATCGCTCTGCCCTTGAGTCCCTTCTCGCCTTCTCGGTGGGCGATTAGATATGAGTTACGCGCCTCCGGCTCCATCGCGTAGACAGTCGCGTATTCATATTCATCGGTGATATACTGACCGCCCGCCTTATCGAATGCATCTTCTAGCACCGCTTCCCTCTCGTAGCCCTTAGCCAACTCCCCGGCCTTGCTGTAGTCGCCGGTAGCAATGTAAGCATCAATCGTGGCCTTTTGCTGGTCCGTTCTGCCTTCCTTCAGTGTCTCGACAGCGGCCAAGGCTCTCTCGCGATCAGACTGTTTGATATCCCTGTCTTCCTCTGTACGCCTGTCTTCTTTCAGTTCTTGATATCCGCCCAACCCCGCTTCAAGACCCTGGCCGATAGTCGCGAACGTACCCTGTGGGTTACCCTTCATCATTTGGGCACCAGCTTGCATCATCGACCTGCCTATGTCGCTCCGCTTGCCGCTGCCTTTCTCCCCGATTACGCCGTCGCGCATCCGACTTAGGAAGTTCTGGGCGGGAGCCAATACACTTTCCGGCCCTTCTTCGCCTGGCCTCTGGGCGTATGCGTTGCCAATGTCGGTGACCGATTGCAGTACGTCTGTGGACCCCTGTGCCCCCTGAACCCCCTGAACCGCTTGAGCCTCTGCGGCCTGCGGCCCGAACTGTCCGAAACCGGCCTGCGGCGCTTGCGGCTGTCC
>TARA_R110000737_G_scaffold149296_1_pt1 | contig 13552 bp, 10 predicted proteins | sample TARA_R110000737 | Tara Oceans TARA_R110000737 (sample SAMEA4398027) | marine metagenome | biome: Polar Biome; feature: [SRF] surface water layer (ENVO:00010504); material: water (ENVO:00002006), including particulate matter (ENVO:01000060) such as... | depth 5 m
GCGAATATTTATCTGGGTATTTTTAATTTTGCAATTAGGATGCATGCCAACAATAATTCGTTGTGATTCAATCTCGATATTCAATAAAGCGCTATTAGCACCAACAATAACATTTTCGCCTAATTGACAATCACCAATAACCGATGCATTTGAATACAAAATACAAGCTTCTTTAAAGCGCGGATAATCGCCGGCTAACGTTGAACCTACGGTGACATTTTGATAAACCACCAAGTAATTTGCATATTCAGCATTACCTAACACAGTGCCAACAGGGTGAACAAACAGAAATATATCCGGCAATGTTATGCTGTAAAAACAATCTAAGCCATTCAGGGCCTTATTTAAGTAAAATAATTTTTCAGCTAATACTATCGCATCATCTCGGTAAGCTTCATTACTTAACAAATAAATAAAACTGCAGTAATGATCACTATTAAGGTGATTAAAGTGTGCCTGGTTATTCACTTGATAGTACTTTTTATTAATATGGCTAAAGCAATAAGCTAACCTTGATAATGCTTTATCAATAATCGCTGCTAATTCCGCATTATGGTGATGTTCATCAGGAAAAACATTAGCTAATTGACGATTAACATAAATGACTAAGTTTGCCGCTGTTAATGAAGCTTTCATCGTTTATATCCTTAGGCTAATCTATTAAAGTGTAAAACCGTCATCAACGATAATATTTTGCCCGTTAACGTAACGTGACTCATCAGTAAGTAAATAGCGCAAGGAGCCACTAATATCAGCAGGATTTAACATACCTTTTGATAAACATAATTTTTTGTAACGCGCTAAAAACTTATCCGGTTGGCTATCAAGTATACCGCCAGGGCTGAGCGAATTGACACGAATTCCATGGCCTTTAAGCTGTTTGGCCATATATTTGGTTAGATGAATAAGTGCTGATTTGATGGCGGCATACTCTACTGGCATGGTCATTTCTGTATTTTCGTAAAGCTCTAATTTAGGTGCAATAACGCCATAAACAGAGGCAATATTAATAATATTGCCATAACCTTGTTTGATAAAATATTTTGCTAATTGTTGTGATGTTAAAAAATAGCCGCCTAAATTCATGTTAAGGTTTTGGCAAAAATCATCATATTCAACATCAAAAAATTTACGGCCATAATTTTCATTTCTTGGATAAGCATTATTAATTAAGGCATCAATTTTGCCATATTTATTGTCGATAAAGGTTAGCGCTTTATTAATCGATGATTTACTACAAATATCAAAATAAACAAATTCACTTTTTGCCGTATGCTGGCCATTGATTTGCGCTGACAATTGCAAGCCCATGGCTTCATTCACATCGGCAATAATCACGGTCGCGCCATGTTCAACAAGCTCAGTGGCAAAATGTTGACCTAATAAACCGCAGGCGCCGGTTATCACAATAATTTTATTTTCTAATGATTGACTCATTTATCATCAACTCTTTAATCGGTTTATTAATATGCTGCTACAGATATTAAGCTAGTTTTTTTGCCGAAATACCGGTTTAATCGCATCACCTAAAAGGTAGTGTTCAACACCATTCTCTAATGCTTGCTTGTATACCCTCAACGCTGACGTTAAAGCAGCCTTTGTCAGCGCCAACTCCTGTTCGCCATGACGATAAGATAAGGCAATCCATGGCATTAATACGCCCTGCTTGATCATTTCTTGTGAAAATAAGGTTCTCATGGCTAGGCAAGGTTGGCGCTTTTTATCTAATGTCGTGTAACCTGGTGAGCAGGCAATACCAGAGCAGAAAATGTATTCATTTATGCCTTCAGCTTGCGCTAATTGATTAAATAAATCGATTAATTGCTGGCCATATGACCAAAGATGAGCAATAACCGGCTGCTGCTGCATAAACTTCATTGTTGCAACAAAAGCGCCAAGACCAGACATTTCAGCGCCATGCGTCGTCGACAATAAAAATAACCTTTCCTGACCCCGCTGCTCAATCGAGCCCTGCGCCATTATTGCTCTTTTACCACCAACGGCAGCGACAGAGAAACCATTCGCCATGGCTTTGCCAAAGGTAGATAAATCTGCTTGAACATTGTAATAATGTTGCGCGCCTTTAAGGTGCCATCGAAACCCCGTGATCATTTCATCAAGAATAAAAACAATACCGTGCTTATGGCATAGTCGTTTTACGTCATGCAAATAATTCTCACCCGGATGGGTTTTTGAAGCACATGGATGAGTGACGGTGCTCGGCTCTAATACCACACAGGCAAATTTTTCTGGATAGCTATCGAGCAGTTTCGCCAGTGATGCTAAATTATTATATTCAAAGGTTTTAGTTTGCTCAATTGTCGAGAGCGGAATGCCACGCGTGATCGGCGTAGAGGCAATAAACCAGTCATCATAAGAAAAAAACGGATGTTCTACACACCTGGCTATCATTTCTCGCCCGGTATAGGCTCGGGCTAATTTTATCGCGGCAGATACTGCCGTTGAACCATTTTTGGTAAATTTCACCATATCAACAGAATCAATTAACTCAATGAATAGTTCTGCTGCTTCAAGCTCGATTAACGAAGCACGTGTTAAGTTGTTACCATTATTAATTTGCTCAATTGCCGCCTGATTAATCATTGGCTCAGCATAACCTAAATGCACCGATCTTAGTGCCATGCCATAATCGAGAAAACGCTTATTATCTTGATCAAAGGTGTAAGCGCCTAAACCGTTTTTTAATATTTGTGGCGCATTAGCTGGAAACTGGTCGAAACCACGTGAATAAGTGTGCGCGCCACCAGGTATCGCTTTAAGTAACCTCTTGGTATAGGCATCATTCATGATTATTACTCGGGTTAGCGGCTTTAATTATGGCTAAATTATTCATGATCGCCTCAACACAGATAAAATCAGTTAAATCATCTATTTCAAATGCTTGCCATTTCGGCACTAGGTAAGCCATGGTTTTATGATGATAAAAGCTTTTTTCTGCTAACAAGGTCGGGATGTCTGAGCCATACAATGACCCTTCATAACGAAAACACGGGGCTAAATCTTGTCGGCGTAGTACTGTAAAATTTTCTTGATAAGGCTGTAAAAAACCTTGAGGGTCTATTTTGACACTAAAAGCTGGGTGTCCATCCTCATTAGCACAGAGCCCAACAATCGCTTTGGCTCCCTCAGTACTATTGATTAAGCGCTCTATCGCTAAGTCGATATCGCTTGTCTGTGTAAGTGGTGAAGTCGGTTCAAGTAAAAATAAATAATCAAATTCCTGCCCAGAATTAGCAAGAGCGTCAAGGGCATGAATAATAACATCAAATGATGACGCGCTGTCAGACGCTAAATTTTCCGGACGAATAAAAGGCACTGCAGCTTGATATTGCACAGCCAGGTCGGCAATTTTCTGACAATCAGTTGAAACAACCACGTTATCAATATATTGAGACGCTAGTGCCGATTGAATAGGCCAAGCAATTAAAGGCTTTCCACACAGTAATTTAGTGTTCTTTCCTAGTAAGCCTTTACTGCCACTACGCGCGGGGATCAGCGCAAGTACGCGCTTACCATTGATCATTAAAAGTCTCTTTCGTAGTCATGTTGTGCGCGCTCAAAATCATTCATTTTGCCTATATCTAACCAATATTCATGTAAGGGGAAAATAGCCACTTCTTCGCCTTTGTCCATTTGTTGCTCCAGTAATGTTGGCATATCGATACGGGTATTTTTAACTAACTGGCGGATCAATTCCGGTTCAATGACATAAATACCAGCATTAATAAAATATTTTTGTAAGGGCTTTTCAACCATGCCGGTAACACGCTCACCGTCACTTTCGATAACACCATAAGGCACTTGAAACTCATATTCTGTGCCACACATGGTACAGATAGCGTCTTGTTGTTGATGGTAATTAAGCAAGTGTTCAAAATCGACTTTGGTTAAAATATCACCATTCATCATAATAAGAGGCGAGTTAGGTAAGTCTGCCGGCAATAGACTTAACGCACCGCCAGTGCCTAAAGGCGAGTCTTCATGAACATAACGAATACTGACATCCCATTTACTACCATCACCAAAGTAATTTCTGATCATGTCGGGTAAGAAGTGCGTTGAAATATAAAAGTCATAAAAGCCAACGGCAATAAAACTCTCTAAAATAGTTTCTAAAATCGGTTTACCGCCAACTTTCAGTAGCGGTTTAGGGCAAGTATCCGTTAAGGGCCGCAAGCGCGTGCCAAAACCACCTGCCATTAAAAAAACTGGCGTATCATGTCGACGAATATTGATAATATGATGTAAGGTTTCTAAATCAATAAGTACACCGTCATCATCTACGATAGGCAGCGATAATATTTGCTCGCGTTTCATAATTGCCAGCAATTGCGCTCGACTACTGGTTCGTTTTGCGGTTTTTGGGCTCGCATTCATGATCTCAGTTACTGCGCTAGTTAGCTCTTTGTGTGCTAACAGTGCCCGTCTAATATCACCATCGGTGATGACACCAATTAAGCGATAATCATCATCAACCACTAAGGCAACTCGTAAGCCTTCGGCATTTATCGCTTCTATGGCAGCGCCCATAGTCGCAGATTGCTTGACGGTCACATTTTTCCAATTCGAGCTCATGATTCAACCCTTACAACGATGAATTTGTTAGCTTTTAGATAAATAAGCATACCTTGCGGTCTTGACTATGACCAGTAAGAACATTAGCTGAGCGCGATATTTATTAACAAACACTACCCTGCTATGATTTAATAGCACGAAATATGCCATATTCTTGTCGATAATTTGACACTTAACCATACTACTGTATTACTAAATATGGGGCAGTCTGCGATTTAATACAAAGGTAATTGGCTTAGAAGTTGCTTTATTTACCATTAAATCTTTAACTGTATAATCAAGCTGATAACTAAAGGCAACGTATGTCACTATTTGATAGCTCTAAAATAACCCCGACAATCATCAATAATAACGCTTATATTTTGCAACCAAAGGTTTACCGCGATATTGAAAATTATCTCGAGGTTAAACATAATTATGGTAAATTAGATCAACTGGCCATGAGCGCATTTACGCGTCAAAATGCCTGTATTGATACCCCTTTAGTCGATCAACAAATTCACCTGCTTGGCAGCCATTTACCGAAGGAACTTTGTCAAAGCCTTATCGAAGAATTTGAACAAAACCCAGCAGGAATAAAACACCCAAGTGTGCTTGAGGTATTGTTACCGCAAATATTTAATCACGATTTGGACCAACAGCTTATCTCTTATTTTAAAAGTGAATATTGCGTTTTTTGGTGGGCGATATACAAAATAGAAGATAAAATAACCGCGCAAGATTACTCAACAAGATGGCATGCAGATGCTGGCCCCCGTAAACATTTAAAGGTGCTGACTTATTTAAATGACTATGATGAACATGGCAGTGATACGGCATATTTAAGTGTTGATACCACAGATAAATTAAAAGAAGTCGGTTATATACTCAATGATATCAATCATAGGGTGACGGATTTAAGCGAACTATGCCAACATTTTGACATTAGTTTTAGCCCCCAATATGCCCAACCACATACTGGCGACAGTATTATTTTCAACCCCAATCAAGTCGCGCATCGGGCAAGACCTAGTAAAAATAAAACCCCGCGCTATGTCCTCAGTTTTTGCGTATTACAAAGTGAATTACCCTGGCAGGAAGTCGCTGAACATAATTATGCTGCTGTCTACGGCGCAAAAGACTTCGAAGGTTTTGCTAATACTATATTAAAATTTAGTGGTGATAGTAGCTCTGATCAGCTAATCGAGATCCCTAAGCATAACGAAGTAAAGTCATTGAGCCACGTGAAGCTCATCCTGAGCAATATTTTTTCAAATAGCAAAATTGCGCAAGCGGTTTATGAATATATTGATCAACATGATCCCAAGTTAATTAGTTGTGATAGCACAGTAACTTTGCTACACCTTTGCAAAAAAATAATACAAGCTCAGTTCAATCTCGATCCAAAAATAACCCTTGATAAAAACATAATTCAAGCATTAATGGATTTAGCCAATTATCAAGAAACGTTTAAAGCAAGTTATGACAAATACAGTCCGGTCAACAAGCCCAACCCGAACGCCATATTTTGGCCAAACCCGGTCCATGACAAACACCCGAGTTCTCGGTTTGACCAAGCACCGTTTGTAAAAAAATTCCCGATCATGAATATAGACACACCGATCGGTTCGGCGGGTAGTTGTTTTGCTTTTGAAATATCTAAATATTTTCAACAGCACGGTTACAACTACGTGGTAACCGAACGAAACGATAACGTTAATTCAGGCTTGGTAATTGATGGTTACAACCCTGGCGATGCCATTGCCAAATTTTGTGCCAATTACGGTATTTTATTTAATAGCCCAAGTTTTCGGCAACTTGCTGAAAAAGCCTTTGGACTCAAATCGTTTAAGAAAATACTCGTCGAGTCTGAGCATGGTATTTATTTAGACCCTTACCGAGAAAATGTCTTCTTTCGCTCTCAGCAAGCTTATTTGGATGATTACCAACCGCATATTGACGCCGTTAAAGCGTCCTTTCTAGCTTGTAAGGTCTTTGTGGTTACTTTGGGTTTAAACGAATGCTGGCAGTTACACGACGGCAGTGTGATGTCACGTAATCCGCGTGATAACATGTTTCAATTGGTTAAACATAAAGTGCTAACCGTTGCAGAGAATGTCGATAATATTCAAGCATTTTTTGACATTATTAAGGCTCACAACCCTGACTTTAAGCTTATTGTCAGTGTTTCACCTGTACCTTTTTTAGCTACTGGTCGCGCAGATGAACACCATATAGTAACCGCCAATAGCCATTCGAAGGCCGTGTTGCTTGTCGCTGCACACCAACTAGTCAGCAATAATCCAGATATGTACTATTTACCTAGTTATGAGTTAGTCACACAATGCGCAGAGCATGCTTGGTGTGATGATCATCGGCATGTGAAAACAGAAGTGGTAGAGAGAGTGGTTAAAATGTTCGAAGCCATATTTGTTGAATAGCTAGAAATTGGAGAAAATCAACCAGCTAAGACCATGGGCTTTTGTATAACCATCGCCATAGCCTAGCTTTATTAGGAAAAAATCAAGTGACAAAATATAGCTTGGTTACTCTGCTAGTATATCGCCTGTTCGATAACTTTTTGATGCCGGTTGCCCTAACAATGTCCAATATTTATTAGGTGACATGCCGTTGCCAGGACGTTTAATAACGATAGTTGCTGTGGTAAATAACTCACCTTTTTCAATCGTAGTCGCGGCGATAAGACTTTTACGTGCCGCGATACTATTTGCTTGTTCCGTCACGGTTGGCTGTTTTAAACCCGTACCAAAAGCACTTTCTACATCACGGATTGCCCTGACCATTGCGGCTAGTTCTTGCGGCTCTAATGATGCTTTATGATCAGGCCCTGGTAAGCATCGATCTAAGGTGAAGTGTTTTTCAATAACTTGTGCGCCACGTGCTACCGCTGCGATTGGGATCGTTATTCCTAGGCTGTGGTCAGAGTAACCTACGGCTAATAAAAAGCTTTCTTTTAGGGTATCCATTGCTCGTATATTGACATTTTCTGGCGCTGTTGGATATTCGGTCGTGCAATGAAGCAAGGTGACATATTCACTAAGCAGTTGCTGGCCTCGCTCAGAATTAAACGCCTGACGAAAAGCATTTTCATCAGGTTCGCTAGCAGCTAATTGCCCGTCAACTTTTAACAGACCAAAGGCAATAACTTGCAATGCACTTTTAACCTCTTTTAGCGTTGCCATCCCCGTTGATAAAATCAATTTACAACCTGTAAGGGCGTGCTCTAGCACAAATGGCGCATTGGTGAGCTCACCAGAGGGTATTTTTAACAGGGTTAGTCGCAACTCATCAACTAAGAACGTTAAGCTCTCAGAGTCGAAAGCTGTTGACAAATATTCAATGCCTTTACTATCACAATAGTTTTTAATGCGCTTATGAGCTGAAAAACTTAATTCTAAACGCTTAAGCATCTCGAGCTGCGATTCTACTTTACCTATATTTTGGCTTTGATAACTTGCTTGCTTTGCCGCACTGGTAACTAAGCTCTCTGATTTAAATGTTTGAAATTTTATAATATCTACACCTGCAGCCATGGCAGCATCAACCAAAGCTATTGCTGTCGTTTCATCACCATTATGATTAACGCCTGCTTCCGCGATAATTAACACTTTTTTAACCATGATTTTACTCTGCCCTTTGGCTGCTTTCAGCTGATAATGGTAAGTCGTAAAATGACTTCTGCGTCGAGAACTTACCTGCAAGTAGTAGCTCAACAATTCTGTCACTGGTGAACTGTACCTTATGCTTATTGCTCATCGGTAAAGCATAAGGATTACTGCCCGTTAAATCGACGTCACCGTCATCAACACGTTGCAGCGCATATTCAATATCACTTTGCGTTGCCGAGCAATGAATAACTGAAGCGGCAGCCATTCTGCCTTGCTGCCTTTGTCCTATATCAATGCTTGGAATGTTAAAAGCGGGCACTTCTATGATGCCACTTGATGAATTGCCAATCACCGCAGTAGCGTATTTTACCGCTGAAAAATATTTCAGAAAACCCAATGTCGGAATAGCGACAATTCGCTCAGGAATTTGCTCGGCCAATTGCTCAATCAAGCTAATAATATCCCGCCCTCCTTCATCAGCATTTGGGTAGGTGACAATAATTTTATAGGCAGGATATTTTGCCAATGCGGAAAAAATCGCCTTAAAGGTAGTAACAGGATTTTCCTCGGCCAAGGTCGCTGAATGATACGTTAGCAAAAAATATTTTTCACCCAAATCAAAATTAAGCTGCTGCTGCAGTTCACTTTTCGATAACAATGAGGTGCATTTGGTAATGTTTTCTAGCCCTAAAGATCCTACACAATGCACAGATTCAGGCGGCTCGCCTAACTGGATAACTCTATTACTGTAGCTTTGATTTGCCGTAAAGTGCAGGTTCGATAATTTGGTGATCGCATGACGAATGGCATCATCTTTTGCGCCTTTAGTTATTTCACCGCCGTGTAAATGAGCAATGGGAATATTTAGCAGCATGGCCGTTTGTGCAATCGCTAAAGCTTCAAAACGGTCCCCCAACACCACTAAAATATCAGGCCGTAATCGGTTTAAACAGTCGGCAAAACTTATCATGCCGACGCCAACACTTTTCGCACATCCCACCGCCGTATTTGACGACAATAGCATTTCAACTTCTTCAGCGATTTCAAAGCCGTCATTGACAATGTCATTGACCGAACAGCCAAATTCTGGCGATAGATGCATAGCGGAAACGATCAATTGCAGATTAAGCTCAGCATGCACATCAAGTACTTTTAGCAAAGGGTACAAAATACCATACTCTGCGCGGGTTCCGGTAAATACGGCGATGTTTTTCATTGTCATGGCGCCTTAATTAAACATTATAAATATTATGCTTATATTTGCTTAAATTTTCCGGCCGGCTAAACCATTGCACGGTTTTTCTTAAGCCTTCTTCAATTGACACTTCTGGTCTAAAGCCCGTTAAGCTGGAGATTTTACTATTGTCACACCAAAGGCGAAAAACTTCCGATTTGTCAGGACGAATACGTTGCTGATCGCTAATAAATTCTACATCGCTGGCCATGATATTTTTTATCAACGCTAAGGTATCGGCCATACTAATTTCAAAGTTTGAACCAATATTAATCACTTCTCCGATGGTATTTTCATTTTCTAGTATCGAGATAAAACCACGGCACGTATCCAAGACATAATTAAAATCACGCGTAGGAGATAAATCACCAAGCTTTATTTGTTTTTCGCCATTGGCTATTTGACTAATAATCGTTGGGATAATAGCGCGTGCGGATTGACGAGGCCCATAAGTATTAAACGGTCGAGCAATGGTGACCGGCAAATCAAAGGCATTAAAGTAGCTAATCGCCATCGCATCTGCGCCAATTTTTGAAGCACTGTAAGGCGATTGCGCTTGTAACGGGTGTTTTTCATCAATCGGCACATATTGCGCGGTACCATAAACTTCACTGGTCGAGGTATGGATTACCCGATTGACGCTATTATCTTTAGCTGCCTGGCAAATATTCAGCGTTCCGGTGACATTGGTTGCGACATAACTTTCAGGGGCAAGATAAGAATAAGGAATAGCAATAAGCGCCGCTAAATGAAAAACTATGTCGACATTTTTAGTGATGTGCCGGCAAAAATTTGCATCGCGAATATCACCACTTAACACTTCAATATCATTTAAACATGACGTATCTTCAAGCCAGCCCCAGTAATTGAATGAGTTATACTGGCATAGCGCCTTAACCTTATAGCCTTTTTTCACTAACATTTCGACTAAATGTGAGCCAATAAAACCATCGGCACCGGTGACTAAAACTGTTTTTCTCATTGCCTTACCTTTAAAATGAAAAACGCCCTGATGTAGGGCCTTTCAAACTATGTTTTTACTTTACGCAACGCTTCTAAATGTTCAGTTTCACGCTTAAGCGGTTCTTTGTAATGCTGACGATAAAGCGCGGGGGCTTCTTCGAGAAACTCAAGGTAATACCCTAAGCCTACTTTAAAATCATTCAGGGCAATGCTTTCGTTTTTCGCTTCGTACAGTAATCGCGTTAACATAGCCTGCATGTGTAAAATACTACCATTGATAAGCAAGGATAAATGCCGCTTACCGGATATTTCCACTTCTCTGACAATATGAGTTTGTGCCCTTACTTTCGCTATAGCCTCTGCCATACCATTAATGTCACCACTAATATCATCAATCAACCATTGGCAAAGTGCAGCAAAATCATCAAGGTCGACCGAGGCAACTAAACGCTGATACAACTCACCATCGTCATGATACGAGGCTAATTCATATGCTCGATCAACTAAGGCTTTTTTATCAAGCTTATTGCTTAACGATAACTTTTCAGCCAGTACTTTTTGCTCTGTTGGAGCACTGCCCGCCACTAAAACACCATCGCTGAGGTTAAAACATTTTATATGGTTATTTTCGGCAATAAAGCGCTCTAAAGTCAGTTTAGACATATTGAAAATGGGATCAGAGATAAATTCACCGGAAAAATTCCCCGGATTAATAAATTCATTTTCCATTTCAGGGTATAAGTTAATATCTTTGCCTTCTTCATCGTAATAAAAGCTATGTTGACTATGATGTGCACCGGCTTGCTTTCTGCCTAAGTCAACACCAACAAAGTAGAACTGTCGAAAGCCCAACTTTGTTGCCATAACCAGCGCTGTGTTAGCGACAGTGGGTGTTATATGGGTAAATTCTTCAAATAATTCTCCCGCCACCGGATCTTGTAGTAACAAGCAGGTTGATGGTTCACTTGCTTTCGGAGCCATTATCGCGCGTGAAAACTTTTCATATACCGCAGGATGGACAGTAGCAGGCGCTAGTAAACTAAGCTGCTTAATGTATTCAGCTGGAGCATAATAATTAATTTTTTCAGCAACCGCAAAAATTCGCTCTTGTTCACAATGAATATCGACATCAATACCGCATTTATAAAGTGCGCTTAACGCCGAAGCACAGCTAATAATAATGGCTTTGTCACCATGTTGTTTAATAAAGTCAATGTGTTGATCGAGTGAAGGACCATTACCAACAATAAGGACAGGCGTAGTCGCAATATCGATATCAAATGGCACCTGTTTTTTCATCAGTGGAATACCATTTTTCAAGCTTTTTAAGAAGTGGGACATCGCCATGATGCCATCATCGAAAAAGCCCCAACCTTGGATCATTTCAAAAAATCGAGCTTTATACTGCGCAACGAGTAATGCTATTTCTGCTGAGTTTTGATGTACATATAAATGTGTTTTGGCCACTTCATAACGGCCATTCATGTAGGTTTCTTTTAATAATTGATCAAAAAACGCTTCTTCTTGTGGCCCCAATGAAATATGAAGATTAATCCCCTTAACATTCATGCTTTGCAGGATATTTTGCCAATTAGCGGTAAATAAAGAGCTATAAAAGGTATCTAAACAAGGTTCTATTAAATAGACCGAGCCAACCGTATGTTGATCGAGTAACAACTCAAGTTGGTAACCTAAACCAATACCAAACATAACTAAAGCATTTAAATGTTTGGGCAGCTCTTGAGCTTTATCAACATCACTATCAACTCTGGCTTGTAATAGTTTTACTATGGCGTTTAATTTTCTTGAATGGAGGAAATCTCCTAATTTTTCATCATGTTGAAAAAACTTAGATGTTGAAGATAAAGGAGATTTTTTATATTCAGCGACTTGCGCTAACGCCATTAAGTAAGCAGGATACTCATACATGATATCGCCGGTTTTAATATTGACTAAATTGGCAAAATTTTCATGAATGATGACTTCAACTTTGTCTGCTGTATACACCTTAAAAAAATTAAAAATATCCGGAAAATGGCTTTTAAACGCTTGCATATTATTAGCATAACGCTGTTGCATGGCTTCATCGTCATCCACGAGTAAAGAGACATTATTTGCCAGCATTTGCAATTTATTCTCTATAACTTGCTTAGCTTCAAGTTTACCCTGTAAAGCCGTTTGTTGCTGATTCAAGCTATCAACTTGACGTAATAATTCACTATTTTCTTCGTTACTATTAGGCAAAATAAGCTCCAATAACTTAATTAACAACCGCGTTATATTGTTCAGTCGCTTTCAGGAAAGTAATACTATTAGATAATGAATTCAAGGAGTAAAGCAATGGTTTTATTTGGACAGTAAAACACCATGATAGGCGCTCATTGCTTTTTTAATGGTAGATTGCTTTTTAAAACGCCCAAGTAGTTCATTGCGCTGAGTCCCCAGTGCAGCGACAGATTGACTGTCTTCGCGTTGAATCAACTCAATCAGTTCAATATACTCAGCTTGTACCTCACTACCATCAAAAAGTAGTTTTTTTTGCCTGAGAACCCGCTGTAATTTTTCTAGTAAAGCCTGCCTTTCAGTAATTTTTTCAAAACATAGCTCGAGCTTTTCATCTTTTGCCAAGCCATTCGCTTGTTCTGTTAAGGCTTTTATTGCTTGAAAAAGTACGGAGGGTTTCACACTAGTTACCTGCAGCCAACTGTGTTTCGCTATGGTCTCTATTTTTTAATAACGTCATGCCATCTTGTTTAGCCGATTCTGGCATTTGAGACCACGCATCTCGAACAGGTTTAATAAAGGCCGAAATTTCATCTAAACCTGACAAATCCAACGAAACACTTAATTCAATTAAGTTACCAATACAATAAGCATATAAATTGTCAAAGTTTTCAGAAATAGTCGGTTCAGATTCTTTATCTAATGACTCTCGTAAGGCGCTAAATATATTAATGGCTTTCGTGAGGCATTTAGACTTAGTGGCCAAATCTTTTCTTTCAATTGCACCTTTTGCTTCAGCAATAGCCGTTAATGCACCATCAAACATCATTAAGACAATTTTATGGGGATCTGAAGATAAAACGCCACTTTCAACGTTCACTTTATTATAAGTTTGTAAATTTTTTCTCATCGGTCTATCTCCAAGTAC
>TARA_R110000737_G_scaffold112889_2_pt1 | contig 13525 bp, 1 predicted proteins | sample TARA_R110000737 | Tara Oceans TARA_R110000737 (sample SAMEA4398027) | marine metagenome | biome: Polar Biome; feature: [SRF] surface water layer (ENVO:00010504); material: water (ENVO:00002006), including particulate matter (ENVO:01000060) such as... | depth 5 m
TCTGAATAGTAGCTTTGCATTTTTCCTTAAAGCTTTTAAGTTTCTAGTTCTTGTGATGTTATCAAAAGAATTTAAATCTATAGCTTTTAGTTGGCTAGCTGGTAATCTACCTTTAAATTGTTTTTGGTATTCTAATACCTCTGCCTTTGATGTAGTATATAAAGCCTTAAACTCTGAGTAAGTTTTAGTCTCGTTTTTACCCGTCATTGGATTATAGGCAGTAACTATCATACCATCATACATATTGTCTTTATTACTATGCATTAGATAGTACAACCCGTAGATACCTCTTCTTCTGTAGATTTCGTATTTACTAGCTTTCATAAGAGGAACATATCTACTACGCTTACCTTTATCTCCAAACAATCCTTTAGATTCAAGAAGCTTCTGGTAAAACACTGTATAGCGTGATACAAGGTTTGCATAGTTTAACTCTGCTTCTGACAGTCTATCTGCTTCAGGAAGCTTGCTAAGATTCTTCTTTAATATACCATCATCAGTGAAGTACTTGCTATTAAGTTCTGTTCTGTTAATAAGTTTATTAATGTTTTTCTTAGTCTTCTCGTCGTATATAGATGTAAGTTCTGACTTCTGTATTTGAAGTTTATTAAACAACTGTTCAGCTATCTTCTCTTTAGAGTAGGCAAACCTTAAGAAAGGTACGTTACTAATAACCTTAGTAGCATATCTTAGTAAGCCATACTTCTCTTTATACAAAGAGCTATATGCTTCGTTCAATTCATCCGTAACCTTCTTAAGGTTAGAGTGCATTTTTTGATTTGCTGTTTCTATTTGTCTTCTAACAGCAGCTAGTGTAGGATGGTTTTGTCCAAAATCCCCAGGACTAAACATCATATCACCGTAAGATATATCCTTTGACCTTGCTTCGTCAGACACCATACCTAAAAGCCTTTCACCGTCTTGAGTTTTACCCCAGAACTGTTGTTGAGCAGCTGTTATAACTTCACCAAACCTATAATTAAGCTCTTGAAGTATATTTTCTTTAGCTAAATGGTGTAGGTTGTGAGTAAGGTTGTGATAATAATCTAAACGAGCATATATACTGTCGAAGTAACCCTTATCATATGAGCCTTGAGGTCGTAGTTGATTATCGGAGTCTAATTGGTCTCTGATTGCTCCTACATCTCTTAGCGATGATAAGTAATGTGCATGCTCTTCTGATAGCTTTTTGTACTTAGCTGGGTCTGCTTGTTCAAGTCCTTTTAAATCTTGATTCCATTTTAGAATCTCTAGTCTTCTACCGAAAGCATCCTTACTCATTTCAGATTCTAGACCAAACATAAAGTTGTTGGCTGGTCTATTCTTCATGTGCATTACAGGACTACCATCTTCGTTCTTACCTTTTTCTAATTGGTTTTCTGATGATATAATAGGCGAATACATCTTGTGTATATTCATAAGAGGCAACTTACGACTAGGCTCTAATACATATTTCTTTATGTCTTGCCCTCTTTCGTATGTAATACTAAACATTTGCTTGTCAGAGATTGTTAATCCAGACTTGTTTATAATGTTTGTTGCATTTTGTACACTCTCTTCTGTTTCTTCTTGTAGTAGATTAGTTATTCTAAAGTCTGTCCCATAAGTTCTAACACTTTCTTTTGTAGAAGAACGTAAAGCCTTCTTCAGAGTGTTAGGAGCAAAGTTAGCCATAAGCTCTACTAGCTTAATGGCCCGTAACTCAGCTTGCTTAACAATAAAGTCTTCATCGTTAGCTAACATTTCATCTACCTTAGAAGAAAGAGTTATTCCCTTGTTCGCTCCTAGGCTTTCATTCAGCAAGTCTAATTCAGCGTCTATGCTGGTAGTCTCCTTTTCTGTCATCATCTTCTTAGAAGACGCTTTTAAGGTAGACCTTACACTTTTTGGTAAGAACGGCAAGAAAGTTTGATTCGAATCTCCCATCCCAAATGTATTCTGGAAGAACTCCATAGCTATAAAGTAACTCTGCAACTCAACTGGTAGACTAGCAAAAGCTTTTCTTATGTTGTTTAACTGAGCCTTAGTGTTTATAGCACTCTTAATGGAAGGGCTTAATTCGTATTTAGAGTATAAAGAAAACTTATTATCACTATTCAGGTGTTTAACTTTAATTTTAGTTACATAACCTAAGAAGTCGTTATCCATATTCTCTGTCATGAGCTTTTCTATACTGTTATCAATAGACGACAGTAAGCTCTCTATCTGAGTTTCGTATGTAGCATTAGCTAGAATACCTCCTTCTTTGAAGTTAATCTCGAAGTTTTTTCTATCTAAGCTAGTCATAGAGTTTAGCAACAACTCATTAAAGCTAAACTTGTTTCCGTCTAGCTCTATGGTTTCAGCTTTAGCATACACTGCTAATTTATGGAAGCCTAACGCTTCATATATAACTTTCGATGCCTCTGGGTTTATAAAGTCTAAAGAGTCGCCAAAAGACTTTAAAATAACTTTAGCCTCATTCTCTGATAAGAATGTTTCTTTTGCTAGCAAGCCTTTATATCTTTCTAGTAATTCAGCCTGCTTCTTCAAGTAGGCATCACCAGAGTATGCTGCAGCTAAATAAGGTTGATTTGCTTTAGCTTTTTCAAACTGCTCCTGCAACGCTACTAACTCAAACATATTAGAAGGAACCTTAGAATCTAAAGAAGCCATTCTAGAAAACACCTTTAGGTCATTCTTTATGTTATCTAAAGTTATTACTAAATTCCGTACTTCATTTTTAGTTATACCGTTTGCCGTGTTTATGGTAACTCCTTGTTGAGCTATCTCATGCACCTTGTACTCTCCAAAGAAATCTTTCTTAGTCTTCTCTCCAAACACTACTTCTTTTAAGTACTCTTGATAGTTAGCGTTATGCATAATATCGAGTATACCCTCTAAAGGAACGCCTGTTCTGTGTAGAATAGCAAAGTGAGCAGCAGTAGATTCTATCATCTTAAACTTAGCTCTGTCACCGTTCTTACCATCATCAATGATAAAGTTAAGTAGCTTTGCAAATTCAAACCACAATTCTTTACCACCCTTTACATGCATTAAGTTTGCAGCATTAACGTTGTTTATGATAATGTTGGTCTTGTCACCAGCAAGCATAAACTGTGTTCTAGCTCCTGCGAAGTAGTTAAAACTTCTATTTAATGATGCAGCTATACCAAGTATTTTTTGGTTACCTACAAATCTATCCTGTATCTTAGCCTCATCTAAAGGATTAAGGTCATCTAGCACTCTACCTTGACCTTGCTCTAGGTTGTTTTCTATATGCGATATACCAGGTGTAGTAATAGACTCTTCAAACTCTATAACCTTATTCACCATAGCAACCATTTCTGGTTGATTGTATAAATCAAATAATTGTTCTAAAAATAAATTCTTTAACTTATCTGTTTCGGACAAGTTTTTTCCTTTCTTAATTCCGTTAATGTGTAATTGGTCACCATCCTTATCAGAACCCATATCAAAAGCTGACTCAGCTGGTATGATAACCATATTTCCAGCACGTGAATCTGTAATAATCTCTTTAACAACGTATGCTTTTTGGTCTCCAATTTTAGAGTGAGGAATACGAGTTGAAAAAACCCATGCTCTTCCGTTTTTTATATCTTCTTTCGTGATACCAAGAACTTTCGCTGCGTGTTTAGATAGTACTATCTCAGGAAGTTGGACTGTTCCATCAGGTAAAACCTCATAAGTCTTAAGTTTTTCTGATGTCTTAAAGTTTATACTTTGAAAACTATACCCTATATCGGACATTTCCGTAGAGAGAGTACCGTTAGTCTTAATACTCATTGCTTGTCTTCTAAACCTTGCAGCAAGTACTTTATTTCTAATGTTGTGGTTTCCAACAAAATCACCACCCATATCTTCTTGCATGGAAGCGTCTAAGAAACCAAACACATCTTCTACTGATTCCTCTACAACAGAGCTTAAGTCAAAGTCTTCTGGGAATGCTTGCTTGTACTGTTCGTCTAATATCTGAGCTAAAGTTTCCTTTATCTCTGTTAGAACATTTAATCCAGACTTACCGTTCTTGAACTTAGATACAGTATTTATTACATTTAAGTTAGCTAAAGCTTGTTTAGCGACTACGGCTTGTTTGTTTGTATTGTCTAATGTGTTTTGTATACCAAAGTTTTGACCATCAAACCCGTAGCTAGTGTTACCATTAGCATCTTCGTATCTGTATCTTTCGTCTTGTCTTTGGTGAATACTTAATGTCTCTAGCTTGTTTTTATCTTCTAGAGTCAGTCTGTTACCATGCTTTTCTAGCATTGTAATGTAGTCGTAGTCTTTAGACCATTCCATGATTTCTTCCATAGAATAACCTAAATCGCCTATCTGGTCTTTTGTTAACCCACCCTTAATAGAACTATCAAAGTATACAATAGGTATAGCATTAGTTCCTTTAAGTTTATGCATTCTTGTTCTTAATACCTTCTCTATAGCCTTCAACGCTGGGTTGTTGGCAGTCATGCTAGGTGTTAAAATATGTGTATGACTCTTCAAGTATATAGGGACTCTTTTACCATACTTACCTTCAAAGGTAGTATTGTCTAAATTTTGTCCATAGTGCAACGTCTTAAGGTTGTTACCAATGTTTTCTAGTTCACCATATTGGTTTCGTAGCATCTCTGCAGTCTCAGGTAACATAAACGAAGCTGAATCAGCCAGCGGAGCACCAAACTCTGTCGTCATATCTTTTATTACTAACGGCTCTATTCTTTTGCCTGTAATATTGATACGTGGAGACGACATACCTTTTAGTCTTTTAGGTAGGTCTGCTTGTAAAGCACTGTCTCTTTGCGAAGTAGACTTGTTAAAGAATAAATCTTGAGCAAAGAACTTGTTTATGTAGTTGTTGGCGTAGAACAATTTCACCCCTAGCTTATCGCTTTCAGTTATATACCCAGCCTTTAAAAGGGTTTGATAAAGTTCTTCTGAATTGGAAGTGTGGTCTACTTTTTTTCCTGTTAATGTTTCTATTGTTTTAAACGCAGTGTTAATTTCACCTGGCTTAGTAAACAAATTAGTATTATCTAAATAATACTGACGAGAACTATCTCCTAATTGACCTAAGAATTGCTTGTATTCAGTAGAGCCATTTTTGTATCGTGAAATGAAGTGTAACACTCTAGCTTTTAAAGCAAGCTCTGGAGTTACATTAGAGTTTTTATAACCTCTACCACCCTCTTCGTAGATACCTAGCCCATAAGAAATCTCAGGAATATGTCCATCATTATACATATCAAAGGCCATGTAGTTACCAGGGAATAAATTAGCAAATCTATTTATCCCTTGCTCTTGCTCTTTGAGTCCGTGAATGAAGTCTGATAAATTCTCTATGTTTTCGTATATATATGCCGACTTGTTATATAGAGACACAGACTCACCTTCTGGATTAAATGTTATTCCACCAATGCTACTGTCTTGTATATGGTAGTACAGAGAGTTGTGTATCTTAGTGAAGACATCTTTAATTTCTGTAGACGCTTGTTTTCTAGAGAAATAAGCTACATCACCCTTATAGACTAAAGCTCCGTTTGATGACTCATCATTAACTCTACCATCGTCTGTCCTCTCGTTGAAGTTAGACCAAGCTCTATCTGTTATAGATGTTACAAGCTTAGTAAGTCTACCTCTAACGTTAGAATCAGTTATACCTTTTGTATAGTGTGCTACTATAGAATTAACTGCTCTTTGGTATTGCTGTAACGGATTAGTAGGAAAACCACTCTGCGTTTGAGAAGCGGCTATATCATGGTAATACTTTAAGTTAGGATTAAAGAACTCTAACTGTAACTCATCTATCTTTGAGTCAGTAAAATATTGAGACAATGGTATACCATCTATAGAGATGCTGTCCATGTCTTCCTCGGTTAAAGAAGTGTAGTCAAAGCTATCTTTAGCAATGGTTTTTACAAACTGAAGTATCGCTTTGTTCTTGTTCTCTTTGTTGGTGCTACGCATCTTTTCAAGCTGAAGCGTTTTACCAAACGAGAACTGACTCTCTCCGAATAGGTTTTCCATTAAAGAAGCAACCTTACCGTTAATCATTCTTTGATTAAACTTAGGTAACTGGTTCTCAGCTTCTACCGTGCCATCTTCTTTCATTGTAAATTGGAATCCTTTCTCCAACTTAAAAGAACGGAAGTACATCCATATAGAATACTCTACATTCTGAGAGTTTACCATATTACCCTTTGCATAATTCATGAAGCCTATAAAGGCTAATTGAGCTGCTGATAAAGTGTTTTTAAGTATAGGGTCTTTTGCCATGTCCAACATTGCCAACACCTCTTCAGTGAACCTATCAGAATCATTACGAGAACCTTCTAATGCTTTAGATAATCCTGCATATACTGTATAGGTCTTTATAGGGTCGCCTGTCTTGTTGTTTAGTTTAACAAACTCATTGATAAGCTTTGTTGCTCTAGGGTTTAGTTTTCTACTAAATTCCTCCTGAATTTGCTCACCAAACATTGCTTCTACTTCTGACTCAATGCTTGCCTCTATTATTTCATCGAACATAGTTAGCTGTGCGCCTTCTTGTTCTTCTTTTCGTAGTTGTATGAGTTTGCTAAACGCTGAATTTCTTATAACCTTATCTAAGTACTTAGCGTTCTTAGGGTCTTTAATGAATGATTCTATTTTAGCTACCTCATCTGCTCCTAAAGTCCTACCTAAGTTAAGCACAATCTGTGTTAGTATTTCGTGCTTATTTAACTTAACAAGGTCGTTCAAAAACTCTCCTTGATTGGTTTCGTCAGACTTAGCAATAGCATTGTTAACAACTTTATTTATTAACCCACCACTATATCGTTCAGCTAAAGAGTTTTCAATAGCCGACTCCATGTTCATCTTCTCTAAGTCTATTTGCTTCTTTTGATGAAACGGACCATCCTTAGAGAATTTATTAGCATAGCGTCTTTTGTTATTAGGTTTAGCAAATTCTACTCTAGCTTTACGTAACATCTCTCCTAAATCTGAATCGTATAATCCAGGAGCTGCTGCTTGTATAATGTCTTTTGCTTGATTAGGGCTTACTTTACTTTTGATTTTAGACCAAGCTGCACCAATCTTCTCAGATATAGCTTTCTTGTCGTTTTCATGTGAAGAAAAGTATGTGCTATCATTAGCGTTTGTTTTACCACCCGCCTGTGCAATAGCCTCATTAGTAATTAAGTCTTGCTTATTGTCAGGAGCTACCTTGTAGCCTTTTTTGTTTAACTCTTCATTAACATAGTTAAAGTAATTTTGGTCAGAATTAAGGGAAGACTTAGCTACATCGTTGGCTTTCATCCACTTAACATAACTATCCAATCCAAGGCCTTTAACTAAACCTTTAAGTGTAGAGGTTTTACCATCTTTTTGCCACTTAGAGAACGATAGGTACTGTAAGAATGTTTTATAAAATATAGGGTGTACGTATTTACCGTTACGCTTTCTAGTTATCTCTTTTTTGATAGCAGCCATCTCTGGTGTGTTATCATACATCTTTTGGTAAACGTGCCAGCTTTCGTGGTGGAATATTTCCTGAGTCATTGTTCCAGGGTTTATGAATACGGCTAAACCAATTGATTGCCCAGCTGATTGTTGACCTAATTCATCCACGGTTCTAGCAAAGTAATAGCTTGTAGATGGGTCTTCTGCCATCATTTTCTCTGCCCACACATATCGTTGCCCTCTAGTTAGTTTAACTTCTTGCTCTGATATATTTTTAGCATTTACTACTTTACCTTTTTTCTTATTTCTCTTAAACTTATTTATAAATTTCCTACCTAAAGACTCTTTCTCTACTTGCTCGTTATCTTTAGGCTTGTCTTCTTCAGTTTCTTTTTCTTCAGAAGCCTCTGTAGTCGTGGTTTCTTTAGCTAAATCTTCTGCAGAGATTTCCTTGCTTTCTTCTTCTTGTTTTGCATTGGCATCCTCTACTGCAGCTTCCTTATCTAAGATACGCTCACTTACTACGCCTTTGTCGTTAACTCGTTTCTCAATAATATCACCATCCTTACTTTCTTTAGTAAATATAATGTCTGTATTATCTTTTTCTTCATTTTGCTTATACGTAAAATCATCACCCACCTTTTCTTGGGCTTTCTCTAAACGCATCTTCTCTACTTCAGTTTCGTAAAGCTTCTGATTATCAGCCTTAACCTTAATCTCTTCTGGAGTTAATTCTTCTTGAGTACCTTCTTTGTCTATTACTTTTCTCAATTCAGGTACAACTTCTTTTTGTACACGCTCTTCTTCTCTACGAATCTGACTTGAATCTATTATACCTCGTATGTCAGCTTTTGATTGCTTCTTTAATTCTTCTACCGATGCAGTTTCATCTTTTCTGTTTTGCTCTAAAGCAGCGAGCTCATCTTTCTTTTGCTTCTCGGTAATCTCTTTATTGTTTTCTATACCAGCTTTCTCTTCTTCATAAAACTTATTCTTTTCATCTAAAGTTTTCTGTATATTACCTAAGTCTATATAAGACCTAACAATACCAACTTTTTCATTAAAATTTAAGTTATTTGTTGGAGAGTTTTGTATTTGTGACTGAACATTATCCATGGTATTAGTCCATGCATCTGCCTCTTCTTGAGATAGTTTTTCATTCTCTACCTGAGATTGCACAAAATCGTTGAAGTATTCTGATTTACCTTCTAAGCCTAACCTTACCATTAAGGCTTCTAGCTGATTGTGCTCCATAGCCTTACGTTGTTCAGTAGAAGATTCTAATGAATCTGTATCCTCTTGTTGAACACCTGAATCTTTTACTTCGAATTCCTCTATTTCCTCAGAGAATAAATCTAAGTTCTCTGACACTAGACCATCTTTAGCTAACTTCTCTGTCAGCATAGCCTTTCTTTCTGCTGCTTGATTAATTGAACCTTTGACTCCCGTCATACCAGCTGCCGACCAAAAAGATATTACTTTAGTTGCCTGCGCATCATCGCTATCAAAATAATCTAAATAGCTCATAAACTCCTCGCCTTTTTGCTCTGCTATCCTTCTTTTTTGAGACCAATCTTGATACACTTCTTGATAACGCTCTAGCATTCCGTCTGTTACGGCAGCCCCTGTAACTTGACCCATGCTCACCATAAATCCTTTTATACCTTGCTTTCTTACAAAAGTTTTAGCTCCTTGTGCTGCAGCCATTTTCCAAGCTGTTTTAAGCACGCTTCCTCCACCCATAAATAAAGCTAATTGAATACCATCAACTGCCATCCATTTAAGGTTGTCTACATACACATCTCTTGCTGCTACTTGCGCTTGTTTTAATGTAAGCCCTTGCTCTATACCGTCATTTAATGTTTGACCCGCAATAAACAATCCCTCAGAGACGTTACCAGCTATCATACCTCCACTACCAACCGCTAGTTGTTTTAGTCGCTTAGACCCCGTTAAAAGGTCTGGAGCTAGTCCTGCCTTTTTCATTTTCTTTGCTGCCTTTAAGGCTACCTTAGAAAGTTTACCAGCCTTACTTAATGCTGATATACCCATGGAAGCTGCTTTTGCACCACCCGCACCTGGTATCAAAAACGACAAGGTAAAAGGAATAGCTCTTGCCCCGTGTGTTGCCCAAAAGTCTAAACTAAATCCATCAGCTAAAGTCATGTCAGAAAAGTCAGTAAGTCCTGGTACTTCATCTCCTACTGCTTGTAGTTTTTCACCTATTCCATGAAAGAAATCAGACATAGGTTTATTTATATCTATCCCATACATTTCCTGGGCTAAAGCAGACAAAGGACCTTGAGTCAGTAATCTACTAGCTGGAGTACCCGATATAAAATCTATAGTATCACCGATACCATCAACTAAATCACCAACACCAGCAACAAAAGAACGACCAGCACTTTCCCAGCCACCCATTTCCCAATCTTTTTTTATTGGACTTTGCTCTTCTTGAGCTATTATTGCTTGACTATATTCTTTTTGCTTATCAGAAAAAGATAAACCATAGCTGTCTTGCGAGTTTCCTATAGTAAGTTCTTCACCCATTTCTATACCGCCCGTAGAAGCAACTTCATTCGGCTTTAAAAAGCTAGCATCATATAACTTATTAATTGCTACTGCTGGCTTATCTATATTTTCTGACATTATTTAGCTTTTTGTGTTTGTATGATAGAATTTCTGATAGAAGTTGCTAGCTCTGTTACTTCTGCAAACATTTCGTTTTGTTCTTCTTGAGTTATAGAAGGGTCTTCTTGTCTTCTCTGACCCATGTAAATCTCTAAGAATGTTTGCATGTCGTTCATTTGTAAAGCATCGTTCATATCAGGGTTCTCTGATAAAGAGAATATTCTGTCTAGATTATCAAGTACAACATCATGTGTAACTTCATCGTTGTTTTTTGCAATAGTATGAGCAAAAGACAAAAGTAATGATTTTGTGTTAATATCTGACTTCTGTATGCCAAGAGTTTTAAGCTTGTCGTCTAGCTTTCTATCGTAGTGTAGGGCGTAGTTATACAACTTCTTAGGAGCAGATGTTACTTTTAATCCAGCAAACACTGGAGTGTCATCTATCCTTTGGTTGTATGCATCAGCATTCTCTGCGACTTTTGCAGAGAGTAAGTCCTTATCAGTACTCAAGACCTTATTAAAGGCTGTTGCTTTAGTAGGATTGTCAAAATCTAACTCCTTGTATACTACCGATTCATCGCCAAAGCCGAATATATTAGAAGAGTCTTCTTGCATAGCCATTAACATAACAGGTTTAACTTTGATGTCTGTACCCCCTTTGTTTATTTCGTGCATCTCATCATAAGATAATATTCTAGGATTATCACCTAAAGTCTTATAGCCCATCATAGCACCTAATAGTTCAAATTGGTCTGAATTGAAATAACCCTCACCAAATTTAACTCCTTCTTCAAGTTTATTACCTGCCGTATCATACATAGCACCACCACTATGGTCAACATCTCTTAAGGTTACTGTACCTTCTTCTGTGTAACCGTTGGCTGCTGTAAAGTCAGAATCTATAAATGTACCTGCAAGAGCTACTAAGTAATCACCAAAGACTTCTTTTCCATAGATATTACCCTGTACTTCTGCTCCTGGATTGTAGAACGCATATTCAGATAATGCACTTAATTGTTTTTTATAGTTAGTATCAAAGCCTTCTAATGATTGTATGTCAGAAGCATTCACATCTCCCATAGCAGTCATAATAGTTTGAATCTCTCTAGACAACTTAGGGGTAGCATTACTAATTACGTTAGTTCTACCTGAACTTCCTACGTACTTTCCTATATAGTTTATTAACGCTTCTTCAGGTAAGTCATCCATTTCTTCTTGAGAGACTCCCATTTCACTTCTGAAGTTCAATACAGCAGCATTGTAGTTTGACCCATGAGATAAATAAACTTCTGCATCTGTTGAGCCTGGAGGTGCTGAAGCAAACTCCTTCTCAGAAGGCTTGCTGTAGGCAATCATATCAGTACCGTAAGAAAAGGAGTCTGTTACACCTCTTTGGTATTGCAATGCATTGTCGTGTACTGAGTTAAATATATTCTTACCTCCACCGCTATCCATTGCTTCCTTGTACTTTACAAATGAAGCTTTATTGGAGGCCATCTCTTGTGCCTTATCACTATTAAGGACATTCATGGCGAACATTTGTAAATGACGCTGGCCACCTTGTTGATAAAATCTAGTTATATCTCCTCCGTAATCCTCTAGGATGGTTTTCTTAAGGCCCTCTGCGTGTTCTTTGTAATTTTCTTGAAGAATTTTCCTGTCCTTTTCTCGCCAAGTCATGTTCATAGCTGTATTCTCTATGTTCTGAATGGTGTTTGTTGTATTGATAAAGGCTTCGTCAGCTTGTTTTTGCTTTTCTGCCTCCATCTCTTCATACATAAACGCATTCTTAAGCGAATACTCGTTAGACCTTCTGGCTTCAGGAGACTTGCTAAACGAAGTAATTTGATTGGCTATTTTTGATAAATCTAATCCCATAATTAATCTGTTACGTTTCCTGTGTTTAATCCACTTAACGATTGAAGTAATGCTTTTAACTCTGCATCTGAAGTTCCAACATCTTTCTTCAGTTGTGCGAAGTTATCTAATAAATCTTTATTATTCTTCTGGTCAGCGAAGTTTCTTGAAAGTTCTATAGACTCACTGAACAAGCTATCACCTATTTTAGTTAATCTATTTTTTCTACCTTCTTCTAATGTAGCTCTTAACTGTTCGTTGGTAGAGTCTGCAGAGAGAGTCATTTGACCAAGGCTTGTCGCTTGTTGTTGGTATATCTTCATATTACCCTGTCTAAGAGCTGCATCCTTTCCAGCAAGGTCTACAAGTGCATTAACTCTAGAAGCGTCTACAACCCCCATGTTAGCAAGTGCAGAAGAGCGTTGCCCTCCAGACACAGCCATTACATTCTTCATAGCTCCAGCATACGCATTATTCATGTCAGACATTGCTGCCGTTCTTTCTTCATACGTCATACCTTGCGTGGAGAGTGCTTTTGCTTTCTGAAAAGCTTCTTCCATTAAAGGAGAAATTCTTATCTTGTTTATTTTGTGCTCTCTAGTAGCTTCATACATTGATTTCAATCCAGCACCTGCCATTAAAGCAACGCCTGCGGTTTTTCCAGCCTGCCCTAAAACGCCTGCTATCTTACCTATCTTCGCATTACGTGCTTGCTTCCTGGCTAATTTTGCTGCTGCCTCTTCGGCTTCTCTAGCTTTTCTCTCAGAATCAGTCTCAGTTTTAAACTCACTATCTGTAAAGTCTTGCCCAAGCTCTGAGTCTAATGATACTTCACTACTCTGACCTTCAGACAGTAAGCCGTCTGTTGTAGTTTCTTCTTCATACTCAACGCCTTCTATGTTGGGGACATCTACGTACTTACCTCCTTCTGTTGAGTCATAAGGCTCTTCTTCTTCCTCTAATTCTAATCTTTTTTCCTCTTCTACCTCTAACTCTTCTGTTACATATATTTCATCTAAAGCTGAGTTCACCTCACCTAGCAACTTAAGTCTTAATGCTTTAGTTTCCTGGACAACCATCAAGTCTGTTTGACTAGGATTGTCTATTAGTTTTATTTGATTTGAGTTCTCCTCGTTAAATTCAACTAATTCATCTAAAACTTTCTGAGCTTGTCTTATTTGAGTATAAGTATAGTCGTCATTCTTGTTCTCTATTATCTCATTAAGCCTGAGTATTGACTCGTCGTTGGAGCTAGCAATTTCTGCTGCTCTTTTATCTCCAACTATATCATTATAACCATCTTGAGGTGAGGAGTCTATACCAGCCTTTTCTAGGGCTGTTAATTCTCGTCTAGAATTTCTGCCAGGAATTTTTGACTTATCCTGTTGTTCTGAGCTCTTAAATCTTTTTTGTTCATTCTCTAAGGCACGTGTTACGGCTTTTGTATCTGTAGTTCCTTTAAGCTTCTCCTTAAGAAGGTCACCTCTTTCAATAACTTCAGCCTCTAACTCAACTGCCTTATCTTCAAAGCCTGCGTCCCTAAGTTTTTTTATTTGAGGGCCATATACATTTTCTAGCTCTCTGTCAATTTCTAC
>TARA_R110000737_G_scaffold53907_6_pt1 | contig 13506 bp, 11 predicted proteins | sample TARA_R110000737 | Tara Oceans TARA_R110000737 (sample SAMEA4398027) | marine metagenome | biome: Polar Biome; feature: [SRF] surface water layer (ENVO:00010504); material: water (ENVO:00002006), including particulate matter (ENVO:01000060) such as... | depth 5 m
ATATTTATAATACCGTAACCCAAATCACTTGGTTTGTTAACGATGGTCAACACGTAAAAGCCAATACCACGTTATTTGAATTAGCCGGTAATGCCCGCATTTTATTAACCGGTGAGCGTACGGCATTAAACTTTTTACAAAGTCTTTCTGGTACTGCAACGGTGACTAGTTCATACGTAATGCATCTTGCTGGCAGCACAACTAAATTACTCGATACTCGTAAAACCTTACCCGGCCTGCGCAGCGCACAAAAATACGCGGTAACCTGTGGCGGTGGTGTTAATCACAGAATTGGCTTGTTTGACGCATTCTTGATTAAAGAAAATCATATAGCAGCCTGTGGCGGCATTGAAAAAGCTATTAGCACAGCACGTATTAACCATCCTAGTAAAACCGTAGAAGTGGAGGTAGAAAGTATTGCTGAGCTAACTCAAGCACTCAATGCCGGTGCCGATATTATTATGTTAGATAACTTCAGCATCGTAATGATCGAACAAGCGGTACAATTAACCCTCGACCTATCAGCGGGCCGCACTAAATTAGAAGTTTCCGGTAATATGACCTTAGCGACACTCAAAGATTATGCAAAATCTGGCGTCGACTTTATCTCGGTCGGGGCATTAACCAAACACGTACAAGCGATTGATCTATCAATGCGCTTTGTTTAAAGCAAACCCTTGGCATTATTCACTGTTGACAGCTTTATTGTTAAAATTGGCCTGCTGTGATGACTAAGACCTACTTATTTCTTCCACCAGTAATATCGCTGCTGTTGTGATTGGAGATAAACGGTTAGTAGTTCAAACAAGATGACAAATGCGTACAAAAATAGATAAATTTACTAGCGACTTAGCGACCTACGTCCTCTTGGCATAGATTTATTCTCGGTTAATGGCTTGTTAAATGTAAGAAAACTAGGTCAATACCCCTAACAATTGAAAAAAATTGAAAAAAAAGCGTAACATTATTTTACATTTGCCATATTTTGTCGCAGTATGAACTTAGCCCCCGTAATAATGTATGGAATTAATAATTATGAAAAACTTAAACACAATGAAAAAAGCTCAAGGTTTTACTTTAATCGAATTAATGATCGTTGTAGCGATTATCGGTATTTTGGCAGCCGTAGCATTACCTGCTTACAATACCTATACTGAAAAAGCACGTTATTCTGAAATCCCACTTGCCGTAGGTTCTGTTAAAGCGGCAATTGAAACTTGTTTTCAAACACGTGGTGATTATACCTTAGCGAATTGTGATACGTACGCGAAAATTGGCGCAGTTAAAGCCGGCGCAGAAGCTGGTGCAGAAGTAGCATCTGTTATAATTACATCACCTACTGCAGTAATTACAGGAACTGGTTCTGATGCTGATGCGTCAACTTATATCCTAACTCCTACAGCAGCTAATAATTCATTAAACTGGGTACAAACCGGTACTTGTATTGCGAATGGTGTTTGTTAATTTAGAATTAACTTAAAACATAACAATATAAAAAGCTCCGTAAGGAGCTTTTTTATATTTAATTTAAAATTATTTTATTTTATCCATTAACAATTAAAATAAGTTACACTATTAATTACAAGTATAATCTTAACAAGGTTTTATGAAAGGACTACATCAACAATCAAGCCTGCTTTCTGCGTTAACTAAGCACAATGTTGTACCGAGCGACATGGTAGCAGGTATCAGTGCTGGCTTTATTCAGCAACAAAAGCCCTTTGTACGCTATTTAGTTGAAGATAAAGCGATTGATGCTGAAAAGATTGCCAGTACCCTAGCCCGCAGCTTTGGTTGTCCACTGATTGATCTCAGTCATTTTGATACTGCATTAGTGCCTGATGGTGTGCGGAACGAAAAACTGGTCCGTAAGCACAATGCACTGCCAATATTTTTACGTGGTAAAGTATTGTTTGTTGCCATGTCAGATCCCACTAACCTTGATGCCTTAGAAGAAATTCAATTTAATACCGGTTTTTCGACTGAGTTGGTACTTGCTAACCAAAAATCTCTCGCCAGTTGTATTGAAAAAATATTAGAAGATGATAACGACGCGCTTGATATTTCAGATATGGACACCGAAGAATTATCTGGCATTGATGTACACGAAGAGCGTAAAGAAGAAGAAGATAATATAGGTGGCGATAAAGAAGATGCGCCGATTGTTGTTTATATTAATAAAATATTACTTGATGCTATTCGCAAAGGCGCTTCTGATTTACATTTTGAACCCTATGAAAAATCCTTCCGCATTCGTTTTCGAATCGATGGCATTTTAAACGAGGTTGCTAGACCGCCAGTGTCACTTTCATCACGTATGTCCGCGCGCTTAAAGGTAATGTCAAAATTGGATATTGCCGAGCGTCGTGTACCGCAAGATGGTCGGATTAAATTAGCCTTATCTAAAAAGAAATCAATTGATTTTCGCGTTAGTACTCTGCCCACGATGTGGGGCGAAAAAATAGTAATGCGTATTCTTGACTCGTCAAGTGCCATGATGGGTATTGATATGTTGGGCTATGCGCCCGACCAGAAGAAAATTTATATGGATGCCTTAGCGCAGCCACAGGGTATGATTTTAGTTACTGGGCCTACAGGCTCAGGTAAAACGGTATCACTGTATACCGGGTTAAATATTTTAAATACTGAAGAACGTAATATTTCAACGGCAGAAGACCCGGTGGAAATTAATCTTGAAGGTATAAACCAAGTACAAATTAATGTTCGGGCAGGCTTAACGTTCCCAAGCGCATTACGCTCATTCTTACGCCAAGACCCTGACATTGTCATGGTCGGTGAGATTCGCGATTTAGAAACCGCAGAAATTGCGATTAAAGCGGCGCAAACCGGTCATTTAGTGTTATCAACATTACACACCAACTCTGCATCAGAAACCTTAACGCGTTTATTAAATATGGGCGTACCGTCATACAACGTAGCCAGCTCCGTTACTATAATTATTGCCCAACGATTAGCACGTCGACTATGTAGCCACTGTAGAGAAGAAGAAAAAATCCCTGAAAATGAACTGCTAACTCAAGGTTTTTTACCTGAACAGCTTGAAGATATCACGTTATTTAAACCTGTCGGCTGTGAACTATGTACGGGTGGTTACAAAGGCCGAGTCGGGATATATGAAGTAATTAAAATTAGTGAAATAACCGCAAACTTGATTATGACTGGCGCTAATTCTTTAGATATAGCCGCCCAGTGCCAACGTGAAGGCTATAATAACTTGCGCCAATCAGGGCTTGAAAAAGCGGCGTTAGGGGTGACCAGTTTAGAAGAAATTAATCGCGTAACAAATTCCTGATAATATAAAGTTAGCGCGCAATAAAACGCTTTTCAAGGAATGGATTGATAACTAAGCGGTTAAAAATTGCCAAGTGTAAACAATAGATATAAGCTAAATCTTATCAAGAATAAGATTACCTTACTCATATTACTAGCGATAATATTAATACAAAAAAATTTAGGTAAAGCGAATGGCTGTTTCTTCTACAATAAAAGCAAAAAGAAAAAAAACTATAGTAAAAGCGCTTGATGTCTATAAATGGCAAGGACTAAACCGTAAAGGTAAAAAAGTTGGTGGTGAGCTCAATGCCTCCAGCGTGCTTGAACTTAAAGCCCAACTACGTAAACAAGGCATAACGCCAGGTAGAATCAAGAAAAAGGCAAAACCTTTATTTGGTTTGAGTGGCGATAAAAAAATTCTACCGGTTGATATTGCCATACTGACCCGTCAAATTGCCACTATGTTAGGTGCTGGTGTGCCCTTAGTGCAAACCATTGAAATGATCGGTGCTGGCCACAATAACGCTAATATGCAAAAGTTATTAGGTAATATTGGCAATAAATTACAATCAGGTATCCCACTCTCTGAATGTTTACGAGAACACCCTAAGTATTTTGACGATTTATATTGCGACCTAGTTAGCTCTGGAGAGCAATCGGGTGCCTTGGAAACTATCTATGATCGTATTGCAACCTATAAAGAAAAAGGTGAGGCATTAAAGGCAAAAATAAAAAAAGCCATGACTTATCCTATCGCCGTATTGATTATCGCTTTTGTTGTCACCGCGATACTATTAATATTTGTTGTACCGGTATTTAAAGAAATTTTTGATAGTTTTGGCGCTGAATTACCTGGTTTTACCCTAATGGTGCTTGCCATATCAGAGTTTATGCAAGCCTATTGGTTTTTTGGTTTAGCGGGAATATTTATTGCCGGCTTTCTGTTTAAAAAAATACATTTAAAGAGTCAAAATTTTCGTGATAGTGTTGATAAAAAAATATTGATGCTGCCGGTTATTGGTGATGTATTGAAAAAAGCTGCCGTTGCCCGCTATGCTAGAACATTATCCACGACCTTTGCCGCTGGTGTACCTTTACCTGATGCATTAGAGTCAGCCGCAGGGGCCTCAGGTAATGCGGTATTTCGTGATGCAATTTTAGAGATTCGCGCGGAAGTAAACTCTGGTATGCAAATGAACTTAGCGATGCGAAATTGTGCGATATTCCCCGACATGGTAGTACAAATGGTTGCCATTGGTGAAGAATCTGGCGCAGTTGACGATATGCTGGCAAAAGTAGCGACAGTTTATGAACAAGAAGTTGATAACGCCGTTGACAACTTAACGACCTTGCTAGAGCCGATGATTATGGCGGTGCTTGGTGTCGTTATTGGTGGTTTGATTATTGCCATGTACTTGCCAATATTCCAAATTGGTATGGTGGTGTAAACCATTCAACTAAATAAAGTATAAATATAATGTTGAAATTAAACGATGCTAGTCATCGTTTTTTAATACGTTAAAATAAGTTATTAATCCCCCTAAGAAAACTGAATTAAGGCTATTCACTTGACTGATTTTATCACCCTAATGAGCAACTCTCCGGCATTTTTCTTTGCTATTGTCTTTATTTTTTCCTTAATGATTGGTAGCTTTTTAAATGTGGTGATTTACCGCTTACCTAAAATGCTCGAGCAAGGTTGGAAAAGAGAATGCCGCGAATTCTTAGCGGATGAATTGCCTAAAGTAAAAAAGTCTAGCGATGACGCCATAATCACCCTATCAACGCCAAGGTCTACTTGCCCTTCATGCCAACATAAAATTCGTTTTTATGAAAATATTCCCGTGGTCAGTTGGTTATTTTTACGTGGAAAATGTAGCCAATGTCAGAACAAGATAGCCCTTCGTTATCCGTTAGTTGAATTAGCAACCGCGCTACTCAGCGTCGTTATCGCAGCAAATTTTGGGGTGACATTAACAACATTATTTTTACTGATTTTAACTTGGGGCTTGATTTGCCTGACCTTAATTGATTTTGATCACATGCTTTTGCCCGATCAAATAACACTGCCATTGTTATGGCTGGGTTTATTAGTCAATATTAACGGCGCGATTGTACCATTAAGTGATGCGGTCATCGGCGCGGTAGCAGGTTACATGAGTCTGTTTAGTATTTTTTGGTTATTTAAGTTAATCACCGGCAAAGAAGGCATGGGCCATGGTGATTTTAAACTCGTAGCACTATTTGGTGCCTGGATAGGTTGGCAATTACTGCCATTACTTATTTTAATGGCCTCGGCGGTCGGTGCCGTTATTGGGATTAGCTTAATGATATTTAGTAATCATCAGCGCGAGCAAGCAATCCCATTTGGGCCTTATCTCGCAGTCGCAGGCTTCATAACGCTACTTTGGGGTGAAGGCATGTGGTTGTGGTACTTAAGTGGCTTAACTTAAGAAATCTACAACCAGCTTTACGCGTTAACGGTTACGCTTTTAACAACAAACGACTGTTGCCAGTTCAGTGAAACTGACAACTAACAGCTTTGAACTGATAAATAAAACAAGTTATCTGTAAATAAAAAGTCATCACAAACGCTACCGAGGTAGTTGACAGCAGATACCACTTAAACATTAAGCTTAGGCGGACGTCATTATATCTAAATTAATTATCGGTTTAACTGGTGGTATTGGCAGTGGCAAAACCACCGTCAGCGATATGTTTGCGGAGTTAGGTATCGACGTTATCGATGCAGATATTGCCGCCCGTATTGTCGTAGCCCCCAAGAGTCAGGCACTAATGGCAATAAAAGCACAATTTGGCGCTGAATATATTGCTCTTGATGGCCAACTCAATCGAGCTAGACTTCGCAGCCGAATATTTAGTGACCCGCAAGATAAAGCCTGGTTGAATAATTTATTACACCCATTAATTCGCCAAGAAATACTCGGCCAAATTTCACAAGCAACAAGCTGTTATTGTATTTTGTCAGCACCGTTACTGTTAGAGAACCAGCTCAACAAGTTAGTGGCACGAATAGTAGTAATTGATGTTAATGAGGCCAGCCAAATTGCCCGAACGGTCGCGCGCGATCCAAGTTCAGTTGCCGAGGTTAAGCGCATTATGGCTAGTCAAATGACGAGCGAGCAACGCCTAAGTTTTGCTGATGACATTATAAAAAATGACAACATCAGCTTACAAGAACTTCATCAACAAGTGATCAAGTTAGATCAAACGTACCGGCAATTAGCCAATGCTAGCGGATAAAGCGCTATCGTTGCGAAAATAATTCGCCATTTTGCCTAGCTATGCGTACTATAAAGAAATAACGCTTTAATTTTTATAAACAAAGTTTCTAATCCATGACCGCAATATTGTATGAACATCCGCTCAATGAGCGTATACGTAATTATTTAAAGCTTGAGCAATTATTTGAGCAAGCGAGCGATTGCCTACAATATAATATTGTCATCAGCCATGGGGTATTTTTTAATGCTTTATTTGCCATTATAGATACTTTAGAGCGTAACGATATTCGTGGCGATTTAATAAAAGACTTAGAAAAATTAGAGCAAAACTTAGTGGTTTGGTCACAAGTTCCCGATATTGATGACGCCGCGCTGGAAGATAACTTAAAGAAGACAGTCGCACTATCAAGTCAAATAAAGCTAGCTAGCCCTAATTGGCTACAACTTAAATCCGATAAATTTTTAGTTGGTTTAAAACAACGCTTCGCCATTCAGGGCGGTAGTTCACGTTTTGATTTGCCGCAGTTGCAGTTTTGGCTTAATCAGCCAACTTCTCAAGTAACGACAGAATGCCAACATTGGTTATCGCTATTGGCACAAATTAGTTCGTCATTATCACTGATAATGAAATTTGTTCGTCAAAGAGCTGAGTTTGCGCACATCACAACAGAAAGTGGTTTTTATCAGGATAATGGCGAAGGCTTAGTATTATTGCGGATTAAAGTTGCTGATGACTTACCATATTACCCAACAATTAGCGGTAACCGTTTTCGCTACTCGATTCGCTTTATGATGCCTTGCAATGACGCTGGTCGTAAATACGCCAAAGCAGCGACAAGTTTTCAGTTAGCTCGATGCTAGGATAAACATAATTTCAGCTTTCAGTTACGCTAACTCGCTGGTAGCGCCTTTTTTTAACTGTTAGCTGACGATTTAATACTTATAAGTTCTTTTAGTACTAAACTTTTCCTATAGCCGCCTAAGTAAAACTCTTTTATAATGGCGTTATAATTTTATACTCAGTAATATCCCTTATGACACTTAAAGTAGCTTGCCCCACTTGTAAAAAACAAGTCCTTTGGCAGGCGGAAAGTCAACATCGTCCATTTTGTAGCAAGCGTTGTCAGTTAATTGATATCGGTGACTGGGCGGACGAAAATCATAAAATTAGTCAACCTGTCCAGGGTGCTGTTGATTTAAATGAAGAAATGCTTGACGCTTTAGAGGCAGAGTTTTTACAACATAATAAATTTTTTGTCGAACCTGAGTAAAAATATTATTAAAACATCGCCATAGGCCACTAAGCGTATATTTGTTGCAGCTTTTCAATAATGGCTTGATTAGCTGCTGGAAAATGTAAAGTAGAAAATTCAGCCAAAGTAAACCAGCCGGATTGCTGCCCTTCTAATGCTATTGCTTCGCCAGTAAAATTATCAACAACAAAGACCTCTAATAGCACTTTTTTATCACCGTAATCATGGCTTATTTGCAATAATGGTGTGCAAGTCAGGGCATTGATAGCAACTTCTTCTTTTAGCTCCCTATAAAGCGCTTGATGAACAGTTTCATCTTCTTCAACCTTACCGCCAGGAAATTCCCACTTGCCACCTTGATGAGTATCGGCTAATCGTTTAGTTAGAAAGAACTTCTCTTGCTGCTTAATCACGCCGACAGCAACATGAACCACTTTTGTCATAATCTATCCCTTGTATTCGGCCTAATCGTTTAAACAACTTGTAGACATAAAAATGCCAGTCAATTGACTGGCATTGCTAAACGACTTATTTGCTATGTGCTTAAGTTAATTTACCGTGGCACTGTTTGTACTTTTTACCTGAACCACATGGGCAAGGCTCATTACGACCAACACGCGGCATAGCGGCTTGTTCCGGTTCTGAAACCGCCGCATGCTTGAATTCTTTTGGTGCTTCATCTGCTTTTCTATGTTGTTCTTCAACCGCTTCAACATCAGACTCTGCTCTAATTTGCACCTTGCTTAAAATACCAATTACGTCATATTTTAAGTTTTCAAGCAATTCCCCGAATAATTCAAATGACTCTCGCTTAAATTCTTGTTTCGGATTCTTTTGTGCATAACCACGTAAATGAATACCTTGACGTAAATGATCCATCGCCGCTAAATGTTCTTTCCAATGTGAATCTAAGCTTTGTAACATAACCGCTTTTTCAAATTGACGTAACACTTCAGCACCAACCATTTCTTCTTTGGCCACGTAACTTGCTTCAACTTCTACCGTAATTTTTTCGCGCAAGGTTTCTTCATGGAGCTTTTTATCTTCTTCCAACCATTTTGCTAATGGTAGTTCAAGGCTAAGTTCACCTTTCAAGCGCTCTTCTAAGCCAGTAACGTCCCACATTTCTTCCAGTGATTGTGGCGGAATATGCTGATTGATTAGACCATTTACCACGTCTGCACGAATAGCTTTAATAACATCAGCAATATCTGCTTCATCCATTAATTCATTGCGTTGCTCGTAGATAACTTTGCGTTGATCGTTTGAAACATCATCAAATTCGAGTAATTGCTTACGCATATCAAAGTTACGACCTTCAACTTTACGCTGAGCATTTTCAATACTCTTAGTAACCCAAGGGTGTTCAATCGCTTCACCACGCTCCATACCTAATTTACGCATCATATTCGAGATACGTTCAGAGGCAAAAATGCGCATTAAGCCATCTTCCATTGAAAGGTAAAAACGCGTTGAACCGGCATCACCCTGACGACCAGAACGACCACGTAATTGGTTATCAATACGACGAGACTCATGACGTTCTGTTGCAACTATATGTAAACCACCTGCTGCCAGCACTTTATCGTGCTCTTCTTGCCAAGCAGCTTTTACTTGCGCTATTTTTTCTTCGCTTGGGTTATCAAGCTTAGCAAGCATAGTACTTAAGTTACCACCTAGTACTATATCGGTGCCACGCCCCGCCATATTGGTAGCAATGGTTACCGCTGCAATTTTACCCGCATCAGCGACAATTTCCGCTTCTTGTTGATGAAACTTAGCATTAAGTACTTTATGTTTAATTTTTGCTTTCTTTAAAAATGAAGATAAGAATTCAGAGGTTTCTATGCTGATAGTACCCACCAATACTGGCTGACCACGTTCAACACAATCTTTAATATCCTCTAATATAGCTTCAAATTTTTCTTCAGCGGTTAAGTAAATTAAATCGGGTAAATCTTTACGAACCATTGGCTGATTGGTTGGAATAACCACGGTTTCTAAACTATAAATGTGGTTAAATTCAAAAGCTTCAGTATCGGCAGTACCTGTCATGCCTGACAGTTTGTCATAAATACGGAAAAAGTTTTGAAAAGTAATGGAAGCAAGTGTTTGGTTTTCATTTTGAATGTTTACACCTTCTTTTGCTTCAATCGCTTGGTGTAAACCTTCTGACCAACGACGCCCTTCCATTGTACGACCCGTATGTTCGTCAACAATTACGATTTCGTCGTCTTTTACGATGTAATCCACGTCTTTTTGAAACAATTTATGCGCGCGTAATGCCGCCATAACATGATGTAACAAGGTAATATTTGCCGCTGAGAAGAGTGAATCTCCTTGCTGCATCAAACCCTTTTCAATCATAATTTCTTCGATGTGAACTTGACCAAGTTCAGTTAAATAAATTTGCTTAGCTTTTTCATCAATGGTGAAATCACCGGTACTTTCTTCGCCTTCTTTATCTTCTTCATCCTGCTGAACAAGCGTTGGTACCACTAGGTTGATATTGCGATAAAGTTCTGAGCTATCTTCTGCTTGGCCAGAAATAATCAGTGGCGTGCGTGCTTCATCAATTAAGATCGAATCGACTTCATCAATAACAGCAAAGTTGAGTGGTTTTTGTGCGCGTTCTTCTGGTGAAAACGCCATGTTATCGCGCAGATAATCAAAACCAAATTCGTTATTAGTACCGTAGGTAATATCAGAATTATAAGCGGCTTGTTTATCTTCTGGTGCCATACCAGCAATATTACAACCAACAGTCATACCTAAAAATACAAATAAAGGTCGACACCAATCGGCATCACGCGTAGCAAGGTAATCATTAACGGTAATAACATGCACACCTTTATTGGTTAATGCATTTAAATAGGCCGGTAAGGTGGCGGTAAGCGTTTTACCTTCACCGGTGCGCATTTCGGCGATTTTGCCAGAATTAAGCACCATGCCACCGATCATTTGTACGTCAAAGTGACGCATGCCAAATACGCGTTTACTTGCTTCACGCACGACAGCAAAGGCTTCAGGAAGAATAACATCAAGTTCTTCTCCTTGCTCAACGCGTTCTTTAAACTCAGTTGTTTTTGCTTTTAGTTCTTCATCACTGAGGGCTTCGAAAACGGCTTCAAGCGCATTAATTTTACTTACTTCTTTCTGCATTTGTTTAAGTAATCGATCATTTCGACTACCAAACAGTTTTGTCATTAAATTTACAAACATCGTGTTAAACCATATTGAGAAGAATATCTTCAACTGAAAATAAAATGATCGGCAGTGCCGATCACATAAACTTACTAAGCATTGTAATCTCAGTTATATTTTAAACAACTGAAATTCGTGCAAAAACTAATTTTTTGCTTTTCGATAAACGAATTTTTTTGGATCTATCTGGCGATTATTACGTAAAATTTCATAATGTACGTGTGGCCCGGTAGAGCGTCCCGTACTGCCCATTTTTGCAATAACTTGCCCTTTACTAACCACATCACCAACAGAAACTTTTATGGCTTTATTGTGTCCGTAGCGTGTTTTTAAACTATCACCATGGTTAATCTCAATTAATTGCCCATAACCATAGCGTTCGCCTGCCCAACTAACCACACCTGCAGCCGTGGCAATAATGTCGGCATTTTCACTACCGGCAAAATCTACCCCTTTATGCATGGCAGGTTTACCGTTAAAGGGATCTTTACGAAGCCCAAAATAGGAAGACAACCAGCCCTTAGTTATTGGTCGACCAGATAGATAGCGTGTATTCTCTATATGGTGACCTAAGGTGACAGATTCAAGCGTTTTTAATTGTTTTTCTTCATGTTCTAGCGATTTTTCCAGCGCGGTAATTTCCACTAGCAACTCTGCTAAGCTTTTCGGCTCGGCATCGTGACTTAGCGTCATTGGTCCACCACTATGAGGTAATTGCTGAAAATTAAATTCAGACTCTGGAATGTTTGCCTCTTCTGCTAAGCGATCCCCTAAGGCATTTAATCTTAAAACTTGGCTTTGCAGTTCAGCCAATTTCATCGTAACAGCAGTTACTTGTTGGCTATTTACTTCAGCGTTATCAATATTTGGCAGGTTTGATACTCGATATGTCTGACTTTGTGGTACATCATCTGCGGAAGCAATCAAATGGACAATAAAACCGGAAATCAAGGCAAAAACGGTTAGAGCAGATAACCAATGTAGCTTATTTAGCTTCATCGAAAATCTAACGTTCTTTCCGCGGTATAGTAATGTTAAACTCATAATTCATTCATCGTTTTGTTCAAGAGCTGACTTATGGCACGAAAATCGAAAATCCCCACAGACATGTCAGCGCTGTTTAATTCAACGTCAGGCACTTTGGCACAAATAACGGCAAAAACCAACTTTTTAACCGGATTGTCCGACATTGTACGACAAATTTGTCCCGACCTGCCAGAAGATGTCTGGAAAATAGCTAATTTCAGGGCAAATGCCATTATTATTGAGGTAAACTCTGCGGTTTGGAGCCAACGGTTACAGTTTGAAAGAATGAATATTTGTCGTGAACTTACCGAAGTCACTAAAAATGAGTTTAACCAAATCGAAATTAAAATCACGCCATTTCGACATAAAATCCCCGAAAAAACTGTTATACCCAACGCGATTAATTCCACTATATCGGCAAGTACTGCGGCACATTTATTAAAGGTCGCAGCAAGTGCACCTGAGAGTTTGCGTAAAAAACTCGAAAAACTCGCAGCACACGCAAAAAAATAATTAGCATAAGGTGCTCAATAAAATTAAATTTGTTGTCACCTTTATAATCAGCAAGTTGCAAAATAGATCTTCGTTATTAAGTGAATGCTAGAGTCGTTAATAGATGTCTAGGAGCGACCATCTGAGCGCGAATCCTGAACATAAAAAACCAGCTCACTGGCTGGTTTTAGTTTAACGGTGTCTACTCTATAGCGCGATTAAAAGGCCGTAGCAGGCACTTCTTGAAATTCTATCGGCGACTCAACTGTATCTTCATACGTAACCCATTCCCAGCAGTCAACTTGTTTAAATACTTCGCGTAACAACAGGTTATTTAGCGCATGGCCTGATTTAAAGGCGTTCAATTCACCTAAAATGCTGACACCGCCCATATATAAATCACCGATGGCATCGAGAATTTTATGTTTAACAAACTCGTCATCATAACGTAAGTCATCTTTATTGAGCATACGGTATTCATCTAGCACGATAGCATTTTCTAAACTGCCGCCTAACGCTAAGTTATGTGAGCGTAAAAACTCGATGTCTTTCATAAAACCAAAAGTACGCGCGCGACTAATTTCTTTAATAAATGAACAACTTGAAAGATCCATACTCATCGCTTGACAAGTATTTACAATCACCGGATGATCAAATTCGATGGCAAAATTGACCCGAAAACCTTCATAAGGTTTTAGCTCGGCCCATTTATCACCTTCTTCAACACGAATAGCTTTGGTAATTCGCAGAAAACGCTTAGCGACGTTTGATGTTTCAACACCGACTGACTGAATTAAATAAACAAACGGTAAGGCACTGCCATCCATAATTGGAATTTCAGGCGAATCAACCTCAACAATAAGGTTATCAATACCTAAGCCTGCCAAGGCAGACAGCAAGTGTTCGACGGTGGAAATCTGAACACCTTGCTCATTCACTAAACAAGTACATAAAGTGGTTTCACCAACAGCTTCCGGTGTCGCGGGAATATC
>TARA_R110000737_G_scaffold221796_1_pt1 | contig 13481 bp, 13 predicted proteins | sample TARA_R110000737 | Tara Oceans TARA_R110000737 (sample SAMEA4398027) | marine metagenome | biome: Polar Biome; feature: [SRF] surface water layer (ENVO:00010504); material: water (ENVO:00002006), including particulate matter (ENVO:01000060) such as... | depth 5 m
CATGGTTGAAGTGTTTTTCGAAGAAATTCGTGAAACCTTAGAAAAAGGCGATCAAGTAAAGCTTTCCGGCTTTGGCAATTTCGATCTGCGTGTTAAAAGTGAACGCCCTGGGCGTAATCCTAAAACTGGCGAAGATATTCCAATTTCAGCACGTAAAGTAGTCACTTTCCGTCCGGGTCAAAAACTTAAAAGTCGTGTCGAAGACGGTAACGGAAAATAAGTTAGTCAGTCAGTTTTGCATTAGTACTGAATGAAAAAGGTTGCTTTAGCAGCCTTTTTCAGTATTTGTAAGACAGTAAATTGCGTTATTAAGGCAATACTACTTTCTTGTGCTTAAATGGGTATTTAATGGCCGTAATAGTTAATTTCTTCAAAAGCAAAGCCGCAATGGCAAGTGTGCCCCCGGTAGCGATAGCGTTTAGTTCAAGTGGGATTGCCATGGCGAAGTGTTCAGCAGTCCCTGCAGCAATTTGTTGATCTAAGTGGAAAATAAATTGATATGCACTATGCAAATAATCCGCTTGACTAATTTGTGCTAAATGGCTCGATAGATACTCAACACGTACGGATAAACCTTCGATCAGTTCACCGGTACTAATAATTGACGCTTCGCTATTGTCCTTATAACGCGTGATCATGGTAATTAGGCTACCATCAAAGTGTTGTTGAGCAATGAGCTTAAATTGGTCTAATTGCGACTGAGCCTCTGCAAGATGCCCTCCAAGGCGCTGTTGATATTGCTGCATAAATTCAGGCAGCTGAACCCCTACTATAAAAGTAACAGTGAAGAAGCAACGATCAATAATATTGTTTATTAAGGCAAACATAATTGCTAGTTATCATTTTAATAGAATAGCTTCACGTTAGCACAACTGTAGAAAAAGTTCATGAAGCAATAGCTATAGCCATTAATTCTAGGCCTAATGTTGGTTAAAATTGTTTGTTTTTATCAATAGGTTTACTTGCGTAAACAACTAAAAGCTAATGTTTTTTTCAGATCTCCTGTGCTATCGATGTTAATATATTCAACCAATTAAATAGTTCTCTACATACGACCGGAAATTATTAACCATAATGCGCAGATCATCCCACCAAAGCGAGCATGAAGTCACGACCTTTAACTGGCGTGTCGTTAAACTTTTACTGCCGTATTTATTTGAGTTTAAGGCGCGAATTTTATTGGCACTGGCTTGTTTAGTGTTAACGAAAATTGCCAGTGTCTATTTACCCTTTATTCTTAAAGACATTGTTGATGTTTTAGATAGCCAACAAGAAAACCGTATTTATTTAGTGCCATTTGCCCTCGTCGGCGCTTACGGATTGGTCAGGTTAACCATAGTTATATTTGCCGAAATTCGTGACACCTTGTTTGGCCGCGTTACCGAGCGAGCAATTCGTAGAATTGGCCTAAAGGTTTTTCAGCATCTGCATAAGTTAGATTTAGACTTTCATTTAAATCGCCAAACTGGCGGGCTATCGCGTGATATTGATCGTGGTACCTCAGGCATTAATTTTTTAATGCGCTTTATGATTTTTAATATTATCCCAACTTTAATTGAAATTGTTATGGTGGTGGGAATTCTATTTTTTAATTACGGTATTTGGTTTGCACTAATTACACTATCTTCCATCGTGCTATATGTTGCTTACTCAGTGTATGCCACTGATTGGCGTACACGCTTTATCCGTGAGGCCAATCAGGCTGACTCTTCAAGCAATACACGCGCTATTGACAGTTTACTTAACTATGAAACGGTTAAATATTTTACTAACGAAGATTTTGAGGCCAAAGCCTATGATAGCCAATTAGCTAATTGGGAACAGGCAAAAATGAAGAATCGACTATCATTATTTGCTTTAAATGGTGGCCAGGCATTGATTATTTCTTGTGCCATGACCGCAATGTTAGCGCTTGCTGCCTACCAAGTAACGTATGAAAAAATGACCTTAGGCGACTTTGTACTGATCAATGCTTTTATGATGCAACTGTTTATCCCGTTGAACTTTTTAGGCTTTGTTTATCGTGAAATTAAAGGTTCTTTGGCAAATATCGAACATATGTTTGAGTTGATGTTGAAAAAGCCAAAAGTAGAAGACCGCGAAGACGCTGATGTGTTGACCTTGTCTCAGGCAGAGATCAAATTTGAAGATGTATCTTTTGCCTATGATGTAAAGCGGGCCATCATCAAAAATATATCCTTTACTATTAAGTCGGGGCAAAAAGTTGCTGTGGTTGGCGAAAGTGGCTCAGGAAAATCTACCTTAGTTAAGTTATTATTTAGGTTTTACGATTGTGACAGTGGGAGGATTACAATCGATGGGCAAAATATTCGTCAAGTAACACAGCACTCATTAAGAAAAAATATTGGTATTGTGCCGCAAGATACGGTGTTATTTAACGATTCGCTTTTTGCTAATGTTAATTATGGTGAACCTGAAGCATCGACTGATAGGGTTAATAATGCCTTTAAACTTGCGCATTTGTCAGATTTTATCCAGCGCTTGCCTGAAGGTGTTGACACCGTGGTAGGGGAGCGCGGTTTAAAACTTTCTGGTGGTGAAAAGCAACGTGTTGCTATTGCGCGAACTATCTTGAAAAACCCGAGGATTTTAGTGTTCGATGAAGCGACCTCCTCACTTGATAGTCAATCTGAACAGGCAATATTAAGCGCAATTAAAGAAGTGGCGCAGCATAGAACCAGTTTAGTGATCGCGCATAGGTTATCGACCATAGTGGATGCTGATAATATCATTGTCATGCAGCAAGGTGAGATCGTTGAGCAGGGCACACATCAAGGCTTATTGAAGAAGAAAGGCCATTACCATGCCATGTGGCAACTGCAACAGAGTGATAAAAGCGCATAAAATTTCAACAATAGAATAGCAGTAAACACCTAAGTAAAGGGCCGAGTAAATTGTTATGACAACAAGACCTGAAATTGAACAAACTAAACAATGGCTAGAGCAAGTGATTATCGGGCTTAATTTTTGTCCATTCGCAAAGAAAGAGTTTGTTAATCAAACTATTCATTACCATGTTAGTGATAACGAGCAACTAAAGTCAGCCTTAGTGGAATTATTATCGCAATGTAATTACTTGAGCGAGACGGCGACAATCGAAACAAGTTTGTTGATTTATAGCCAAGGATTTCGAGACTTTAATCGTTTTTTAGATTTGGTTGATGATGCCAATGACCTTATCGTTGAAAATGGCTTTGAAGGCACATTTCAAATTGCCACCTTCCATCCCGAATATTGTTTTGCTGACGCTGATTTTGATGATGCGGGCAATTTTACCAATCGTTCTCCTTATCCTACTTTGCATTTAATTCGTGAAAGAAGCATGGAGCGAGTGTTAAGCGTCTATAAAAACCCAGAAGCTATTCCAGATAATAATATTGCCTTAGCTAATCTGAAAGGTGCAGACTATTTTAAAACTTTGCAGACGAAGATTAAAAACAGTGCTTAACTTTTCATCACGTTAATAACTTTTCTCTGCTTGTTCCCACAGCCTAAAGAATTACGATATACTGGCGACATTCAAGACGTAAAGTAGTGCACACTTCGCACTTACTATTTAGGGTATATTTTTTGTGGAAAAACTTCCTGTTGTAAAAGTTGGTGGTAGCGTTGAAGAAGCGGTTAAAGGTGAATATACCCTTGATGTCGCGGCGATATTGAAAGAAGCATGGCAAATCACCTTAAAGTCGCGTATGGCGATTAATATAGGGCTAATTACCTGTTTGATTATTGGTATGTTAGTTTCTATTATAGTCAGCAGCCAATTAGGGGGAATTGAAGTGGCAATTCAGGATCAACAATCGGCAACTTTACTCAATATTATGGTCACTTTAATTGTTTACCCTTTTATTGTTGGTGTAGAAATGATGGGCGTGTTTCATGCCGTTGGACTAAAAACAAAGCCACAACTGATTTTTGCATTTTTAAAACGTGGTAGTTGGGTTGCGGTTAGTGCCTTACTAACTTCAACTTTGGTTACTATTGGTTTAACTTTATTCTACATACCCGGAATATTTTTGGCGGTAGCGTTGTCGCTGGTGTTACCTTTGGTGGTTGAAAAGAAAATGTCACCCCTGAAAGCGATTTCGGTTAGTATTCAAGCCACGCGTTTTCAGTGGTTTAAGATTTTTACTCTTTATTTATTATTGGCATTGGCTGTGTTGGTATCAGCGTTACCTGTAGTTGCTGCTGGCGCGTCTGAGCTTGGCTTTATTGCCATCGCATTTTTCCTATTTTGTTTAGCTTATTTAGCGCCATTGTTTTACAACGTAAAAGGTATTTTATACCGTGAAATATTTGGTTTACAGATGCAAACATCTGCGGATCAAACTAATACCATCAGTGATACTTTTTCCGCCTGATTTGCATAATTTACTCAGTGAATCATACTAAAGTCAACAGTATAAGGAGCTATTAATTTGATGAAACTTAATAAACAGCAGGTTTTAGGATTGATATTTTTTACCTTGACGGGTGTTGGCTTAATCGCACCATTTACTTTCTTAGAGATACCGACAAGCTTACAGCGTGATTTAGCAGCAACGCCTATAACACCAATTGTAGCCAAGAAGGCGGTAAAAGTAACTGAACAGCGATTACATGATGTTAAATTACCTAACTTTGCGAAAATTCGGGACGTGAAAGAAAAAAAGCGTCAATTTTTCGCTTTTATTAAACCTGCCGTATTAGCTGAAAATAAAAAAATATTGAGTTTACGTGCGGAGGTTGAACGTTTAATTGTCCAATTGACCTTAGAGCAACCTTTTAGCGATGAAGAGCACGCTCTTGTCGCGAGTTTAGGTAAAAAATACAAAGTCAGTAACAAATCATCGCTTTTAAAACAGCTAAATGATTTACAGCGTAAAATTGACATTATTCCACCGGCACTTGTTTTAGTTCAAGCTGCCAATGAATCTGCTTGGGGGACATCACGTTTTGCTCGGATTGGTTTGAATTTTTTTGGTGTTTGGTGTTATAAAAAAGGTTGCGGTATGGTGCCAAATGGCCGTAACTCAGGTGCTAAACATGAAGTCGCAGCTTATAGTTCGGTGAGCGAGGGCGTTGAGCGCTATTTACATAATATTAATACCCATCGCGCCTATCAAAACTTTAGAACTATTCGTCGTGAATTACGTGAAAAAGAGCAACCGTTAATCGCAGAGGCTCTGGCTAAAGGCTTAACGTCCTACTCTGAGCGTGGTACAGACTATGTTTTGGAATTAACGGATATGATCCGCCATAATCGCAAATACTTTAGCTTTAATAGCCAATAAAAGTTGCTTAACTACATTAGTGCAAATTTATTACCTATGTAAAGCGATAATAGCGACTTTAGCTTCACATAGATAAGCGCTGAACTTGTCACTATGAATTTTCCTAAAGCACCGGCACTAAGTTAACCGATAACTTCAGCAGGTTAGCGTGTCAATTATCTGCAAGCTAGCTAGTCCTTGCCCCAGAGAGGTGCAAGATAAAATAATCACGGGTTAAATCAATTGTCGCTTTATTTTATTTGTACTACTTCCAGCAACTCCGCGTTGTTAATCTTGACAGTGTTAGCTTCAATAGATACTGACTGAGAAATAGCGTCTTGATCAAAGGCAGTATCACCACCATTGATAATACCGGAATTGGCGTTGATACTTTTAAAATTAAAGAGTTCGCTATCACAAAGATGTGAAGGTACAACATTCTGTATTGCGGTGAACATTGACTCGATACGACCGGGATGATTTTTATCCCATGCCTGCAGCATAGCTTTGATATTTTGACGTTGCAAATTAGGCTGCGAACCACATAAATTACACGGAATAATCGGAAATTTTTTCAGTTCGGCATATTGAATTAATTCTTGTTCTTTACAAAATGCTAATGGACGAATAACCACATGTTCGCCATTGTCTGACACTAGTTTTGCTGGCATAGACTTAAGCTTACCGCCATAAAACATATTGAGCATTAATGTTTCAACCATGTCATCACGATGATGCCCAAGCGCTATTTTTGTTGCGCCTAAGGCTTTCGCTGCTTTATAGAGTATCGCTCGACGCAAACGTGAACACAGACTACAGGTGGTTTTTCCTTCAGGAATTTTTTCTGTGACGATGGAGTAAGTATCTTCTTCAACGATTTGATATTCGACACCAAGCGATGCTAAATAGTTTGGCAATATATGCTCAGGAAAACCAGGTTGTTTTTGGTCGAGATTGACCGCAATCAAGTCAAAATGAATCGGCGCAGACTCTTTTAAGCGCATGAGTATTTCTAGCAGCGCATAACTGTCCTTGCCACCTGATACACACACCATGACTTTATCGCCGTCTTCAATCATATTATATTGCGCAATAGCTTGACCAACATGACGTCTTAAACGTTTTTCGAGTTTTTGCAACTGTGTAGCTTGGCTTGAGGTAAGGTGCGGCTTTAATTCTGCGCTCATAGTAAATTCCTGATAAATTGCGCCGCGTAGTATAGCCTAAGTAACTTAATGAAAAAAGTTGAACAAGGCATTTTTATCGCCTAATTCAACAGTATTAATTATTTGAGATAGTTTATTCAACATCAAGCGGTGAAATATAACCATCAGGCTTCAAGGCTAAAACATCACAATTAAGCCGATCAATAACATGCTCTGCAGTGTTACCGATCAGTGCTGCGGATAAGCCGGTACGACCAATAGTACCTAAAATAACCAATTCAGCATCTAATTCATTAGCTATACTCTGGATAACATCTTCAGGTAAACCTTCTTTAATATGAGTGTTTTCCTCTGCAATATTAAAGGCCTTAGCATGCTCTAGCATGGCATCTTTATGATGCTTTAACATTGAAAGGTTATAGTCACCGGCGTTAAATTCTGGGATTTCTATCGCGATATTTACTGGCGTGCCAGGGAATGAGTTGACTAAGTGTAAATTTGCTTTCATTACTTTCGTGAGCTGCTTGGCTTCTGCCGTAATTTTGTCATTAAGCGATTTATGCTCTTCTTCATCACTACCAATGTTTAATGCGGCAACAATATTACCGTTATCAGGCCATAAGTGTTCTTTTACTAATAAAACAGGACATGGACATTTACGTAAAATATGCCAATCGGTGGGAGTGAAAATAACCGATTTAAGTTTGTCATGTTGGTGTGTACCTTTAATAACAATATCATAGCCATTTTTCAGTACTTGATTAATTATTTGCTCGAAGGGACGATTATGCCAAATGACCCGGCAGTCTATATTGATTTCTGCGGTGTTGAGCTCTGCAAGAATTTCTTTCAGCCATTGGGTTCTGTCGTTGATCACTGACTGACGCATTGCTTCGCGCTCATCACTTGAAAGCATGGTAGTCATTTCATAAGAGAAGTCATAAATGCTTAAAAATGCGGTAATGCTAGCGCCTGTCTTGCGTGCTAATTCTATTGCGCGTTTTAACGCTTTTTGATCTTCTGTTGTTGGGTCAACAATAGCGAGTATTTTCTGATACTTTTCCATAGCTAATTCCTTTCTCAATTGTCTATCGTACTTAATAACAATAGTCTACTTTGAGACAACAATAGTTGTTTTAAATCAAATTATTATCGTATCTAAAATAAACAGTATCTCAGGCTAAGCATAGCGTGAAGTATTTGAATATGGAAGTTTAACAAGGTGTCTAATAACCCGGATTTATAGTCCTGCGCACTCATTTAATTGCGCAATATCTAAGATGGTAATTAACTTGCCATCAACCTGAATTAAGCCACTTTTATGAAAACGGTTTAGTAGGCGACTAATTGTTTCAACGGTTAAGCCAATATAATTACCGATATCGCTACGCGTCATAGATAAACGAAAATCAGAGGCGGATAAACCACGAGCATGGTAGCGAATACTTAAGGTACTGATAAATGTTGCGAGGCGTTGCTCGGCATTTTTACGGTTAAGTAAGGTTAGCATTTGTTGATCTTCACGAATTTCATTGCTCATCATGCGTAAAACCTGTTTTTTTAATTTCGGCATGGTATTGGATAGCGTATCCAAGGTATTGTATGGAATCTCACAAACCATAGATGTTTCCAGTGCTTTTGCAAAGCTTGGATGTTCGGCATCTGCGATAGCATCAAAGCCAAGTAAGTCACCAGCTAAGTGGAAACCGGTAATTTGCTCTTCGCCTTGTTCATTTACGGTATAGGTTTTAAAAGTGCCTGAGCGTATGGCGTAAAGGGCTTGCATAGGTTGACCGTCAGTAAATATATGTTCACCTTTGTGGATAGGGCGTTTACGGTCGATAATATTATCTAAGCTATCTAGCTCTTGCTCATTAAGAGTAAATGGCAAGCATAACTCGCTAATACTACAGTTTTGACAGTGAATATGTTGCTGAGCTGCGCATGATTTCTTAATCATAATAACCTATAGTTTTGAAACTTTTTAATGATGAGGAAGCAGAATAACGATCATATTGGATGCGTTATAGATATGCAATTAATATAGTATAAAAGCCATATAAAATCACTAAAATTGCGGCTAACTTCCGAAATAAAGTATGACTTAGTAATGCTTTAATACTTATTGTGCCCAGCGAGACTGAAAGTAACGCAGGTAAAGTACCCAGACCAAAGAAAAACATGATCAAGGCACCATTAAGTCCATCGGCACTCGCTAATGCCCACGTTAGTGTGGAGTACACCAAGCCACAAGGTAGCCAACCCCAGAGTGCCCCTAATGCGAAAGCACTATGGATGTTTTTAATAGGAATAAATTTTTTAGTGTGCGGTGATATATAGCGCCATATGCCCTTACCTAAATGTTCAATGCGGCTTAACCACATTAACCACTGCCCCAAATATAAGCCCAACAAAATAAGAAATATACCAGCGAGTGTTTTTAACCACGAAATAGGTAAGCCAATATTTTTCGCGGCCATGGAACTCGTTAACGCGACAAGCGCGCCAATTAGGCTATAGGAAGCAATTCGACCAAAGTTGTAGGCAAATATAAGTGCGTATTTTTTATCACGTGAGCTATCGGATATCGCGGTGGTAAGCATGGTACTAATGCCGCCACACATTACCACACAGTGACCTGAACCAAGTAAACCAATAACAAAAGCGGAAAAAAAATCAAGATTCATCTATTATTTTTCAACCTGCTTTTTTACTGGCGCTTGCGGTGTATGACTAGTGTCTTGCTGACTTTTTTTAGCGGCCGCATTGTTGATATTATCTTGATTGCACTGATCATTTATATCATCAAATAGAATACTCATGCCTTGTTTTTCCAAGTCATCAAATTGCTCAGTTTTAACCGCCCAAAAAAACAGGTAAATACCGATAGCGGTAAGTAGAATTGCAATGGGGATTAATACGTAAATGATACTCATTTTTTTAACAGCCTTAAAGAGTTACTAACGACTAATATCGAGCTGGCAGACATACCAACCACCGCCATATAGGGGGCTATATATCCCATCACCGCTAACGGTAGTACTATGGCATTATAACTCAAAGCCCAAAGGTAATTTTGCTTTATAATTCGTGTCGTACGTTGAGATACTTCTCGTAATATTTGCACGCATTTTAGTTTGTTGTTAAGTAATATCACGTCAGCCCCGTTTTTAGCAATATCAGTACCACTGCCCATGGCAATGGATAAATGTGCGGCAGCCAAAACTGGGGTATCGTTTACGCCATCACCAATCATAGCAACGGTATGATTACTTTGTAGTAGTTTTATGGCATTAACTTTGTCTTGTGCGGATAAATTAGCTTGCGCACTATTAAGATGTAGCTTTGCTTGTAATTTATTACAGCCAGTTAAATGATCGCCAGATAGCATCGAAGTAATAATGTTTTCATGATGGAGAAAGTCAATTAACGCTTTGGCATCATCACGCAAGCCATCATGTAAATAAAACTCTGCAATTAAGTCTTCTCCCTGCATTAATACACATTGTGCACCATGCACTGTCTGGTCGTTGTTGTTGTTAAGTAACCATGAACTTTTTCCAATACGGTAATGCTGGTGATCAACTTGACCAGAAATACCAGCACCAGGGGCAACAACAACTTGGGTGATTGTTTGGCTAAAATCACGAAAAGGGCTAAAGGCTTTTGCTAACGGGTGAGCAGAATGTGCTTCCAAAGCCGCTGCTATGGCTAAAACTTGTTGTTTTCCTTCTGCTAAATTAGTACTGGCAAATGGCCCATACGTTTTTACCTCTGCAATAATAAATTCACCTGTCGTTAAAGTGCCAGTTTTATCAAAAGCTATTGCGTCGATTTCTGGCATAGTCTCCAATACGTGTGCCGATTTAATCATGATACCTTCACGATTAAGTCGGGTAGTAGCACAGGTCAATGCAGTTGGTGTGGCTAATGACAATGCACATGGACAAGTAACAACCAAGACAGATAAGGTGATCCAAAATGCTTGCTCTGGCTGATGTTGTGACCAATAGATAGCGGTAATCGTGGCAACAAATAGGATAAGTGCAACAAAATATTGAGCAATTTTATCGGATAATTTGGCTAATTTAGGCTTATGGTTTTGGGCACTTTCGCTTAAGCGAATTAATTGGCTTAAAAAGGACTCTTGATTGTTATGCTTAACCTTGGCGGTCAAATTACCATCACCATTTATGGTGCCAGCGTAAATGCTATCAAGTACGGTTTTATGCAATGGCAGTTGCTCACCAGTCAACATAGCTTCATTTATTTGACTACTACCCGTGATTATTTCGCAATCAGCAGGTATGGTTTCACCGGGTTTTATTAGAATTATATCATCAGTTTTTAAATGGGTTGCAGCGATATAGCACTCAATACCATTATCCACTTTAGTCGCGGTCATCGGCATTAATTTCAATAAATTTGCCGAAAGATCGGCGGCGCGCATACGGGTCCTAAATTCGAGAAACTTACCGATAAGTAAAAGGAAGGTAAACATAGCAACCGACTCAAAATATACCTCACCTTGTTGGATAAATGTTGCCCAGGCACTGGCAAGAAAAGCCAAGCTGATCGCAATCGATACCGGTACGTCCATCGAAAGTTGTCGAGCTTTAAGCGCAAAAAAGGCACTTTTATAAAATGGAAAAGCGCCATAGGTAACAATAGGCAAGGTTAAGAAAAAGCTGGCCCAACGCAAATACACTTTATTGTGCTCGGCCATATCGGCAAAAGCACCAAAGTATAAACCAAAGGCAATCATCATAACTTGCATCATCAAAATGCCAGAAATACCTAAGCGCTTGAGAAAGCTCTTAGCTTGATTTTTGTTTACTGCTTGTGCGCTGCTGGCTTTAAAGGGGAGGGCGTGATAACCGATTCTATCAATTAAACCGAGTATATCACTCAGTTTAATTTGCTCTTCTTGCCATTGTACGGTCGCTCTTTGAGTGGTGGCATTGACATTAACGTTATTGATACCAGCAGACTTACTGAGCTGCATTTCTATTAACCAAGCACAGGCTGAACAACTGATGCCTTCAATGGTTAATATAGTTTCTTTAAAGCCATCACGACAATAAGTAAACTCATTTTGTAAATTTTCATCATCAAGAATTTCATTACGTTGCAGTTGTTCAGGTACTAATATTTCGCCTTTTTGTGCCGGCGCACTGCGAAAGCGGTAATAATCAGTTAAGTTATTGTCGACAATGGTTTGTGCTACGGCCTGGCAACCAATGCAACACATTGGTTGCTTGATATTATTAATATTGGTTGTTAAATCAATGCTATTGGGAACGGGCTCGCCACAATGAAAACAATCTAGGCTCATTAATCTATGCTCATTAAACAGACTGACTAATTTGCTACAGCTGTGTTCGGTGTTATATCAATAAAACTTGCTTGAGGTAGTGTAATAACCGATTGAATTTTCCAGTGATTTTCAAACGGACTGATTGTTACCTGCCATTTACCTGAAACATCTTGGTCTGCATCAAAGTAATGGGTAAAGTTGCCATTGCCATCAGCGGTTAATGCTAAATAGAAGTCTTTATCGGCTAATGTCGGATGGTAAAAATTAACATTTAATAATGGAAATTCTTTTTCTATACCCGTTGGGCGAATAACGAGTTGATCATCAACAAGTTTTAAGCCAAAACGCATACCCAGCTTTTGTGCTTGTTTAATTTTACCTAACTCAAGGTTAATGGCTTTACCTTTTTTATAATAATCACCAACCACGAGTGGATCAGGATTAGTATTGGCAATAATGAAAGTCGCAATACCGGCAACTACCGCGGTAGCAGGCAATATAAATACAAACCACGCCCATGGCTCTTGATACCAAGATGTTTTCATAAAATATCTTCTTTAATGAAAGAGTGCATATTATACGGTCTTTCTGATATGGGAACTATCAAAAAAACTGTGATTTAATAAAGTTTAATTTTTCCTGAAAGAAAAAAGTCTTGTTGTAATTAAACACCAAGACTTTGTTTTTCAATACTAAATTAGTGTATTGTCGCAAACTACTAATTACTATTTTTGAGATAAGCTATAAACGTAAGCACTGATCACGTGAATTTTTTGTTCACCAAGGATTTTATCCCAAGCCGGCATGACACCAGCACGACCATTAGCGATTGATGTTTCAACTGCACGTTGTGAACCGCCGTATAACCATATGTTATCGGTTAAATTTGGCGCACCCAATGCGATACCCATCTCAGCACTACCTTTGCCTTCACTGCCGTGACAAGCTGTACACATGGCAAACTTAACTTTACCGGCTTGTGCCATTTGAGGATCAACTTCGCGTCCACTTAAGCTAAGAACAAATGCAGCCACTTCTTTAACGCCTTGCTCTCCGCCTAATGCAGCGCTCCAAGCCATCATACCATTTGCCTTACGACCGTGGATAAGACTGGCTTTGATCATTTCAGGTGAACCGCCATATAACCAATCGTTATCAGTTAAATTAGGAAAACCCGTAGTGCCACGAGCATCAGAACCATGACATTGCGAACAGTTCTGCAAAAATAGTCGCTGGCCAACTTTTAATGCTTGTTCATCACCGGCTAATGTTTCGATGCTTTGAGCGGCATAGGCCGCAAAAATTGGTCCATATCGCTCATCAGCAGCGGCAATTTCACGATCGTACTGCACTAACATGCCGGTTTCTTTGGCCAAAGCAGACTTTTGTTTCGACTCTGCTAGGTTTAAAATACCTTGGTTAGAGCTTTGCCAACCAGAAAGACCTGTCCAACCGCCAAGGCCATAAACAGCAATATAGAAAAACCCCCAGATAATGGTTAATAAAAAGAAATTACTCCACCATTTTGGCAATGGGTTATTTAACTCTTCAATACCATCAAAAACGTGACCTGTAGGCTCACCCTCAGGTACATCCGCAAAATTCTTTAAGCACATACGTAGTAAAAGGTAGCAACCCACTAGTGTGCCAAGGGTCAGAACTGATACCCAAATAGTCCAGAAGCTAGACATTATTATTAGTCTCCTGTTTGTTATTTTTGTCAGA
>TARA_R110000737_G_scaffold51216_4_pt1 | contig 13460 bp, 19 predicted proteins | sample TARA_R110000737 | Tara Oceans TARA_R110000737 (sample SAMEA4398027) | marine metagenome | biome: Polar Biome; feature: [SRF] surface water layer (ENVO:00010504); material: water (ENVO:00002006), including particulate matter (ENVO:01000060) such as... | depth 5 m
AGTGGCTCTCAGTGCCAATAATACATCAGCCGAGATTAACGTATTGCCCGTACCATGGAATGAGTTACCGAACTCCTGATCGAACTGCAGTTGAGATGTGTTCTCGATGGTCATTGCTTTCCACTTCTCATCTCTTCCAGGTACGTCCCACCAATCTACACGAGTGGATTTGAATTCATTTGTACCTTGTATTGCACCTTCGTATAACTTATGATACATATTACCTATGCCATTGGCGGTAGATGTAATAATGATCTTAGATGTTTTACCAGATGAAATTACTGGGTAGGTAGATGTATAGAATTCAGTGGCATTTTCAACGAATGCAAACTCGTCAAGGTATACCAAGTTAAGGGACATACCACGAATTGAGCTAGAGGACGTTGCAGCAGCAATAATTCGTGAGTTGTTAGAGAAGGCAATAGATCCTTTGTTTAGAGTAGTACATCCAGGTTGTAAAAAGAATGGTAGGTTCTCTAACATAAGGGTGATACGTGATAGCATTTCCCTTGCGATAGCGTTCTTGTTAGCCAAGATACCTACGGTTTGTTCACCCTTAAATATCACATACCATAAAAGATATGCAACAACGGCAATTGACTTACCGGACTGTCGACAAGCAAGAACAATGTTAAATCGATTCGCATTGAATGATTCAAACATCTCTTCCTGATATGGATATAGCTTAAACGGTATTAGACCTTTATCTAGGTGGATAACTTTGCAGTATTTCTTTGCAAAGTATTGTGGTGAATTCAAACACTTCTTGTATTCAACCAGTTCAGCTTTGGTCCAGTCATGTGGAGCATCGGCACCCCGAACATTGGGGTTACCAAGATACTTAATATCTCGGTTACTCATCTTTAAATGAACCTTCCTCGGCCTCAGCTTCTATCACTTCTTCAGCACGCAGCATTCTTTGTAGCTCAGCTGTAGAGCCAATGAACACATTGTTGTTGGTTGTTCCTGAAGAAGGGGCAGGCAATAGGTTGTCATCCTTATCCACTTCTTTCTTAGTCTTGTGGAGCTTAAGGATCTTTTCACCGATCTCAGCATTTTGCTTAATCAATTGTCCAAGAACTTCAAAAGCCCTAGGATGTTCTGACTCACGGGCAAGTTCTAACATAAGCTCAATCGCTTCGTCACCTTGACCAGCTAAATCAAATAAATCTTTGCGGACTCTTTCATAGTCGGCATCGATACTGCTATTAATATTACTCATGATGTATTTCCATAATTTTACTGTATTTATACGTCAGTATCAAAGAAGTTAATTGTCTCAGTATATGGTGCTGCTGTCGTGCCATCCACTGACAATGTCTCAAATTTGTGAGTGGTAGGATCAACATTCTCAGAGAAATCAACTTCAGTATGAAGAATCTGCTTGGCCTTTCCTAATGCTCTATAATAACGGATACGAGTAGAGAAACTTAATGTATATATTATAGCTCTCCGCGTAACTAAATCACCTTCATAATCATCATTTAATGTGACGCTCTCTAAGACTATAGGAGTGTCGGTAGTGATATCCATTGATGGAATATCTTTTATTGTCACTGTGTACTCTGGTTGGAACATAGGAAGGATCTGTTCTAACATCTGTAGACCTTCATCCTGTGTTGAAGCAAGAATGTTTAATTCAAACCCTACCTTGTATACAGCCGGTGCACCTAATTTGTTTAGCTGTAATGAATCACCCACAATAGTCTTTGTATAATTCTTATGTTTGGACACGCGGGCATTAGAATCGTATTCCATAGAAGATATTTCAAAGGACATACGAGGTAACTTAAGAGCTATCTTAGGGTCACTTGTTTGTTCGTGTAAACGTGCAAGTACTTTACTTCTCGGCGCATAACCAAGAGGTACTTTAATTAGTTGTAGTATCTTACCGTTACCATCTTTCTTAACAACCTCCATGTCATTAAAGATAGAGCCGAATACAGATACCATCCGTCTTGTGCTTTCGTTATAAAAATGGTTTTCGAACATTATGGATCTCCAAAAGGATTTGACTCTGTGAAGTCTATTACATCATCACCCGCCAATTCGAATTCATCGTTGTCAGCAAATACATCCTTATTATAGAATGTCTTAACAGTTCCACTCTCATCTGTTACAATATTTGAAGTTGTTCCAGATTCTGTACCAACCAAAGCTTGATTAGCATCTGCATCTACAAAGAATGTCTTAAATGTACCATCACCGTTAGTGCTTTGATGTGGAGATATGATTGTTACACGATTAATATCGTTATCACTTTCCCAGCCAGCAACATAACCTTGCACATTGATTGGATCCCCATCACTGTCATTAACACCAGTCCATTGTGTAACCTTCTCACCTAGCTTGTAATCAGTACCAGCAGACATAAGATAACTATATGACGTTGCGTTATCCCATTCAACCTGGTCAATCTCATCCCAACCAGTATCAAAGTGTTGATCATTGTATTCAAACAATTCAGCAGTAAGGGTATATGTAGGAAGATCTTTTAACTGATAGAACGGAGACTTAGGCTCTACATATTTTATTTCAAATAACCTTTTGGTCAACGTCATATATAATAGATCACCTTCAGCAGGTTTCAGTCTAGATGCAGCCCCCGTGGCAACACCACCTACAACCTGTTCCCAACGTCGTTTAGTAACAACAAAGGTACCTTGATCTCTTATCTCTAAACCGAATTTGCCTAATAGATTGCTGTCACCACCAAAACCTTCAGTGTCTTCTAACCACATCTCTATAGGGAATGCTTGTGTATATTGGTTCCATGTTTCATTTAGCAAAGTATCTTCAGCTATTTGTTCACGTGGAAGATATACTACGTCCTGGCCAAATATTTTGATGCTCTCTATGACAAGATCTTCATAAAGATCCTGTTCAGATTTTACCGCACCACTAAAATATACCGAAGTTGCCATCTAGTTATCCCATTAAGAAGTTGTCAGGTGCCATCCAAACTAATCTGACTTCTTCTTCTAATTCTTTAATTTCTTCTATCGCGTCATCGAACATCTGACGACCATTCATTGTAATTCCACCTGGCAATTGGAATCCATCAAATTTCATCATGTTAGAACCCCATTGCTTTTTAATCAATGCAGCAAGATACTTCTTTAAGTACATGTCATTATACACATCGGTGTATGTTCCAGGGTCTACAATAGCCATTACTTCAATAACAATCCATGCACCTGCAGCAAGATCACCGAAGCCTTCATCCATATGAATCTGATTCTTATGACGATTAAATCGTATGTGCTCTTCTGTATTTAATTGATGTTCAATCAATGATAGATGTTGAAGCTTCTGCTCGTAGTTTTGAATCTGACTTGACATACCACCTACCATGAATACATCGTTAAGACGCATATGATATCCAACGTCAAACAGTGCAGAGCCACCGGTAGAGTTAATTTTTAGCATTCTCATTACGGAGGTAACTTCATTGCCCACAGTAATATAACTATTAGTGATATCCGTTGCTGTAAGCTGGTGCTTTAGATACGTTCTAACAACAGCATCTGAGTGAAACTCTTGATAAAATTGTATTGCATCGTCTGTACGATCTTCTAATTGGTCGCCATCCACATTGATTTCAATTACTGGAGCGCCAAGTGCTCTTAAGCAATGATCTTGCAATGTGCTTCTACTATTTGGTTTTGCCATTATCTTTCCTTATACGTATAGACTTATTTATATGATTAATTATCACCGAAAAAAGCCTTGATTGCTTTTGCCGCAGCAACATACCAAGAATCTATAATCACTTCAGCTGTTATTACTTCGGTTAAGAGAGGTTCTTTAACTATTTCCACTGGTTTAACCACAATTTCAGGTGCTGCCGCATAATGAATTCTAAAGAAACCAGGATCAGTGCCGTCTATAATATTACCACCAATACCACGGCCCGTCTGATTGATATCATTTAATCTAATCAATGTTTTAAAATCAGGGTTTGTGTGATGATTGTTTTTATATAGATCCTTTGCTCCTGTTACATCACCAGTAGCTAATAAAACAAAGTTAGAATCCTTTGACTTATCTTTATGGAGGTGAACAAAGGCCAAAGCTAATTGTTGATCATATGTTAATGCATTAATCTGTTCTTTATGTGACTTCTTAGAATTCTTAAGGGTGGTTACCCATGAAGGTATTGCAAGTTCTACGCCACGGGGTACACTATATGGTTGCCAATCCCTTGTATCTTTACGAGTATTGAATCTTTTTATATGATTAACATACATATTCACCGCGGTATCCACAGTAGCATTCGTAAATTGAACATAGCTATACGCGGTATTACCTACAATTCCAGTCTCTGCATACTTCTTCCAATCCGATTCCATACCAGATAACTCATCCATAAACCATATTGCATTACCAGCAAATTCATGATATTTGAAATTAGATACATCGGCTGTTGGATTAGCCGCAGCTGCCTGAAATCTTAATATATCATCGTATACTAACATTGTGGCCTGGTCTAAATAAGACCCGACCTGTTCTTTAAGATTTATTTTCTGTGAGTAATCACTTGTAGATGACACTACATTGATTTGTGATTGTGTTGGTGCGGATATTGCCATAACAAAGAGGCCTATTAATAATTTAAAGGATGTTCCCCTATTTAGCAGAGCCAATTGCACTTACAACCGCCTTTTGTATTTTCAATGCTTCTTTATGTAAGGCTTTTAGTTGAGCTATTGCTTTAGGATCAACACCAATGAATTGATATTGTAACTTCCATGCCAATGCATCTAGACCATCAACAGAGATATTCAAACTTCTTTTCAAATCTGCTGCGTGGGTTCTAGTCATTGGCTTAGTTAAATCAGCTGAAGGTGCAACCCTAGCTTCATTAACATCATCTTTAAGATATTGCTTCATTAGAGCACGACCAAATTCAGCCCGAAGGATATCACCTATAGCTCCATTCTTATCGTTGCCTTTTTGATCAGCGCCAGAATCGTATCTACTAGCTTGCTTCCGCAAGTCACCGATAGACTTCTTCTTTAACTGTGCCATACGCTTCTTAACGTCATCCACAGTTTTAGCTTCGTTAAATATCTTAAAGTTATCCATGGTATTAGTATCCGTATTTAGCCATAGGGCTTTCTTTTTTATCTTTCTTGTTCTTACCAGTAGGATTCATATCGACTGCACCTGAACTAACAACGTTAGGAGCTTCTTCACCCATTATTTTACCGTTAGCAGCTGCGAGGATTGATTCTACAGAACTATCATACTCGTGGTTAGCACCGATGTTAGCCATATCTGTCTTAGCTTGTTCCTTGGCTAACTTAATCTTAGCAGCTTCACGCTTCTCTTTAGCCATCTTCTGTCGCTTCAATGCTTCTTTAAAGCCGACACTTCTACGATCAACACTCACCGCTTCTTTAATTGCTGAACGCTTAACAAAATAATCTTTGTCAGGGTCATTTAGATCAGCAACATGAACATCAGCAGATTTATCAGAATCAATAGATAAGATTCTGACATTAACTTTCTTGCCCTTAATCGTGGCGGTGACCTTCTGATCAACCTTCATCTCATTAACGTCTACGTCTTCTTTATAGTTGCCCTCGTCATCGAAACACTCGGGGTGTGACTTGCGATATGCAGCTACTTCTTTTTCTTGCTTAGGGGTTAGATCCTTGCCTTCAGTCAATGCTGTCAAGGTGTCTTCATCTAATGATTCAGTACCTTCATTCATGCCGATAACCATTTCAACAGCTTCCCACTGTTCCATGATTTTGTCCATAAGCTTGGACATCTTCGTGAATTCGCTTGTAACGTTGTCCGCTTTGGCTGAGATACCTTTTGCCAAAGCACTTTTAGGGTTCAAGGCCTTCATTAAATGATTGATTGCTGCTTCAGTATGTGTATAACCATAAGATTTTGCGAACGCTTCATCTAGTGATTCAGTACCTTCAACAACAATTTTACCATCTTTGGTTAACATTTTATTAGTGTTAAGGATTTTATTGATATCAACACGAGTGTCACCATCAACCTTATTCTTTAGCTTGTTGATTTGTAGCACTGCATCATCACGAACCTTTAGAGATGAATTACTAAACATCTTGAGGAACAGCGCAGATATCTGTTTAATGACAGGTTGATGAATTGTAGATTTAAGCTTACCAATTTCCTTTGATGTCTTCTTAAAGTCCATCACTTTTGGGTACGCTTCATCTAAAGGTTCGTATTCACCACTATCCCACTCATTACCTTCACTTTGTAGAAGCTTAGCAATCTTTGCAAGAGTTTCTTTATCAGCCTTAGAAATAGATTTTAACTTCTTATCATTAGCAATCTTATTAAGGGATGCTGCATAAGCTGCTGTGCTTTCACCAAGTGCTTTGCCGGTGGCAAAATCATCTTCGTCTGCATTAACAGTAGTATCTGGATCTAAATTATCCGGGTCTGTATAAGTTTCGTTCTTGTCATTAGGATCATCACTCTCCCAGCCTTTATCGATGGCATCATAAAATTTCTTTTTAGCATCCCCTTCGAGTTCGCTCGGTGAATCTACACCGAATTTCTTAAGAATTGAATTAAAGAATTTTTGATAGGCTTCTTTACCTCCCGATGCTTCTCTAATTTGACTGAGTGATTTCATAGTTATTCCTTATAAGGGTTCTGTTGTTCCAATGTCACTTGGATTCTTGTTAGTTGTATCATGATATCATTATACCGTTGGGTAGATGACACCCTATATTCTGTGTTTACTTTTACGTCGCTTATTAAATTTTGCTGAGTGTTCGTTATCTCAGATGCCCACCATACAGCAGTCATAGATTGTGCAAAGAGTGCACAGAATAGAGCTACCCCACCGTTTCTAATCCAGTTTGGTAATCTCGATGATCTGTGTCTCCACGATGCCAATTCTACCTCCTGCCTTTGTATTGCGACATGCATTGTTTCCAAACGCTTCTCTATATCAAGAAGTTCAATTTGTTGCATTTATATCTCCAAGATATTATATACTGTAATGTTGTTTACTTGTTTACATATATTTATACATCACCAATTCTCTAGGTGCCGGATATATTCAGCCATACCATGATCTGAGAAGTTATCGATTTTTCCTTGCTTGATTCCACCCCACATACCTTTAGTGCGATCAACAAATCTGTTCCAACGACGCGGTAAACCACTGTCATCTATAGAGCCGTCATGTCTAATATACATGTTATGGCCATGATGAGTGTACCCCATGATACGTAATGGTACCCTTGTGACGATATCATTGTTGTTCTGCCATCTCATATGATCTAACTTTAATGATTTAACATACGTTGGCCAACCAACTCTAGGTGAACCATAGGTATATAATTGAACAGGGGTGGGGTATTCGCCACCACACTCACATCTTGCTGCAATGATAGTTGCCATTGCTGCACCTAAACTGTGACCACAGAACCATACATTCTTTACAACATTATGGATATCTTTTGAAATCATCGGCCAAAGTTCATCAACCTCTGTCTTAAATCCACGATGGACCCTTGAGATAGTCTCGGCCGGAACTGGGAATGCTTTTAGGTCAGCTTTGAGATCATTAAACTCTGAAGGTTGTGTACCCCTACAAGCTATAACAACATCGGTTGGAGATTCAAATCGATATGCTTGAGCTCCACCATTGTCATAGAATTTTAATTTAGTGAAACCATACTTCTTAACTAGTTTTCTAACAGCAACCTTTTCACCGTATGCATCAGATGCAAGATTGGCAAATAGTAAAGACCGCTGCTTTACATCCATATCAATAATAGACATTACATTGCCTCCCAATCTTTATAGGTTTTGTATACACCCCATGCCAATGCTACAACAGCAAACCCTTTAATGAATGACGTTGCAAATATGGCAACTAAGGCCATTCCGATTAATCCTAAATTACTTCCCATTATACTTTCCCCTCTAGATTTTCTAAGCGCGCTTCCAATTCATCTAACTTGGCAGCTATTCTTGGATGTACTTTCTTCCATGCATCTGGATCTTGCTTTAACCAGGTCCATCCAAATTTGTTAACGAGGTGATCTAATAGTGCATCGAACCTACCATATCCCCATAACCCTATACGTGTATCTTTAATATAGAATAAAGCAGCTGCACCTAATATAGCTCCAGCAATACTTGTATAAATCCATAGTGTATCTTCAAACATCTTACATCTCCATTTAATAAATTATTTTAGCTAATAGTTCTTCTTCAGTTTCAACATTATCTGGGTCAAACAAACAACAATCTACTGGACAAACTTCGGCACATTGAGGTAAGTCATAATGACCTACACACTCTGTACATTTATTAGGATCTATCTCATAGATCTCTATGCCCACGTAAATTGCTTCATTAGGACATTCAGGTAAACACACATCACAATTGATGCATTCGTCGGTAATAAATAAACTCATATCTAATTCTGTGTTAAACTAACAGTGCAACCACCTGCGGTTTGGCAATTGTTTGTCAATGTATATGTCTGATCTGTACTTCCATATTGTATCAAATTTAAATCTGTATGATAACTTCCAGTTAAATCTATTGTTGCCGAATGAGCACCATCATCTTTTTGCACTATACTCTGTGTACCACCATCTGTTCTTATCGTCATCATTGCGTATTTATTTCCATTACCCTTTTGTTTAATAAAAACATCATTGTTCTCACCACCATACGTATAGATATTTATAAAGTGATTTGCATTGCCTGTGCCTGTCTCTTGACTAATCTTTATATCATTGCCACCACTATGTAAATCTAAATTTACTGTATGTCCGCCATATTCAGCGGTACTTGATGCCGAGCATGTGGTATCTGCAGCATCAGTAAATGATTTTCCCTGACACACATGCACATTATTATCACTAGTTGATATATGCATGCCCACTTTGTTCACATCAGTGCCGGTGGTATTAAACTGTTCAATCTTTATATCGTTATTATTACCATTCACATCACCACCAAATGCATTACCTGTTCCCCAAGCGCTTACATAAAAAACCTGGTTCCATTGGCCTTCTTGCCATATGTACATTGTATTACTATTACCATTCACACTAAACTTATCTGTTGAAGTGCCCACCTGATTATTATCACCATCTTGAGTAATAGATAATCCAATTCCGGTGCCTGTAACTTTTACATAAACTTCATTCGCGCTGCCTAATGGAGATAACATTATTCCCATCACCAAGACGATAGTCGTACCACTCAAAGTCTTGTTGTATAAAGTCGATAATATACCCATTGTTCTGATCTAACTCCAGTGACCAATTTTGGCCGGTTTCAACATCTGTTCTTGATAAAGTCCATACACCGTCTAGGTCAATAAGACGGGTTCCAGTTTCTTCATCTAAGCCTTGTTTATTCCTAGAGGAGATCTTATCAAAGTCACTCCTCAATTGTTTAGCCAACGCTAAATTCAATTGTTCTAATATATCACCGAGCAAATCACCGAAGAAGAAATCATTATCATCTAATTCAGTTCTCCATCTCTCATCTTGGTCATCATCCAAATCACTGGAGAATAATGCTTCAGTGCTTAAAAAATCTATGCCAAGTATATCACTCAGCTTTTCCTTTGCAGCCGCAGCCGCTAATGAACCATCTTCATCTAATGGCTTAACCCTTCTTATGATTAGAAGATTCGTCATCATCTCCTCATCTAAATCTAGTATGACAGGTTTCGTTGGCTTTATTCCACCAGCATCAGCAAAGGTTGTCTGAAATGCCTGGTTCATTATGACAAAGCCAACATCTGTTGTGACGGATATTTCACCCACCACACACATTCCTGAATCATCACATGATGGTAACAATGTAATCATTGATCCACCAATCTCATTAACTATCATGGCAAAGTCTGTACCGTTCACACCTACGACTGCACTCGGCGTAGTAATCACAACACTTTGTCTGCTGTTCTTTGCTATCTTACCCGAGGCATATCTTATTGTACCAAGACTGGCCTTTAAACCTAATGTTCCCTCACCAGTATCTGGATCATAAACGAAATCATCTATGACCAACTTACTATGTTCGGTAACATCAACTAGAGTATCATCTATAAACTCTATGCGCACCTTGCCCTTAGCGGTGTTAACAACATCTAACAACTCTACGCCAAGGTCATTCTCTACATCATATACTTCAAATCCATCATCTCGTTCTATAGCAGCAGACCCAGTAAAATCAGTGACTGAACCGATATTTGCTTGGGTCTGTGTAGCTATGAACAATAATAATAAACTAGTCCGTTTGAGTAATGTCAACATCCGCTGCTGTACTTGTAATATCTGCATCAATCAATTGATCCTCAACTCCAGTTTGAATAACGTCAACCGTGCCTGTTCCGACATGGGTATATATTAGCTGATGTCCATTCACATCACCATTACCACTAGCATCATAATTCATTGTGATGTTATTAGTGCTTGAAGTAGCTGTACCACAAGTAGCACATGTATTATCTAAAGTAACTGTTACTGGACTTGCTGACTGGGTCAGTGAAGTGCCATCTATATCAGCATCGAATGTGTTATAATTACCATCAATATCTAAATTAACATTGGTATTTGTTGCAGTGGCCACAGCACCGATCTTAATATCGATATTCGAATAGTCACCATTAACAGCTATATCAACGTCAACAGTTTCACACTTACTAGTACCAGCGGCGTCACAAGTAAAGAGGATATCGTTTGATGATCCTGTTATTGCCCATGTGCCTGTATATGTACTACCTTTAAGCGTGGCCGAGATAACGTTATTGTCACCGATTTGTGACATTGTCCAGGTTGTATCTGTACCTGTTATAACAATCTTTGATAATGAAGTACCAAATATGTTATTAGATCCATCTTGGGTTAAATTTAAAGTGAGCCCAGCGCCACTCTGTGTTATATAAATGCTGTTGGCCATTACGCCAAAGCTCATCAAAACAATAATAAGGAATTTAAACATGTTATTCATTTGTTACTCCCTTAAACCCCCAAAGATCTTTATTAGCTCCTTGGTATATAATTTCAATAATGCCTTGTTCAATCGCTGCCCTTGTTGCATAATTTATCGGCTCATTGAACCCCTTCCCGCTTTCTATTTCTAAAGCTTTAGTGCCCATATCCAAGAATTTGAATACGCTTGCACCCGATCTGCTACTAGCGATTGTCTTCTCCGTCGCCACGCTTAATAATACTTCACCATTCTGTACTGATATCACACGCATCGCTACGGTAATAGTATCAATTCTAAACTCTTCCTGTACACCAAGACCTAATAGTCTTGCACCAGAGCCACCACTTATTACATCAGTATCATATCCAACAATACCACCTTCAATAATAATACCTGCAAATAACATTGCATCAAGTACATCCTTGTCACCGTGTAATTCTCTTGTGTTACGAATCAATTGTCGTTCTTTAACTATTGAATCTAACGCCCCTCTTTCAACTACTTGGAACCATGTACCATGACCAACATCTTGTAATGCTTTGATCACCCATACCTGACTGCCTTGACTAACCGCTGAGCTTAAACTAGAACCAGTCGCTACAGCCTTACGTTGTCCTGTGTAATCTTTAAAATTATATACCGCAACAGTGATCTTAGGTCCACCCAATGACGGTACGCTATCCAATACACTTTGTAGTGGATTTTCCTGTGACCTTGGTGCTTCATAATTAACCTGCCCGCTCAATGTTGAACACCCGGTTAAGAAAGCTAAAAGTACTGTTGCTAGTATTAATTTTTTCATTAAAATCCAAATCCGTTAATAGGTACTATAATTTCTGTTTCGGTGCCGTCTGGTTGAGTGATTGTTAATGTGATTGTATTATTAATATCATCTCTTGACCAAACCATTACCGCACCCATATATGTTGCTGTACCACTAGTTGTTACAGTACATGTGCCTGCATCTATTTCAACCTGGTTACATATACCAAACATATTCTCTACCAATTGCTTGGATAACGTGGCATAAATTCTTGACTCGACGTTTGTAATAAACTTATTCATGACCGAGTTATTTTCGTCACGTTCTGCTTTGGCTATCGCTGCAGCTATATCATCATCTATATCTTTCTGCCTATTAAATTCTAGCTGACCTATAGATAGTGCATGGGTAGAAAACCCATTCCCACTAAACGATGGGTTGGCAAAACTAAAACCTAAGCTACTTGCCTGACTTACTAGACTTAGACTCAGAAGTATTATTGTTACTAGCTGCTTCATTTCTATCTTGCTCCTGCAATATCATATCAAGCTTAGCATTAAGCCTAATCAAATCATTGTCCAACATTCTAACCCTATCGATCAAAGCAACCAAAGTCATGTGGCTCTCACCGATAACAGGGTCAACTTCTTCTGTTACCCACTTCCATATAAAGTATATGAAGTATCCCATGGCACCAGCAGCGATGATAGGAAATCCATACTGGGAAACCATTGCACCTATAGTAGTACCTTGCTCAACAACTATGTCATCCATTATTAATCTTTCCTTGCGTCGGTTTTACCATCAGCTCTGGCAATACGATCTACATCAGGTCTAATACCAAATGCTTGACACATCTTCACGTCAATCCGTATCAACTCGCTATTCATTGTTTTCACCCTGTTGTCCAACGCTATTGCAAACATCCGTTGTGTCTTAATATCATCAAGAACTCCAGCGAGTATAAAACTTAACGTCAAATATACAAAATATCCTGCAGCGCCGGCTCCCACAATTGGGAATCCCACGTCGGCTATCAATGCCAAATAACTTTCCATATAATCATTCCTTAAATATAGCTATGCATCTATTTATAAATAAAGTTATGCTAAGACTCACTATTATACTACCCCTACTAGTTTCCCTGTTCATGAGCTATGTTCATTTCAGTGATACTACCGTTGGCGAACTTGCCCGGCTCAAACAATTTGACCTAATAATGCAGACAGATCCTATGGTGAAGTCCGATGATATAGGCATCCTCGCTATTGATGAAGAGGCAATGAACAAATACGGCCAGTGGCCTTGGAGCAGAGAAGTCATCGCCAATTTAGTATGGGATCTTCGTGAGGCAGGAGCTTACGAGATTATTATCCCAATCATAATGACTGAGGAGGATAGACTTGGTGGAGACATGGCATTAGCCGAAGCATTGGTTGGTGCACAAGGTGTAATCATTGCACAAGTAGGTAGTGTTCAGTTAAATGAATCATTAAATCCAGTGCCAAGAGGCATCGCAAAGATCGGCGATCCACTACCTTGGCTATATACATGGTCCGGTATGCTAGGTCCTATCCCATTATTAGGTTTAAATGCCGCTGGTGTCGGTGTTTTGAACACCGTACCTGAGATTGATGGTGTTGTGAGGAGACTACCATTGTTCATGGCCATAGGGGATGATGTATATCCATCCATGGCGATAGAAGTCATGAGAGTTGAGAAAGGA
>TARA_R110000737_G_scaffold91225_3_pt1 | contig 13443 bp, 12 predicted proteins | sample TARA_R110000737 | Tara Oceans TARA_R110000737 (sample SAMEA4398027) | marine metagenome | biome: Polar Biome; feature: [SRF] surface water layer (ENVO:00010504); material: water (ENVO:00002006), including particulate matter (ENVO:01000060) such as... | depth 5 m
TCGAGTACAAGACGTTTTAGCTGGCTCTGTGGTGGTAGATGATTTTAAAACAATGAATGAAGAGCAAATACTTAGATCAATGTATGGGGCCTTTAAGAAAATGCAAGAAAAAATAGAATCTTTAGAAGCTAAAGTAAAAGTTTTAGAAGGATAAAAACATCGCTTAATGTGGTGTAGTAAAATATAATAAAATGGAATATATAAGAAAAGTGTCTGTGGGATCAGACTATAAGTCTTCTATGAACTATATAGTGGGACAGCCGGTTTTAAGAACCTACAACATACATGTCATTAGAAAGTCACAAGATGGCGAAATACAAGTATATATAGAAAATAAAAAGAGTGAGGTTTTTCTTTGGAAAAGTTTTAGCATAGCTATGCCAACTTCCTTAGAATACAATGTAAACTACTGACATGAAATCGCCTTTTTGTTTTATAGTGAAGCCTCAAGGAGGAATGCGCTATGATAACCTAAGCAAGCATGGTGACGGAAAATTAATTACTAGTAGTTCTCAAGAAGATCACACTGCCACCAATAGATTTGCTACCGTAGAAGAAGTCCCTATTCTTTGGGCTTTTAACAAGAACATTAAAAAAGGAGATACTGTAGTAGTACACCATAACATTTTTAGAAAGTATTACGATATGAAAGGTGTAGAAAAAAGTGGACCTTGTCATTTTAAAGATGATCTATACTTAGTGGATATTGACCAGGTTTATTTACATAAAAGTAAAGACAAATGGAGTTCTGTTGGAGATTATTGTTTTATTAAGCCAACTGAAAAAGAAAAAGATGTTATATTGTCTGTGGATAGAAACAAGCAATTAGTAGGAAAAGTAAAGTATGGAAACAAAGAATTGGTATCTTTAGATATATTAGAAGGAGATGATGTTTGTTTCTTGCCTGAATCAGAATACGAATTTAAGATAGAAGGCGAAACTTTATACCGAATGAAAACAGAAGATATATGCGTATTGATATAAGTGTAAAAAAATTAAAAGAAGACATTATCCAAGCTGGAGAAATAGCGGTAAGAGAACTTATTAAAGTAGCCAAAGAAGATATCATTAAGTACGATGCCGAAGATGATTTAGCAGCAGACCGTTTAAAAAACGCAGCAGCCACTAAAAAACTAGCTATATTTGATGCTTTTGAAATACTTAAAAGAATACAAGAAGAACAAGCTATGCTAGAGGAAAGAAACATAGAGAAAAAATCTTATCAAGGATTTGCAGAAAAGAGATCAAAATAAATTACACAATGTTGTATTAGACACTATACCCAAAAGTGTTATTAGCACAAAGAACAAGGCTAAGACTTGGGTCTATGGTTATAATGAAAAGTATGATATAGTAGTAATATCTAAAGACGGAACTCTAGGAGAAGTTTACGACATACAAGGATTCAGAGTGGGGCTTCCGAGTCAACCAAAAACAATAAACACTAAGTTTAATAAATGGTCATCTCAGGATATACCTAAAGAATTAAGTAATATTAACACGATATTTGATTGGCAAAAAAGAGACAATTCTTTTAAGTCTAAATGGGTAAGTTATATAGAAGAAGAGTTTGATAAAAGAGATCATGGTTACTGGTTTACTAACAATGGTCAACCTATATATATAACAGGAACTCATTACATGTATTTAAACTGGACTAAGATTGATGTAGGTAAACCAGATTTTAGAGAATCTAATAGAATATTTTATCTTTTTTGGGAAGGGTGTAAGGCAGATAAAAGAAGTTTTGGAATGTGTTATTTAAAAAACAGGCGTTCAGGGTTTTCATTTATGAGCTCATGTGAAGCTGTTAATCAAGGAACTATTACTAGAGATGCAAGAGTAGGTATATTATCTAAAACTGGAGGTGATGCTAAAAAAATGTTTACTGATAAAGTGGTTCCTATATCTAACAACTATCCTTTCTTTTTTAAGCCTATTCAAGACGGAATGGACAAGCCTAAAACAGAATTAGCTTATAGAGTTCCTGCCAGTAAGATTACCAAAAAGAATATGGGAAAAACTGACGAGTTGTTTATGGATGGCTTAGATACAGTTTTAGATTGGAAAAACACTTCAGATAACTCGTATGATGGAGAAAAACTACTGTTATTAATACATGACGAAAGTGGTAAGTGGGATAAGCCTGAAAACATTTTAAATAATTGGAGGGTAACTAAAACTTGTTTAAGACTTGGTAGTAAGGTGGTTGGTAAGTGTATGATGGGATCAACTTCTAATGCTTTAGATAAAGGTGGAGAAAACTTTAAAAAACTATATTATGATTCTGATGTAACTAAAAGAAATGCTAATGGTCAAACTAAGTCAGGGTTGTATTCATTGTTTATTCCAATGGAGTATAATTTTGAAGGTTACATAGATGAGTATGGACATGCTGTGTTAGAGACACCAGAAGAAAATGTTGTAGGTGCTGACGGAGAAGAAATAAGTTTAGGAGTAGTTGATTATTGGCAAAACGAAGTAGACTCTTTAAAAAGTGATGCTGATGCACTTAATGAATTTTACAGACAATTTCCTAGAACAGAGTCTCACGCTTTTAGAGATGAAAGTAAACAGTCTTTATTTAACTTAACTAAAATATATCAACAGATAGATTATAACGATTCCTTAATAACTCAACGTGTAGTTACTAGAGGAAAGTTTATGTGGAAAGATGGCATTCAAGATACTAAAGTTTTATGGGTTCCAGATAAGCATGGAAGATTCATAGTGTCATGGATACCTACAAAAGAGATGCAAAACAATGTCATTAACAGAAACAATAATTTTCTGCCAGGTAATGAGCACGTAGGTTCTTTTGGTTGCGATAGCTATGACATATCAGGTACGGTGGGTGGAGTTGGCTCTAACGGTGCACTGCATGGGTTAACAAAATTTAATATGGATGAAGCTCCTAGCAATGAGTTTTTTTTAGAATATGTAGCTAGACCACAAACAGCAGAGATATTTTTTGAAGAAGTTTTAATGGCCTGTGTATTTTATGGAATGCCTATATTAATAGAAAACAACAAACCTAGGCTGCTGTATCATTTTAAAAATAGAGGTTACAGGGCGTTTTCTTTAAATAGACCCGACAAGAGTAAATTAAAGCTTTCTAAGACAGAAAAAGAACTAGGTGGTATACCTAACTCATCTGAAGCTGTAAAGCAAGCACACGCTGCCGCAGTGGAATCTTACATTGAAAAATACGTTGGACTAGATTTAGAAGCTGACTACAGAGATTCAGATGAAATGGGTTCAATGTATTTTACCAGAACACTAGAAGACTGGGCTAAATTTAATATAAATAACAGGACTAAATACGATGCAACTATTAGCTCTGGTTTAGCTATAATGGCTAATCAAAAACACTTATACCACACTCCTAAGAAAGAATCAAAAATAAGCATTAACTTTGCAAGATATAGTAATAAAGGTACATTGAGCACTATTATAAAGTAAAAATGAAAGAACCATCCATCTTAATTAACCAAACAAGTTTTCCTAATCAACAAGCAACAGACTCCGAAAAAGAAACTATAGAATATGGTAGGCAAGTAGGAGAATCAATACAATACGAGTGGTTTAAAAGAAGTGGTAATAGTTGTAGGTTCTATGATCAATGGGTAGAATTTCACAGATTAAGACTTTACGCTAGAGGTGAGCAGCCTATAGGAAAGTACAAAAACGAGATATCAGTAGATGGAGACTTAAGTTATTTAAATCTAGACTGGACCCCGGTCCCTATCATACCTAAATTTGTAGACATTGTTGTAAATGGAATGGCAGACAGGTTATTTGACGTGAAAGCGGTAGCTCAAGACGCTATGTCTGCAGAGAAAAAACATAAGTTTCAAGAGATTATAGAAGCAGATATGGTGGCTAGACCAATGTTAGAAGCTACAGAAGCAATGTTTGGAATAGACATGTTTAATACTCCTAAGCAAGATTTACCAGAAAGCAATCAAGAGCTGTCTCTTTATATGCAAATGAATTACAAACCAGCAATGGAAATTGCAGAAGAAGAAGCTATAGATACTATATTAGAACAAAATCATTATAAACAAAGAATACAAAAGCAAGTAAACTATGACCTTATGGTTTTAGGTACTTCATTTGTTAAACATCAGTTTCTTCCTAACTCAGGTATATCTGTAGAGTATGTAGATCCAGCTTCTTTAGTATATAGCTACACAGAAAGTCCAACCTTTGATGACTGCTTTTATTTTGGAGAAGTAAAACAAGTTCCAATAACAGAGTTAGTTAAAATTAATCCAGATATTTCTCTTGAAGAAATGGAAGAGATTTCTCAGATGTCATCTTTATGGTACAACTATTATGGAATAATAAGACCTTATCAGGATAGTTTATTTCAAAAAGACGTAGTTACTCTATTGTATTACAATTATAAGACCACACGAAAAATGGTTTATAAAAAGAAGTACATGGATAATGGAGGTGAAAAAGTAATAAGAAAAGAAGATTCGTTTAATCCTCCAGTTGAAGACCAGGAAAGATTTGAGAAACTAGAAAAAAGAATTGATGTATGGTACGAAGGTATCATGGTTATGGGTACTCAAAAAGTTATAAAGTGGGAATTAGCCAAGAACATGGTAAGACCTAAGTCAGCTTCACAATATGCTTTACCTAATTATATAGGATCAGCTCCTAGAATGTACAAAGGTAACATTGAATCTTTGGTTAGAAGAATGATTACGTTTGCTGATTTAATACAGGTAGTTCACTTAAAACTACAACAAGTTATTTCCAGGGTAGTTCCAGATGGTGTTTTTATAGATGCTGACGGACTTAACGAGATAGATTTAGGAACTGGAGCAGCATACAACCCTGAAGACGCTTTAAAGTTATATTTTCAAACGGGCAGTGTTATTGGTAGAAGTTATACTCAAGATGGTGAATTTAATAATGCTAGAGTTCCAATACAAGAATTAGGCACCAATAGTGGTCAGGCAAAAATGGCTAGTTTAATAAGCACTTATAACCATTATTTAAATATGATCAGGGATGTAACCGGATTAAACGAGGCTCGTGATGCTTCTACTCCGAACCCAGATGCTTTAGTAGGATTGCAAAAATTAGCTGCTTTAAATTCAAATGTAGCTACTAGACATATATTAGAAGGAAACATACAGATTACACAAAAACTAGCAGAAGCTTTATCTTGTAGAATTGCCGATGTCCTAGAATACGCAGAGTTCAAAGAAGAGTTTGCTATGCAAATAGGTAAATACAATGTATCTATATTAAATGACGTAAAGGATTTATATCTTCATGATTTTGGAGTGTTCTTGCAAGTAGCGCCAGATGAAGAACAAAAAGCTCAACTCGAAGCTAACATTCAAATAGCAATGCAGCGTGACCAAATATCATTAGAAGATGCAATTGACATCAGAGAGATTAAAAACCTTAAGATGGCCAATGAATTATTAAAGCTTAAACGAAGAAAGAAGCAAGAGCAAGATGTAGCTAGAGAGAATCAAAAAATGGAAATGCAAGGTCAAATGAACATGCAATCTCAGCAAGCAGCTTCTCAATCTAAAATGCAATCTATACAGGCAGAGATGCAAGCTAAGATAGAAATAGAAAAATCAGAAACAGAATTTGCTATACAAAAACTACAACAAGAAGCAATACTTAAGAAAGACTTAATGGCTGAAGAGTTTATGTATCAGATGCAATTAAAAGGTGTAGATGTAGGTAGCCTTCAAGAAAGAGAGAGACAAAGAGAGGATGCTAAATCTTCTAGAATATCAAAACAAAACACCGAACAGTCTAAACTAATACAACAAAGACAAGATAAACTTCCTCCAATAAACTTTGAATCAAACGAAGACAGTTTAGACGGCTTTGACTTCGCAGAGTTCAACCCGAGGTAGAAGTAAAAAAAAGTTAGTAACTTTGTACAATTAAATCAAATCAAATCAAATGGATAATATAAAAGTAAGAGCTCTAGACGGGGATGAAGAAAAGTCAATGTCAGAAAGAGAAGCGGATCTGTTAAAGAAGGCAGGGCAAAGGCAAGAAGAAACTACAACAGAAACAACAGAAGTTCCTGCAGAAGCACCAGTTGTTAGCGCAGAAACTAAAGTTGAAGAGAAAGTAGAAGAGAAAGTAGAAAATAAACCCTCTTTAAAAGAGGAAGAAGTTCTTTCATTTATTAAAAATAGATATGGTGATGAGGTTTCGTCATTAGACGATTTAACTTCTAAACGTAAAGATACACCAGACCTTCCTGAAGAAATAGTTAATTATTTAAACTACAAAAAGGAAACTGGAAGAGGTCTAGATGATTTCATGAGATTAACAAAAGATGTTGATGGCATGAATGAAGACCAGTTGCTGTTTGAATTTTGGAAACAACAGAAGCCACACTTAGATTCAGATGATGTTGATTTTGAACTTAATGAAAGGTTTTCATACGATGAAGATGCAGATGATGCTTCTGATGTTCGAAAAAGAAAGATAGCAAAGAAAGAAGAACTTGCAAAAGCAAAAGAGTACTTTAACAAACTCAAGGAAACATATAAGACAAAAGTTGAGTCAACAAAGGATTTTATACCTGCCGAAGAGTTAGAGGATTTTAACGCTTACAAGAACAATAAAACAGAGTCACAACAATCACAAACTGAAGCGACCAAAAGATCGGAATATTTTTCTGAGAAAACAAACGAGTTATTTAATGAGAAATTTGAAGGTTTCGAATTCAAGTTAAACGACAAGTCTCTAAAATATAAACCTGCTGATTCGATTAAATTAAAAGAGTCACAGTCAGATCTTAATAACTTCGTAACTAAACACTTGAATGAGGATGGTTACTTAAAAGATGCCGCTTCGTATCATAAGTCACTTTCGTTAGCTATGCACCCGGATTCATTTGCTAAGTTCTTTTATGAACAAGGTAAGTCAGATGCGGTAAATGACATAACTAAAGAAAGTAAAAACATTGATATGAATGGCATTCGTAACGCAACTCAATCAGCGTCTAGTGGAGGTTTTAAAGTCACATCAGTTAGTAGTGGTAGTGGTTCTGGATTAAGAATAAAAAGTAACAAAAATAAAAACTAATAACTAAAAACAAAAACAATGGCAGGATCATTAAACGCTGGTGGAGTTGCATTAACTCCCAGTTCGGTAAAGGCAGCTTTACCAAGTAATTATATAACTGATTTCAATTTTTTGAGTCAGTACTTACCTGATACTTACGAAAAAGAATTCGAAAGATACGGTAACAGAACAATCGCAGCTTTCTTACGTATGGTAGGAGCTGAAATGCCTACTAACTCAGACCTTATCAAATGGGCAGAGCAAGGTAGACTACACACAAAGTACGAAGGATGTACTACAACAGCAGCTGATGGTGCTACTGCTGTTACTAACGTTCCTTGGATAACTGCAGGGGGTGTAGCTTGTAACTTTAGAGTAGGTCAAACACTTTTCATTTCTTTAGAAGGTGGATCAACTTCAAACAAAGCTATCGTAACAGCAGTTGGTCTTGGTACTACAGCTAATACAGTTGATTCTTTTGAAGTAGCTTACTACGAAGCATCTCAAGCAGTCGGAATGGGTGCTGGTGCAGCTACTATTTTCGTATACGGTTCTGAATTTCAACAAGGAACAACTGGAATGGTTGGATCTTTAGAAGCTGAAGACATCTTCTTATCTAACAAACCAATTATTATCAAAGACAAGTATGTTGTTTCTGGTTCTGATATGGCTCAGATTGGATGGGTTGAAGTAACTACTGAAAACGGAGCTACTGGATACTTATGGTATTTAAAGTCTGAGCATGAAACAAGACTAAGATTTGAAGACTACTTAGAGATGTCTATGATCGAAGGTGTTGTTGCTTCAGATGCTTCTGGTGCTTTAGCTAACTTTAGTGGTTCAGCTTACCCAGCAGGAACAGCTATAGCTAACAATGTAGGTACTGAAGGAATGTTCGAAGCTATTGAGGCTAGAGGAAATGTATGGGCAGGTGGTTTTCCAACTACTTTAGCTGCATTTGATACTATAATCAAAAGGTTAGACAAGCAAGGTGCTATTCAGGAAAATGTAATCTTTGTTGATAGAAATTTCTCTTTCGCAATTGATGACATGTTAGCAGCTCAAAACTCTTACGGTGCAGGTGGTACTTCTTACGGATTGTTTGACAATGACGAAGAAATGGCATTAAACCTTGGATTCAAAGGATTCAGAAGAGGTTATGATTTCTATAAGTCAGATTGGAAATACTTAAACGATGCTACTTTAAGAGGTGGTATTAGTGGTGGAAAAGTAAGCGGTGCTTTAGTACCAGCTGGTTCTACTTCAGTATACGATCAAATCTTAGGAAAAAATGCTAAGAGACCATTCTTACACGTAAGATACAGAGCTTCTGAAACAGAAGACAGACGTTACAAAACGTGGATGACCGGTAGTGCTGGTGGTGCTGCTACTTCAGATTTAGATGCGATGGAAGTCAACTTCTTATCTGAAAGAGCTCTATGTACTATGGGTGCAAACAACTTTGTATTGTTCAAAGGATAAAAAAGACAATTATATATGGGGGCTTCGGCCCCCTATTATTTACTTAATTAAATTAAATCAAATGAAAAAACAAGTATTAAAAGACAGGATGTATAGGTTAAAGTCAGATAAGACGCCTATCTCCACTATGATTAATTCAACTCACTCAGTTAGTAACCCTTTATTACACTTTGATGAAGAAAAGGGAATCAACAGGGCAATGAGATATGCCAAAAACCAAAAGTCTATTTTCGAAGACGAACAAGATAAAAATGTATTAATAGAGCCTATTGTATTTGAAGATGGATTCTTAAACACTAAAAGATCAGATACACTACTTCAACAATTTTTAGCTCTTCACCCTTTAAATGGAACTCTTTACGAGGAAGTAGATTTAGAGCGTGATGCTCAGGTAGAATTAGATTTCTTAACTCTTGAAATAGAGGCGTTAAAAGAAGCTTCTGATTTACCAATTGAAAAAATGGAAATGATAGGAAGAGTTTTAATGGGAAACAGAGTAGATGGTATAAAAACTAACGAACTAAAAAGAGACATATTAGTTTATGCTAAACAAGATCCAGAAGGATTTTTAGAAATGCTAGACGATAGTGACTTAGAGTTAGAAGAGTTGGTAATTAAATCTTTTGAGCAAAACTTGATTACTTATAGAAAGCAAAAAAGAGAAATCTATTACAATCTAAAAGAAAACAAAAAAAGAATTATTACTGTTCCATTTGGCGAAGACCACAAGCGTTCATTAATGTCATATTTTAAGACAGATGATGGGCTAGAAGTCTTAGAGCTACTTGAAAAGAAAGTAAAATAAACACTAAATAAGGGAGGCTTCAAAGCTTCCTTTTTTTTTGCTTACCTTTGTAAGATTATTAACCACTTAATTTTTTAAACAATGCAAAAGTTTTTAAGTATACCAGTTACAGGCGAGCAAAAACAATTAGTCTCAGCCAACGACATTAAATTAATAGAACAAGCTTCTACAACTACCGTAAAAATTGTTTATGGCGGAGGAAAAATCACAACCATCACTCACGCAGCAGCAGCTTCAGGAAACGAAGAAATGAGAGATGCTATTCAAGACGGAGTAGTTAGCATTTTAAGCCAAAGATGGACTAATGTTACTATTGACTTAGTAATGCCAAAAGCAGTAAGCGCAATCATCATATTGTAATATATGGAAAAGTTTTTAAACGTACCCGTATATCTTCTAGTAACCAATGGAGGTCCTTTAACTTCCATTACTCCTACTGGAGGTTCCGAACTTCAAGTTTCTTCAGCTACATTTTTAGCAGACGTTTCTTTAGGTGACATTGTTCATAACGCAACTGCTGATGATTACTATTTAGTAATTAACATAGCTAGTAATACTCAGTTAGATTTAACACCTTTAGAAGGTGCGGCAGCTAATATACCAGCTTCTCAACAAGTTTACATTCATTCAGGTAGCTCTTACAATAATCAACTAGTTTCCATAGGTGACGTAGGATTAATAGAGCAACTTAGCACAAGTACAACTACCATTGCTTATGATGGACCCAGCGCAACTGATTTGATAACTTTAGTTCACACGCCAGTAGCTTCTGGAAGTGAGGCAATGAGAGATCAAGTACAAGAGCAAATGGAAGAGGCTTTAATAACTTCATGGACTAATGTGGCTCCAGAGGCAGTTTTCTTGAATCAAAAAGTTATTGGAATTAGCATAGGCTAACTATAAACCAAAACAATTACTATAAGAGTCTCCAAGTGGGGCTCTTTTTTTTTGCTTATCTTTGTGACAAATAGCTTTCGATGATCAACGAGGTAAGAAATACCGTACTATCCATACTAAACAAGAACAACAACGGGTACTTAACACCAGAAGAATTTAATTTATTTGCAAACCAAGCACAACTAGAGGTCTTTGAAGGATACTTTTTTAGCTTAGCTAATTGGACAAAGAAACAAAATCAAAGAATGTCAGGAGAGTCTTACGCTGATATTGTAAAAGAAATGAAAGAAGTTTTGGATACTTTTTCAGTATCTAGTGCTTTAACTCATGTAGCAACTGGTTCATTTACATTACCAAACGACTGGTATACTTTACTAAAACTAGAAGTAGTTCCAACAACAGCTCCAATAACTTATACAGAAATAGAAAGAGTATCTCAATATAAAATAGGAAAGTTGCTTTCTTCTAATTTAACATCTCCTAACGCTTCTTATCCAGCTTATGTAGTTGGTCCAGCACCTATTACTACTCCTATTAGCCCTACTGCTAACACAGTCCAGGTTTACCCACAAAGCATTACTACAGATGTTTTATTAACATACGTAAGATATCCTCAAACTCCAGCATGGACATATACCACTATTGGTGCAGATGGTGATCCAGTATTTGACCCTACTAGTGCATCTTACCAAGATTTTGAATTGCCACTTTCAGATGCAATAGATATTACTATTAAGATATGCGAATACGCAGGAATAAGTATTAGAGAGCAAGCGGTAGTTAACTTTGAAAAAAGCGAAGAAATCCTACAAATTAAAACCGAATCTTAATGGCTTATATAACTGACAGAAAATATTATACTAATGACGATGTTGTTCCTAAGAATTCAAACTGGGGAGATTATCAGTACGTATCACTAGCCGATGTGGTAAACAACTTTGAGTTAATGTATTCAGGAGATGATAAATTAGTCAGTAATGTCACTAGGTATAATATATTATTTCACGCTAAAAGAGGCATACAAGAAATAAACTACGATGCTTTAAAAAACATAAAAATATTAGAGCTACAAGTTACTGATGACTTAAAATATATACTTCCTTCTGATTACGTTAATTATGTAAGAATATCTCTTTATGAAAATGGAGTTTTACGTCCTTTAATTGAAAACTTTCAAACTAATTTTTCTTCAGCTTACTTGCAAGATCATACCGCTGAGATATTATTTGACATAAATGGTAACGCTTTAAGACCAGAAAACTCTACTATAGATTTACAAAGAATAAAAGGGACTAGACCTACATTGTATTTAAACATTGGGCACCCATATCATAATAAAGAAGGTTATTGTTGTGATGGAGAATGGTACTTTGGTTTCTCTATGGGAGGTCAGTATGGTTTAAATACAGAACTAGCTAATCAAAATCCTAATTTCAGAATAGATAAGGCAGGTGGAGTAATTAACTTTAGCTCTGAAATGGGCAATAGACTTGTTGTTTTAGAATACATATCAGATGGTATGGAAAATGGAGATGATAATCAAATAGTTATTAATAAACTAGCTGAAGATTACTTATATGCTTATATTAGATGGGCGCTTTTAGAGAACAAGTTAAATATTCAAGAGTACATTATAACAAGAGCTCGAAAAGAAAAAACTGCTAAACTTAGAAACGCCAAAATTAGATTAAGCAACTTGCACCCTGGAAGACTTTTGATGCCTTTAAGAGGAAGAGATAAATGGATTAAATGAAATTAACAAGAACATTCACCAAGGGGATAATGAACAAGGACCTCGATGAGCGTCTTATACCCCCTGGACAATACCGAGATGGCCAAAATATAGGCGTATCAACATCTGAAGATTCTAATGTAGGTTCCATTGAAAACATGTTGGGGAATACTCAGGTTGGAGGTGACTTAAGTTATTTAAGTTCTGCTGCTAAATCCATAGGGGCCATTGCTAATCCTGCTTCTGAAGAATTTTATTGGTTTGTTAAAGACACTAACTTTGATTACATACTTAGGTATAATGAACCTTCAAACTCAACGGCTATAATTCTTAAAGATACTGCTGGAAGAGTTTTAAAGTTTGATTCTGAATACGTAATAACCGGGGTAAATATAATTGGAGACCTACTTTTTTGGACAGACAATCTAAATCCACCTAGAAGATTAAATATACTTAAGTATTATGCTGCCAACGCATTTACCGAAGATGACATATCTGTTATTGTTAAACCACCTTTAAGCCCTCCTTCGTTAACTCTTGAAAACACTACCGGAGTATCTGTTCCTTCAACATTAATTAATCAATTAAATAACCTTGGTGAAAAGTATATAAGATTTGCTTATAGATGGAAATACGAAAATAATGAATTCAGTTCGTTGTCACCTTTTTCAGCAACAGCATTTGCACCAACTGAATTTTCAGTTAACTATTCGGAAGATGTATTTACATCTATGATAAATGGATTTAATCAAGTAAAGATAAATATAGACACAGGAGATGTTCAAGTAACAGATGTACAACTTTTGTTTTTTGATGAGTTTACTGGATCAGTTTACGTAATTGAAACTTTTGATAAAAAATTAAATAATTGGCTTAGTAATAGCAATTCAGATGTAACATTTAATAATAACAAAATATATTCTATACTTAGTGCTGACGAAGTAACTAGACTGTTTGACAATGTTCCAAGAAAAGCACAGTCACAAGAAATAATTGGAAGCAGACTTGTTTATGGTAATTACACTCAAGGATACAATATACATGACTCTTTAGGTGATGATTTAGCAATTGATTTTAATTTAATTACAGCATCAAGACAGGGAAGTACTTTTGGTCCGGGAATACCTAGTTTTAAAAGCGATAGAGATTACGAAGCTGGTATAGTTTACTTAGATGATTATGGAAGAATGTCTACAGTTTTAACTCCTAATATTTCTAATCCTAACGGGCCTCAACCAGATCAATCAAATACAAACTATATATCTCCTGATAATTCAACTACAATTAATGATTTAAGAGTCTACATATATCATAAACCCCCGGCGTTTGCAAGTAAATACAGAATATATTTAAAACAATCTACTACTGATAATTATTCCACTATTTTTCCTACAATATTTTATAGAGACGGCTCTGATTATTATTTTATGATTGATAGATCTGAGGTAAATAAAGTTGATGT